>Ga0315286_10004251_pt1 | contig 13715 bp, 10 predicted proteins | sample YL17G10_0_MG_FD_205038 | JGI IMG/M metagenome (GOLD analysis project Ga0315286, IMG submission 205038) | Sediment microbial communities from Yellowstone Lake, YNP, Wyoming, USA - YL17G10_0 | ecosystem: Environmental > Aquatic > Freshwater > Lake > Sediment | place: USA: Wyoming | collected... | reverse complement strand
CGTCAAAGTCGTCTTCCCATGGTCAATATGACCGATGGTCCCCACATTCACATGCGGCTTCGTCCGCTCAAATTTCTTCTTCCCCATCGCCTTTCCTCCTCGCTATAACGTCAAACCGTATTCTTGTGGTCCGATCAAGGAAGCCAGAACCGTGTTCATGCATCCCATGACAGTGAATCCCGTCGCAGGCCCACCTGGTCCTTCGAGCCCTTGGAGAGCACTCCCCAGCGCCTCAACGCTTACCAGCGATAATGGGCGAAGGCCTTGTTAGCCTCAGCCATGCGATGAGTATCTTCTCGCTTTTTGACGGCTGATCCCCGGTTCTGCGCTGCATCCTGCAGCTCGCCAGCGAGTTTTTGCACCATGGTCTTTTCCGACCTTTGTTTGGCGTAGGAAATGAGCCAGCGCATGGCCAGTGCATTGCGGCGGTCAGCACGCACTTCCACCGGAACCTGATAGGTAGACCCCCCGACTCTTCTGGATTTCACCTCAATGACCGGTCTTACATTGTCCATCGCCTTGTGGAAGACATCGAGGGGATCCTGTTTGGAACGCTTATCGATAAGCTCAAAAGCTCCATAAAGGATTCGTTCGGCCAGACTCTTCTTGCCCCGGCGCATTACCTTGTTGATGAACTTGGCCACCAGTTTGCTGTTGAACTTGGGGTCCGACAGAATATCTCGTTTGGCAACTACTCTTCTTCTTGGCATCGGTTTCCTCAACCCTTTGGCTAATCCGCCTGTTCTCAACTCCTGGAAGCCACGTCCGAAAAACCGACAGGGCACTTCCAGAGGTCAAGATCACACATCCCACTCCGGCTACTTGGGCCGTTTGGTTCCATACTTGGAACGACCCTGTTTGCGGTCTGCTACTCCAAGGGCATCGAGCGTCCCCCGGATGATGTGGTAACGCACCCCAGGGAGGTCTTTCACGCGACCACCCCGGATCAGTACCACGGAGTGTTCCTGCAGATTGTGGCCAATACCTGGAATGTAAGACGTCACTTCGATCCCGTTGGTCAAACGCACACGAGCGATTTTGCGCAGGGCCGAGTTGGGTTTCTTAGGTGTGGTGGTGTACACGCGCACACATACCCCCCGCTTCTGCGGACACTTTTGCAACGCCGGCGTGCGGGATTTCTTCCTGCTCTGCTCTCTGCCTTTTCGGACCAACTGATTTATCGTGGGCATTTCGTATCTTCTCCGCTTCGCACAGCAAAAATAAGGACAATTCGCCTGCAACATCCAGACAACTTCTGATCGCGACTCCAAAATCCCATCTTTTTACTTAGTGGGTCTCACAATGTCAAGCACTTTGCGTGGTGTCTTCACTAAAAACAGCTATCCGCTCCTTGCTTCGGTTCATTGCGTTTTGGCGATTTCCCGGTAGCCCCGCAGTCCCGTTCCAGCAGGTATCAGACGCCCCATGATGACGTTCTCTTTGAGCCCCATGAGGTAATCCACCTTCCCAGCGGCAGCTGCCTCGGTCAGGACCTTGGTGGTTTCCTGAAACGAGGCTGCCGAAATGAAGCTTTCCGTGCTCAATGAAGCTTTGGTGATCCCCAGTAACAGAGGTTCTGCCACGGCCGGTCTGCCCCCTTCCGCCAGCAGCTTCTGGTTCACTTCCTCAAAAATAAACTTGTCCACACTTTCGCCCATAAGGAAATCCGAATCCCCTGGCTCAGTGATGCGGACGCGTTTGAGCATCTGGCGCACGATGGCCTCAATGTGCTTATCGTTGATCTTAACACCCTGGAGGCGGTATACCTGCTGCACTTCATCTACCAGATACTTGGCCAGTTCCTTTTCACCTCGAACCGCCAGGATGTCGTGCGGGTTGGCAGAACCATCCATCAAGGGTTCCCCGGCACGCACATAATCTCCTTCATGGACGCTGATGTGTTTCCCCTTTGCGATCAGGTATTCGCGTGGTTCACCCACCTCGGGACTGACTAGCACCTTGCGTTTCCCCTTGGTATCCTTGCCAAAGCTGACGGTTCCGTCGATTTCCGAAATGACCGCATGTTCCTTCGGTTTACGCACTTCGAAGAGTTCCGCCACGCGCGGCAAGCCACCGGTGATGTCCTTGGTTTTAGTGGTCTCGCGCGGGATGCGAGCCAACACATCACCGGGGAAGATCTGGGCGCCCTCGTTGACCATGATGATGGCTCCCAACGGCATGTAATAGCGCCCATGCCCGCCATCGCCGATTCGCGCCGTCTTACCCTTTTCGTCTTTAATGGAGATGCGCGGCCGCACATCGGCATCCCGGAATTCCACGACCACCTTACTGGACTTGCCGGTGACCGGGTCAAGCTTTTCCTGCATGGTCTGGCCTTCGGCGAGATCACCGAACTTCACTGTCCCCGCCACTTCGGTAAGAATCGGAAGGGTGAAGGGGTCCCATTCTGCAAGCATGGTGCTCGTCTCGATCAGTTGCCCGTCACTGACTTTCAGTTTGGCGCCGTAAATGATCACGTACCGTTCCCGTTCTCGGCCGGTCTCACTGATAACGGCGATTTCCCCGTTACGGTTCATGGCCACCTGGTCCCCTTCACGGTTCCGCACAGTATGCAAGTTGAGAAAACGAACCGTCCCTGGGTAGCGGTTGCTGATGGAAGTCTGTTCAATGCGCTTGCTGGCCGTACCACCGATATGGAAGGTGCGCATGGTCAGCTGAGTACCCGGTTCACCAATGGACTGGGCCGCGATAATGCCGATGGCCTGGCCCATTTCCACCAGTTTGCCATAGGCCAGATCGCGCCCGTAACACATGGCGCAAACCCCACGGCGGCTCCGGCAAGTCAACACCGAGCGGATACGAACCTTCTCAAGGCCGGCATCCTCGACCAGCTTCACGGCCTGTTCGTCGATCTCCTGGCTCGCATGAACCAGCACATCGCCAGTCACCGGGTCGGCAATGTCCTCCAGAGCCGTGCGTCCCAGGATACGCTCACTCAACCGCTGAATGATTTCGCCTGCTTCCAACAGGGCTTCGACCTCTATCCCATCAATGGTGCCACAGTCGAGCTCAGTGATCACCACATCCTGGGAAACATCCACCAGGCGGCGGGTGAGATACCCTGAATTGGCTGTTTTTAAGGCGGTGTCGGCCAAACCCTTGCGCGCCCCATGGGTGGAGATGAAGTACTGAAGCACGGTCAGACCTTCGCGGAAGTTGGCCGTGATGGGAGTCTCGATGATTTCGCCGGAGGGCTTCGCCATCAGTCCGCGCATGCCTGACAACTGCCGCATCTGATCCTTGCTGCCACGAGACCCAGAATCCGCCATCATGTAAATAGGGTTGAAGGACTCCATATGTCTGGTGTCACCGCCCGGCCCCATGACCTCCATCCCGGCGATTTCCTTCATCATTTCCCCAGCAACGTCTTCGGTCGCCTTGGCCCAGATGTCCACCACCTTGTTGTACTTCTCGCCCTCGGTGATGAGCCCCTCATTGTATTGCCGTTCGATCTCCTTGATCTGTTCGAAGGCATTATCCAAGATGTTGGCCTTCTCCGAAGGGATCACCATGTCCTTGATGCCGATGGAAATACCCGAACGGGTCGCGAACTGATAGCCCAAATCCTTGAGGCGATCAGCCAGGAGGACTGTGGCTTTAGTGCCGGCTTTGCGGTAACACTGGTCAATCAGCTGAGCCAGGGCCTTTTTGTTCATCACGCGATTGATGCTGGCAAAGGGGAGCTCGGCTGGCAGGATATCCGCCAACAATACTCGACCAACCGTGGATTCCACCAGCTGACCGTCCATGCGAACCTTGATGTGAGCGTGCAGTTCGACCTCACCGGAATCATAGGCGCAACGGACTTCTACCGGGCTGGGAAAGACCTGGTTCTCACCCTTGGCAAAGGGTTTCTCGCGGGTCATGTAATAGATCCCCAACACGATATCCTGGGACGGCACAATAATAGGATCGCCATGCGCCGGGCTGAGGATGTTGTTGGTGGACATCATGAGCACGCGCGCTTCAATCTGCGCTTCAATGGAAAGCGGCACGTGCACCGCCATCTGGTCGCCGTCGAAATCGGCATTGAACGCGGTACAGACCAGCGGATGAAGCTGGATAGCTTTGCCTTCAATGAGTATCGGTTCGAAGGCCTGTATTCCCAGACGGTGAAGGGTGGGAGCGCGGTTCAGCATAACTGGAAACTCGCGCACCACTTCGTCCAAGGTATCCCATACCTCAGGGGTTTCCTTCTCCACCAACTTCTTGGCGGCTTTGATAGTGTTGACGTAACCCTTCTCTTCCAGCTTGTTGTAGATGAAGGGTTTGAACAGCTCCAACGCCATCTTCTTGGGCAAACCACACTGATGCAGGCGCAGGTTGGGACCGATAACGATAACGGTACGACCGGAGTAATCCACCCGCTTGCCCAGCAGATTCTGACGAAAACGGCCCTGCTTGCCTTTCAGCATGTCGCTGAGGGACTTGAGCGGGCGTTTGTTTGGACCGGTAATGGTCTTGCCGCGACGGCCATTGTCAAAGAGCACATCCACGGCTTCCTGAAGCATTCGTTTCTCGTTGCGGATGATAATGTCGGGTGCGTTCAGTTCCTGAAGGCGTTTTAACCGGTTGTTGCGATTGATGACGCGCCGGTACAGGTCGTTCAGGTCACTGGTGGCAAAGCGCCCTCCATCCAACGGCACCAACGGACGCAGGTCCGGGGGAAGCACCGGAATGACATCCATGACCATCCACTCGGGCCGGTTTTCCGATTCGCGAAACGCATCAACCACCTTGAGGCGCTTGGCCAGCTTCTTGCGTTTAGCCATGGAACTGGTCTGGGTCATATCCAGACGAAGCTCGGTGGCCAGCGTTTCCAGGTCCAGACCGACCAGGAGTTCTTTAATTGCTTCGGCCCCAATGCCCGCCGAGAATCGGCTCCCGTGTTCCTGCACCATCTGCCGGTACTTATCTTCGGTCAGAAGTTCATTGCGAGCCAGCGGAGTATCGCCCGGATCGATGACGATGTAAGAGTCGAAGTAGAGGACTTTCTCCAACTCCTTCAAGGTCAGATCCAACAGGTTGCCGATTTTGCTGGGCAGACTTTTAAGAAACCAGATATGGGCCACGGGCGCCGCCAGCTCAATGTGCCCCATTCGTTCCCGGCGCACTTTGGACTGAATGACCTCCACCCCGCATTTTTCGCACACCACACCCCGGTGTTTCATGCGCTTGTACTTGCCGCAGTTGCATTCGTAGTCCTTGGTGGGACCAAATATCTTGGCGCAAAACAACCCATCGCGCTCCGGCTTGAAGGTTCGGTAGTTGATGGTTTCCGGCTTCTTCACTTCACCGTAGGACCATTCGTGGATCTTTTCCGGAGAGGCGAGCATGATTCTAAGTGCGTTGAAGTTGAGTGGATCCTTCGGCCGCATAAAAAGACTATACAGCTCTTTCAAAGCATCCTCCTTTGGAGTCTGAGGGTTGTGTCAACGGGTTCCTGTCCGCTTGCCTCGCGGCTGGCGCCAGCCCCGCAACCCCTTGCGACCTTAATTCTTTTCGTCTTCTTCCAGCAACCGGACATCCAGTGCCAGAGCTTGTAGTTCTTTGACCAAGACGTTGAACGACTCGGGAAGCCCGGCTTCCAACGTGTTGTCGCCTTTGACGATTTTCTCGTACATACGGGTGCGCCCAGCCAGGTCATCCGATTTGACCGTGAGAAACTCCTGAAGGGCATAGCCGGCGCCGTAGGCTTCCATGGCCCAAACTTCCATTTCGCCCAGACGCTGTCCTCCGAACTGAGCCTTACCGCCTAGCGGCTGTTGCGTTACCAGCGAATACGGACCGATGGAACGCGCATGGATCTTGTCATCAACCAAGTGGTGGAGTTTCAGCATGTACATCACACCGACGGTGACCGGCTGGTCAAAGGCTTCACCGGTACGTCCGTCGTGCAAGGTGGCTTGGCCCGTTTCCGGCAATCCGGCCTCCTTCAGGAAGGCACGAATCTCACCTTCATCCGCACCGTCAAAAACCGGAGTCGCCACATGCAAGCCCTCGCGAAAATCGCGAGCCACCGCTTGTAGTTCTGTGTCGGAAGCTTCCTTGAAATAGCCATCGAACTCGAACTGGTTATAGAGACGCTGCAGCTTCTCCTGGTTGTTTTCGCGTTCCTTGGCCTGCGTCAGCAGGTTGGCCAGCTGTTCACCGAGGCCCTTCGCCGCCCAGCCCAGGTGGGTTTCCAGAACCTGGCCAACATTCATACGGGACGGCACTCCCAAAGGATTCAGCACCACGTCCACCGGTGTTCCGTCGGTAAAATGCGGCATATCTTCAATGGGCAGAATCCGGGAAACAACCCCTTTATTCCCATGGCGTCCCGCCATCTTGTCACCGACCTGAAGCTTGCGTTTGACGGCCACATAGACCTTGACCATCTTGATCACACCCGGCGGCAGTTCGTCTCCTCGTTTGAGCTTGTCGATCTTCTCCTCGAACAACGATTTGACCAGGTCCACCTGTTCCCGATAGCTTTCACAGATGGCCTCCACCTCCAAATAGGCGGCCGGGTCACTACCCACGTTCAGCTGGCGCCAGACGGTACTGGGCAGATCTGCCAGGAGATCCTCGGTAATGACGTCACCGTCCTTGAGATAGATCTTCCTGCCATCCTTTACGGCCTTCTCAACGGAGCGACCGCCCAGGATCCGGGCCAAACGTCTGGCAGTGCTCTTTTTGATGATGTCCAGCTCGTCCCGCTGGTCTTTCATTAGGCGCGAGATCTCTTCATCCTCGATCATGCGCGTTCTCTCGTCCTTGTCCACACCTTTGCGCGAAAACACTTTGGCATCGATCACAATCCCTTCAACGCCTGGAGGTATTCGCAGCGAAGTGTCTTTCACATCGCTAGCCTTTTCACCGAAAATGGCGCGCAACAATTTCTCTTCGGGAGTCAGCTGGGTTTCGCCCTTGGGGGTTACTTTGCCCACCAGGATGTCATTGGGTTTGATATAGGCACCGATGCGGATGATACCGCTTTCATCCAGGTTCTTCAGGGCCTCTTCACCCACATTCGGGATATCTCGGGTGATCTCTTCTTTCCCGAGCTTGGTGTCTCGTGCCACCAACTCGAACTCTTCAATGTGGATGGAGGTGAACACATCTTCCCGGACGATGCGCTCGCTCATCAGGATGGAGTCTTCAAAGTTGTAACCTCCCCAACTCATGAAGGCCACCATCACGTTGCGTCCGAGTGCCAGTTCACCATGGTCCGTGGACGTTCCGTCAGCGATGATCTGGCCGGCACGGACCAGATCGCCCCGTTTCACCAAGGGTTTCTGATTCATGCAGGTGTTCTGATTGGATCGCTGGAATTTGGTCAGTTTGTAGATATCCACAGCGCTCCCCAGGGAGAAGTCGTCCGCGGTAGACCTGACTACGATACGGGTGGCATCCACATACTCCACCACACCATCGCGCCTGGCGATGATAGTCACGCCGCTATCCCGGGCAACTACCCGCTCCAGACCGGTCCCCACGATGGGAGCACGGGTTTGCAGCAAAGGCACCGCCTGCCGCTGCATGTTGGATCCCATGAGCGCCCGGTTGGCGTCGTCGTGTTCCAGGAAGGGGATGAGCGACGCGGCAACACTCACCAGCTGATTGGGCGAAACGTCCATGTAACGGATCTCTTCCGGAGGCACCATGACGAATTCGCCGGCTTTCCGCGCCGACACCTGATCCATGGCAAACCGGCCACCTTCGTCGAGTATGGCGTTGGCCTGAGCAATGGAGTAATCCTTTTCATCCATGGCAGTCAAATAAACCACGTCGCCAGTCACCAGATTGTCCTTGGCTTTGCGGTACGGGGTTTCAATGAAGCCGTAGGAATTGACCCGGGCATAGGTGGAAAGCGACACAATCAAACCGATATTGGGACCTTCCGGGGTTTCGATGGGGCAAATGCGCCCGTAATGCGTGGGATGAACGTCGCGAACTTCAAACCCAGCCCGTTCACGGGTGAGACCGCCCGGCCCGAGAGCGCTCAGACGGCGCTTGTGAGTGATTTCGGAAAGCGGGTTGGTTTGATCCATGAATTGGGAAAGCTGGCTCGTGCCAAAGAACTCCTTGACCACTGCCGACACCGGTTTGGCATTGATCAGGTCATGGGGCATGAGCGCTTCAATTTCCTGGAGACTCATGCGTTCCTTGATGGCCCGTTCCATCCGCACTAAGCCAATGCGGTACTGGTTCTCCAACAGTTCACCCACGGCTCGGACGCGGCGATTCCCCAGATTGTCGATGTCATCCACGGCCCCCTGGGAATCCTTGAGGCGGATCAAATGGCGCACGGCTTCCAGAATGTCTTCGCGCCGCAGCGTGCGGTGGTCGAGCGGGGTGTCCAGCCCCAGTTGCAAGTTCAGCTTCAGCCGCCCCACTTCCGATAGATCGTAGTGGTCCGCGCTGAAAAATAGTTTGTTGAAGAACTCGGTGGCCACTTCAGGGGTGGGGGGATTGCTGGGACGGAGGCGCCGATAGATCTCCAGCAGTGCCTCCTCCTGGTTGGTCACCTTGTCCACCAACAGAGTGTTGCGAAACGATGGGCTGATGTCCTGGCCTTCCACATGGAGCAGTTCCAGTTGGGTGATGCCGCGTTCGCGCAAATCAAACAGCAGCTTTTCATTCACCGCCTCATTGCATTGAGCCAGAATCTCCCCGGTGCCGTAATCGATGACATCGTGAGCCAGTACTCGCCCAATCAGTTCGGGGACCTTGACCGGTAAGCGAGTGATCCCCGCTTCCTGGATCTTTTTGAGGGATTGCTTGCCCAGTTTCCGATTCTTTCTGACGATGACCTCACCCGTCTGCGGATGGACAATATCATCAGGAGCACGTGTCCCAACAAGGATTTTCGGCGCCAGTTCCTTCTGGGCGTGCTCCTCATCGATGAGGAACACCCGTTCAATGGGATAGAAGTGGTTGAGCAGCACTTCCGTGGAATAGCCCAAACCCTTCAAGAGAACGGTCACCGGCAGTTTGCGGCGGCGGTCTATACGCACATGCAGGATGTCCTTGGCATCGAATTCCAGATCCAACCACGATCCCCGCAACGGTATGACTCGAGCAGAGTAGAGCACCTTACCGCTGGAATGGGTTTTGCCACGATCGTGATCGAAAAAAATGCCGGGAGAACGGTGCAACTGACTCACCACTACCCGTTCCGTGCCATTGACGATAAAAGTCCCGTTTTCTGTCATCAAAGGCAGCGTGCCAAAGTAGATCTCCTGTTCCTTGATATCCCGAATCGAACGATGGCCGCTTTCCTTTTCCACGTCATAGACAACCAGACGGACCACAATTTTGAGAGGAGCTTCGTAGGTCATGCCACGAGCGAGGCATTCGTCCACATCATATTTGACGTTTCCAAAGCTGTACTGGACAAACTCCAGCGAGGCTGTACCGCTAAAGTCCTGGATTGGGAATACGCTTTTAAACACCTCCTGGAGCCCTTTGATTTCGCGAGCTTCGGGGGGAACATCCCTTTGCAGGAAGAGATTGTAGCTTTCCTTCTGCATCTGGATGAGGCTGGGAATGTCCATGATCTTTCTGATCTTACCGAAATTCTTGCGAACTCGATACTCGTGGGTCAAAGCCGTTGCCATGATCGCTCCTGCAACCGGTGAGAACCAGGCCTGAACACCCCTGCGTTCGGCCGACACTCACTTCATCACCAACAAAGGGCCGTGATGCGTTTCTTAAAGACGGCAAAACCCCAAAATGGGGCGCCAAATACGGTTGATCCCTTGCAATGTGGAACGTTCTTCGCGCATATTGGACAAAACCAAATATCGGAAACCAGCCCGCTCTTCCTTCCCGGCCGGTTTCCGATATTGAGCGAGAACAGCTGTTTTACTTGATTTCGACTGTCGCACCAGCTTCCGTAAGCTGTTTGGCAATGGCTTCTGCTTCCTCTTTGGGGATGCCTTCCTTCACCAGACCCGGCAGCTTCTCTACCAGATCCTTGGCCTCTTTCAGTCCCAAACTGGTGATGACGCGCACTTCCTTGATCACATTGATCTTCTTCTCACCTACACCGGTGAGTACCACGGAGAACTCGGTCTGCTCTTCCACTGCCGGAGCCGCTTCACCGGCCATCATACCCGGCATGGCAGCCATGGCCATCGGGGCCGCGGCGCTTACGCCAAACCGCTCTTCAAATTCTTTAACCAGCTCGCTCAGTTCCAAAACGGTCATATTTTCAATGAACTTGATTACATCTTCTTTAGTAATGGACATCTCGTCGTTCCTCCTTCAATCTTAATCTTGTTCTCTTTCCCGTTGAATGGCTGCCAACACGCCCACAAAAGCTCTGGGGACACCGCTCAACACGGTCACCAAACCGGTGGGCACTGCGTTCAGAGTTCCCAGGAGTCTGCCCAGAAGAACTTCCCGCGACGGCAAATCTGCAAGTGCTTCCACCTGCTCCGGAGTGAGCAGACGCCTGGCCAACGCTCCAGCCTTGATCTTCAGCTTGGCGTTGGTCTTCATGAAACCCTTAAGCACTTTGGCCGGTACGGTTGGTTCATCGTAGCCGATGGCAACAGCGCAGGTTCCTTTGAGGAAGGGCTCCAGAATGGCTGCTCCCGTTTCCCTGCTGGCGAGGATCATCAGGGTGTTCTTCACAACCCGATACTCCACCCGCTGTGCTGCCAGGGCATCGCGCAACTCCGTGATCTCTGCCACGGTGAGTCCCTGGAAATCGGTGAGGACGGCCGCGCTGGCGCGCTGCAACTTCTCACGCAGTTCCGCTACCAATCGCTCTTTGGTTGTTCGTTCCAATGGTTCTTAAGCCTCCTTTCTCCTGCCGGCGTGCCTTCTCGTTGCCACTCAAACGGTCAATATGTCCGTGAGCCAGAATTGGTCCTTTCACACATCTAGGCTGGCCCCGCCACGAGCGGAATTAAACCCCGAGAACTTTCTGGAGTGCCAACGGTCTCGGATGGCTGAGAGCACCAAACGGCAGATAATCCTATGGTTGATGAGCCCCCCATGGGCTCCACACTGAAAAACCCGAATCCTTTACAATCCCATCATCGTTCAACGACAAACCCGAAAGCCCCAGCATCGATCTGGCCGTGCCGGGATGTCAGACTACTGCCGCTGCGCGTCCCTGAATCGCAAAGGGATAAGCGCCACGCACGACGATATCATGCACTTATTGTTGCAGTTCCCCGAGTCACGACATCAGCGCCTTGACCGCCAGCGGATCGATCTGAACTCCGGGGCCCATCGTGGTGGACACTGCGATCCCGCGCACATAGGTCCCTTTGGCGGCAGCCGGTTTCAAACGGAGGAGCGTATCAATCAGGGTAGAAATGTTTTGCAACAGCTTTTCAGGCCCGAAGGACACCTTGCCCACCGGGGCATGTACGATCCCCGTCTTTTCCACACGGAAATCCACCTTACCGGCCTTGATTTCCTGAACCACCTTGGCAACGTCGAAGGTAACCGTTCCCAGCTTGGCGTTGGGCATCAGGCCGCGAGGCCCCAGTACTTTACCAATCTTGCCCACCTGGCCCATCATGTCCGGGGTGGCAGCGGTCTTGTCGAAGTCCAACCACCCTTCCTTGATTTTATCGATCAATTCCTCGCCCCCAGCGTAGTCGGCACCGGCGTCCAAGGCTTCTTTCACCTTTTCGCCCTTGGCAAAGACCAACACGCGCACTTCCTTGCCCAACCCATTGGGCAGCACAACGGTTCCGCGCACCATCTGGTCGGCATGACGCGGGTCGACCCCCAGGCGAACCGCGAGATCAACGGTTTCGTCGAAGCGAGCATAGCTGGATTCCAAAGCTAGCTGCAAACCTTCAGTAAAATCATAACGTTTGCTCGGGTCGATACTGCCACGAGCCGCCCTATACTTCTTCCCTCGATTCGGCATATTCCGTCTCCACACACCCGCATTCCAAGCCATACACCGATGGCCAGGCTCTATTCAACGGTAATCCCCATGCTCCTAGCGGTGCCCTCAATGGTTCGGACCGCAGCCGTCAGGTCTCTGGCGTTGAGATCCGGCATCTTGAGCCGGGCGATTTCTTCCACCTGAGCTTTGGTCAGCTTCGCTACCTTGGTGCGGTTGGGTTCATTGGAACCCTTTGCGATCTGCGCAGCTTTCTTGAGCAGCACCGAAGCGGGAGGAGTTTTGGTGATGAAGGTAAAGGATCGGTCCGCAAAGACCGTGATCACGACCGGTATGATCATCCCCTCCTGGCCCTGGGTTTTGGCATTGAACGCCTTGCAAAACTCCATGATATTGACGCCATGCTGCCCGAGGGCCGGACCGATGGGAGGCGATGGATTGGCCTGCCCGGCTGGAACCTGCAGTTTAATATTCGCCACAACCTTTTTTGCCATCCTGAATCCAACTCCTTAAGTTTCTGATTATAAAACCAGAATGTTCTAAACCCGATTCACCTGAACGAAGTCAAGTTCAACCGGTGTGGAACGTCCAAAAATACTCACAAGCACCCGGACCTTCCCCTTTTCCGGGATTACCTCATCCACGGACCCCACGAAATTGGTAAATGGTCCGTCCACCACTCGTATTTCATCGCCTTTTTCGAACTGAAACTTGGGTCGAGGCTTCTGGGTACCCTCTTCCATCTGGCTGATGATGGCCTGAGCTTCTTCCTCGGTGAGCGGGATAGGGCGATCCTGGCCTCCCAAAAAGCCGGTTACTTTCGGTGTATGACGCACCAGATGCCAGGTTTCGTCATTGAGTTCCATGTGCACCAGAATGTACCCTGGGTAGAACTTGCGGGAAGTTGTCTTGCGCTTGCCTTTGACCAGCTCAACAACTTTCTCGGTGGGCACCAGGATTTGATCTATGAAGTCCTCTTTGCCGGTCGATTTGATGCGCTCCTGCAAAGCGACTTTCACCTTGTGCTCAAAGCCAGAATATGTATGGACGATATACCAAAGCTTCGCCACAATGCTTCTCCACTGCTTGGGGAAATCCGTCCGGGAAGCAGGTCCGCCTTGGAGTCAACCCCATGGCCGGACTTGTCCGTGACACAGCACTGCTGGCACCCCCATCAACCCACCAACAGCCGCACTAATTTGGCCAGGACCGAATCCACCAAACCCAGGAAAAGCGCTGCAATCAGACAAATCACCAGGACGACCGTAGTGGACCCAAGGGTTTCTTTGCGAGAAGGAAACACCACCTTGCGCAGTTCATGCAGCACTTCTCTGAGGTACTGGACAAAGCGCTTCCACCAGCCGAGTGGCACGCCAAGTAGGTCTGTTTTCTTCGCAGCCTTCTTCTTGCCACCCTCAACGACCTTCACCTTGCTTCGTTTCGAGTTGCTGGAAGGACTTCTCGGCTGCTTGGCCTCCTTTGCCACCTGCACCTTTTCTTCTTGTTCAAGCTTCTTTTCGGGCACTTTTGCTGCCTTCATCTGCCTTTGGTTGTTCTCTGGATGGATCGACCATCGCCAGTCGCCCGATGTTCCAGGCATCGCCACCAGCATCCGTTACTTCAGTCCTGGGGGCACCCCGTTAACAGGGGCACAGACCGCACCGTCTGCTAAGCAGAAACCATCAGGGACCACAGATCTGCACTAACCAGGCACCTGCCGCACCTACTTGGTTTCTTTGTGCTCAGTATGGATATGGCAGAATCTGCAATATTTGCGAAACGCCAATTTTTCCGGCGTTGTCCGTTTGTTCTTGGTTGTCGTATAGTTACG
>Ga0315286_10004249_pt1 | contig 13719 bp, 9 predicted proteins | sample YL17G10_0_MG_FD_205038 | JGI IMG/M metagenome (GOLD analysis project Ga0315286, IMG submission 205038) | Sediment microbial communities from Yellowstone Lake, YNP, Wyoming, USA - YL17G10_0 | ecosystem: Environmental > Aquatic > Freshwater > Lake > Sediment | place: USA: Wyoming | collected... | reverse complement strand
GCCACATATCGATTTCGAGGGGAAGCGCGTGCTCGACCTGTTTGCAGGCTCGGGCGCGCTCGGGATCGAAGCGTTGTCGCGTGGCGCGAAGTTCGCGCTGTTCGTCGAGGATAGCGCCGACGCGCGCGCCGCGATCCGCCGCAATGTCGAGGCGCTGAAGCTCACCGGCGTCACCAAGATCTTCCGGCGCGACGCCACCGCCCTTGGGCCGGCGCATACGCTTGCGCCGTTTGATCTCATCTTCTGCGATCCGCCTTATGGCGAAGGCTTGGGCGAATTGGCGCTTCAATCGGCGGAAGAAGGCGGGTGGGTGGCGAAGGACGCGATCGTGGTCTTGGAGGAGCGCGCGGGCCTCGAAATTCGCCTGCCCGAGCCCTTCGAGACGATCGACATGCGCGACTATGGCGATACCCAAATCGTCATTGGAAAATCACTCACAGGAAAATCGACCCGGTAGCCCGGCCCCACGCTCTGTGATTAGATGGGCGAGCCGGGGTGATGGGAGGGCGTGATGTTGCGCAATAAACTCGTGTGGTTTTCGGGGCTTGCGATCGCGGCATTGGTGCTTTGCGGGCAGGCATTTGCCTTCAAATCGGGGAATTGGGACGGCGACGCCAATAACGACGACAACGGCAAGTTCCGCGATTGCACCATGCTCGCGGAGTATAATAGCGGCATCAGTCTGGCCTTCATCATCACGCGCGATTTCGATTGGGGACTCGTGCTCGCCAACGACAAATGGAATTTGGAGGTCGGCAGCACGCAAGAGGTCACGCTTACCGTCGATCAGCGCCGGCCGATCCCGTCGACGGCCAAGGCGGTCGATGCCCATGGCCTGCTTATCTCGCTGGAGAATACCGGGCCCGTGGTCGACGCCATGCGGCATGGCAAGCTGCTCAATATCGTCACCGATTCTGGGAATGTCAGCTTCCGCCTGAGCGGTACGCAAAAGGCCATCGCCCAGCTTGCGGGCTGCGTCACCGACCATATCGAGGCGGAAAAGGCCAATAGCGGCGACCAGGCCTTCGCGGCACTCGAGTCGAAGCCGAAGCCCTCCGGCGAAGGCAGCCAGAACCAGAACCAGACTCGCCTCTTCACCAGCAGCGAGGCGGTGGTGTTCGCCTCGAACCTGCTCGCGTCCGCCGGCATCACCGGCTATCAGATGATGGACCCCGCCAAGAATCCGATGCCCAATTTCGACGCGGTCTGGACCTATCAGAACGGGATCATGGGCGCGATCGCCGGCTATAAGGACATGGGCACGGCCGATCTCGACGAGGCAGCGAGCGTGGTTATGGCCGACGATTCCAAGAGCTGCAAAGGCGACTTCGCCTCCGGCAAGAAGCAGAGCTCGCCGGCAGATACGATCGGGGTGAAGCGACTATTTACCGCGTGCCGTACCGACGACAGTTCGCTCGAAATTCACTACACGTTGCTGAAGACGGATAGCGGTCATTTGATCCAGATCGCGCATATGAAGATGGGCGATGCGACGGGAGACGTGGCGGACGCCGATGCGGCGTTCCTGCAAGCCGCGGTGTTGCAGAATTTCAAATAGGCCTCTGGTGAGGTCTTTGCGTTCAAGTTGCGGAGGGTAGCAGTGATGAGAGTTTTACGCAGTCTGGCCGTGTTGGGCCTGTGTGTCTCGACACTGTTCATGCGGGCTGCGAGCAACCAAATCATTAGGCCGTAGGGTGTACCGAGGGCGTGTGCGCCGCCGTCAACAATGACGGGGAAATCCGCTACTTCGATCTCAGCACGAAGAAGGCGACAGGGACAGGAACGTTGCCAACAAAGCCTGTCGGCACCGTGAATATCGATTGCAATTCGTCCGAGATGGGACGCGCTTGCGCCGTGGTCGACAGCGCGGGCCATGTCTGGTTCGGGCCGGCAAAGCCTGGAGATCCCTTCCTCGAAGGCGGCTTCGAGGTCGGCGGCAGCTAAATTGTTTGACGCATGATCTAATCGGAAAACCGGTTCCCACTTTTCCGGATCATGCTTCAGCGCCGCTGGAACAGTTTTTCGATGTCGGCGAGCTTCAGCTCGACGTAAGTCGGGCGGCCGTGATTGCATTGGCCGGTGAAGGGCGTGCGCTCCATGTCGCGAAGCAGCGCGTTCATCTCTTGGGCGTTGAGACGGCGTCCCGCGCGCACGCTGCCGTAACAGGCCATGGTGGCGAGCACGTGGTCGAGGCGTTCGGCAACGACAAGACTGCCCTCCCCTTCGGCAAGCTCATCGGCGAGATCGCGCAAAAGATTTTTCAGATCGCCAGGACCAAGGAGCGCCGGGCTCTCGCGCACAACCACGGCTGCGGAACCGAAATTCTCGAGCACGAGGCCGAGCCGTTCCAGATCGCCGGAGGCAGCGCCGAGCCTATCGGCGGCTTCGGCGTCGAGCTCCACCACTTCGGGAATGAGCAGGATTTGCCTGGCAATGCCGCCATTGGCGTAGGAGTTCTTCAGGCGCTCATAGACCAGGCGCTCATGCGCGGCGTGTTGGTCGACGATGACGACGGAGTCTTCCGTCTCGGCAATGATGAAGGTGTCGTGGACTTGGGCTCTGGCGGCGCCGAGCGGGTACGCCGTTGACCCCGCCTCCTCATGGGCGCGCGCGTCAGCACTCGGCGCGGCGAGAGGCGGTAGCGGAGCTTGCGAGCGATCCGAGAAGCCATACTCCGCCGCGAGGCCGCTCATCGGCAGGGGGCTGCGCGGCAAATAAGGCCGATGCGGCTCGCCGGGCCGCATCATATGCGCGAGCGCCACTTGCGACAGCGAGGCGGTGGCGCGATGGCCAGCATTGCCCAATGCCTCCCTTAAGCCGCTCACGATCAGCGATCGGACCTGTTGCGCATCGCGGAATCTGAGTTCGGCCTTGGCGGGATGCACATTCACATCCACCTCGTCGGGAGGCACGGCAAGATAGAGCACCACCATCGGATAGCGGCCGCTCGGCACGAGATCGCCATAGGCGGCGCGGACCGCGGCGCTCAGCAATTTGTCGCGCACCGGACGGCCATTGACGATCAGATGGGCTTGCAAGGCATTGGGACGGTGCAGCGTCGGCAGGCCAGCAAAGCCTTCGACGTGAAGTCCGCCCCTCGTCGCGCTGACCGGCAGCGCATCGGCGACGAAATCCTGCCCGAGAATAAGCCCGATGCGATCGAGCGCAATATCCCCGAGGCCCGGCGCTCCCGCAGCCAGGCGAAAGACATTCCGCTCGGCATTGGCGAGGCTAAAACCGATCTCCGGTTTGGCGAGGCCAAGCCGCTTCACCATCTCGGCGATGGCGGTCCACTCGGCCCGCTCCGATTTCATGAATTTCAGCCGCGCCGGCGTTGCGTAGAAAAGATCGCGCACCTCGACGGAGGTGCCTTGCGCCAGCGCCACCGGCTTCAGCTGCGATTTCCGGCCCGCGTCGACGCTCACTTCATAGGCGTTGGCGGCACCGCGCACCCGGCTTTGAATCGCAAGACGCGCCACGGAACCGATCGAGGGCAAAGCCTCGCCGCGGAAGCCGAGCGTCAGAATATTGGCGAGATCGTCACCGGCGAGCTTCGAAGTGGCATGGCGCTCGACCGAGAGGACGAGATCAGCTTGGTCCATGCCCGAGCCGTCATCGGCAACACGAATGAGGCCCAAGCCTCCGCCGGTTGCCGTCACATCGATGCGTGAAGCGCCGGCATCGATCGCGTTCTCGATCAGCTCCTTGACGACGCTCGCAGGGCGTTCGACGACCTCACCCGCCGCAATGCGGTTGACGAGGTTTGGCGGCAGCGCGCGGATGGGCATGGTCACGCCATTGTTGGCTTAGGTTTCGTCGCTGAGATAGCGGCGGGTCAGGATTTTAACCGATTCGACGGCCGGCTGGTCAAATGGATCGACGCCCAGGAGATGGCCGGCGAGGATGGTTTCGAGCATGAAATGTATCATTAGGGCGCCCAAGCCACGCTCATCGAGCCGCTCGAGATCGATGGTGCGGACCGGACGTCCCGACGCGATCAAGGCATCGGGTATGGCGCGGCCTTGCGCGGCGACGAGATCGCCGGCGGTACGGCCGGCGAGATAAGGCGCGCCTGCAATCTCCGCGAGCTCGGGAGAAATGCTGGGACCGCGGCCAGCACAATTCTCGCGGATGACCGTAATGAAATGTTGCGGCGTGCCGTCGAGATAAAGCTGCAACTGGCTATGCTGGTCGACGGGGCCAAGCGCGGCAACCGGCGTGGTGCCCTCGCCGTTCTTGCCGAGGCTCTCGCCCCAGAGCTGCACATACCAGGCGGCGAAGCGCGAGAGGCGGTCGCTATAGGGAAGCATGACATTGGCGCGGACGCCGCGTTCCTTGGCGAGGCCGACGGCGACGCCCGCGCCGATAGCGGGAGCGAAATCGCCGGCCTGTTTCGCGTTGAGCAGAGACTGCACGACGCTCTCGGCACCCTCGCGCAAGGCAACGACGTCGAGGCCGCGAGCCAGCGCGGGCAGTAATCCGACATTGGTGAGGCCCGAATAGCGGCCGCCGATCTTGGGATCGTGCGGCAGGGTCGGGATGGAAAGGGCCTCACAGAGCCCGCGCAACCCATTGGCTCGGCCGGTCGCGGCGGGTTCGGTCAGAGCGAGGAAGCTCTCGCGAATCCGGTCGTCAAGGCCGGCGCCGCGAAAAGCTTCGATCGCCGCAATGGCTTGCACCAAAGTCTCCGGCGTATTGCCGGATTTCGAGGTGAGAATGAAACGCGTCGTCTCGAGATCGAGGCCGGCAAGGGCGCGTTCCAATGTGCGTGGATCGAGATTGTCGTAGAAGCGGACGCGCGGGCGCCCCCCTCCGCCATTGCCGTTGTCGCCCGGTATGCACCAGCCGCCGAGCTGCGCCAGCGTTTGGCCACCGAGGCTCGATCCGCCAGTGCCGAAAAACACGAGCGTGGTGGTGCCCTGGCTTAAGCTCTCGATCGCGTCGCGCGCGGGGGCGATGTCGTCGCGTCTTGCCGGCACGCGCAAGAGAGAAAGCGCGTCTGATTTATGCGCCTCACGCAGAGACGCGAGGCGCGGCTCGAGCTTGGCAAGAGAGGCGTCGAGAGAGCGTGGGTTCAGCCCTGAGGCGCCGATGGAAGCTTCGAGGCAGCCTTCAACGGATTGCACGAGTGTCGGCATCAACACCTCTTGCTGTCATGCCCGCGAAAGCGGGCATCCAGTAGCCAATAGAGCCTTTTGCTCCACAACGTCCCGTAACGATTACTGGATTCCCGCTTCCGCGGGAATGACACTTATGTGGTGGATAACCAATCGAACAACTCCGGCTTCTAGCCAGGAGCGGCCCCTGCTCGCGGCTCCACCGGCTTGCCGACAATGGTGGTGATCAGGCGGTCGGCGTCGAAGAGGCGGTTCGCCACCCGCCTGATGTCGTCGAGCCCGACCCGCTCGATCAACGCATTGCGCTGCCCCACATAGTCGATGCCGAGATCCTCAATCTGAATCGCGAGCAATTGATTGGCGATGCTCGTCGAAGATTCAAAACGTAGCGCATAGGCGCCGGTGAGATAACTCTTGGCGCTCGCGAGCTCTTCGGCGCTTGGGCCGTCATTCGCCAGATGCTTCAACTCGCTCTCGATCACGTCCAGCGATTGTCCGACCGACTCGTTCTTGGTGGCGACGTTGCCGATGAAGACCGCACCGTGCTCGAAGGGATAGAGGTTGGAAGAGACGGAGTACGCGAGCCCGCGCTTCTCGCGCACTTCTTCCATCAGCCGCGAGGAAAAGCCGCCGCCGCCGATGATATAGTTCAACACGTAGGCCGGGATGAAATCGGGGTCCTTGCGCGCAATGCCACGATGGCCGAACTGCGCCACCGATTGCGGCACATCCATGGCGATGACTTTGCGCGTGGGCCCTAGCGGCGGGGTGGCATCGGCGACGTGAGTCAATTGCGACTTGGCGGGGAGACCGCCAAAAATGTGATCGAGCGCCTTGCCTAGCGTCTCGCCGTCGATGTCGCCGACCACCGAGATCACAAGCTTGTCGCGGGCGACGACGCGCGACGCGTAGTCCTTTAGGTCTGCCGGGGTCATCGAGGAGATTGAGGTGAGCGTGCCCTTGATCGGGAGGCCGTAAGGATGGCCGGGAAAAGCCAGCCGGTCCCAGGCGATCGAGGCGACGGTCTCGGGGTCGTTCTCGTCGAAACGCAGCCCCGCCAGAATCTGAGCGCGCACGCGCGCGGTGGCATCCTCATCGAAACGAGGCGAGGTTAGAGCCAGGCGCAAGAGATCGAACGCTTCATCCTTATTGGCGCTCAAGGTCTGCACATTGCCGAGCATGACGTCGCGGCTCGCGTCGAAAACCATGCGCATAGCGAGCGTTTGCAAACGTTCCTGGAAGGCAACCGAATCGAGTTCGCCAGCGCCCTCGTCCATCATGCCGGAGACAAAATAGGACAGGCCCTCTTTGCCGGAAGGGTCTTGGCTGGCCCCGCCGCGTAAGGCAAAGCGCATGGCGATCAGGGGGTTGGCATGGCTCTCGACCAGCCAGGCTTCAATGCCTCCAGGGCTCGTGACGCGTTTTATCTTCATGGCCTCAGTGGAATTGGCGGCGGTGACGGTAAGAAGAAGCCCCAGGCTTAGCGGCAATGCAAGGCCACGTCGCAAGAGAGAAGGCAATAGGAATTGTCCCCCCATCGCCTTCGCCTACCCATTCTTCGCTTTTGCCGGGGTGATACTGGAGGTCGTCTCAGGCACCGGGGTGAGAATGCCGGTCACGGAATTCTTGTCGACGAGAAAAGTCCGCGCCGCGTTGCGAATGTCCTCGACCGTGACCTTCCGCAGCCGCTCGGGCCATTCATCGACGTCGGCGACGCTCATGCCCAGCGCGACGCGCCACGCATAGTGGCGGGCCATGTGCGATTGGCTGTCGGAGGTATAGACGAACTCGGCGATGTAGGAATTGCACGCGCGGTCGAACTCGTCTTGCGTCACGCCTTTCTCTTTCAGCTCTTCGATGACGGCGCCGATCTCGGCATCGAGCTCCTCAGGCAGCACGCTGTCGGAAGCGATCGCATAGAAGGCAAGCCGCCCCGCATCGAGGCCTGAATCGGAATACCAGCCGCCGGCGCTGGCGGCCGTTTTACGCTCGATAACAAGCCGCTTATAGAGCCTGCCCGTCGAGCCTTGCACGGCGATCCGCATCAGAAGGTCCAAAGCTTCCGCCTCGCCGGGTTTGGCCGAGGCATAGCTCGGCGCGAGATAATAACGCTGCACGGTGGTGCGGCCGGCACGAACGTCCTCGAGTTTCACGGTGACCGGCGCGTAATGTTCCGGCTCTTGCGGACGGACACGTCCATTCAGCGACTGATTGGGCGCGACCTTGCCGTAAGTCGCCTCCGCGATTTTCTTGACCTCGTCCGGCTCCACATCGCCGGCGACGACGAGAAGCGCGTTGTTCGGTGCGTAGAAGCGCTTGTAGAAAGCGAGCGCATCGTCGCGGCCTAGCGCCTCGATCTCGTGCTCCCAGCCAATGATCGGAATCCCGTAAGGATGGTTCGAATAGAGCGCGGCCATCATCTGCTCTTGCAGGATGGAGCCGGGATCGTTGTCGACACGCATGCGGCGCTCTTCGAGGATGACCTTGCGCTCGGTCTCAACGTCTTGCTCCGACAGGCGCAGATTCGCCATGCGGTCCGCCTCCATCTTCATGACGAAGGGGAGACGGTCCGAGGCCACGCGCTGGAAGTATGCGGTGACGTCGTTATTGGTGAAAGCGTTGTCCTCGCCACCCTCACGCGCGACGAGCTTGGAGAATTGGCCCGGTGGAATCTCCTCCGTGCCTTTGAACATCAAATGTTCGAGGAAATGGGCGATGCCGGAAGAGCCGCGTGGCTCGTCCGCCGAGCCGACGCGATACCAGATCATATGCGTGACGACGGGGGCGCGGTGGTCCGGGATGACCAGGACTTGTAAGCCATTGCCGAGTTTGAATTCTGTGACACGCGAGGCGGCCGATGCACCGTCGACGGCGACCGCCACGGCCATCGTGGCCAGGCTCAAGCAGGCCAGCGCGAGCCCGGCCCGAATGTCGAGCAACGTCCCCAATTGATCGAACATCGACATCACCATGGTCACGTGAGTTCAGCCTCCAGCCAAGCAAGGGTTGGGCCACCGGCCGGCAAGGTTAAGGTCCGATGGGCGGGGTTAACCCCTATCTCAGGCGACGGAGACGGATTTTCAAGCCAAATCGCGCGGGGCAAGCGGGCAGCGAACGAAATTAACAATGCAGCGCGGCTAATAGTCGGCGCGGTTACCGGTAGGCCCCGACATCTGATTGTAGCTATCAGGCGCCTTGGGGTGGAACGGATCGTCCGCGGGGGGCGCTTCACCGACGACCTGAGGCGGATTGATCGGCTTCACGCCATTCGCCGCCACGGCGTCTTGCTGACGAGCGCGATCCGCGGGCGTCATGTCCGAGGGATCGGGCTCTGGAAGATCGACAACCTCGTCGGGGTTGGTTTTCGTCTTCTTGCCGAGCAAATTGTCAAGAAGCGTGGGCTTGCCGGCATATGGATTTTGCGGGTCGGCAACGGCTTCCTTTTTCTGTTCTACTTTCTCCTTTTCGGCGACGATGCGCTTTTGCTCGCGATCCGTATCCGCCGGCCAATCGGCGCGCGCGGTGGCTATTGCCGCGCTTTGGCCCGGAACCGGTAGCGCTTTACGATCGGGCGGCACAACGAGCGGCGCGCGCTCGGACATCTTCACATCTTCCCTGGCGCTGTCGCCGGAGAGGCCGGCATAGTCGAACAGCTTGCCCTGGAATTCGACACCACCGCAGCCGCCAAGTGCCAGCGTTCCGGCAAGCGCCAGCGCCATCCCAAGAGGATGGTGTGCCAAATTGAAAATCTGGGTCTGGAAGCGTGCCAATGTGCCCCTCAACTGCCCGTCACAGCTGAATTTTCTTACATACTAGGGGGTTTTGAGACCTTTTTGTGTCCCCCAAAGAGGGACTCAAACAGAAGCCCCACCACCCCGGCAACAATCGCCACGTCGGCAATGTTGAAAATGTACCATTGATAGCCAAAGGCGTGGAAAGAAAAGAAATCGGCCACGGCCCCGTGGACGATGCGGTCGATGGCATTGCCGATGGCGCCCCCAATGATGAGCCCGATCGAGGCGGCAACGAGTTTCGATGTCACCTGGGAGAGCCAGACCATCAGGGCGAGAGAGGTCACAATGGCAAAGCCAATCAACGCCCAGCGGCCGAAAGTGCTGTCCTGCTGAAGCAAGCCGTAGGAAATGCCCTGATTCCAAACGAGGATGAGGTCGAAGACGGGAGCGACAGCCACGGGCGCCTTGGCGCCGATGTCGTAGACATAGAGCATCCACGCCTTGTTGGCCTGATCCACCAGGATGGTGAGAGCGGCGACGCTCATCCCAAGCGGCGAAAGCAGTCCCCAGAATTTCAGCATCGGAAAGAGCCCACTTCGTTTGGTCGAAGCGCGGCCGCTTGCTCTCCCCTCCCCCCTTGAGGGGGAGGGATAGGGAGGGGGGTGGAACAGAAACTCATCTCGATTTCGATACTCCCTCCCGTCATGCCTTCGCCCCTGCGAAGCTGCGGCTGGCGACCTCCCCCTCAAGGGGGGAGGTGAGGAGCAAGGTGCGAGGCTGAAGCACAACTCGATGGTCCTTGGTGGCGAAAAGCAGAGGCATTGCGTTCGACTACCCCGCGGTCGCTAGCTTGCGCGCATCGAACTGGCGCACGGCCTCGGCGTCGCGCGGGGAGAGATCGGGGAAGCCGGGAACGGAGCCGACCTCGGGCAAGATCTTCCAGGAGCGCGCGCATTTCCTGCCTTCAGCGGGAGCGAACACGACCGCGACGTCTGGCACCTCGTCGAGACGGAAGGCGTCCTTCGGTCCCTCGCCTTCGATCAGCGCAGCACCACTGGTGATCGCGATCTCGGCGAGATCGACGCCCTTCAGGGCGGCGAGGAGGTCCTTGTCGGCAACATAGACGAGCGGCGCGGCCTCCAAGCTCGAGCCGATGCGGCGCTCTTTCCGTTCGATCTCGAGCGCGCCGGTGACGACACGGCGCACCGCCCTCACCTTCCGCCATTTCTCGGCAAGAGTCTCATCGCGCCATTCGCTTGGGATCTCGGCGAGTGTTCGAAGATGCACGGAGCTTTTGTCATCGGGGAAGCGTGCGAGCCAGGCCTCCTCCATGGTGAAGCAGAGCATCGGCGCGAGCCAGGCAGTGAGCGCGGCGAAGAAGCGATCGAGCACGGTGAGCGACGCAGCCCGCGTTTCGCTGTCGTAAGGATCGCAATAAAGCGCGTCCTTGCGGATATCGAAATAGAGCGCCGAGAGATCGTTGACGCAGAAATTGAACAGCGCCTGGAAGACGCGCTTGAAGTCGTAAGCGGCGTAGCCTTCGCGAACGAGCGTGTCCAACTCGGCGAGACGGCTCAGCATGTAGCGCTCGAGCTCCGGCATCTTGTCATAAGGCACGGCAAGCTTGGGCTCGTAATGGGCGAGATTGCCGAGCAGGAAGCGGAGCGTGTTGCGCAGCTTCCGATACGACTCGACATTGGTCTTGATGATATCGGGTCCGATGCGGAGATCGTCGGCGTAGTCGGAACTCATGGCCCAGAGGCGCAAGATCTCGGCGCCGGACTGCCTAATGACGTCCTGCGGCGCCACGACATTACCGAGCGATTTCGACATTTTGCGTCCGTCGCCATCGACGACGAAACCGTGGGTGAGAACGGCGTCGTAGGGCGCGCGGCCACGTGTGCCGCACGACTCCAGCAGCGAAGACTGGAACCAGCCGCGATGCTGGTCCGAGCCTTCGAGATAGAGCGAGGCCGGCCATTTCAGGTCCTTGCGCTGCTCCAGCACGAAAGCGTGGGTCGAGCCGGAATCAAACCAGACATCGAGGATGTCGTCGACTTTCTCCCAATCGGCCGGGCTGTCGACTAAGCCTTCGAGGAAGCGCTCCTTGGCGCCTGGCTTGAACCAGGCGTCGGCGCCTTCCTTTTCAAAGGCTTTGACAATCCTATCAATCAGTTCGCCAGAGTCCTTGAAGGTGGCGCGGGGGATCACCTCGCCGGTCTCCTTGTGACGGAACATGGCGATTGGCACGCCCCAGGCGCGCTGGCGCGACACGACCCAATCGGGCCGCGTCTCGATCATGCCCTTAATGCGGTTCTCGCCTTGCGGCGGGACCCATTGCGTCTCGGCGATGGATTTCATCGCACGATTACGGAGAGTGTCATAGCCAGCGACCCCCGAATCCGGGCTCCATCGAATCGTGCCTTCGGTCACTGCCTTATCCATGGCGATGAACCATTGCGGCGTGGCGCGGAAGATAACGGGCTTCTTCGAGCGCCAAGAGTGCGGATAGTCATGCTTATGCCGCGAGCGAGCGAGGAGCGCGTTCGCCTCCATCAGCGCCTTGATCACGGACTCATTGGCGTCGCCGAATTTGCCTTTGTCGTCGATTACCCGCTTGCCCTCAAAGCCTGGCGCCTCCTTGGTGAAGAAACCATCTGCATCGACGGTCAGAGGGATGGTGGTCTCGATACCGCCCGCCTCGAGCAGACTACGTTCCTGCTCCCAAACTTCGAAGTCCTCGGTGCCGTGGCCTGGCGCGGTGTGCACGAAGCCGGTGCCGGCATCCTCGGTGACATGCTCGCCAGCGAGCAGTGGGACGATAAAGTCGTAGCCGTGGCCACGCAGGGGGTGGGCCACGGTCAGCGTTTCAAGCGCACCCCATGGCATGTGGCCGTAGCGTCTCCAGTTCGTGACGCGCGCGGCTTTGAAGAAGTCCTCTGCGAGTTTGTCGGCAAGGATCAACCTGTCGCCGACCTTGACCCAATTATCGTCCGGGGCATGGGTGACCTCATAGACTCCATAATCGATGGTCTCGGAGAACGAGATCGCGCGATTACCTGGAATGGTCCAAGGGGTTGTCGTCCAGATCACGATCGAGGCGTTCTTGATCTCGTCGGGAACGAAGAACTCATCGTCATCGGGTCCGATGTCGATCTTGTCGCCGGAATAGCTCGCGACCGGAAACTTCACATAGATCGCGGGGCTCTCGATCTCCTCGTATTCGACCTCGGCTTCGGCGAGCGCGGTTTTCTCCACCACCGACCACATCACGGGCTTGGAGCCGCGATAGAGCAGTCCGTTCATGGCGAACTTCAGCAGCTCCGCGGCGATGGTCGCTTCGGCATCAAAGCTCATCGTGGTGTAAGGGTGCTGCCAGTCGCCCTCGACACCGAGCCGCTTGAACTCCTCGCGCTGCACGTCGAGCCAATGCGTGGCATAGGCGCGGCACTCGGCGCGAAAATCGATCATGGCCTGCGCGTCGGAGAAGTCAGGCTTCTTCTTGCCCTTGGCGCGATAGTTCTCCTCCTCGACCTTCCACTCGATGGGGAGACCGTGACAGTCCCAGCCGGGGACGTAATTGGCGTCCTTGCCCATCATCGTCTGCGAGCGGACGATGACGTCTTTCAGGATCTTGTTGAGGCCGGTGCCGATATGGATGTTGCCGTTGGCGTAAGGCGGCCCGTCATGCAGGACGAACTTCTCGCGGCCTTTCGCCGCTTGGCGCAAGCGTTCGTACAGACCGAGCTTCGCCCAGCGCTTCAAGAGCTCCGGCTCGCGCTCGGGCAGGCCGGCCTTCATGGGGAAGTCGGTCTTTGGCAAGAAGAGCGTTTCGCTCCAATCGCGGGTCCCGTCCGGCGCGGGGGCAGGCTTGGTCTTGGTCTTGTCCATAAGGCTTTGATATTCCCGCGCCGCTCTTGCTCGTTGAGCCCGCGTTCTAGCAATGGGGCTCGTTACAATCCAGTGGCAGAGCCGAGGGACGCGCCCAAGGGAAATCGACGCATCGGGTCGTTCGCCTCGACAGCCGAGAGGACCGCGCGCGCCTTCTCGCAGTCTTGCCGCATGGTTTCGGCAAGGGAAGCGCCATCGGTGAAAGTCTTGTCATCGCGGAGCTTGGCGATGAATTCGATCTCGACCTCTTTGCCATAGAGATTGCCGTCGAAATCGAGCAGATAGGCCTCGAACATCGGAACGCCGCCGCCGAAGGTCGGGCTCGCCCCGACATAGCCCGCGGCGGGATAGCGGCGTCCATCGTGGATGACGCGTATGGCGTAGATGCCATGGCCGACGTATTGGCCGGGCGCCAGCGCCAGGTTGATGGTGGGGAAGCCGAGGCCTTTGCCACGGCCATGGCCCTTCTCGACGGTGCCTTTGACGCGCCACCAATAACCGAGCTCTTCGGCGGCTTCGCGGACTTCGCCCAGACGGAGATGCTCGCGAATGTCCCGCGAGGCAAAGACGGCTCCGCCCTCCTCGACCGGCTCGACGATGTCGACGCCAAACCCGAGCTTGTTGCCTTCGGCCTGGAGCGTGGTTGGCGTGCCCGTGCGTCCCTTGCCATAGGCGAAGTCGTAGCCGACCAGCACGGCAGACGCGCCGAGGCCGCCGGCTAGAACTTCCTGAGCGAAGGCGTCGGCGCTCAGCGAGGCAAGCTCCTTATTGAAGGGAATGACGAAGGTCTGATCGAGACCGAGAGACGCCAGGAGCTCGAGCTTCAACGGCAGCGGGGTCAGACTAAAGAAGGGCGTGTCCGGCGCGAAGAAGACGCGCGGATGCGGCTCGAAGATGATGGCTCCCGCGCGTGCTTTTTGCTCTTCAGCACGCGCTTGCGCGCGGCCAAGCACCGCCTGGTGCCCACGATGGACGCC
>Ga0315286_10004247_pt1 | contig 13722 bp, 8 predicted proteins | sample YL17G10_0_MG_FD_205038 | JGI IMG/M metagenome (GOLD analysis project Ga0315286, IMG submission 205038) | Sediment microbial communities from Yellowstone Lake, YNP, Wyoming, USA - YL17G10_0 | ecosystem: Environmental > Aquatic > Freshwater > Lake > Sediment | place: USA: Wyoming | collected... | reverse complement strand
CGATTTCTTCAACTACGGCGAGGCCTTCCTCCACAAGCGCGCCGTGGAGATGTGCGAGTACATCAAGGCGACGTTCCCGCACATCTACCTCTACACCAGCACGAACGGCCTCGCGTTGAAGGAAGACCCCGCGCGTCGCCTGGTCCGCAGCGGCATCGACGAAGTCACCTTCTCGCTCGACGGCGCCTCGCAGGAGACCTACGCGCACTATCGGCAGCGCGGGCGCTTGGACGTCGCCATCGCGAACCTCCGAGCGATGGTGGACGAGAAGCGCAAGGCCGGGCGTGACGTACCCGTCATCAACTGGCGGTACATCCTCTTCACCTGGAACGACAGCGACGACGAGATGGGTCGGGCGCGCCAGATGGCCGCCGAGATGGGCGTCGATCGGCTGACGTGGGAAATCACGGACCATCCCGAGGAGGGGTTCTCGCGGCGCTTCGTGCCGGGCACGCCGGATCACGAGCGCATCCGCTACGAGGTGTGGGACGCCAACAATCTCGGCAACGCCATTCCCGGCGCCACGCCGCGCGCCCGCATCGAGGTGTCCACGTTGTTGCCGGGCCTGCCGATCCTCGCGCGCCGCGGGCGGACCTTCACCGTCCGCACGCGCGTCCACAACCTCTCGACGCGCCCGTTCCCGCGCGTAGCCAGCTACGGGCGCCGGCTGGTACGCCTCGGCGCGCAACTGTACGACGCCTCCGGCGGGGTCACCGATCGCGATTACGCCCGCGCGTGGCTGCCGCACACCATTGAAGGCGGTCAGCAGGCCGACGTCCCAATCGAGATTTCCGCGCCCCCGACACCCGGCCGCTACCAGCTGAAGTTCGACCTCGTCAGCGAAGGTATTGACTGGTTCGAAGCCTGCGGATCACCGACGACCACCGTCCCGCTGCGGGTCTGGTAGGCGATTGCTGCCGCTCCCACGGGTTTGGTACAGGGGCGTCTCGTGCAGGTCGCAGTTTCTGCCCGGGGACCCCGGCCACGACCTGGCAGTATTTTCCATCTTTGGCCCAGCAGCCTGCGAATTGGCCAGCAAATCCACTCGGCACGCGCTTCGCAGCTCTTCTTCGCCAGCCACAAGAGGTGTTCGTGTCGCCCCTCGACGTCGTCCTTTCCGATTACGACGTCCTCGAGCCGGATGTGCTGTACCTCACCGCGGAGCAGGTGGCTACGTTCATCCGCAGGCATGTGCATGGCGCGCCCGCCCTGGCCGTTGAAGTGATCTCCCCGAGTTCCCGGAAGATGGACCTCGACATCAAGCGTCGTGTCTACGAGGCCTTCGGTGTCGAGGAGTACTGGGTGGTGGACCCCGAGGCGGAGAGCGTGGCCGTGTACCGGCGCGGCGAGCACGGGAGCTTCCTGGCGCCGGCAGCCGTGACGCGGCACCGAGGCGACGCGCTGACGACGCCGCTGCCGCCGGAGTTCACGCTGCCCCTCGACGAGTTGTTCGGGTAGTCTGCCAGGCGTACAAGAACAAGGCCGCGGGTGCTCAATGCGCGAGCAGACATAGGAATGGGCCGGACATTGCGGGTTTCCGGCCCATTCCTGCATTTATCGATTCTGCATTCGACACGCCTTTCGGACCCGTCGCATGCCAGCGCCTGCGCGACATCGATGCTCTTGTTGACACGACCCGGGCTATACTTTATTATGCAAAGGTCTTTACATGAGCGACTTCGGTTGAGGATGGAGGTTCTGATGGACGGCACACTGCTCAAGCGGCCGAGTGCCCTTATTCCAGTCGCGATGTCGGTCGCCGCCCTCGCCACCGTGGTTGGCTACGCTGCGACGTACGGCACTGCCCGTCAGGCCGACGAGGGAGCCGCTGCCCACGTCTGGCAACTCCTCATGGCGGGACAGGTCCCGGTTGTGGCGTTTTTCGCCATCAAGTGGCTCCCCACTGCGCCCAGACAGGCGCTGCCGGTTCTGGTCTTCCAAGTCGGCGCGGCGCTCGCCGCGATGTTCCCGGTCTGGTGGTTCCAGTGGTAATCCCGCGGCGTCGCGGCCACGGCCATGATCGCACGACACACGCCCGACGGCTGCAGCGCATGGTCAGCCGCTGATGATGTCGGTTCTTCATTACAGTATCCACAAAGGGAACACGACATACGCGACACAGTTGTTGAGAATATGAAAACAGAACGCCGGATAGAGGTTGCCACACTTCAAGAACAAGTAGGCTGGAATGAACGACCACAAGAAAATGAAAAGGATCGTGCCCGGGCCCACAAAGATGTGAGCACTCGCGAACACAAGTCCAGCGATGGAGAATGCAGCCGCCTTTGGAGTGAACTTTCCGACAAGACCGATTCTCGTGAAACTCAGACCTCGTCTCTTGAGCAGGACATAGAGAAGGACAACGCTGATTGCTGAACCAAGAGAATAGAGTGCAATGGCAAAAATGGAGAAGTTGCTGATTCCCCATTTTGCAACGACTGGCTCGGGAGGCCCTTGGACGATTCCGGAAATCATTCCAATAACAACGGAGGTAAAAGCAATGCCAACCCAAGCCAGATAGATCCATCGAAGACCCAGCTGTGTGTCATTTGTTGGTTGATCGCTCATTGTGGCCTCCTTCCAGTTCTTGCCTCTTGGAGTGGCGACCTCGCCCAACTGGGAGTCGACTGCGAACAACCTCCGCCGGACTCTGCGAAGCTCGCAGCCCAACAGGAACCAACGGCGGGCAGCGGCTCACCGCACCCCGTTGATCGGCCGGATGCTAACATGAATCGACTCCGGCGAACCTGACCCGATGGGCTGCCCGGTCCGCAGCCAAACGAGTGAGTCTCAGCGAAGAGGCGCGCCACTAGTCGACCGTCTCCGCCTAGGCGGCCTCGGCCGTCTCGGCCTTGAAGAGCACACCGGCTTGGCGGTACTTGTCCCGCCCCCAGGGTTCAATACGGTTGGATCTGGGCTGCCTCAGCAAGAGCGGCCGGGTGCCGGGGGCGCATCCCGCACGATCTCAGGCGGACGGCGGTGCGGAATCTCGTTCGGGCGGGAGTGCCAGAACGGGTGTCGATGCAGTTGACGGGGCACAAGACGCGAAGCAGGTTCGAGCCCGTACAAGAACAAGGCCGCGGGTGCTCAATCCGCGGCCCTGTTCCCGTCAGGGAGGAGGAGGAGGAGAGACGCTAGCTCGCTTTCACGGGCACGGCCGCCGTACCGAATACGGGAGCCGGTTCGGGCGCCAGTTCCACCAGTTTCCACGCATCCGGCTCGTCGAGAATGCGCTTCGCGAAGGCCGTGTGCAGCGCGTGGCCCGCCCGGTGGGCAACCAGATGCCCGATGATCGGATACCCGACCAGGGACAAATCCCCGATGGCATCCAGAATCTTGTGACGCACAAACTCGTCTTCGTACCGGAGCGGGTTGTTCAGCACCCCGGTCTCGCTCAACACGATGGCGTTTTCCAAGGACCCGCCCAGGGCGAGACCCTGCTGACGAAGAAGCTCCACCTCGTTCAGAAAGCCGAACGTGCGCGCCGGCGCGATGTCGTCGATAAACGCCTGCTCGTTCACCTGCAGCGTGTGCGACTGGTGCCGCAGCAGCGGGTGATCGAAGCTGATGCTGTAGGTAACCTTGAAATAGTCCGACGGGTAGAGCGACATCAACTTATCGCCGCGCGACACGGTCATGGGACGCAGCACCTTGAGATAACGGCGAGGCACCGTCAGCGTCCGCAGGCCGGCTTCCTGGATCAGGTAGACGAACGGCGCGGAGCTGCCGTCCATCACCGGCACCTCGCGGTGATTGAGCTCGACCACGGCGTTGTCCACGCCCATGCAGGTCATCGCCGCCAGCAGGTGCTCGACCGTCTCTACCGCGGCGCCGTTGCGCGACAACCCCGTGGCATGGTTGGTGCCAGTGACGTGCGCGACCAACGCCGGAACCTCGATGCCGAGGTCGCTGCGCCGGAACCGGATCCCGGTGTCAGCGGGCGCGGGCTTCAGGGTGAGCGTAACTTTATGGCCAGAATGAAGGCCGATACCGGCACAGGCCACTGGGCGTCGAAGGGTCCGTTGAAAGGTCATTATCCTCTCGCCGGTTCCGGGCATGGAACCACCAAGAGGAACGCAATCCTCATACCGATCATCGCGAAACCTCGTCTAAACAATTAAGCTTATTATTAACAATAATTTACAGTGATAATTGCCGTTCATACGCTGTGGAAAACAGGCTCGGTGTGGTCAATTAGCCACGGCCAATCTGGCCCGTACTGTGGCAATCCAGCCACACCGGCATGCCCTCAACTAAAGGGTGGAGACCGGGGTCTTTAGACCCCGGGATGCAAGCACCCCGGCCAGCACCCGGCCAGTATACGACACCTCGTTGGCCGCCACCTCTTCCGGTGACCCTTCGGCCACGATGTGTCCCCCGGCCTCCCCGCCATCGGGCCCGAGATCGATCAGGTGATCGGCGGTCTTGATGACATCCAGGTTGTGCTCGATCACGACCACGGTATTTCCCTGATCCACCAGCTTGTCCAACACATCCAGCAGTTTCTTCACATCGTCGAAGTGCAGGCCGGTGGTGGGCTCGTCGAGGATGTAGAGCGTGCGCCCCGTGCCGCGCTTCGACAACTCCTTCGCCAGCTTCACGCGCTGCGCTTCGCCGCCGCTGAGGGTGGTGGCCGACTGGCCCAGTTTGATGTAGCCGAGGCCCACGTCCTGCAGCGTGCGGAGCTTGTTGGCGACGGGCGGAAAGTGCTCGACGAGCGGAAGCGCCTGATCGACGGTCAGGTCGAGCATCTCGGCCACCGACCGGCCGCGGTACTTGATCTCGAGCGTCTCGCGATTGTAGCGGCGGCCCTTGCACTCCTCGCACATGACGTACACGTCGGGAAGGAAGTGCATCTCGATGGCGAGGACGCCGTCGCCCTGGCACGTCTCGCAGCGGCCGCCCTTCACGTTGAACGAGAAGCGGCCCGGCTTGAAGCCCCGCGCGCGCGCCTCGGGAATCAGGGCGAACAGCTCGCGGATGAACGTAAACAGCCCGGTGTAGGTGGCCGGGTTCGAACGCGGCGTGCGGCCGATGGGCGACTGATCGATCTCGATAACCTTATCGATGAGTTCGAGGCCCTCGATCCGGTCGTGGGGGCCAGGCTCGTCGCTGGCGCGATAGAGCATGCGGGCGAGCGCCCGGTAGAGGATGTCGTTCACGAGGGTGGACTTGCCGGAGCCACTCACCCCGGTGATGGCCGTCAGCACGCCCAGTGGGATGCGCACGTCGAGGTTCTTGAGGTTGTTCGCGCGCGCGCCGCGGACGACGAGTTCGCCCTTCAGCGAGAGCCGCCGCGCGAGTGGCACGTCAATCATGCGCTCGCCGCGCAGGTACTGGCCGGTGAGCGACGCGCGATCGTGGTGCAGCAGGTCGTGCGGCGTGCCCTGGAAGATCACCTGGCCGCCGTGCTCGCCGGCGCCGGGGCCGAGGTCGATCACGTAGTCCGCCGAACGAATCGTCTCCTCGTCGTGTTCGACGACGATCACCGTATTGCCGAGGTCCCGCAGCCGCCGCAGCGTGGTCAACAGTTGCCGGTTGTCGCGCTGATGCAGACCGATGGACGGCTCGTCGAGGACATACACCACGCCGCGCAGGTTGGCCCCGATCTGCGTCGCGAGCCGGATGCGCTGCGCCTCGCCGCCAGACAACGTGGCCGCGCTCCGGCCGAGGGCGAGGTACCCGACACCGACATCCACCAGGAACCGCAGCCGCTCGATGATCTCCTTGTGGATCCGCCCGGCGATCAAGGCCTCCCGGTCGGACAGGGCTGTCGTCTCGAAGACGCGCAGCGCGTCGGACACGGGCACGCCGACCAGTTCGGTGATGGTCCGGCCCTTCACCTGCACCGCGCGGCTCTCGGGCCGGAGCCGCTCGCCGTGGCATCCGCCGCACGGCCGCAGCGATCGGTACGGCTCGATGTCCGCCTGATCGACCCATGTGGCCTGCTCGTACCGGCGGCGCAGGTTGGGGATGACGCCTTCGAAGCCCTTCCCGTACGGGTCCTTCTGGCGTGCGGCGGACTTCGCGCGCGATGGCGGGGTCGCGCCGTCACCATCTCCGCTGCCTTTCGCGCTGCCCGTTCCGTAGCCGTTAGACCTGGACACGGCCGACGGGCCGAAGAGCAGCAGCTCTCGCGACTTCTTCGGCAGGCGGCCGAAGGGGATGGACGCGTCGATGTCGAAGTTGCGGCCGAGGGCGGTCACGGCTTCGAGGACCAGCCGTTTGTCACCAGCCGCCCATGGCGCGATCGCGCCCTCCAGCAGCGAGAGCGCCGGATCGGGCACGATGCGCGCCGGGTCGAAGTCCCACAGCGCGCCCAGACCCTGGCAATCGGGGCAGCCGCCGTGCGGCGAGTTGAACGAGAACGCCCGCGGCGACATTTCCGGAATGCTCAAGCCGCAGTTCACGCACGCCAGCTTCCGCGAGAACAGGCGATCGCCGGCATCCAGGCTGTTGATGAGGACGATGTCGCCGGCGAGTTCGAGGGCGATTTCGATCGATTCGGTCAGGCGACGCTCGATGCCCGGCCTGACGATCAGGCGGTCGACGACGATCTCGATGGAGTGGTTGCGGCGGCGCTCGAGGGGAATCTCGTCCTCGAGCGCGCGCAGTTGCCCATCGACGCGGGCTTTCAGGAACCCGCGCTGACGCCAGGCGGCCAGATCTTTCTTGAACTCGCCCTTGCGTCCACGCACGACCGGCGCCAGGACGTTGATCCGGGTGTCCTGGGGGCAGGTCAACACCTGGGCGACGATCTGATCCGTGGCCTGCGAGGTGATCGCGAGGCCGCACTTCGGGCAATGAGCCACCCCGATGTTGGCGAAGAGCAGCCGCAGGTAGTCGTAGATTTCGGTGACCGTGCCGACGGTCGACCGCGGGTTCGCCCCGGTCGTCTTCTGCTCGATCGAGAGGGCGGGCGACAGGCCTTCGATCGAATCGACGTCTGGCTTCTCCATCTGCTCGAGGAACTGACGGGCGTACGCCGAGAGGGATTCGACGTACCTTCGCTGCCCTTCGGCGTAAATCGTGTCGAAGGCGAGCGACGACTTGCCGGAGCCCGACAGGCCCGTGATGACCACGAGTTGGTTGCGCGGTATGTCCACATCGATGTTCTTGAGGTTGTGGACACGCGCGCCGCGAATGGAGATCTGGCGGTGGCTCATCTCACTACGATCGACCAGGGGCGCTGCCGACTGGCTACTGAAGACTGAAGATTGGCTACTACCAGCGTCCTTGTCTTCTGTCCCCTCTGCAGCGGTCTCCGGCCCCGGTCCAAACATGCAATTCTATCACGCGGGAGCGCTATAATCGCCGCACCCGGGCACCGAGGGGCACCCGTCATCCGTTCACGGGCGCGCTCCCGGCGCGGCACCGAGGACCCGGTCGCAGAGGGCGACTGTGAGTGCGGCCGAACCGGAGCCCGGCGCGACTGGGGCCTCGTGCCGCCTCACGTGCGATGCCCGTCAGGATCGGATGACCGTTGCGCCCGGCACCGACGAACGGCGAGGGACAGCCCGGCGCGGAGGACAGGCATGAGGCGAGTCGTCGGGCGCAACGTGGTTCGGAAGGACGGGGCGGCAAAGGCCGCCGGGACAGCACGTTACGTCGATGACCTGACGCGCCAGGGCCTGCTCTACGCCCGGACGATCCGCTCAGCCATTCCCTGCGGAAGCATCAGCCGCATCCGCCTCGACTTCGACCCCGCCGGATTCACGATCGTCAACGCCCGGGACATCCCGGGGCGAAATCTTGTGTCGCTCATCATCGACGACCAGCCCTGCCTGGCCGATGGCGAGGTGCGTCACATCGCGGAGCCGATCCTGCTCCTGGCGCACGAGGACCGCGAACGCCTGCTCGAGGCGAAGGTCGACATCGAGTACCGGTCTCGTCTGGCGGTGTTCGACCCGGCACAGTCGGCCACGGTCTTCAAGACGGTCGCGATCGCAAAAGGCGACCTCGACGAGGGTTTCAGACGCGCCGATCTCGTCGTCGAAGGGGAGTACCGGACGGGCCACCAGGAGCACCTCTATATCGAGCCGAACGGCATGCTGGCCGTGCCGGAGGATGACGGCGTCACGGTGTACGGATCGCTGCAGTGCCCCTACTACGTCCATCGCGCGCTCGTCGTGCTGCTCGGCCTGCCGGAGCACAAAGTGCGCGTCGTGCAGGTGGAAACCGGCGGCGGCTTCGGCGGCAAGGAAGACTACCCCTCGATCATCGCCGGACATGCCTGCCTGCTGGCGCTGAAGTCGGGCCGGCCGGTCAAGCTGATCTACGACCGCACGGAAGACATGCTCGCCACGACGAAGCGCCACCCGTCCATCATCCGGCACCGCACCGGGGTGACGCGCGACGGCCGGCTCACCGCGATGGACATCGACGTGCTGATGGACGGCGGCGCGTACTGCACGCTGAGCCCGGTCGTCCTGTCCCGCGGCTGCCTCCACGCCACCGGGCCGTACCGCTGCGATCACGTGCGCGTGAACGGCCGCGTGGTGATGACCAACACGCCGCCCAACGGCGCGTTCCGTGGCTTCGGCGCGCCGCAAACGCTGTTTGCCGCCGACGTCCACATGGAGCGCCTCGCCGAAGCACTCGGCATGAACCCGGTTCGAGTGCGCGAGAGGAACGCCCTGCGCCCTGGCGACATGACGGCCACGGGCCAGACCCTCGGCCCGGACGCCGCGGCGCTGGATGTGCTGCGGGCCGCCGTCGCGCGAAGCGACTTCCAGAAAAAGCGTCGCGCCTGCCGCGGCACGAACAGGGGCATCGGTCTCTCGCTGTTCTTCCACGGCGCCGGATTCACCGGCAGCGGCGAAGTGAAGCTGAAGTCGAAGGCCTCGCTCGAACTGACATCGCGCGGGGTCCGGATACTCGTAGCCAGCACCGAGATCGGCCAGGGCCAGCGGACCGTCCACGCGCAGATCGTCGCGGACGCCCTCCGTATGCCCTACGACTCGGTCGAGGTCGCGGCTGCCGACACATCGCTGGTGCCCGACAGCGGCCCCACCGTCGCGTCGCGCACGACCATGGTGGTGGGCGGCCTGCTCAAACAGTGCGCCGTCGAGATGCGCGAGAAACTGGGCCGCCTGACGCCCCACGAGTATCTGCAGAAGCACGGCCCGCTCGTTGTCACCGCGCAGTACCAGCCTCCGCCGGGACTGGTGTGGGACGACGAGACGTACCGCGGATCGGCCTACGGGTCGTACGGCTGGGCCTGCGACGTGATTGAAGTCGAGCGCGACCCGGTGACCGACGAGATCCGGCCCATCAAGGTGACGACGGCCCACGAAATCGGCAAGGCGCTCTACCCCCTCGGCGTGCGCGGCCAGATCGAGGGCGGCACGGCCCAGGGCCTGGGCTACGCGCTCATCGAAGAGGTCGTGATGCGCGACGGCGCCATGGCCAACGCCCAGTTGACCAACTACATCGTGCCCACGACCCTCGACACGCCCCCGATGGACGTGGTGATCGTCGAGAAGCCGTACGCCCACGGCCCGTACGGCGCGAAAGGTGTGGGCGAAATGCCGTTCGACGGCGTCGCCCCAGCCGTGGTGAACGCGATCCGAAGCCTGGGCATCGACATCCGCGAGATTCCGGCGACGCCGGAGAGAGTGATGGCTGCGCCACAGATCGGGATTCGGGATTCGGGACTCGGGACTCGGGACTCGAAACCCGGGACTCCCGCCTTCGCCGAACGGCCTGCCGGCCGGCTTCGGCGGGGCAAGCGGGACTCGGTCCCCGCCGGGTCTGAAGACCCGGCCTCCACGGGTCGGCGGAGCCCGGCGTCTTCTGTCGGTCGTAGCCCGGCAGCTTCAGCTGCCGGGTGGCCGAAGGCCATGCGAGGCCGACCTTCTCCCGTGGAGGCGGCGCAGAGCTCGAGGAAGAACGTGGCGCAGGGCTTCAGCCCTGCGAGACACCGCAAACCGGAGGTGCGCCGTTGACACCCCCCCTCCGCCCCATCGCTTTCGTGCTGAACGGCGCGCGCAGGACCGTCCGTGTGCACCCTCTGAAGCGGCTGCTCGACGTGCTGCGCGAGGAGTGCGGCCTCACCGGCACGAAGGAAGGCTGCGGCGAGGGCGAATGCGGCGCGTGCACGGTCATTGTCAATGGGAACGCCGTGAACTCGTGCCTCGTGCCGGTGGCCCAGGTGGCCGGCGCGAAGGTGATGACCATCGAAGGGTTGAAAGGCCGCCACCGTCTGCAGCGGGCGTTCGCCGAGTTCGGCGGCGCCCAGTGCGGCATCTGCACGCCGGGCATGATTCTGGCCGCCGTCGCGCTGGGGCCGCGTCCGACGCTGGAGCAGGTGCGCACGGGCCTGGCCGGCAACATCTGCCGCTGCACGGGGTACGAGGGGATCTACAGGGCGATCAGGAAATCGGAAGACAGAAGACAGAAGACAGAAGACAGAAGCAAGACGTCTCATCTTCGTCGCCCGGGGTCTTCCCTTCGACTGCGCTCAGGGCAGGCAGCCCCGGGGTCGCCTGCCCTGAGCGAGCGCGGTCCTGCCGCGCGAGTCGAAGGGCCGAAGGTACCGCGGAGGCGGGGATGAGAACGGCGATCTCCCCGCTCGCGCTGCGCCAGCCGCGGTCGTTGCGGGACGCGCTGCGAATGCTGCGCGACGAGGGGCCGCTCACGCCGCTGGCCGGGTGCACCGACGTGTATGTCGGCTTGAACTTCGGCACGCTGCGCGATCAGCAGTTTCTGAATATCTGGGGTCTCGACGATCTGCGCGGCATCGACGTAAGCACAGATCTGCTCCGCATCGGCGCCCTGACCACCTACACCGAGATCATCCGTTCGCCGCAGGTACGCCGGCGCCTGCCGATGCTCGTCGCGGCCTCACGCGAAATCGGTGCGGTGCAGATCCAGAACCGCGGGACGCTGGGCGGCAACATCGCCAACGGGTCGCCCGCCGGCGACACGCTGCCCGTCCTTGCCGCGACCGAGGCCCTGGTTGAACTCCGCAGTATCGACTGGACGCGAAAGGTGCCGTTCGTGGACTTCTACACCGGCTATCGCGCCAGCGTGCGCCGGCCGGACGAACTGATCACGGCCGTCGAGTTCCCGCGCGTCGAGGGCGCGCAGTGGTTCCGCAAGGTGGGCACGCGCGCGGCGCAGTCCATCTCGAAGGTGGTGGTGGCCGGCGTGCGGTCCGAGCACCCGCGCATCGCCTTCGGCAGCGTGGCGCCCACCGTCGTCCGCGTGCGGCGCACGGAGGACGCCCTGGCGTCGGGCGCGACGCTCGCGGAAGCCCAGCGGATCCTGCAGGAGGAGATCAGCCCGATCGACGACATGCGATCGACGGCGTCCTACCGCCGCCACGTCGCCGCGAACCTGCTGGCGCAGTTCTGGACGGAGGGATGAATGGAGGCCGGGTCTTGAGACCCGGCGCGGCCCGGGACCTCGCTTCGGCTTACCGCGTCCCCAACGACACGGGTTCCGGCGCGCCGCGCGTCTTGAACGTCACGTCGACCCGTGGCGCGGGATCGCCTGAGAAACGGCAATCGAACGCGATGGCGTGGGAGCCGGTCGCGAGGCGCGGTACCTGGCCCTGCGCGGTGATCGTGCCCTTCTGACGTCCCTTCGCATCGTAGACGCGCGCCGTCGCTGTCCCGTCACCCACCAGCGATTCACCCGCCTGGAGTTCAACCGGGAACTCGATCTGCGCCGCGGCGTCCACCTCGAAGACCAAGCGCGACACCGAACCGCCTGCGCCGATCACCTGAACCCGGAACTGCAGCGACTGCTCCTCGTCCGGGTTGCTGAACGACCAGCGCGTGGCTGTCGGCTCTCCGGGCTGACGCTCGGTGCGCCCGCTCGTGAAGCGTGGTGACGCGTGGAAGGGATAGAGGCGCCACGCGCCCGCCCCCTCGGGCTCGAGGTGGAACTCGCGCGCGCTGTCCTTCAGGCGCTCGCGCCGGGCGTCGGTGAACGCGCCTCCGCGGCGCGCCGTCTCCCACTCGCGGATGGCGTCGAGGAGCGTGCCCGTGTCCGCGTTCTTCCGCAGTTCCTCGAGGGTGGTGGACATCGCGAAGCCCGCGTTGAACCCCGCCGCCCGCGCCAGCATCCACTCCATCTCCGGCAGGCTGGTCGTCGCCGTCAGCTTGTACCACCCCAGCATGTGCGGCACAAAGTTGCGCGCGAACAGCGCCTGGTTCTGAATGCGGTATTCCTGCATGCTCTCGCGGAACCCGCCGTACCACGGCTCGCCCCAGTTGCAGTACGTGTTGATGTGCCAGTAGAACGGCTCCGACGTGCTGGTGCCGTTGATCACGGTGTGAGTGAGGTTGTCGTAGAACACCTTCGCGAACCGCTCGAGGCCGTAGTCGCCCTGGCCCGACGCCCAGCAGCCCTCGTGGCCGTCGAAGTCCATGTGGCTCACGCCGGTATCGTTGAACCACGCCGCCAGCCCTCGCGCGATGTCATCCTGCATCCCGATCGTGGGGAAGAAGACCTTGTAGGGATGATCCAGGAGCTTGCCGACGCTGCTCCCCTTCCGATGGGCCGCGGCCGTTGTGCCGAAGGCGCCGCGCTCGCAATCGAGCAGCGTCCATGGCGCGGCAGCCGACACGGCGCGGTAGCGGACGAGCTCGTCCCCGATCACCACCGTGTGCAGCCAGTTCGCCTTCTCGTTGTTGAAGTACTCGGGCGAGGCGACCGGGATCGTTGTGGCGCCGGCCGGCAGGTCGTCCACCAGGGTGCTCGAGCCGGTGCGGGCCAGGCGGGGGTCCGGCCGCGGCGTCACGTACGGGTCGTTGGTGTTGATGAAGTTCGTGAGCGTATGCGCGCCGATCCGGATGCCAAGGGCGCGGCCCTTCTCGACGATCCGCCGCATGCCCGCATTCCCGTCCGGAAACGCCTTCGGATCGAGGGCGTAGTGGCCCCAACTCGCGAAGGGCTCGGGGTGATACAGCGACATGAGATCCGCGCGCTTCGTGAACGCGAGGAGTTCGTCCGCACTGGTCTCGTCGAAGGACGCAATCAGGTACGACCGGCCGAGATCGCGCCACTCTTTCACCCAGGCCCCGTCGACCGTGGGGTGCGGAAGATGCTCGGCAACCTCGATCGCGCCGATCCGCTCGAGGGCCCGCCCCACCGGGCACCCGAACAGCGCGATCGCGGAGCCGGCGACCGTCTCGCCCGGTATCGGATCGACGGGCATATTCGGGAACTGGCCGTTCCAGCCGCCTACCGTCCGCGACCGCGACCGGTCCATCGCGAAGGCCTGCAGCACGCTCCCCCACGGCCGCGCCTGCGCTACGCTGCTGCGCGACGGGTCGCTCCCCTCGTCATTCAGCAGGACCCCGCCCAGTGTCTTGATGTTGAGCACCTGCAGGCCGATCGCGTACTCCGCGTCGCGGACCACGCCGATGATCTCGCCCACGGTCTCGCGAATCGTCGTCGGGTACGGACCCCAGATCACCGCGTCGACGACGTTCGAAGGCTCGACCCCGACGATCTCGAACACCAGGTGAGTCGGCTTGCGCACGACCTTCACCCGCACACGCACGCCGCTGACCGCGTACTGGAGCGTCGCCACGCCGGAGCGCGCATCCCACGCGAACGCCGTCGGTTCCTCGACCCGGCCCGCGACCTTCACCGCGAGAAGCGGCGCCGGCTGGCCGGCCGCAAGGTACTCGTGTTGACTGGCCGGATCCGACACGCTGGTCAACTGCCCGCGCAGATCGATGCGGACGCGCAGGCCGTCCGCCGCCA
>Ga0315286_10004245_pt1 | contig 13724 bp, 9 predicted proteins | sample YL17G10_0_MG_FD_205038 | JGI IMG/M metagenome (GOLD analysis project Ga0315286, IMG submission 205038) | Sediment microbial communities from Yellowstone Lake, YNP, Wyoming, USA - YL17G10_0 | ecosystem: Environmental > Aquatic > Freshwater > Lake > Sediment | place: USA: Wyoming | collected... | reverse complement strand
CAAAAAGCGCTTGACTTCGGTGAAGTTCGTGGCATAGAACAGCACCGAGAGATTCGGGCCGCTGGCCGCGGGCAGGCTGGCGTTGAACAACAGTTCGGTGACGAACGGAATCCGGGCCTGGATTGCCTGGGCCACCGCGTCGGGTTTGCGGGTCTGCACCAGGGCGCAGCCCCAGACCCACTTCTTGCCCAGCAGGAGCGGCACAAACAAAGAAGCGTGAAAGCCTTTCACCAATCCCTCGTCGCGCAGGCGCTTCAGCCGCCGCCCGACTTCCGCGTCATCGAGCTTCAGTTTGCGCAGCGCGGTATTGTGGGAGATAATGCCGCCCCACTCAGTTGCCCGCAGAATGCTCAGGTCGGTCCGGTCAAGCTGCATGGGTGAACATAGCAGAGGCACAGGGGAAAGTCAAGCCAAGAACGCGTGAAGAAGATACCTAAAACCGAAGCTCGAAGCTCGAAATCCCTGAGGCAAGTGGTCAAGTGGACCAGTGGCCCAGTGGTCTTGTGAATCGGTGGAATCTGCGGACTCGATTCCGGGTCTGTGGAAGGCGGAGTTCAAGCCAGAACAAGCTTGCGGATAGCGGCAAGCGGTTAGCGGAGAGCGGTTAGCGGAGCCGCACTTCGCGGCTCAGGGAAGGTACTCGGCCTTGATGTTGTGAATGCCGGTGAAAAGGTTCTGGCGGATGCGGGGATAGCGCTGATAGAGCCGGTTCAGGAACCGGCGAACTTCTTCGCGACGGCCATGGACCGCGTATGGGCAGGGTGTGCGAACTACCTTCAGTCCCCGACTGCGCAGGTACTTCATGATTGCCGGCTTGTCGAATTCGTAAAGCGGGCGGATGAACTCGACCTTGCCGCCAAAGAACTCCTGCCGGGGCACGAAGGTCCGGGCTGAAGCACTGTAGAGCAGGTTCAACAGGTAGGTCTCGTTGACGTCCTCAAGGTGGTGCGCGAGGGCGATCTTCCGGATGCCGCGCCGGCGCGCCAACTCGAAGAGCTGCTTCCGGCGCTCCCGGGAGCAGACGTAGCACGGGTTCTCGCCGAAGTGCTTGATTCGCTCAGGCACGTCGGCCCGGACTATCTCATACTCGACACCAAGACGCTGGAACTGGCGTTCGATGCGTTTGGCCGGCCAGTCAGGAAACCCGGGGTCAACATGAACCGCGAGCAGGCGCCAGCCCGCATGCTGCCTTTGGTTGTAGTCCGCGAGAATCCGGAGCAGGCACAGGCTGTCCGCGCCGCCGGAGACCGCGACCATGACCGGTTCGCCCGGCTCAAGCAGGTGATAGCGCCGAATCGTCGAGTGCAGTTGCTTCAGCGGCTGTCTTGCCACGTTAGGACAATGACGATTTACGATTTACGAATGACGATTGACGGACGGAGACTCTCGATTGAAGAAGTCCGAATGAAGAGGGAAGACCGGGAATTCGTCATTCTACATTCGTCATTCGTCATTCTTCCGGGAGCCGGACTTCCGGGAAGCGCTTCAACTGGGTGTAGAAGATGTCGCGGATTGCGTTCAAGCGCTCCTGCGTTTTGGCTTCGAACCGGAGTACGAGCACCGGCTGGGTATTCGACGCGCGCACCAGACCCCAGCCGTCCGGAAAGACCGCGCGCACGCCGTCAATGTCGATCACTTCGTATTCCTTGCGGAAGTAATCCTGCAGCGACTTGACGACTTGGAACTTGAGTTCATCCGGGCAGTCGACCCGGATTTCCGGAGTCGAGAAGTAGCTGGGCACGGTTGCCGCCAGTTCGGAAAGCGACTTGCCCGAGTCCGCAACCAGCTTCATCAGGCGCAGCGAGGCGTAGATGGCGTCGTCGTAGCCGTAGTAGCCGTCGGCGAAGAACATGTGGCCGGACATCTCGCCGGCAATCTCGGCGTGCAGTTCCTTCATCTTTGCCTTGATGAGCGAGTGCCCGGTCTTCCACATGACCGGCTTGCCGTCGTGCTGATTGATGTAGTCCACGAGCCCCTGCGAGCACTTGACCTCGAAGACGATGCTCGAACCGGGCTTGCGCGCGAGAATCTCGCCGGAGAAGAGCGCGAGCAGGCGGTCGCCGTAGACCATGTTGCCCTGGTCGTCAATCGCGCCGATGCGGTCCGCGTCGCCGTCGTAGCCGATGCCAAGGTCGGCATCGAGTTCGTTGACCAGGCTGGTGACGTCCTTCATGTATTTCGGTATCGTCGGGTCCGGCAGGTGATTCGGGAACCGGCCGTCGGGTTCGACGTTGATGAAGTACGGTTCAACCGGGAAGCCTTTCATCAGCTCCTCGAGCAGCGGGCCGGCAGTGCCGTTGCCCGGGTCAAACACGACCTTCAGACTGCGCTCGAGTTTCACTTTGCTCTGGAGCATCCGGATGTAGTCCGGAATCGGGTTGATTTGCGAGTAGTCGCCGCTGCCGGAAAGGAACTTGCCGGATTCGACAAGCTGCCGGAACCGCTGGATTTCCTCGCCGAAGATAGTGGTTCTGTTCAGTCCGACTTTGAAACCGTTGAATTCGGCCGGGTTGTGCGAGGCGGTAATCATCAGCCCAGCGCTGATGTCGAACTGGAAGAACGAGAAATAGAAGACCGGCGTCGGGACCATGCCGAGGTCAATGACGCTGCAGCCCGCGGCGCGGATGCCGTCCGATACCGTGCGTGCGATGCGTTCGGAGGAAAGGCGGATGTCGCGGCCGACCATGACCGTGAGCACGCCGTGCTGCCGGGCATAGGTGCCGTAGGCGCGGCCGATCCGGCTGACTACTTCGTCAGGAAGGTCGGTGGCGGCGAGACCGCGGATGTCGTATTCTCTGAATATCAATGGATTCATGACGGTCCTGGACACCTTTCTACTGGCCTATGGAATCGAAATCAAAGAGCAAAGAGCAAACATCAAGAATCAAGGATGCGCCTTCGTTCTTGACCATCCTAGTGCTGTCTGGACTTGAGGGTCACGATTGACTTGGCAAAGATGCGGACCAGTTCGTCGGCCTCGGTTTGGAGCGGCTTCAGTGTTGCCTCCGGGACCAGTCCCGTGTTGGCCAGCAGCTGAAGCCAGAAATTGGATTCACGGAGTCCCTTCAGAACGAGCTGCATCTTGTGCAGGAAGTCAGCCTTGCTCTCCGCGCCACAGGCCTCCTGGTAGTTCGCGCCGGACGACGCGCTGGAGCGCATGAGCTGATTCGCAAGATACCGACCGGCCATGGTGCGGTTCAGCCGATTCGAGAGATTGAAGCAGTTGGTGGCAAACTGAAGCATGCGCGCAGATGTGTCGCGGGGCGATTCGGCGTTCATTCCTGGCTCTCTCGGGAACCTTCCCTCCGCATTCTGCTCTCGGCTAATTGCCGACTTCTGCATCGCGGGCCTCTTTGATGTCTGCTCTTTGCTCTTTGCTCTGGTCCGACTATGTTCCATTGACCAGGAACGGAAACGCCTTCTGCTTCTCTTCCTCCGGGATGATCTCGTAGTGCGCGAACTGCATCGAGTTCAGGGCGCGGCCCTGAGTTAGCGAACGCAGCGAGGTGGTGTAGCCGAAGGTGGTGGACAGCGGTATCTGGGCGGTGATGATCTTGTGGCCTTTCACCTGTTCCATGTGCAACACCCGGCCCCGGCGGGATATCAGGTCCGAGATGATCGCGCCAAGATAGGCCTCGGGGGTGACGATTTCCAGGTCCATAATCGGTTCCAGGAACTCAGGCGAGGCATGGGCAAAGGCATCCTTGAACGCCATCTCGGCCGCGACCTCGAAGTCGATGTCGGAGGAGTCAACTTCGTGGAACGCGCCGTCTACGATGCGCACGAGGACGTTGGTTATCGGGTAGCCGCCGAGCACGCCGGACTCGAAGCTCTTTTCCAGGCCGCGTTTCACCGAGGGCATGAATTGCTTGGGAATCACACCTTCCTTGATTTCGTTGAGGATGGTATTGCCCTTGGCGCTCGGCTCAATCTTGATCTCCACCACCGCGAAATGGCCCCGGCCGCCGGACTGGCGCACGAACCGGCCTTCGGCGCTGGCCGAAGCGGTGATAGTCTCGCGATAGCTCACCTGCGGCTTGCCGACGTGGCAGTCCAGCCCGAATTCGCGGCCCAAACGGTCAACCAGGATTTCCAGGTGCAACTCGCCCATGCCCGAGAGAATCGTCTGGCTGGTCTCAGGGTCAACCTTGACCTTGAACGTCGGGTCCTCAATCGCCAGTGCCTGCAGGGCACCGCCCAGCTTCGTCTCGTCGGCCTTGCTCTTGGGTTCGATTGCGAGATTGACGACCGGGTCCGGGAAGGTCATCGGTTCAAACGCAATCGGGTGCTGGAAGTTGGTCAGGGTGTAGCCGGTGCGGACTTCCTTCAGGCCGACCGCGCCACCGATTTCGCCGGCTTTCAACATCTCCACTTCTTCCTTGTCGTTGGCGTGCATGATGAGCAGTTTGGCGATGCGCACCTTCTCCATCAGGGGCACGACCAGCACCGTGTCGCCGGACTTCACCTTGCCGGAATAGACCCGGATGTAGGCGAGAAATCCCCGGTGCGGGTCGGTGGCAATCTTGAAGACCAGCGCCGAGAAATTGCCGCGCGGGTCGTTGGCGCGAGTCTCTTCCAGGTTCGTCTTCGGGTTCACACCCTTGATGGGCAGGACCTCGGATGGTGACGGCAGGTAGTCAATCACGGCGTCGAGGATCTTCTGGATGCCCTTGTTACGGAACGCCGAGCCGCAGAGCACGGGTACGACCTTCAGGCCGAGCGTGGCCTTGCGCAGTGCCGAGTGGACGTCGGCCGGGGTGAGCGGTTCGCCGTTCATGTACTTGGTGAGCAGGTGTTCATCGTGGTGGGTGAGGGTATCCACCAGCAGGTCGTGGTACTTCTTCACCTCGGGCACGAGTTCCTTCGGCACCGGCACTTCCTCGATGGTCGCGCCGAGTTCGTCGCCGGTCCAGACATAGGCCTTGCCCTCGATGACATCGACCACGCCCCGGAAATCGTCCTCGCTGCCGATGGGCAACTGGAGCGCCAGGGGTTTCATCGAGAATTTCTCGTCCATCATGGCCATGACCCGGTAGAAGTCGGCGCCGACCCGGTCGAGTTTGTTGACGAAGGCGAGCCGGGGGACGTGATACCGGTCGGCCTGATGCCAGACGGTTTCGGACTGGGGTTCGACTCCGCCCACGCCGCAGAAGACGATGACCGCACCGTCCAGGACCTTCAGCGAGCGCTCGACCTCCATTGTGAAGTCAACGTGGCCGGGCGTGTCGATGATGTTGATGCGGCAGTCCTTCCACTCGACGGTGGTCGCGGCGGCGGAAATGGTGATACCCCGCTCCCGTTCCTGGGGCATCCAGTCCATCTGGGTCGAGCCCTCGTGGACTTCGCCCATCCGGTGGATCTTGCCGGTGTAGAACAGAATCCGCTCGGTGACGGTGGTCTTGCCGGCATCGATGTGCGCGACAATTCCGATGTTGCGAATTTTGCTCAGATACTCGATGTCCATTGGCGCGTCAATCATAGCGACGCAGGCTGCGAAGTCAAGAAAACCGCGCCCGGGCGGTCAATCGGTTAACCGCCAAGACGCCAAGAGCGCCAAGGAATCCGGAGAATCCGGACTAACCACGAAGGCACCAAGACACCAAGAATCCGGAGAATCCGGAGTAACCACGACGACACAACGACACGAAGGGAATCCGGAAACAGCCTTCACGAAGACATAGAGACACGAGGCATGAAACACCGAAATATGAGATCGCCTATCGGCTATCGGTCCGAACCGCCAAGCCGCTGTCCGCGTTCCCCGACGCCCGAACTCTGGTTTCCGGCTGCTATTCGACTACCAGTTTCCTCGTTGCGCTGTAGTCGCCCGCGCGCAATTTCAGGAAGTAGACGCCGGCAACAGGGCGGGCGGAGGTCAGCGGCACTGAGTAGCGACCGGCCGGCTGCGTGCCGTTGACGAGCGTCGCGACGTTTCTCCCGGTGAGGTCGAAGAGTTGAAGCGACACGCGGGACGCTGCGGCCAGTGAGTAGCGGGCGTTCACGTTTCCGGACCGGGGAGCGGGGTTGGGAAATGGAGCAAAGAGCGCAGTGACCAGCGGCTCGGCGGTGTTCCAATGCTGGTCTTCCTGAATTCCGACGCCGGCAGTGTCAATCTGCCAGAAGCCGATGAAGCCCTGGAAGTTCGTGCTGGTGATGACGCCGATTGCGGTCTGGCCGACCGAGGGAGTTGCGCGGAAGTTGGTCGAGCTCATCAAACCGCCGCCCTGGTCAAAGACCGACCAGTTGCACTGGTAGTTCTGAGCGAACAGCGGACCACCGGCGATGAGGGAAAGGCTGAGAAGCAGGACGAGCGTTCTAGTCATGATGACCTCTCTTCTCGGGTATGCCTTCGAATGCCGGCTCCGGACTGGGCGTAGTCGAGGGCTCGGGGAGCGAACCGAATGCCAGCCAGTCGAATGTGACGTTGCTTTCTCCATCCCAACCCGGCACTGTCTTCAGCGCGACACGGAATCCGGCTGCGTCGGTGCTGCTTACGCAGAGCATTCCGGTCGGGTTGCCTCTCGGGGTCAGGCTGATTCGGACCGGCACGTCGGTTCGAATGTGCCGGGCGAAGATGTCCGGGTAGCGGACAACCGCGTACCCGCTCACGACCGTCGCGGTTCCGGTCGCGATGATGGTCTGTTCCGAAGCGACGACGCACGGCGCGTTGGAGCCATCCTCGAACAGAGAACCCCAGCCTCCGGTGGCGATGCCGCGGCCATCGGCGTAGATTGCGGTGTCAGCGTTGACGCCATTGTAGGATTCAGCCCGCAGGCCGACGCCGGAAGCGATATCCGCCTTGAAGAATCCCCCGCCCAGATTGCCGTAGGACGCTACGCCGTAGTTCCCTGCGTTATCCACGCGCAGACCACGCACGCCGGCTCGGGCGATGTAGACTCCGTCGGTCGCCGCGCCATAGCACGAGAATCCGTTTGAGTTCGAGGAATCAACCAGCACACCGGTGCCGTTGCAGTAGGACACGACAATTCCGTTGTTGGAGGCGCTGTCAATCCGGATGCCGTTGCCGGTGTTCCGCGCAATGACGTGAAGGGCAGCACCGGGGTTGCCGTTAGAGGAGACCAGCGTGCAGGGGGTGAAAATCTTGCTGCCGCGAACGGCCCGGTCCTGGAGCTTGGCGGTGGAGATGGCATTGTCCGTGACCTCGGCATTGGAGACGCCGGGTGAGAGCGGCCGGATTGCGGGCGCGCGGTCGGCGTATTCGGCGGTGTCGGCCCGGGCCGCAAGGTAGGCATAGGCCGCACTAGCGATTCTCACGCGCGGGCTCATCGCCGGGTCGGGATGCACCTGCATCTCGAGCCAGCAGTTGCCGTCCCAGGGGAGATATGAATTCGGCGTGACACTGCCGAGCAGGACATTGAACAACCCGGTCCGGGTCAGGACGTTCTGGTCTTCAGTCCAGTATTCGGCGCCGCCGATGCTGTCATCAAAGATCTTGAATGTCACGGTGTAGAGTGCGTTCGGTACCGGCCGTCCAGCTGTATCGGTCAACTTGCCCTGGTAGCTCATGAGTTGCGGGATTGTGATCTGGTCCACACCGGTCGGTGTCGCCTTGGCCGCGACCGGGGTGGCCGCCTTCAGGTTATCCTGGGCTCCGAGACCGGGGCTGACTGCCAGTACGAGAATCGCGGCAATCACCGTCATGGTTCGGTCCATGGTTTCCTCCTTGTTATCGTTTCTCTTCCAGCATCCGCTTCATGTTCTCATAGCGTTGCCGGCCTGCGGCGGTGCGGAAGTCGATGCCGGCAGCTTTGCCCTCGCGCTCAAGCTGGCTCATGCAGCCGACCAGGAAGTCGTCATCCAGCATCCGCCCGGCCAGCGCGCCGGTCTTGGGCTGTTCCACCGGCATCATCGCCCGGATGACTTCAGCCGACTGGTCCTTCCGGTCGCCGGTGACTTGCCAGTATACCTTCATTCCGGGTCTGCCGCCGGCGACAAATCGGTTACCGGAGATGTCTTCGGCGACGTAGACGACGTCGGACGAACCAACTCCGGTGAGTTGCACGCGCGGGTTGCGGTTCAACGCATCGAAGTAGTCGGGAAGCCGGACCTCGCCGCGACCGGTGGCGTCGAGGACAACCGAGCCCGAGTAAAGGTTCGACATGTCCGGCGATTCGACGAAGTAGTGATTAAGGATTTTGTTCTGTGGGTCAATCGGGTGGTCAATCGTGAATGAGCCGCCGGCCTTTGACAGCGTGCCGCAGCGAAGCTGGTTCGAAGCGGTTGCGGTCTGACCGTTGAATGACGCGGAGTTGACGTAGCTGGCCGGAACGGTCGAGTGGTTGCCGACCGCGAAGTCATAATCCCCATATGTCGTGTCATAGCTACCGCCCGCAACCACTGACCACCGGCCGCTGGCGACGTTCTCCGTACCGCCGCCCACCGCCGCGAATTGCGCGTTTGCAGTGTTATGGGATCCGCCCGCGACGTTCGCTGCCGAACCCGAGGCCAGGTTGCTGTCGCCGCCCGCCACCGTCGAGTAGTTGGCGTAGGCCGCGCAATTGGACACCCCGCCGCCGACCGTCGAACCGTAGGTAGCGGCACGGTTGAAGTAGCCGCCGCCAACCGTGGAGTTCGAGGCGCCGGCGATGTTGCCTGTGCCGCCGCCCACCACGGCAAAGGAATCAGCGGCCGTGTTGCCCGCAACGTTGTGCTTGCCGGAGAACACGCCGCCGTAACTGGAATTCGCCGTATCGCCGTCGCCGCCGCCGACCGTCGCGCCACGGCCGCTGGCGGCATTGCGGTTTCCGCCGCCAACCGTCGCGTAGTAGTCGCCGTTGGCGGCATTGTAGTTGCCGCCGGCAACCGTCGCGCAGCTGCCGTTGGCCTGGTTCTCGCTGCCGCCGCCAACCGTCGTGTAGTTGTTGCGGACGGAATTGCCGTAGCCGCCGCCAACCGTCCCGGCAAGGCCGCCGCTGGCAGCGTTGAAGGCGCCGCCGCCTACCGTCGCGAAGGAACCGCCGGCCGCGTTGATCCAACCGCCGCCAACCGCGGCAGCAAAGGCGCTGGCGGTGTCGCCCGCGCCGCCGCATACGGTGGCATAGCTCGCCCTCGCCACGTTCCGCGCGCCGCCGCCAACCGTGCAGAAGCTGTCATTGAAAGCCGACCCGGTCGTGCACCGCGCGCCGAAGTTGACGTGGGTCTGACGCTGCGAGCCGAGCAGCACGTTGCCGGCCCCGCCGCGGGCCAGACCGAGATAGCGGACCGTGTAGAGCACGCTGTCCCCGCCGTGGACCCAGGCATTGTCACCTGAACCGCCGCCTCCGGCCAGGGCATAATTGGCCGTGTCGGCCTTCCGGGCAATATAAGCATAGGCCGCACTCGCAATCCGGAGTCTGGGCGTCATCTCCGGGTCGGCCCCGACCGTCATGCCGAGATACAGCGTTCCGACCTCGGGTAGTGCGCCGATGGGCGTCACCGACCCGAGCAGCACCGAGAACAGTCCAGTTCGGGTCTGCACCGACTGGGTCTCGAACCAGAACGGACTCCCGCCGGACGGCACGGTGTACAGACTGAACAGCACGGAATGTGTTGAATCGTGCGCCGGATTGCCGACGTTGTCCAGCAACTTGCCCTGATAGTTGAGCAGCATCGGTATCGTGATGGCGTCTATTGCTCCCGGGCGCGGACTCTTGACCGACCCGGATGCGACGTCATTCGCCGCCCAGGCACAGACGAGAAGTGCTGCGCCCAGTAGCATGAGTTTCTTCATCGAACCTCCCTTTGACGCCCGCTCGGGGGCGTCTGACTGGTCAACGATTTCACAGTATATCTTAGTATATCCTACTATTAGAGAATAGCACCTTGCAGATTTGTGTCAAGAGGAGGAAACAGGCCAGGGCCGCAGAAAACGTGTGGTCGCGGGCGATTGGGTTGGCGTGACGTCGGCTGCGGGCGACCCTTGACACACAGGGCAAATTCCCGTATAAACTTGCGTGCGTATTCTGGCGCTGTCCGGCGAATCCGTCTGCCGCGCCGAACTTGAACGAGTGGGTGTTGACCCGGCCGCATTTCGCATCTTCCTGGCCAAGCGGGAATCACTCGCGATTCGGCTCGAGAACCTGCCGGCGAGCACGGCCAATATCCTGAAACAGACTGCTCTTTCGCTGGGCGCGGACTGTGCCATGCACCGGGACGTGATTCGGGGCCGGAAGAAGAAGAGCGATGTCATTCTTTTCGCCAACCGGCGGCAGCTCAGCCGTATCTGCGAGCGGTTGCGCGAGCAACCTCCGACCGCGCGGGCCTGCGCTGAGCGCATCGAGTTGCTGGTTCGTCGCTATGATGCCCGGCAGCGGATACTCAAGGTCGGGAACGTGAGTCTGGACCTGTCGGAGCGGACGTACTACATGGGAATTGTGAACGTGACGCCGGATTCGTTCTCGGACGGCGGGAAGTACTTTGCGCCTGACGATGCGGTCGCTCATGCCCTGAGGCTGATTGACGACGGCGCGGATTTCGTTGACCTGGGCGCGGAATCCACCCGGCCCGCTGCGCAGCCGGTGAGCGCGCGGGAGGAGCTGGACCGACTGCTGCCGGTGCTGAAGCCCATGCGCAAGAGAAGCCGCGCGTTCATTTCGATTGACACCCATAAGTCCGAGGTCGCCCGGGTCTGTCTGCGCGAAGGCGCGGACATGATTAACGATATCTCCGGCCTGCATTTCGACCCGAAGCTGGCCAGGGTCATCGCCCGGGCCAAAGCGGCCTGCGTGGTCATGCACATCAAGGGCAAGCCGCGCGTGATGCAGCGGAAGCCAGTCTACCAGGACCTGATGGGTGAGGTCAGCGCCTGGCTGGCCGACAGCATCTTCTGCGCGAGCGAGGCTGGGATTCCCCAGGAGCAGGTTATCGTTGACCCGGGCATCGGGTTCGGCAAGAGCGTGGAAGACAACTTCACGATTCTGCGCCGGCTCGCAGAACTGAAGTCACTGGGCCAGCCGATTCTGGTCGGGCCGTCCCGAAAGTCATTCATCGGTGCTGCGCTGAACCTGCCGGTCCAGGAGCGGCTGGCCGGTACTATCGCGGCTTCGGTCCTGGCGGTCGCGCAAGGCGCGAACATTCTCCGGGTGCACGATGTGCGGGCGGTGAAGCAGGCCGTCATGGTTGCGGAACGGGTGGCGGGACCCTGAAGGGATTGCAGAGTGCAGACTACAGATTACAGATTGCAGATTGGGGAATCCCGGAGTCTGCGGAGTGTAGGCGGTCATGACATTTGATTTTCTGCGGCCGAACTGGCGCGATGTCGTGGACATGCTGCTGGTCGCGTTTGTTGTCTACTACTTCCTGAAGTACTTGAAAGGCACCCGGGCCCTGCGGATGCTGATTGCGCTGCTGGTGCTATTCTCCTTTTCGCTCGGCGCGCGCTGGCTGGGCTTCAAGTCGCTGGGCCTGCTGGTGGACTCGCTCAAGGCATTCTGGGTTGTGGCATTCGTGATTCTGTTCCAACCGGAAATCCGCAACGCGCTGGGCCGGTTCGGCCGGTTCCGCCCGCTGCGTTTCCTGCTCAAGTCCGAAACCGAAACCGTGGTCATCGAGCAACTGCTGCAGGCGGTGGACGAGATGAAGGAACGCGGCATCGGCGGCCTGGTCGTGCTCGAGCGGAGTATCGGCCTGCGCGACTTCATTGACACCGGTTCGCACCTGGAGGCCAAGGTTTCGGCGCCGCTGCTGGTTTCGATTTTCACGCCGCCCTCGCCGCTGCACGACGGGGCATGCGTAATCGTCGGTGATTCGATTGTCGCGGCCGGCTGCACCCTGCCGCTGAGCGACGCACGCGAGGGCTCGCACATGCTGGGGATGCGCCATCGCGCCGGACTAGGCATTGCCTCGCTCACCGACGCGGTGTCCGTGGTCGTGTCCGAGACCTCGGGCAAGGTCTCGTTCGCCAGTAAGGGACAGCTCGAAACCGGCCTGAACCAGGCGCAGCTGAAGCAGTGCCTGACCAACGCGCTGCTCAAAGAAGGTTAGGCCCCGAAGGGGAAGCCCAGATCGAAATCAGAAGTCAGAAGTCAGAATGCAGAATTCTGACTTCGGGATTGCGGTCCGAAAACTCCCTGAAATGGTTGCTGGCAGCCGGTATCGGGATTCTCGTTCTGGCGATGTATCGTATCACGAGCGCGCCGACCGCATCGTTCTGGGACTGCTCGGAGCTGATTGCCTGCTCGTACACGCTGGGCATTCCGCACCCGCCCGGCACGCCACTGTTCGTGCTGCTGGGCCGGTTGTTCGCGCTGCTACCGACCGCGCGTGAGCCCGCGGCCCGAATCGGTTTCCTGACTTCGTTGTTCGGCGCCCTGTCCGCGGTGCTGGCGTATCTGCTGATTGTGAAGCTGACCAGGGGGCAGGGGTCAGGGGCCAGGGTTCAGGGACAAGTGACCGACGCTCCGGTGCCGGGGAACCCAACTCCCGACCCCCGACCCCCGTCCCCTGTCTTCGATCGCCTTCCCCATATTGCCGGCATCTGCGGCGCGCTGGCGCTGGCCTTTGCCTTTTCCATCTGGGACAACTCGGTGGAGACCGAGGTCTATGGCCCGGTGACCGTGGTCGCCCTGCTGGTGATGCTCTGGGCGGTGAACTGGCGCGAACAGCGCGCGCAAGGCATCGGGGACAACCGGATTGTGCCTTTGTCGGTCTTCCTGGTTCTGCTTTCGGCCGGAATCCACTTCACGCCGATGCTCGTCGTGTTCAGCCTGCTGGTATTCTGGCTGGTAGTCGAGCGCCGCTCGGTTCTGGACTTGCGGCTGTTCGAGTTCTTTGGCGGGTTCCTGACTATCCTGACCATGGATTCGATGGCGGACAAGGCGCTGGTACTCAGACTGGTCGTCGCGGCCGTGATGCTCGGTTTGCTCGTACTCGCGGTCCGGGTAATGGAGCGCTCGCAACGGGCGCGCTCGATTCTCTGGGGGTTGCTGCTTCTGCTGGCGATGCTCGTGGTGGCTTACCTGGCCGGGTTCGACCCGAAGACCGGGCGAGACCTGATAGTGGATGACATCGTGTTGTTTCTCGCGTCGCCAATCTCGGCGCTGATTGAACGCGGGCTCGCCAATCCGGCGTTGCTCTTCGGATTCCTGGCGGTCTATGTCGGGTACCTGGTCTGGTTGAAGAGCCGCCGGCGGCTCGATACCCGCTACGTCGCGCTCGGGTTGTTCCTGCTGCTCGCGGCCGGTACGGTGCAGTATTTTCTGATTGTTCGCGCGCAGAGTCACCCAGTCATCAACGAGTGCAATCCCTCCAGTTGGGATACCTTCATCTCGACGCTGAAGCGGGAACAGTACGACCCGATGAAGCTCTTTCCGCGCAAGACGATGTTCGCGGACGAATACGACTACCTGCAGAACCAGGATGCCCGTCTCGGCCTGCTGGCCGGCTATTTCGAGCAAATCAAGCTCTATGTTCGGTACCTGCTCTGGCAATGGGCCGGGCCGGAGAACCTGGATGTGCTGGCCTATTCGCAGAACTGGTCGTTCCCGCTTCTGCGCTTCAATCCGCTACCCGCGCTCATCGGACTGCTCCTGACCGGGTTTGGCGTGGTCGGCATCATTGACCGGTTCAAACGCGACAAGCGGTCGTTCGCGCTGGTCGGGCTGGCGTTCCTGGCGGCCTCACTCGGTCTGCTCACCTATCTCAATCTGAAGCTCTCGCCGAGCGACCCGCGCCACATCTACTACGGCAGCGACGGAATGCATTTCGTGGAGGTGCGCGAGCGGGAC
>Ga0315286_10004244_pt1 | contig 13729 bp, 14 predicted proteins | sample YL17G10_0_MG_FD_205038 | JGI IMG/M metagenome (GOLD analysis project Ga0315286, IMG submission 205038) | Sediment microbial communities from Yellowstone Lake, YNP, Wyoming, USA - YL17G10_0 | ecosystem: Environmental > Aquatic > Freshwater > Lake > Sediment | place: USA: Wyoming | collected... | reverse complement strand
ATTCAGCAACAGGTTACAGCACCCCGAGGATTCTTGCCTGGGCGATGGCCTGTGTACGGTTCTTTACGCCCAACTTGCCAATAAATGTGATTGATGTGGGACTTGACCGTGATGAGCGTAATGACGAGCCTGTCCGCGATGTTTTGGTTGGTCGGGCCGGCGGCGAGGAGTCGCAGCACTTTTAGCTCGCGGTCGCTCAAGGGCTCAACCAGATGTACGATGTTCGATGTACGATTTTGGATGGGAGGAGCACACTTGGCAAAGGCCAGGAGCAGTCGATCCGCTTAGTTCGACACGCGCTCTCGGTTCTCTTTGGGAGCATGAGACACCTGTCGGCCCATTGAGGAGCGAAAACCAGAAACCAGAAACCGCATTGGCTCGCCCTCATCCACAAAGAGGCGCACGTAGCCTTCCGGCTCTGCCAGGGCGAGAGCCTGCGCGATCAAGGCGGTCGCCTGGTCCGCTTGACTCTGCGCCTGGTAGGCGACAGCCTGGAGGATCAGGGCCTCAAGAGCCCTGCCCCTCCAGCCGCCTGCCTCTGCCATGCGCCGCAACTGTGCCAACAGGCCCAAGGCGGCATCCGCCTGGCTCGTAGCCATCAGCACACGGGCCAGCGCGACGTACTCGACGTGACGCAGGGGGTTGATCTCGCTGCGATCGCTCAGACCGCACTCGAGGACCCATCGCTCAACAGCCGCCAGATGGCCCTGGGTCAGCCACAGCCGCGGCCACTGCGATGCCACCTCGGAGGCAGCCGTTGGAGTCATCGCGGGCTTGCGGATGAGGCGATTGTGCCAAACAGCGATCCGCTTCTTGCAGCTCGCCGGCTGCGCAGTCCAGGTTGTCCCGGGCCAGCCAGGCCTTTGCCAGCACGAGGTGGCTGCTGGCCAGGCTGTCGGCATTGCCCCACAGCCGCAGTTGCTCCAGTCCGCGTCTCACCTGCTGTTCAGCTGCCTCTAGTTCATTCCACTCGCGCAGCAGGTCTCCCAGACCCACGGTGGCCCTACCGGCCGCCTGTGACCGGTGCCCGTCCGGCTCGGCTGCCAATTTCAGCGCTTGGTGGTAGGTGTCAGCCGCCTGGCGAAGGTGGCCCAGTTCGATGTGCAGGCCCGCCAGGCTGCACAGGGCGGGTATGGCCACGTGAAAGTTGCCTGCCCTTTGCCCAACCCGGGCTGCCTCGGCAAACGCCCGGCTCGCGCCTGCCAGGTCACGGCTCAGTATGCATATGCCTCCGAAGGTAAAGGCGACGACGCTGCGCACGGTGAGGTCTTGCTCGGGCAAGAGTTCGAGGGCGTGGTGGGCCAGCTCGTGGGCAGATGGGATGTCGCCCTTGAGGGCTGCGACGTAGGCCCGAATGGCAGCCGCATGGCCCAGAACGGGTGGTTCGCCAACGGGTCCTGGCGATCCCCCTGCGGCCGTTTGCAGACGCGATTCGATGCCGGCTAACTGGCCGGTCAGGAGCAATGCCCAGGCGTGGAAGACACACAGCCAAGGCCGCGCCCGCACGGTCTCCTCGGGCATGGCCTCCAGCCAGCCCAGCAGCATGCTCAGCTCACCGCGTCTCAACATCGGCATACCGTGCGCTTCGATGAGGGCCGCGGCCCGCTCGAAATCGCCGGTCGTCATGGCACGGCCGATGGCTTGGGCGGTGAACCCGTTGTGCTCATGCCAATCGCTGGCCCGGCGGTGCAGGGGCCCTGCCGGATCGCGACCCAGGCGGACCCGGAGCAGGTCAGCGAATAGCCGATGATAGCGGTACCAGATTCGCTCACCGTCTAAGGGGACGACAAACAGATTGTCCCGCTTCGGCCGCTCCAGCATGGTCTGGCCGTCCTGGCGGCCGGTGAGGGCGTCGCACAGGGGACCACACAGGCGCTCGAGAATACAAGTCTGAAGCAGAAACGTCTGTACGGTCTCGGGCTCGCGGCTTAGCACCCCCTCGAGCAGATAATCGAGGACGTAGCGGTTGCTCCCGGTGAACGACTGGAGGAAACAGGCCGTGCGCTCGGCATCCTCCGCGCGCAAGGATATCGCCGCTAACTGAAGCCCTGTGCTCCGACCCTCGGCGCGCGTCTGGAGCGCGGCGATGTCGTCTGAGGGTAACTGCTCCGCCTTATGAAGCAGGCTGAGGTTGAAGAACAGAAGGGTAGAATGGTGAACCGAGCAATGCCATGCGCAGAGCATCCAACACTGGCCGGCCATTCTTCCGGGAAGTCGAGATGTAACTGCGGACCTGGCAAAAAGACCACGGCGCCTTCCTTCGTCCAGAAACAGCCGTGCACCTTCTGCCTGAGCTTGACCAACCGGAGGTCGAGCTCCGCCTGGTTGTTGTCAAAAGGCACCTGAAAATCGGCATGTACGCCATTACTTCCTGCTTGTGGTCCCGGAGGCGATCCAGCAGGTTCTGGGGCTTGCTCTGCTTCTTCCGTCCTCGTTTCTTCGGCCCTGGTTCCCCTGGGGGCGGATGGGCCAGAACTCCTTCTGCAAGCAGCCGGTCATAGCGGTCCTGGAAACTGGTCAGTTGGGCTTGGGCCAACGCCTGCTGCCCTTTCTGTTGAGCGCTGTCGATGATATCCTTGTTCTCGACCAGCAGCTTGGCCAAACTCTCAGCCCAGTTCTGGTCGTACTGCTCGTGGATGAGCAACAACTCGCGCAGATGGTGAGCATTACACAAACCATGTTCTATTCCTGGTAACTGGAAGTAGGAGCCGTAGCCATCGTGGATCGCTTTGCCTTCTCGCTCTGGGAAGATGCCGATCTCGTCCAGTGCCTTCGCGCCCCGCTTGTCGCGTACTTACACATGAGTGACAGTCTCCGTGCTCGCCACGTGAGTCCAGCGCAGTTTCCCTTCTACCCGCATCCCCGTCTCGTCGAAATGAACCGGGTCTGGCGTGTGCATCAGTGCTTTTTCGCTGCGGCTTGGACTGGCTCTACCTTGTCTGCCACTTCCTCACTGACCGAGAGAACCGTCCCATCGGCCAGTGGATGACCAAGTCCGCAAAGATCTTACCCGTACGCTCCAGGGGAAGGAATTGATTCTGGTTGAAGGTTACGGCCTGCGCCTTGATCGCCGGCCCGTACTGCACCGGCTGAGTCACTCCTGCTGGAAACGCTGCTGTGTTTGTCTGGTCACACCGCGGACACTGCTTCACCTCGACGCGATGCTCCGTCACCTCGACCCATACCGGCGGCAAATCGAACTCCTGGCGCTTGTCAACTTCCTGACCGGCACTTTCTCCAGGGAAGACTGACAATGCGTGCATTGTTCTATGGGATAAACCCGCACATGGTCGGGATGCTCTACGGCCTTCAGGGTGTGCCCTGTGTGCCCAGGCTGACAACCGCTCTTTTTACCGCTGGACTGACGCAGACTCCGAGGCCGAGGCTTGGACACCGAAGGGAGCGGTACTCCGCCGGCCGTCACTGGAGGGCGGCTTGTTGCTGTTGCGGCTGTTCTTGGCCTTTTCGCCTTCCAATGCCTGCAAACCGCCTTCGAGGAGAGCAATCGTCTCCTGCTGTTGTTGTATGACCAATGCCTGGACGACGAGCGACTCGTGAACAGTGCAACGATGCCTTCTTCGCCGTGCAAGAAAGCCGCGTGTGTCACTTCGCCGGCGGAAACCGAATGGTGACCATGTCCCTATTGTGCCTGGCTTGTACGATCTCGGCAAGTTAAAGAAGCAACTTGTATGGCTGAGCGGTCACGTCTGAGGATAGACCCAGTCGGGTGACCTGGTTCAGGAACGCGGTCGCTTCGTCTGCTGTAAAGCGAAGATCGGCGGTACGCAGTTCGGTCAACTGTTCCCGGCCTCGCAGGCGCGCCACGGGCAGCGGCGGATCGGTCCGGCTGGCGATGACCAGTTGCACTCCCGGTGGCAGATGATCCAGGAGAAAGGCCGGAGCCTGGTGGATCGGATGGGCCTTGATTGCGTGATAGTTGTCGAGAACGACGATGTGGGGATGCAAGGAGACTGCACTCCTACCGGCCAGATCGTTGCACAATGCTGCCAGCAAGGACTCCATGGGGGGGGTTGCGGTGCTTGCTGGGCGCCCAGCAACCCTGTCCCGATGGCCGCGTCGATCGCCTGCAGGCGCCAATCAGGTAGGTGAAGAAACGGGCCGGGTCGTTGTCGGCCTCGTCGAGTGATAGCCAGGCGACACGAATGTGCACTTTTGGCTCCAGATTTCGGATTTGGCTCTTTTGCGTTAATCCAGAATCAGAAACCCATTCGCTCAGCAGGGTCGTTTTGCCAAAACCGGCAGGGGCGGAGATGAGAACGAGCTTGTGCCCCAGGTGTAACACCTCGGTGAGCCGTTCCGTCATCCTTGGGCGCAAGACCAGCCCGATACGCGGGGGTGGCACGTACAACTTGGTGCTCAAGAGCCCTCGGGCTGTCCTCCATGGCTGCGGTGATTGGCATCCTCCCGAAGTTCGGCCATCAGCTTCCTCAACTGGAGCAACAGTATACCATACTCGTGCCACAAAGACAACCCTCCTGCCTCCTGCAGGCTCCCTTGGGCATGCGCTCCCTGTGGTCGAGGTGCAGGCAGGGCGAGAAAGCCTGCGGGAGGGTGTAACGAATGCTGCACGCGAAATGAGGGCCTACTGGGCTAGAGGTTCGCGGCAGGCGAAAGATTGACAGTACGCTCAGCTTCAGACATAATGGAACCGGCAGGATTGGTTTCCAAGGTGGTTTGAAGGGATCGAGGATGAAGCGAACATCGTGGCGTGTATGGGCGGCGGTCGCCCTGTTGGTCTTGGCTGTTTGCGCGGTGCTTGTGCTCCGGAATGCTCTGGCCGGCCGTGGCCCGGCTCTCGCCACACAACCTACCCAAAGGATGAAGGTGACCACTCCGTCACCTGCTGTCGTCACTTCGCCGAGACCTGTCACTGCGCCGTCTTCAACAGCCTCTCCCTCGCCCATGCAGGCACCAACCCCAGCGCCAGCCGATCCCTTTGTCCTCATCTCGCAGGAGAGCCTGCTGGCCTATGTGGAGGGACTGACGGCCATCCAGCCCTACTCTGGCTGGCGCAACTCGGCCAGCAAGGGGGAAGCTGAGGCGCTGGACTATGTGGCGCAGACCTTGGATGGTTTCAAACATCTGCCGGGGTTGGAGTTGGAGCGGCAGAGCTTTCACGTGTTCTTGGGCACCGAGCTCTGGGAAACCCGCCTCGATCTCACCATCGACGGCGAAGAGATAGAAGTGCCGGCTGACGGTTTGCGCGGGCCCCGCGATGACATCGCGCGGGCGCTGCGCTTTGATTCGGACGGCATCCTCAACGATTCGAACCGGAACCCGGTGGTGATAGAGGGACCGGTGGTACCGATCCGAGCGGCGGACGAGATCGACGGCCTCCGTTCGAGCGACCTTCAGGGCAAGGTCGTGTTCCTGGATTACGCCGTGATCGACCGCGTGACCCAACGGGGGAACGAAGATGCTGTCGCGATCGCCTCGAAAGTGCTGGCAAAGGGACCCGCGGGCCTGGTGCTGATCACCCACTTTTCCAACGAGCGAGGCGAGAGCCACGGTAGCTTTGTCGGGGATGGGGGTGTCCTCAACGGGATCGATGCGGACGGAATGCCTCCCACGCTGTACATACGCCTGGAGGACCTGGGCGCGGCTGGCATACAGGGCTGGGACGATCTGTGGCGCATCAAGTCGGCTCGCCTGACTTGGGATACGGACGTTTTTTCGCCGGCCGACTCGGGCAATCTGGCCGCGCGTATCCCCGGAAGAGACCCGTCCAGGGCCGTGATCGTGGGTGCTCACATCGACAGCGCCAATGCTCCTGGCGCGATGGACGACGGCAGCGGATCGGCCATTCTGCTCGAGATAGCGCGCGTGTTGGACGCAACCCAGACCCAACCCCCGGCCGACCTGTACCTGATCTGGTTCGGCAGCGAGGAGCTGGGGCTCAACGGTTCTTCCCACTTTGCTGCTACTCATCAGGAGCTTCTCGATCGGGCGGTGGGCATGCTGCAGATCGACTGCCTGACCCGTCCCCTGGAGGGCATCACGGCCAACGTCAGCCTGGTCACCTGGTCTTACCAACTGCTGGGTGACTCGCGTCTAACCTGGCTGGACCATTTGGTGCAGGCTGCCGGCCGGCACGGCGTGGAGGTGTTGCCAGAGGACCTGCCGGTCGCCTACTCAGACAATACCAGTTTTGGTGGTTTTGACGTACCCAACGCCGATCTGGTCTACATCAACGAGGCGGCCATGGAAGCGACAGGGAGCGTGCACTATGCCGCCCACATCCACGATCCGTACGACACCTTGGATCTGGCCCGGGAGATGGGCGATATTCTGGAGCAGATGGCCCTGGTGGCCCTGGCCGGCGCCCTGGAGCCCCCGGAGGGCTTGATTGCGGTGCGCGTGTCTCCCCGCCCAGACCACCGCGCTGTGTTTGTGGCCAGCCACACGGAGCCGGGACATATGACTTCCACGTCGCTCACGGACTTGCATGGCCCTGTCCTGGGAGGGTTTGGACGTGGACTTGATCCCCTATGGCCAGGCGGTGACCGCCGCTGACCTGGGGAGCACGGACCTGGTGGTCGCCCTGCCGGTGGCGGATTATCCCAGCACTGAGGGCGACCCTGCCCAGGACGACGAGGCCTGGAGCCAGGGAGAGATCGCGGCCTTGGAGGCATACGTCACCAACGGGGGATTGCTGGTGCTGACCAACAGCGCACATCGCCTGAAGTACACCAACACCGTGATGGATCTGAGCGAAGACCGGAGCGATGCCAATGCCCTGGCCGAACGCTTCGGGGTCACCTATGGTGAGGGGATGTTGGCCGGCAACCGGGCGCAGCCGGTGGGGCAGGGCACCGTGGTCGAAGGAGTCACATTCCTGGACCTGGCCGTGGGCAATGGCGTGCTGTTTGGCCTGACTGAAGCGGCCAAAGCTCAGGTGTTGGCAGCAATGGACGGACAGCCGGTGGTCGCCTTGGTGGACTATGGTCAGGAGCAACTCCTGGCCCTGGCCGACCTGGGGATCCTGGGTGCAGACTGGGGTGGACCGGGCAATCTCCCCTTCTGGCGGAACCTGGCTCGCTATGCCCGGTCGCGGTGATCTCCACCCTGCCGCCCTCCAGGTGTCGTTGTGGAGTGTTCTCAACGGGCACAAGGCCGACCAACCACTACATGGCTGGTATAGGGGCACGAACCAGATCGAAAAAGGGTTCTGCTAAGCGCGGTGGATTGTGCTTGTGCCCATGGCGCCCAACGGTTCCATTGCCGTTGTATCCCTTGCCATTCGGGCTATTGACGCGGTATCCGTTCCCGCTGCCATTGCCCGAGATCCAAGCATGAACCTGTCCGGCGAACTCTTCCAATTGCCGTACGCGGATGTCTACTACCATGTTTCGCTCCTCGGGTGTCAGCGAGAAGCTTTGGCCCAGATATCCCGCCGAAATTGCCTGGGCGGGATTGTGTAGCAACGTCTCACGGAATCGCTGGTTGATGACGGCAGCACAGAGCAGTTGATTCAAGCCTTTATGACTCATGGTCGGTCCTCCTTTTGAGCATCCTTTGTGGGGCGAGCAAAAGTGCCACGATCCCCAACGCGATTATCAGGTCGCCCACACTAAACGCCGTAGGCCAGGGGAAGGGTGGGGGCACTATGAGGGTGTCTGACAGTGCCCACAGCTTGGTGCGTTCCTGGGCATGGATAATGTCCTTGGAATAGCCGTAGCGGACTTGTTCTGGCCATTGCTCCACGCTGCTGCCCGGGTTGATCCTGGCCAGCGTCTCTGGAGTAATTGGCATGAATCCGCCGTTGACCACGATGACCAGCAAGTTGCAGAGTATCCCCGTCCCCACGATCAGAATTGCGGCCAGCCCCCGATTGCGCCAAATAAAAACCAGCAATAGCAGGTACGAAGCCAGAAACAGCGCCTGTTGCACGCGAAGGTCTTGTGCGGTCCCTGCCGGTGCTCGTAGAAGTGGCAATTGCAGGACGATGGCCAGCGAGACCAGCCAGGCCGAGCGCAATGGGATGGCAGCTATCTGGCTGAAAACGCGGCGACGATAGAACGCCAGGCTTGCCAACAGGCCTACGATGACCGCCGCTGCCAGGATCACGGGTTCGAGTTCGCCGCGAATAGGCTCTGCTGGTGTCGGCGCCTATGTGTAGGGACTGCCGCGACTACGGGCAGAAGAAGCAGCCGATACCGCCGATGCCGCTGCCGGCACCCGGCGCGCCGCTGGCTACGGCCAATGCGGCCAGAGTCAGCAGGATGTATACAGCCTTGACGTTGCGAGATGTTCCGTACTTTGTCCAAAGGTAGTTTAGGTTCTTCATCATGTCCTCCTTCATTTGATTACGCTGAGTATACCATATGCCTCTCACCAAAGGGATCACCAAATGGCTCACCAGATGCAGTCCCCCTATCAAACAAACAGTCTGCCCATGAGGGCAGCCTGGAGTGAACTGGAGTTGATTTGCCCCCGGTTTCGAGCGGGCCTAGCTGATGATCTGCAGGTAGACCGCCTCCGTCGCGGCGTCAGGGCTGAGGCCCAGATCTTCCCGCAGGATTTTGACACAGGCGTGGTACTGGCGAATGGCAGCCGCCCGATCGCCGCGCTGGTGATAACAGCGCATCAGCTCTCGATGTGCCACCTCGCTGTAGGGCTCATGGGTCAACAGACGCTGATACACTTCCATGGCTCGTCTCAGATTCCCCTGATTGACGTACAGCCGGGCGAGTGCTTCCAGGGAGGCCAGGTACCGATCCCGCAGCCGTCCCCGTTCGAGCACAGGCCAATCGGTATAGATTCCCTCGAGGTAGTCGCCCCGGTACAGGGCCAGGGCCTCCTCCAACAAGGCCATCGTGTTCTCAGGGACAACCGATTGGTCGGCCTGGTCCAATCGCGATTCGAAAGCCTCAACGTCGAACCAATAGTCGCTCTTCCGGTTGAACTGATACAGCCCATCCTCAAAAACGACGCTCTGCCGGAAGAGGGCGCGCCGCAGGCGGTAGAGGGTGGAGCGAAAGATGCCATCCAGCTTTTGCGGTGCGTGATCCGGCCAGAAAACCTCGCCGATCTTCTCTTTGCTCAGGCTCTGAGGATGCTGGAGCAGATAGAAGAACAGGTCTCTGCTCTGGGCCACAGGCCACTGCACGCTCTGGCCGTCCACCTCGACCAGGGCTTGCCCCAGGGCATGGATCCGCATCACTGGCTGCGGCTCAGGCGGGAGCAATGGTTCGGGCCGCGCTGCGACCCGCGCCTCGTGGGCTTTAATCCGCTGCAGGAGGGCGGGAAGGACATCCTGTCCTATCCCTTGCCCGTCGGCATAGCGCAGCAACGGGCGAAGTGGCAGGCTCTCCACCACAAGGAACTGGTCGAATCCCAGTTGTGAGGCCAGCGCCAACGCCCGTTGCAGGTCGGCCAGGGCGGCTTCGCGCTGGCCTGCCTGGAAAACCACCTGGGCTCGTTGAAGGCAGGCCCGGCCCAATTCCTGTGGAAAACCGATCGTATCAAAGAACTCGGCCGCCTGGTCGAGGTGTCTGCGTGCAACCACCAAGTCGCCTTCTTGAGCAGCCAGGACGCCGAGGGACATGTGGCACAGTCCGATTTCGTAAGTGGATTCCTGGGTCTGGGCGTGCTCAAGGGCGCGCAGCAATTGCTTCCTGGCCTGGATCAGGTCTCCTACCAGGCGAGAAGTATCCCCCAGTGCAACCAAGGCGTAGGTGACAATGAACCCGACACGGGCCCGGCGTGCCACCTCCAGAGCCTGCGTGTAGGCCTCTTGCGCCTGCCCATAGGCCCCCAGATCGCGGTGCAGATCGCCCAGACTGGCCCAGGCGTAGGCTTCCACGCGCAGGTTGCCTGCCTGCTGCGCTTTGGACAACGCTTCATTCAAAATCGGCAGGGCTTCATCGTATCGGCCCTGAATGTAGTAGACCACCCCCAGGCCGTTGAGGGTGTTGGCCCATGGGCCGGGGTTCCCGAGCCGTTGCCAACTGCGGAGGGCGGTCCGGTACTGGGAGATCGCACCCTCGAGGTCGCCAGCCCGTTCATGGCTCAGGCCCAGGTCGTGGTGGACCATGGCCACGTCGTACGTATTATCCAAGTCTTCGGAGAGGCGAAGTGCCTTCATCAGGGTCTCCCGGCCCTCCACCCCTTGTCCCAGTCCAAGCTGGCACAGGCCGATGTTCTTGTAGGCCAGGGCCATGGTCGCTTTTTCTCGCGGGGTGGTTCCTTCGACTACGGCCAGTGCCTGTTGGCATTGGGCTACCGAATCCGTGTGGCGACCCTGAAGGCGCAAGAGACCGCCTTTCGTCGCCAGAACATGGGAGAACCCTGGTTTGTCGCCGGCGGCAACAAACGCTTGCTCAGCTTTCGCCAGGAGGGTCAATGCCGGGGTGTACTCGCCGCGATCGGCATGGATCTTGGCCCGGTGCACTAGGAAGTGGGGTCTGGAATCCAGGACTACCCCCGGCAACGAGTCTATCCAGCCGGCAAGTGTGTCCCACCGGCCTACAGCAAACAAGTGACTGGCCGTCCGCTCGATCAGCTCAGCCACGAGTTCGTAATCTTGCAGCGCCAGGTAGCGGGTAACCGCTCGCTCCCATTCGCCTCTGCTGGCGTAGGCTTCGGCGGCGCGCCGGGTCAACTCCCGATAGCGGGTCGTGTCTTGCCTGCGCATGCTGGACTGCAGGAAATCGCGGAACAGATCGTGGTAGCGCAGTCGATTCTCGCCCCCCTCGAACTCGATGACAAACAGATTCCGCATCCGCAGCTGATCGATGAGATCGACAGCCGTGTCTGTGCCCAGCACATCGGCGCACAGGTCTGGGCTGAGTTCATCCAATACAGAGGAAGCCAGGAGAAACTCGCGCAGCGAGGCTGGTTGCTGATCGAGCACCTGTTTCGAAAGATAGTCGTAGAGGTCTACGCTAATCCGCCCGCGGACGGCAATCCCGGGGAGCGACTGGCTCCAGCGAGGGACAGCGGTGAGCATAAGCCCCGTGATCCAGCCCCCGGTTTGCCGTGCTAGGAGCTCTGCCTGGTCCATCTCCAGGGCCAGGTTGTAGTTCTGTTGGGCCAGAGCTCGTATTTCGTGGGGAGTAAAGCGCAGCTCGTCAATGCTCAATCCCGCCGCCTGCCGCCGGGCTACCAGCAAAGAGAGGTTGGGCAGGGTCGGCAGTGTGCGCGAGGCGAGGATCACGTGGCAGTTCTCGTCGACGTAAGTCACAAAGAGATCGAGCAATTCGCTGATCTGTTCTTGGTTCTCGACAGTGTGGTGATCGTCCAGGACCAGGACGAAATACTCGGGGATGGTATCATAGATCTCCTGGACCAGGGTGGCTACGATGGGGTACAGGTTCGTGCCGGGATCGGTCACCTTCTCGAGGAAAGCACGGGATCGTTGACCGAAAGCGGGGAAGCGGCGAGCGATGGCAGCGATCAAGTATTCCAGAAACACGCGCAGGTCTTGGTCAAAGGCATCGAGCGTGTACCAGCACACGGGCAAGTCGGTGTCGTGAGCGAAATCAGCCAGCAAGGTGGTTTTGCCGTAGCCAGCAGGAGCGGAGATCAGGACTAGCTTGCGATCCGTATGGGAATGGACCAAGTTCACCAAGCGTTGCCTGGGCAGCAAGTCGGAGCGCCGGCGCGGAACCTGGATCTTGGTGGCGATTAGAGGAGCAGGTTCGTTTGAAAGCTGGGTTGCCGTCCGGACTGCTGTGAGTCTCGAAGGCAATGCTTGATCGCTCATCGTTCGGTCAACCTGGTATCATGGTACTTGTCTGTCACCACGTGGAGCGGAAGCGCGCTCCTGATCACATCGAGATTCTTCACCTCGCTGAATGACAGGGGCACCCGTCAAGAGAATCGCTCCGCTCCAAAGCGGTGGATGTCCACAGACGCTGCTGCCCCGTCGCTGATCCATTCCGCCAGGGCCTTGCCAGCGGCAGGGGCATGCATAATCCCATGCCCGCCCCAACCACAGTCGTTCCAGAACCCGCGCAGGTGAGGCATCGGCCCCAGGATGGGATCGTCATCGGGGGTGGTTGGGCGCAAGCCGGCCCAGCCGGTCTTGATGCCGGCCTCGCCCAGCGCGGGCGCGCGGTGCATCGAGTGCTCGATCACGACGTCGAGGAACGGCCAATCCACTTGCGGGTCCTCTTCGTCGCTTTCGGTGGCTCCCATGCCGATCAACAGCCCAGGTCCCTCGCGGCGCATATACCAGGACCCTTCCATATCGTAGGTAAACGGAATCGAGCGGGAGTAGAGCGGCACCGGGCCGGTGAAAAAGAGGTGGCGCTTCAGGTTGGTGATCGGCAGATCCAGGCCAACCCAGGCAGCTACCTGCCGGGCGCGAAAGCCGGCCGCGTTGACCACGCAAGGCGCGGCAATGATCCCGGCGGTGGTTTGCACGCCGGTCACCCGGTCGCCCGCGATCTGCAGCCCGGTGGCCCTTACCCCTTCAACAAACTCAGCACCCAACCGCCTGGCGTGCTGGGCGTAGGTCATCATGATGGAATGGGCGTCGATGACCCCTTCCTGGGGGTTGTACATCCCAACTTGAATGTCCTCCAGGTTCAGGCCAGGTGTCAGGCGAGAAATCGTCTGCGAATCCACCAACTGGCTGTCGATGCCCAGTTGCTGCAACAGGGCATGCCGGCGGTACAGCTCAGGGCTTTTCTGGGTGCCGGCAAGCAGCAAGCAGCCGATGGGTTCATAGTCTGGGCTGGCACCGAGTTCTTCCGGGAAGCGCATCAGAGCGGCAAACGACCACTGGGTCAGGGGCAGACAGTTTTCGCTCTGGAAGGCATGGCTGATGATGGTCGCCGACTTGCCTGAGGATCCGCTGCCAAGGGTGTTCATCTCCACCAGGCACACATCGGTCAGGCCCTTCCTGGCCAAGTGGTAAGCCAAGCTAATGCCCTGGATGCCTCCCCCGATGATGACGACTTCTGCTGTGCTTCTCACAGCTCGACCTCCGCGATGGTTGACACCATTGTATCACAACCACCACAGAACGGCCACTTTGCCCCCTCGCTCTGAAAGCCAAACCTATTACCCCTTCAGCCCGGTGAGCGTGATCCCCTGAATAAACAACCGTTGGGCCAGGAAAAAAACGATGACCACCGGCAGCATGGTCACCAGCGAGGCGGCCATCAGATAGCCCCAGCGAACGTCGTAGGTGCTGCGGAAAAAGCTGAGCCCGAGGGAGATGGTGTACTTGGCCTGATCGTGAAGGTAGATGAGAGGTGGCAGAAAGTCGTTCCAGGTTGACTGAAATGAGAAGATGGCCACGGTGGCCATAGCCGGCACAGAGGCGGGTAAGATGACGTGCCAGATGGTCTGCAAGGTGTTGGCCCCATCAACGCGGGCAGCATCTTCTAGCTCAGGCGGCAAGGTCAGGAAGAACTGTCTGAGCAAGAAGATGTAGAAGGGGCTGCCAAAGAAAGCGGGCACGATGAGTGGCAGGAACGTATTCACCCAGCGCAGCCTGCTAAACAGGATGTAGATGGGAACCATGGTCACGGGGTAGGGAAGCATCATGGTTGCCAGTAGTACCAGGAAGAGGGCATTCTTGCCCGGCGCCCGAAATCGGGCAAAGCCGTAGGCTACCAGGGTGCAGGATAGGAGGTGCCCGATGATGACCATCACCGCGATGAACAGGGTGTTGAGCGCATAGCGTCCAAAGGGTACGTAGGTCAGTGCCTCCGGGAAGTTGGACCACGCGACCGGGTGGGGTAGCCAGCGGGGT
>Ga0315286_10004242_pt1 | contig 13730 bp, 12 predicted proteins | sample YL17G10_0_MG_FD_205038 | JGI IMG/M metagenome (GOLD analysis project Ga0315286, IMG submission 205038) | Sediment microbial communities from Yellowstone Lake, YNP, Wyoming, USA - YL17G10_0 | ecosystem: Environmental > Aquatic > Freshwater > Lake > Sediment | place: USA: Wyoming | collected... | reverse complement strand
CGTTTGCTTTATCACCTTTCAGGCAATAAATACAGGCACGGTTATAAATGCTTATCGGGTTATTGGGAGAAAGTTCCAGACCTTTGTTTACTGCAACGATTGCATCATCGAACTTACCTATTTTTGCCAATGCACCTGCTTTCATTCCCCAGACGTCCGACCTTTTAGGATCCAATGAGGTCGCTCTGTCAAATGCCTTAAAGGCTTCCTCGTAATTGTTCATAGCAAATAGAACCTGTCCTTTCCCCACCCAATTGACTGCTGAATCAGGCTGCACCTTGGTAAGCTTGTCAAAACCTTTAAGCGCTTCTTCATTGTGTCCGTATTCTCCTTCAATAAATGCCTTGAAAAATATGATCCCTGTATTCTTTGGATACAACCTCCCCAACTCTTCTAATGATTTTATAGCCTCTTCCTCCCCGGTGGGGGTCCTTTTCATGTTTGCCATGAGCCATCCCTGAACGGCGTCTCTGTTGTCAGGCTGGCTTTCCATAATCCTGGTATAGATTTTTGAAGCCTCTTCGGTATTTCCCTGACTTGTTAAAAATTGTGCCCTTAGAAGCTCTGCTTTGACAGTGTCTCCTTTCGCCAGCGCTTCCTGAATAATTTGAGAATCTTTTGGAGATGTTTGTGCTTCAGTTTTCTGGCTGAATAAAATAACAGAGAGGAGGATCAGTAAAGAAATCAGATTTTCCATTTTGTTTGTTTTTAAGTTAATCACTTAGCTGTACAAAAATGGTTTATAAAGGCACTTCCTGGCCTTTATTTCTCTTATTCAAAGTTACACTTTGTTTAACTCAAAGTCAATTTTATAATTGCCAAAGTCCCAGGCAATACTGTTATGAAATTAATATGCTGATATATAGATTGTTAGAATATAATGCAACTATAACAAATGCTCTATATAGCTGTTAGTAAGCGTATTATGACATTATTGCGTTTCGTTAATGAGTTAATACTACAGGGAGGCAGAAAGTGGCCGAGAAGGGCTGTAAAAGGCCTTAAACAGAATTGTGGATGTATCGTATATGACTTATATACTGTATTATACAGAATTTAGTGATAGGTGGGGAATTGGGGTTGTGAATTTGAATATAATATGACAAGCATATTGTATTGCATCCAATTATGGTTAGTTGCAAATTAATCTTTACTCTGAAAATTTTAACGTTTAAGTTGAATAATTGCTTTAAAGAAATTTTAATCCACAAACATCAAAATAACGGCCCCCTATTTAAATATGTTGTTTTTTGGAGAGCGAGTATAATTTGATCATCTGATACTATTTACTTTGAAGGTGGCTGGAGTCGTCGTGAATTCCACGCGGTGAAAAATGCCAAAACACTTGTAAGAAAGTTGCACCCGACGCATACAAACATCGATACAGCTACTCTATGCATTCCAGGATCAGGATGACCAGAATAAGCGGATGCACCATCTAATACCATAAGACTCAATAATATTAGCACCACTCCTACAGTAACAAGTAGTCCCTTGTTTATACGACCACCTCGTTGAATAACAAGAATTGTCCATATCAGAGCAGCAACGATGAGCAGGTGGATGATAACAACAATCCAGATAGCAGGAACTGCCCTTTCTGGTGTTGCCTGAGGGGATGTGTCCATCCTGACAGATGGTATTACCATAAAAGCTAGAATGAGTACCACCACGATGATGAGTCCTGTCCCCAAATAAAGAATGCGACGTAAAATAGTTTCATTGATCATAGCATATTCCTCCTTTTTCGATAATAACTTAATAGTGTTTTATACACAGTCTTATAACATCTCCACCAAAATTAGTCCTAATTTATATCCAAAGCAATTATATTTTGGACATCCCAAAGTCCCAGGGTTAACAGTTGTTAATTAATATGTTGATATATAATTACTTAGTATATAGTGCCGCTACTATAAATATCGTAATTAGCTGTTTCTACGCTATTTAAGCAATTGTTGTGTTTCGTTGATGCAGAATAAATAGAACAACCCGAAGGTTCTCTTTTTTCTTTATATCATTTTATGTTAAGTTCGCAATAATATTCTTAAATGTGGAAACTGAATGGTTTGCCAGAGAATACTGCTCTATTTTCTATATTTGCGCTGAACTTGATAAATAGGATTTTAATAATTTTATGTCGTCTAATATTTTTTAATAATGTCAGGAAGATTCAAAATATTCATGAAATGCATCGGAATGTCATTATTTTTAAGCACCACTCCAATAAATGCACAATTACTTCAGGATACGACTTCTTTGAACCTGGTTAAGAAGGATATTGATTACATTTATAATCTGCAGTTTAACAATGCCCGTGAGGTTTACACAAAGATCAGCCAGTTATATCCCGGAAATCCGCTTGTATTCCTTCTCAGAGGAATGATGACCTACTGGGAGAATTATCCTCTGCTTAATACAACTCCTGCCCATGTTTCTTTTGAAGAAGATATGCGCCGATGCATCAGATTATCGGAAAAGAATAATAATCCGGTTTATGAGGCGGAATATCTACTTGCTAATCTGTGTGCAAGGGGATTGCTTTTGAATTTATATGCTGATAATGATCTCATTATGGATGTGATACCTCTTGCAACAAGTACTTACCAGTATTTGAGGCGTTCTTTTGATTTTACCTCCGTCTGTATAGATTTATATTTTTTTACCGGAATCTACAATTATTACACCGAGGCCTATCCCAAAGCATATCCTGTGTATAAACCCCTGGCCCTTCTATTTCCAAATGGAGATATGGAAATTGGATTAAAAGAATTGCAGACAACCGCCATAAACTCTGTTGTGTTAAAAGCAGAATCATATTTTTCACTTACATGGATTTATTTAAACTATGAGAATAAGTACCCTGAGGCTTTATATTACTCTAAGTCTCTTCATGAGTTGTACCCTGACAATGTACTATATCTTGCCACCTATATAAAAAATCTGCTGCTCATGAAACAATATGATGAAGCTGAAAAACTGATCATAGCTTCACCTGAAGAAGCAGGGAATAGATATTTTCAGGCACAGCTCAGCATTTTCAAAGGTATTTTACAGGAGAAAAAGTATCTTGATAATATACTGGCTCAACAATATTATAAAAAGGGGATCCGTGACATTTCTATTTTTGGCGGGTATGGGAATGAATATGCGGCCTATGCATATTATGGTCTGAGCCGAATAAGTGAGGCCAACGGTGAAAAACATATCCACAAAATATACCGGAAAGAGGCCATGAAACTAGCTGAATTCAAAAAGATTAATTTTGATGAATAGGATTAGAACAGTAGATTTTTAGTGGTTCTTGAGATTTTAATGTTGGGATGATTCTGATGATACCAATGTCAAGATACATCTCTGATCAGGTTGATGCCGGATTATTATCTGTGGTAAAATATTATAGTTGAGGAATTGGGAGTGGTGATTTCCCTATACTATGAAAAGCAAATTGCATAAAGCACCTAAGATAAAAGCATAGTTACGGTTAGGCTTAATTTTTTATCACTTTAAAAGATTGTCTTCTTTGACCACCTATTTGAATCAGATAAATGCCTGATGTTAATTGACCAATGTCAACCAGGGTGGTCTCATTAACTAGTTTGCCATTGAAAACTTGTCTGCCGGTTTGGTCTGTTATTGAATATTGCAAACCAATCAAACTGTTATTTGCTTTAATTGTCATTAAATTATTTGATGGATTTGGATAAACAGAAAAATCTGGGTGCAACTGATTTTCTTCAATACCTGTAGCACTTTGAACGATAATAACTCCTTTCATACCAATTGAAGCATGGGGATGGCAAACATAATAATGCGTTCCAATTGCAAGTTGTGAGGTTTGGACTGATCCTCCGCCAAAAGATGTTAGAAATCCACCAGCCAGAGCTGTGTTGCCATTGGCATTCCATGTGGACTGGCTTACTTCTACAGCATTGTGAGCGACCTCGAGGATAAATATCACATCATCACCAACAGTTATAGTTGTGGTGGCAGGAGTAAATGTAAATGCTGAGTTGGTGATGGTCCAGGTAGTGCAAAAACCTGCAGTAGCTAATGAAAACAGCAAAAAAGAAAATAAATATTTTTTCATCCGTACAAAATTATTTTTAATAGGTCGGATGGAGCTCGCATGTTGATTTTGTTCATGCAAGTTTAACTTCGTTGAGCTCGCAAGCTCGGTTGTGTCTTTAGTTGAACATGCTCGGTTCATTTTAATAAATTTTATGTTTATACTCATTTGGTTTTTCATTGTGGCCCCGTTTTTAAGATGGTTTCTGGTCTCCACCCAAAATCAAATTTACTACTTGATTAGGAGAAAAACAATTTTATTGCAATCAATAACTCTGGATGGGAAAAAGTGCCGGTAAACTATTTTTCAAATAATCCCTATTGGAGAAAAATATCTCTTAAATTGCAGAAGATTCAGCAGACAATTCTAATAAGATTGATCATGAACAAAACCTATTACCTGACATTGCTTTTGACAACTGCTATTGCAATTTCATCCTGTAAAACCAAATTTTCAGGGAAAAAGCATAAAAACTTTGAAAAAACGGATACAACGTTTATCAAAACTGGATCTGTCCAACGATACAGTCCCCGGTTGGATGATATCATCCCACCAGGTGAATTGCCTGAGATTATCGCAGAAGGATTTGAATGGACAGAAGGTCCGGTGTGGCTTCCTGAACAGGACATCTTACTCTTTTCTGACATTCCTGAAAACTCTGTCTTTCAATGGTCTGAAAAAGATGGGCTAAAGTTATTCCTTAAGCCGGCAGGTTACACAGATACCATTTCCAGGGGAGGTGAGACAGGATCCAACGGGCTGTTGCTAGACAAAGAAGGGCGGCTGGTTTTATGCCAGCATGGGGACCGGCGTATGGCACGAATGGATGCTCCTCTTGATAAACCTGAGCCCAGTTATATTACCCTTGTTGATAACTGGCAGGGAAAGCGGTTTAACAGTCCGAATGATGCCATATTTAATTCACGGGGCGACCTGTTTTTTACCGATCCTGCTTATGGAATGGAGAACGGGTTTGAGGATTCAAAGAGGGAAATGAATTTCACGGGTGTTTATAAACTTACTGCAGAGGGTGTGTTGACCTTATTAACTGACCAGATGACAGCCCCGAACGGGATAGGTCTTTCACCCGATGAAAGCAAGCTCTATGTAGCCAACTCAGGAGAAGGCGACCAGGCCATCTGGATGGAATACGGATTCAGGGAAGACGGATCCCTGGACGAAGGAAGAATATTTCATAATGCTTTGCAGGAGAAGAAAGGGGAACAGGGAGCTCCGGACGGACTGGAGGTCAGGAAAGATGGGATCATCTTTGCAACCGGACCGGGTGGAGTATGGATCTTTTCACCTGAAGGGGAACACCTGGGAACGGTAAAAACAGGTCAGGCAACTTCGAATTGCACACTGGATGATGACGGCAGATACCTCTACATCACTGCGGATATGTACATTATGCGTATCAGGCTGAAATAACAACTTTCCCGGTTTTCACAATTTAGCAGCCACCTCCCGGATACTTTGGTCAGTTTCTTTAACTGTTTTAAGGATTTCCAACATTAGGGTCGGCGGTTCGAACCCGTCATCATCCACAAATGGCTCACACGAGCGCAGTCAAAAAAAGAAGTCAGGATAAAACCTGACCTCTTTACCTGACCCTTTTTGATTATTTTAACAAATGATCAAATTAATCATCGGAAATATATAATCTGATTATTGAGTTACTTTCTTATACCAAAGGTACCATGCCGGGTTATAATAACCAGCAGGAGCAACCGCAGGGTTATTGGCATCTACCTTTGGAGGAATTGGCACAAGCAGATCATTTCCTGCTTTCCAGTTAACCGGAGTCATAACGTTATCTGCAGAGATTGTTTGAAGTGCTGTAATCATTCTCATCAGTTCATCAGTGTTTCTGCCTACTTTACCCGGATAGAAATAAATAGCCTGAATAATATTCTCCGGATCAATTATAAATACACCCCTTACTGCTTTTGTAGTATTTGATGCGGCATGTATCATACCATATTGTTTTGAAATAGCAATTTTTTCGTCATCAACAATTGGAAATTTGATTTTAACAGTTCCCCTGTTATTGAGGTTGAGAGTTTCCATTGATTTTTTCCACAGAACATGGGTATCAATAGGGTCAGTAGAGACAACTACGACTTTAACTCCAAGCTTGTCGAAATCGTCCTGCAAGTAGGCCAGCTCCAGAATCTCTGTTGTACAGACAGGTGTAAAATCCTGAGGATGACTGAATAAAATTTTCCATTTACGCCCAAAATCAGAAGGAAAATTAATAGTTCCGTTGGTGGATTCTGCTGTGAAAGAGGGAGCGGGCTCACCGATCAAAGGAATCCTGAAGTTTCTGTCTTCTTTAGGTTTTTCAGCCTGTGACCACAATTGTGTCACAGAAAAGGTAATGACAACAAATAATAACAACTTTTTCATAATTCTTTTAAATTTTAATTACCATTTTTATTTAGATTAATTAAACACAACAAGGCAAGTATTGTTCAAAAAAAGATAATTGTTTAGCTACTAAGATAAGAAAATTATTAATCACCCGGCTATAGATTGAGTAAAAATCTCAATATACAAGTGTTGTTAACAAATATGCGTTGTAGTTGTTAATAAGTTGCTGTTCCCCAGCGATTTTATGTGCCTGACATTTTAATATTCGCGCGAACCAAAAAACTTTAAGTGCCATGTTGAAAGCCGAGATCGAAGAGTTAAAGGCACGTTTAGGCAGCAACAGCCATAATAGCAACAAGCCACCATCAAGTGATGGTTATAAAAAGAAAACGGTGAAACCTGCATTACCCAAAAGTAAAGCCAGCAAGCAGGGAGGCCAAAATGGGCATAAGGGGCACACCTTAAAACAATTTGCAACAACGTGGTGCATGCCGATGAAACAGGCCTTCGGACAGCAGGGAAACCGCACTGGTTGCACAAGGTAACTACCCTTTTATATACCTATCTGTTTGTACACGAAAAACGGGGGTCGGGGGCAATACAAATCAATAAATCCATACTGACGGATTATATCGGATGGCTTGTCCATGATTGCTGGAGCAGTTATTTTAACTTGAAAAATCTGAAACATGCTATTTGCGGTGCTCACATTTTAAGGGAGCTGCAAGGACTGATAGAAGGTGGGGAAACCAAATGGGCAAAAGTTTTTAAATCGTTTTTACTTTCTGTTTACATGATGCCCTTTGAAGAGAGGGTCAAACGACGAAACCACATAGAATCAAGATATGACCGCATCTGTGGTTTTGGAGAAAAAAAAGAACCACCACCCGTGAAAACGGCAGGCAGAAAAGGCAGGTACAAACGAACCCGGGGAAGGAATCTTGTCGAACGCCTCATCAGGGAAAAAGATGCCGTACTTGCATTTGCTTTCAACAAGGAAGTACCATTTACAAATAACCTTGCCGAAAGGGACATAAGACCTGCCAGGGTCAAACAGAAAATATCAAATTGTTTCCGTACCTTCAAAGGAGCTGAGATATATGCCAGAATCGAAGGCTTTATTTCCACTGCCAGAAAGAATCAACAGTACGTCTTTAAAGAATTATGCACTACCTTTGAGGGACATAATTTTATTACCGAATAAATACAGCTAAACAATTACAAAAAAAGAATATTTAACAAGATTTTAACATTTAATCCTGCCATCAATAATATAAACTATGAGAGATATGACTGGAGGTTCCAGAATCGGAAGGTTTTTAAGCAGGCAAATAAGGTATCGTAAAGACAAAAAGAGTCCCTTTTCCCGGTTCAGATTCGACCCTAATGCTGCCTCCAAGAAGTTCAACATAAGCTTTGCATATCGACAGTCCCAGCCCGGTTCCTCTATAATGCCTCGACACGGTTCTATCCACCTGATAAAATCTGTCAAAAATTTTAGTAATATGGTCGGGAGTGATACCTATTCCTGTATCCCTTACAAAAAACTCCAGAAAATTATCTTTCAGAACATATCCAAAATCTATCTGCCCCTTATTAGTAAATTTAGTAGCATTATTTATAAGATTTGAGAGAATTTGAATAAGTTTAGTCCTGTCAGTCAACACCATAGCTTCTTCATCCGACAGAACCGTTTTCAGGTTTATAGCAACATGATTCTGTTTTTCATTATAACTGAACTGTTCATTAAGACTCCTTAATGATGAATTAAGATTTGTCTCTTTTACATTTATCCGGACCTGTCCGCTTTCAATATTGGCAACATCAACTATATCATTTATTATACAAAGCAGCTGACTGCCACTCTGGAAAATAATATCAATATATTGTTGGCGTTCCAGCTCATTGATATCAGGCTCATTAAGTAGAGCTGAAAAGCCAATAATTGCATTCATTGGGGTACGGATCTCATGTGACACGTTATTTAAGAATGCTGTCTTCAGCCTGTCACTCTCTTCTGCTTTTTCCTTAGCTGCAATAAGTTCCGTCTGAACTTTTTTCCGGGAGGTGATATCCTCTACCATGGCAAGAAAAAACTGAACTTCTCCTTTATTATTATGGATGATGCTGACTGTTGTCGATCCCCAGATAATTGATCCGTCTTTACATATATATCTTTTTTCAGTATGGTAAATAGGGATCTCACATGCAATCAGCCTAATAAGCGATATTTCATCACCGTTTATATTATCAGGATGTGTGAAACTTCTGAAAGTAAAAGACTTAAGTTCTTCTTCCTGATAACCTATCATTTTACAGAACGAAAAATTTGCTCTGATAATGCCAAAATCCTTGCCGGTCATTACCATGCTAAAAGGGCTCTCTTCAAAAATTTTCCTGAATTTCTCTTCGCTCTCTTTAAGTGTATTTTCAACACTTTTTCTCTCAGTTATATCTCGTCCAATTGACTGGTAATATTTTGACCCTTCAATGTTTACGACCCGGGAACTTATTTCTACCGGAAAAATAGTATTATCCTTACGTCTATGAAATGTCTCAAAAGTTGCAGATTCATTTTCGTTAATATTTTTGATCTGTTCTGAAAGTTGTGATAATGTCTCCGGTGCCCTGATTTTTTCCAGTTTCATTCCAATAAACTCATCACGAGTGTACATATATGACTCTAAAGCGCGATCATTGGCCTCAACGATATTCAAATCTTCGTCTATCAATAATATAATATCATTGGCAAATTTTAATATATAGTCGAAATGTTTAACCAGAGCAAGTCGGTTAAGCTCCGTCTCATACTTTTCGCGATAAAACCTTACACGCTGATTCCACCATATAAAGCCCAGGAACAAACCAATTGATAAGATAAAAAGTACTAATATTATATTAACCATCCTCATCTGTTCGTTCAGTACAGAAAATACCTCATCACGATCAATTTTTGCAACCATGAACCAAAGAGTTCCTGGAATTTTCTTCATTGCAGCCACAACGGGAACATTCCTGTAGTCTATCCCATCTATAGTTCCGGTAATACCCCGAATGGCCATAGCTGTAGGTAATTTTTCTGTTGAAACAGGCTTCTTCAAGATCAGTTCAGTATTCTTCAGATGCCTGAGTTGGTTCAGATACACTATTTCATCTCCGTCCCTCCTTAACAGAAGTGTTTCAGCACTCTTGCTCTGTGTTGGCCATGATTGTATGAGAGGAAATAGAATTTTTTTCGGATCAATCCTGAGAGCCAGCAAACCAAGTATCAATGTATCATTCATGCTGCGATCGATGAGAGGAACAATAAGATCGAGATGAACAAAACTTACCAGATTGTCCCTGTGCAGATCTGAAAGTACCACCTTACGATGTTTAATAATTTCTGGCAACAATGGCTTCAGATGATCACCCACTAAATTATCCTGATTCGGGTATGCCAGTCTGACATTACCAATAGGATCGAAAAGAAGGGCATTCTTGTAATCAAAATTTGCTGTCAGTGATTTCAGAGTTTGGAGAATATCATCCCTTAATGTCTCGTTTGTGGGATTCTTTAAAAGTTCCGAGAATTTTCTTACCATGAGGATGTTTTCTCCAAGAAATGCTCCATCCCCTATTCGTTCACCCCGCCATTGACTTATCTGCCTGATCTTCAAGTCAGATATTGCCGATAGCTCAAGTTGCTTTTCAGATAAAAGAGTTTTCTTTTGATTATTATGATATAAAAACCCAACTGCAATTACACTAATTGATATGACAAAGAAAAGAGCAATCAGCGCCCAGGGAGTAGGCGGTCTATGCCTTTGTGTTATCATTATTGTTTGTTTTAATAAAAACAGAAGCAAGAATTGAAATCAGAAGAATGGAAATAATTATTACAAGTGATAAAATAATTGGAATCTCAAAATGAAAATACGAGCCAAGCATTTTCAATCCGACGAAGGTGAGAACAAAAGCCAAACCTACTTTGAGGTAACGGAAATACCCCATTATTCCGGCTATTGCAAAATAAAGAGAGCGTAGTCCTAATATCGCGAAAATATTTGATGTATAAACGATGAATGTGTCCTTACTTATGGCCAGGATTGCAGGGATGCTATCAACAGCAAATATAAGATCAGATGACTCTATGATCAGAAGAACAAGGAACAAAGGTGTTGCATACAATCTTTTTTTCCGTCTGACAAATAATTTGTCGCCATGTGTGACACGTGTGACCGGAAGAAATTTTCTGAAGAATCTTACAATGGCATTCTTTTCAGGATCAACTTCCGTCTCTTCTCGAAAGAGCATCCTTATTCCTGTGAAAACAAGAAAACCACCAAAAATAATAACTATCCAATGAAACCGGTTAATGAGGGCAACCCCTGCAAAAATAAATATCCCCCTCATTATCAGCGCACCAACTATCCCCCAGAATAATATTTTGTGCTGATATTGATCTTTAACTGCGAAATATGAAAAGATAAGAATGAATACAAAAATATTGTCAACGCTCAGAGAGTATTCAATTACATAACCTGTAAGAAATTCAAGAGCTTTGGTTTTCCCAAACTCGAATAAGACAAAAAGATCAAATAGTAAAGCAAGGGTAATCCAAACCGCGCTCCAGATAGCTGCCTCTTTTACAGGTACTTTGTGTGTGTTTTTATGAAAAATACCCAAATCAAGGGCAAGCATTGTGAATACGAAAACATGGAAGCCTATCCAAAAATAAATACTTATTCCCATTAATTCAAAATATCAGGCTGCAAACTTATAAAAATAATTCCTTAAATCTTTATTAACTTTACCACAATGCAAATCATAAATAGAATTCAATCCTTTTATGAAAAAAATTATTATTTGTTTGGTTATCATGCTTCTGATAGCGATGGTGCCTGTTTCTCTCTATTCTCAAAAGAACCAAAACTCTATAAACCAGATAACTTCATCAGATCTTGAGAGTTATGTTTCATTCCTTGCCTCTCCCCTTCTTAAAGGCAGGATGAATGGGGAAGAGGGGCTGGATATTTCTGCTCAGTACATTGGATCACAGGCTAAATTATTGGGTCTTAGACCTGCCAACGGCACAAGCTATTTTCAGCCATATTCTGTTATGAAAAAATCAATGGATCCAAGTAAAACCAGGATTCAGATTATCTCAAATGGTAATGATACCGTAACAATAAAAGAACCCATATTCCAACTGGTCCCAACCGGACCCTCTGATTTCACTCTTGAAGGAGAGGTTGTATTCGCAGGTTATGGTATTAAAGCCGACAAATATAAATATAACGATTTCGATAATCTCAAAACTGAGGGAAAGATACTTCTCGTCATGAATAGAACCCCTATGTCGGAGGATGGTAAAAAGTCTCTGTTTGAAGAACCAGCCTGGAGCTCCGGAATGAGCTTCCAGATGAAACTGACAACCCTGATGTATTCCAAAGCAAGAGCTATTCTTTTTGTATCTGATCCAAAATCGAAATTTCAATCATTTGAAGAATCAAATCCGGGTATTGTTGGTTATTTAAATTCAATAATGACCCTCAAGGGTGAAAAAGAAGAAAACATCAATACATTTATGGCGGGAATGCCAAAGGTAATCTTTATCCACAGATCAGTGGCAGATACACTCCTTAAAGGATCCGGACATTCGCTTGAAGAGCTTCAGAATATCATAGATTCTACACTTCAGCCTCATTCTTTTACAATAACAGACAAACAGCTAAAAATCACAGAAGTATCACTTGCAGAAGAAAAGGTACTTAATAATGTTGCGGGATATATTGAAGGAAGCGACCCTGTCCTGAAAAATGAGATAGTTATATTTTCAGGTCACTACGATCATATCGGTACCTCCGGAAGTAAAGTGAATGCTGGTGCCGACGATAATGCATCGGGTTGTGCTGCGCTCCTTTCAATGGCGGAAGCTTTTCAGAGTCTTAAAAAGAAACCGTTGCGGTCAATTTTATTCCTTTGGGTTTCAGGCGAAGAGATCGGTTTGTATGGCTCAAAATCATATGTTGATAATCCTCTGTTCCCCATCGAAAAAACTGTTGCTGATCTGAATATGGATATGATAGGAAGAGTAAAAGAAGTCGCGGATTCTACTGACGATAATCCAATGACCGGTCCAAATAGTGTCTTTGTTATTAGCGACAGCCAGAGTAAAGAGTTACGGTCCATAGCAGATGAAATAGACAGAAAGAGCCCGCTCGATTTTGATTACAGCCTTAGTGGCAGAGATCATCCATTGCAGCTTTTTGCCCGGAGCGACCATTATAATTTTGTGGAGAAAGATATTCCTATCTTATGCTTCACCACAGGTCTGCATACCGATTATCATACTCCCCGGGATGTAGTTGAAAAAATTGACTTTAAAAAAATGGAAATGGTAACAAGAACTATGTATGAGATCGGGTTAACTGTTGCCAACAGAAAAACCAGATTAGTTGTTGATAATCCCTTCAGCTCATGGGGAAAAAGCAAATAAACCAGTTCATTTAGAATCTTGAGAAATTTTACTGTAATATCAAATCACCTCTGCAACTATAAATGTGCTGCCTCCTATAAAAATCATATCTGATTGAGCAACATTATTCCTGGCATAATAAAGAGCTGTCTTTACATCAGGATAACTCTGTCCGTTAAGTCCATATTTCGCTGCTTCCGACTTAAGATTTTCTTCGTTAAGTGCCCTGGGAATTGATGCTTTGGTAAAATAATATGTTGCATCGGTAGGGAAAAGAGGTAAAACTGATTTCAGATCTTTATCATTTACAAAACCAATGATCATATGTAAGCCTGACTTAGGAATCCTGAGTATCTGATCAATTACACATTCCAAACCCTCTTTGTTATGCCCTGTATCACAAATAGTTAGAGGCTGATTACTTAATATCTGCCAGCGGCCAATAAGACCGGTGTTTATCACTACATTTCTGATTCCATCTGTAATATTTCTATCTGAAAAAGTAAAAATACCCTGGAGGTTGTTAAAAATACTGAAGACAGCTTTCAGGTTTTTTGACTGGTAATCACCCCCGGGTACTATTTCACCTTCGAATATCTGAAGGGTCACCAGATCAGTTATCTTATATCTTCTATCACCTTTCATACTATCGCTTTCTTCAAGATTGCATGAAAACCTTTCATCAGCAAAGGAAATGGGGGAACCCGATTCAGCAGCTTTTAAAATAAAGATCTCTTTTGTCTGCGGGTGTGTTTCGCTTATCACAACCGGAATATTCTCTTTTATAATACCTGCCTTTTCTGAAGCGATTTTTCCGAAAGTATTTCA
>Ga0315286_10004241_pt1 | contig 13734 bp, 11 predicted proteins | sample YL17G10_0_MG_FD_205038 | JGI IMG/M metagenome (GOLD analysis project Ga0315286, IMG submission 205038) | Sediment microbial communities from Yellowstone Lake, YNP, Wyoming, USA - YL17G10_0 | ecosystem: Environmental > Aquatic > Freshwater > Lake > Sediment | place: USA: Wyoming | collected... | reverse complement strand
TTGCCCGCCGCGAGATTGCGGGCGCGTACGCGCGGTGGGCAAGACTGCCCACCGCGCTATCGCCGGTTCTGAAACAGCTTCTTAGCGGGGAGCCGAAGGCGACCGCGTGGCCCAATGCGAAATGTGTAATCCGAAGTGAAAGGCGCAAGGCAACCGCAGCGCCATCGGGTCGCCATACTTGCCGAAGACCCGCCTTGGGCTTGCTGGGCGGCCCAATGGGCCGCACAATCCCCTCCACGCCGTTTACCACCCGGCCCCAAATCCCTTGCCGCCCCGGTGTGGCTTTTGGTAACCTTGGCGCCGTCCGACAGGGTATCATACGGGTGGGCGCCGGCGGGGCGTCGGCAGATCGCCGGCCAAGGGAACGAGAGGAACACCGTGCCGCCAGAGCTTCCCGATGAGCAAGTGCTGCGCCGCCGCGCCGCCGACGCCGGCCAGGACCACGTGTTTCGGTTCTGGGGCGATCTGCCGGAGGAGGGCCGCCGGCGGCTGCTCGCGCAGCTCGCCGAGGTCGACTTCGAGGAGCTCGCGGAGCTGATCGACCTGCACGTGACCGAGCGCCGCCCGTCCGAGCTTCCCCCGGCCCTCGAGCCCGCGCCGTTCATCCCCCTGCCCACCACCGACGCCGAGCGGTCCCAACGCGACGCCATGCGCCAGAAGGGCGAGGAATTGTTGGCCGCCGGCAAGGTCGCGCCGATGGTCGTCGCCGGCGGCCAGGGCACTCGCCTGGGGTACGAGGGGCCGAAAGGGGCGTTCCCGATCGGGCCGGTCTCCGGCCGGACGCTGTTCGACGTCTTCGCCGAGGCCCTCCACGCCGCCCGGCGGTCCTATAGCGTCTCGATCCCCTGGTACATCATGACCAGCCGGGCGAACGACCTGGCGACGCGCGATTTCTTCGAGGCCCACAACTTCTTCGACCTGCCGCGCCCCGACGTCAAGTTCTTCACGCAGGGCATGATGCCCGCCGTCGACCTTCAGGGCAAGCTCATCATGAGCGCCCGCGACCAGTTGACCTGGAGCCCCGACGGGCACGGCGGGTCGATCCGGGCCCTCGCCCGCACCGGCACGCTGGCCGACATGGCCTCGCGCGGCATCGAGCACATCAGCTACTTCCAGGTCGATAACCCGCTGGTGCCGCCGCTCGACCCGGTCTTCATCGGCCACCACGCCGACGCCGCCAGCGACATGTCGAGCAAGATGGCCCGCAAGCGCGAGCCGAAAGAGAAGCTCGGCGCGTTCTGCCTGTCGGGCGGCCGCCTGCACGTCATCGAGTACAGCGACCTGCCCGACAACCTGGCCGAGGCCCGCAACCCGGACGGGCGCCTGCGCTTCGAGGCGGGGAGCATCGCCATCCACATCCTCTCCCGCGCGTTCGTCGAGCGCCTGAGCGCCGGCCGCCGGTTCGCCCTGCCCTTCCACCGGGCCGAGAAGAAGATTCCGCATGTCGACGAGCGCGGCAACCTCGTGAGCCCGACCCGGCCGAACGGCGTCAAGTTCGAGACGTTTGTCTTCGACGCCCTGCCGATGGCGGCCAACCCGATCGTCCTGGAGATCGACCGGACCGTCGAGTTCAGCCCCGTCAAGAACGCCGGCGGCCTGGACAGCCCCGCCACCGCCCAGCGCGACATGATCCGCCTGGCGGCCCAGTGGCTGGAGGAGGCCGGCGTCGAGGTGCCGCGCCAACCCGACGGCACGCCGACGTACAAGGTGGAGGTCAGCCCGCTGGCGGCCCGGAACGTCGAGGAGCTCAAGGCCCTCGTGGCGCGCCTCAACGTGCGGACCGTTACCGGCGACCTGTACCTGGGCCTCGAAACCGAGTAGGCCGCGGCAACGCCGCGGCGGCTTCGCGAACGTGCGCGGCGGGTCTCCCGACCCGTACGTGTTTAGCGGGTTCCCTTCATGCTACCCGTTCGCCGGGTGGCACGGTCACGCGCCGTTGCGTGGCCGTGCATGGCTACGTGGGGGGCAAGCACGGCCACGCAACAGCGCGTGACCGTGCCACCCACGCTAAACACGTACTTGCTGGGCGGCCAAGTGTTCCTCGCCGTGCCCGCGACGGCTAAACGATCAGCATCGCATCGCCATAACTGTAAAAGCGGTACCCCGCCCGGATCGCCTCGCGGTAGGCCGCCAGGACGCGCTCGCGGCCCGCGAAGGCCGAGACCATCACCAGGAGGGTCGTCCGCGGCAGGTGGAAGTTCGTGAGCATCGCGTCCGCCACGCGGAACCGGTGCGGCGGGCGGATGAAGAGGCGCGTCCACAGGCTCCCCGCGCGGACCCCCTGCTCGTCGGCCGCCGACTCCAGGGCGCGGACCGTGGTGGTGCCGACGGCCACGATCCGCCGGCCCTCGGCCCGCGCCCGGTTGATCCGCTCCGCCGCCTCCGGCGAAACGTGCGCGTGCTCCTCGTGCATCCGGTGGTCGGCCAGGCGCTCGGCCCGGACCGGCTGGAACGTGCCCAGGCCGACGTGGAGGGTCACGAAGACGCGCTCGATGCTCCGGGCGTCGAGGCCCTCGATGACACGCGGCGTAAAGTGCAGCCCCGCCGTCGGCGCGGCCACGGCGCCGTCGCGGCGGGCGTAGATCGTCTGGTAATCGTCGCGGTCGGCGGCGGCGCGATCGTCCGCCTCGCCCTTGCGGCGGATGTACGGCGGCAGCGGCGGCCGGCCGATGCGCCCGAGAAGCTCCGCCGGCTCGACCCCCGCCGGCGGGCGCACGTGCCACACGCCCCCTTCCCCGCGGCTAACCAGGCACACGCGCGGCGGGTCGGCCGACGCGCCGCGCAGTTCACCCGAGGCAGGGCGCGGCGGACCTCCCGACTCGCCGCCCGAGGCATCTGCTCCTCGCGGGTCGACCAGCGAGAGCGTCTCGCCCATTTTGAGGCGCCCGCGGCCCGCGAGGAGCACCTCCCAGAGCCCACCGTCGAGGGCCCTGAGGAAGATGCCCTCGATGCGGGCCCCCGTCGCCCGCCGCGCGGTGAAGGCCGCCGGAATCACCCGCGTGTCGTTGAGCACCAGGAGGTCGCGCGGCCCGAGGAGCTCGGGTAGCTCGTGGAACCGCCGATGCGCGATCGCGCCGCTTGCGCGGTCGAGGACCATGAGGCGCGAGGCGTCGCGCGGGCGGGCGGGCTCCTGGGCAATCAGGTCCGGCGGCAGCTCGTAGTCGAACGGCGCGAGCAGGAGGCCGTCGCCGTCCGCGGAATGGTTTTCGCCGGTCACGCCGGGATTGTACCAGTCGCCGGGCGGCATGCCAGAGCGCCTTGAAGACATCATGCCAAGTTCTTCCCACCGCCCCGCCCGGATGTTACACTGTTGCCGGCAACCGGCCGGGTTTCGCGGGAGGCAACGTGCTCGAGGAACTGAAAGAGGAGATCTGCTGGGCCAACCAGCAGTTGCCGAAGCTCGGCCTCGTGTCGTGGACCAGCGGGAACGTCTGCGGACGCGACCCGGCCACCGGCCTGGTGGTCGTGAAGCCGTCGGGCGTCCTGTTCGACGAGATGCGGCCGGCGGACCTGCCGGTCGTGGACCTGGAGGGCCGCATCGTCGAGGGCGCCCTCAAGCCAAGCGTCGACACCGCCACGGCCCTCTACATGCTGAAGCACCTGCCGGAGATCCACGCGGTCATCCACACGCACTCGGCGTACGCGTCGAGCTTTGCCGCGCTCGGCCGGCCCATTCCCGTGTACCTGACGGAGCACGGCGACGCGTTCGGCATCCCGATCCCCTGCGGCGGGTACGCGAAGATCGGCGGCATCGAGGTCGGCCAGGAGGCCGTGCGGGTCCTCCGCTCGATCAACCTCCAGTGCCCGGCGGTGCTGATGCAGAATCACGGCGTTTTCGCGGTGGGCGCGAGCGCCCGCGGGGCGCTCAAGGCGGCCGTCGTGGTCGAGGACGTCGCCCGCACGGTGCACCTGGCGATGACCAAGGGCGACCCGATTCCGATTCCGCCCGCCGAGGCCCAGCGGCTGTACGACGCGTATCACACCAAGTACGGCCAGAAGCCCGGCGGCGGGTTTAAGTAAGACGCTTTACCGCAGAGGCCGCCGAGAACGCAGAGAGAAAAGGCAAAAACAGATTCACCACAGAGAGCACGGAGAACACAGAGAAAGAAAAGGCTTGAGACAGGAAAAGAGGAGAGGGGAGCAGTGAGATACGACCGGCCCATGACACGGTCTTGCCCCATGTCGTTATCTCAGTCTAGCGTTGTTCTCTGTGCTCTCTGTGTTCTCTGTGGTGCAGGCTGTTTCCGTTTCTTTTTCTCTCTGTGTTCTCTGTGGTGCAGGCTGTTTCCGTTTCTTTTTCTCTCTGCGTTCTCTGCGTCCTCTGCGGTGAAGAGGATTTCAGGAGGCCCTTGAATGAGCGGCCAAGCGTACCGCATTGAGAAAGACACCCTCGGCGAAGTGCGCGTCCCCGCCGCGGCCTACTGGGGCGCGCAGACGCAGCGGGCGGTCGAGAACTTTCCCGTCTCCGGTCTGCGGGCCCACCCGGCACTGGTCCGGGCGATGATCCTCGTGAAACTCGCCTCGGCCCGCGCCAACCGCGACCTCGGCAAGCTCGACGCCGCCCTCGCCCAGCCGATCGAGCAGGCCTGCGAGGAGGTCCTCGGCGGCAAGCTCCTCGACCAGTGGGTCGTCGACGTCTTCCAGGCCGGGGCCGGCACCTCCTTCAACATGAACGCCAACGAGGTCCTCGCGAACCGCGCCAACGAGCTCCTCGGCCGGCCGCTCGGCAGCTACCAGCCGGTCCACCCGAACGATCACGTCAACATGAGCCAGTCGACGAATGACACGGTCCCGACGGCGATGCACCTGGCGGCCATCCTCCTGGGCGGCGAGGTCCTCGCGGCCCTCGGCGGCCTGGCCGACGCCTTGGCGACCAAGGGCCGCGAGTTCGACGGCGTCACGAAGAGCGGCCGCACGCACCTCCAGGACGCCGTGCCCATCCGCCTGGGCCAGGAGTTTGCGGCGTACGCGGAGGCGGTGCGGCGCGCGGGGGCCGCGCTCGACCGGGCGCTCGATGATTGCCGCGAGCCGGCCCTCGGCGGGTCGGCCGCCGGCACGGGCCTCAACACGCATCACGAGAACTATGCGGCCACGGCGATCCTGCACCTCGCGCGGGTCTCCGGCGTCATCCTTCGCCCGGCCAAGGACCTCCGCCACGCGATGCAGTCGATGGCCCCGATGGCGGGCGTAAGCGCCGCCCTGCGGAACCTGGCGCTCGAACTCACGCGGATCGCCAACGACCTTCGCCTGCTGGCCAGCGGGCCGCGGACGGGCCTGGCCGAGATCCGCCTGCCGGCCGTCCAGCCCGGCTCGAGCATCATGCCGGGCAAGGTCAACCCGAGCATGGCCGAGTGCCTTAACATGGTGGCGATGCAGGTGGTGGGCAACGATGCGGCCGTGGCGATGGCGGTGCAGGCGGGGCAACTCGAGCTCAACGTCATGATGCCCGTCATCGCCCACAACGTGCTTTTCAGCATGGAGATATTGAAGAACTTCCTGCCGGTCTTCGCCGAGCGGTGCGTCCGCGGCATCACCGCCGACGCCGAGCGGTGCCGGGCGTACTTCGAGTCCTCGGTGGGCCTGGCGACGATCCTCTGTCCGTACATCGGTTACGCGAAGGCCGCCGAGGTGGCCAAGGAATCCGTCGCCACGGGCAAGACCCTGCGCGAGCTGATCCTGGAGAAGGGCCTGATGACCGAGGCCGACCTCGCCCAGGCCCTCGACCCCCAGCGCGTCACCGAGCCGCATGATCCGAAACGAGGTGCTCCATGATGGTCCGTGAACCGGTTTTTGCGCGGCAAGGATGGTATCCGCTCGGGCGGGAGGCGTGCGTCCGGGCGATTGAGGCGATGAAGGTGGCGGAGCCGCCCGCGGACCTGCCCGCGCGGCCGGTGGCGGGGATCGTGCCGCACGCGGGGTGGTCGTTCTCAGGCGCGACGGCGCTGGGCGTGATCCGGGCGATCGCGAGCCGCCGCCAGCCAAAGACGTTTGTCCTCATGGGTGCGTGGCACAGGGCGCAGCGGCCGGCGGGGATCCTCTTTCCGTCCGGCGGGTGGGAGACGCCGCTGGGGATCATCGAGATTGACGAGCGGCTGGCCCGCGAGATCGCGTCGCGGGCGGGCGAGATGGTGATCGAGGACCCCGAGCCCCACGGGCCGGAGAACAGCCTGGAGCTCCAGGTGCCGCTCATCCAGCACGAGGCGCCCGAGGCGAAGATCGTGCCGATCCTCGTCCCGCACTGGAACCGGGCGGCGGAGCTCGGGCGGATCGTCGGCCAAACGATCCAGTCGCTGGCGGCCGACGCCGTGTGCATCGGCTCGACCGACCTGACGCACTACGGGCCGATGTACGGTTTCACGCCGCGCGGCACCGGCGAGGCGGCCCTGGCCTGGGTCCGCGACGAGAACGACAAGCGGATGCTCGACGTGATGGTCCGCCTCGACGCCGAGGCGGCCGTGCCGGAGGCGCAGCGGTCGGCGAACGCCTGCGGCGCCGGGGCGATCGCCGCCACGCTGGCCGCCGCCCGAGAGCTCGGGGCCGCGCGCGGATACGTGGTCACCTATACCACCTCGTATGATGTCATGCGCGAAAGGACGGGGCGGAGCGATTATGAGGCGGCGGTGGGGTATGGGGGGGTTGTTTTCTGAACTCTCGCCGGCCGGGTGGCATGCCCACGCTGCCGCATGCGGGGGCATGCGCTTCGCCCAGCGAAGGACCAATGACCAAACCCCAATGACCAATCAAACAGCAAGCGACAATGACCAAACGCGCGGGGTACACGTTCGTGTCATTGCCGTTTGCTTTTTGTCTTTTCATTGGTCATTGGTGCTTGGTCATTGGTCATTTCTTTCGCCTTGACACTGCCCGCGTCCTTCCTTACTTTGTGGCCGCCAAGACGGGCGGCGATGGAGTTACTCGATGTCCTGGCCCAACCGCATCACGGTGCTGAGGCTCCTGCTGGTCACGCCCTTCATCCTGCTCCTCTTGGACGCGAAGGAGAACCCGGGCTACCGCTACAGCGCTCTGGCCCTGGTGGTCCTGCTGGGCGCGGGCGACGCCGTGGACGGCATCCTGGCGCGGCGGACGGGGGCGGTCACGCGGATCGGCTCGGTCCTCGACCCGCTGGCCGACTACGCGCTGATGATCAGCGCCCTGGTGACGATGACGTTTCCGGGGGTCCTCTCGCAGGACCCCGAGGTGCACCTGCCCAACTGGGTCGCGGTGATCCTGGTCTCGCGTGCGGTGTTCATGCTGGTGGGGATGGGGATCCTGTATCTCCTCGCCGGTTTCTTCCAGGGGCTGCCGAGCGCGAGCGGCAAGGCGGCCACGGTGATGCAGTTCGCGACGGTGGCGGTAATGTGTGTGGCGGAGGACCTGATCAAGTTATCGCCGCATCTCGTATGGTGTATTCTTTACGCCCTCTGGGGGGTGACGGTGCTGTTCGGCGTGGTGTCGTGGCTCGGCTACATCCGGATGGGCTCGAAGCTCCTGACGGCGGGCGGGCACCACAAGTAGACGACAATCCGCGGCGTTTGGGTCGCCTGTTGCGCGGCATGCGGGAAGTTTCCGGCCTTTCGACGTTCGCCCCAAGTCCTTTGTTCTGAACGGTTTACGCTCTTCACGTGCGCCCTTCCGCCGCCGCCATTTGCCTTGGCCGCGCCCGTGCGTATGCTCCCTGATGGCAGGAAACACGCCGGGCAAACAGGGCACGCAGCGCAGGACAGGGAGATCCAATGGCGTATCGCGTCAACGTCCTCGTCATCACCCCCGAAGCGGCCGAAGACAACCTCCTCTCGAGGCTCGAGGCGCTCGGGGCGACCCACCAGACCGCCGCCGATTGCCTGACCGCCATGGCGGTCGTCAAGACCGAGAATCCCGACCTGGTGGTGCTGGCGAACTGCCCGGGGCAGTTCGACGCCGCCGAGACGGCCCGCGTCCTCAAGAGCCTGCGGACCGACCGGTACCTGCCGGTCGTGGCCGTCGTCGAGCCGGGCCTGGCGGCCGGGACGTGCAAGGCGCTCGTGGAGGCGGGGGTCGACGAATTCCTGCCGGCGGCCTTCGACGACCAGACGCTCCAGTTCCGCCTGCACGCGGCCCTGCGCCTCAAGAGCGCGTACGACCAGCTCCACGACGTGCGGACGGAGCTCGACAAGACGCTCGCCCGCGAGTCGGCCCTCCTGCGCCAGCTGCGCGAGGACAACCGGACCCTGAAGGTCCGCAGCATCACCGACGGCCTGACGGCCCTCTACAATTACCGGTACCTCATGGAGTGGCTGAAGACGGAGTTCAAGATCAGCCGCCGGTACGGCCACGACCTGTCGATGATCATTATAGATATCGATCACTTCAAGAGCGTCAACGACGCGTACGGGCACCCGTTCGGCGATTACGTGCTCAAGGAGGCGGCGGTGATCCTGAAACAGTGCGCCCGCGAGTCGGACCTGGTGGCCCGCTACGCCGGCGACGAGTTCGCGCTCGTCTGCCCCCGCACCGGCCGCCAGGAAGTGCTGGCGGTGGCGCGGCGGATCCTGGCCGCCTGCCGCAAGCACGACTTCGTCTACAAGGATAACCGCGTGCCCATCACCCTGAGCCTCGGCACGGCCACGTACCCGGAGGACGCGGAAGTGGTCTCGCCGGAACTCCTCGTGTTCCTCTCGGACCAGGCGCTGCTCCAGAGCAAACGCCAGGGCCGCAACGTGGCCACCGCCTGGCACGAGATCGACCCCGAGACCCGCGCGGCCATCCGGCGGGAACTGCGCGGGCCCGATCACCCCTTGCTGACCGACGACCCGCGGAGCCGCCTGGAACTGGCGGCGGCAGCCCGCCTGGCCGGAACGACGGCGGAGCCCGCCTCGCTTCGCCTCGCCCGAGCCGATCTGGCGGGCGACCCATGAAAATCCAGGAAGGCTGGTCGGCTCCCATCTCCCTGACCGGCCGGCCTTCCGCCCGACCTTCGTACGCTGCGCACGGGACCGCGGCGGCGCCCTACCCCATCTCCCGGACCGGCTGACCTTCCTCCAGGAACCGCTCCAGCGGGCAGCCGGGACACTCGGGCGCCCGCTTCTTGCAGTGCCGCTTGCCCACCGCGACCAGGAGGGCGTGGTCCTCCTGGAACGTGGCCACGTCGTCCGCCAGCGCGCCCTGGACGAGCGACTGGATGTCCTCGTACGTGGCGTCGCCCTCGATCATGCCGTGGCGGCAGAAGATGCGGGCCGTGTAGGCGTCGACGACGAACACGGACCGATGGGCGGCATACAGGACGATCGAGTCGGCCGTCTCGGGGCCGATACCCGATACGCCAAGGACCGTCTCGCGCAGCGCCGGCGTCGACAGGGCGAAGAGGGCCTCGAGATCGCCGCCGAACTCGCGGGTCAGCAGGCGGATGAAGCTCTTCAGGCGTTTGGCCTTGATGCGGTAATAGCCGGCGGGGCGGATGACCTCGGCCAGCCGCTCGTCGTCGACCGCCGCCAGGGCGGCCGCGTCGAGGAGCCCTTCGCGCTTGAGGTTCGCGATGGCCCGCTCGACGTTCTTCCAGTTGGTGTTCTGGGTCAGGATGGCGCCGATGACGACCTCGAACGGCGTCTCGGCCGGCCACCAGCCCTGCGGCCCGTAGGCCGCGAGCATGGCGGGGAAGAACGCCCGGATTTTCTCGTCGGTTCGCATATCGCGCCTGTCACAGTCAGCCCGTGCTGTCACCCCGAGCGAGGTCGCCGCGGCGACCTCGCTCGGAATGACAGCGTTACACACAGGCCGGGTCGCATGGCCACGCGCCGGTGCGTGGCCATGTTCCTCCGAGCTTCAGGGCTCATGGCCACGCAACGGCGCGTGGCCATGCCACCCACGAGACGACCCACGTCCGCGGCAGGTCAGGAGACCCGCCGCGCACAAGAAGGCACGGGATCACCCGGCCCAGGAAGGGCGCCATTGTGTCCGTTCGCCGCGGCCGTTCAACCGAAAATCGAAAATCGCAAATCGAAAATTGCATTTCGCCCGCCGCCTGCTAGATTCCCCCCATGCCGAGAGTCAAACGTTCGAAGAAGCAACCGCCCGCCGAGCCGAAGGCCGGGCCGAAAGGCCGCCTCCTGCGCGACCCCGAGACGGCGCGGCCGCTGCCGAGCCTCCTGTTTCTCCTGCCGTTCCTCGTCTTCTACGGAGTGGGCGTCTTCTTCGTGCGGCCGGACTTTGCCGCGCGGGCCGACATCCTGGTCCGCCAGGTCATCGCCCCGCTGGGCGTGACGGGCGTCATGGTGCCGACGTACCTGGTCGTGGCGGTCCTCCTGGCCTGGCACGTCCTCAGGCGCGATCCGACGCGGGTGCCGTGGAGCCTGCTGGGCCTGATGGCCGCCGAGACGGTCCTCCTGATGGTCCCCCTGTTCGGCATCTATGCGTTCGCGGACATCCTGTTTCACAGGGTCCTGGCGCTGGCGATTCCGGCGAGCGCGGCGTCGACGAGCTGGATGGCCGCCGCCATGACCAGCATCGGCGCGGGGGTTTACGAGGAACTCCTCTTCCGGCTCTTCCTGGTGGGCGGGCCGCTCTTGGTGGCCCGGTGGGTGCTCAAGGACCGGTCGCCCGGACTCGTGGCGGCGGTGGTCCTCACCTCGGCGGCGATCTTCGCCGGCGCCCACACGATCGACAACCCGCGCGCGTTCGAGTGGGACTCCTTCCTTTACCGCACGGGGGCGGGCGTGTACCTGGGCTACATCTTCGCCTACCGCGGCTTCGGCATCGCCGCCGGCGTGCACATCCTCTTCGACCTGATCATCAAAGCGGGGCTCGCAGCGCGGTAGCTTGCCCCTTGGCCGCCCGGCTTGCCGGGCGCGTGTTTCTTCGGCGCCGAAGGAACACGCAGGGGCGCGGCGGGTACCCTGACCGCATGCGTGCAGCGTTGTCATTCCGAGCGAGCGCAGCGAGTCGAGGAATCTCGCTGTGGTCGTTGCCGTTCGGACATTCGCACGGCGAGACCCCTCGACTCGGTCGCCGCGGCGACCTCGCTCGGGGCGACAGCATGAAGGAAACGCCAAGAACGTACCGGTGGGTCTCCTGACCCACCGCCCTGCAATTGCCTCCCGACGGCGAGATAACGCAGGTGCGCGGCGGGTCGGGAGACCCGCCGCGCGAAGTGGCGTTGTAGTACGAGAGTGCGGCGATCGGCTCACGCCGTTGTTTCAGGCGGTCCTACCCGCTATACTCGACTGGAGAGGCCAAGAGGGCAGTTCCCCAGCATCCCCGGTCGGCCGCGCCGCGCCGCGCTCGACCCGAGGAGGTCCGCGACCTCCTGCGGAGGAGGGTCATGTTTCAGTTCGGCAAGATCCTCACGCTCGGCATCGCCATCATGGTCGGCGTGTATCTGTGGCTGCACCGGCGGCAGGTCCGGGCCGTCCCGTCGTTGCGGCCGTTCGTCGGCCCGTTCATGCTGATGTTGGTGTGGTGGCTCGTCACCGTCGTGGAGATGATGGCGATCTGGATCGAGCGCGGCGCCTTCCCGTCTTTGCTCGAGGTCGAACACGGGCTTGCCATGACCTACACGGAGGGCGTCGCGCCGCCCATTCTCTACCTCTTGGAGCATACGCTGGGCACGGCCGGTTACATCTGGCTTCTGCTGGTGGTGTGGCGGATGTCGCGATCGGCCCGGGAGGCGCCGCGGTGATCCCCCTTCCTCTCATCGTTGGGCTGGACGTGCTGGGGACGGCAGCACTGCTGGCCGCCGTGGGCATCCTGGTCTGGCGGCGCGGGCGGCCGTGGCGCGGCCTGGGTCCGCTGGTCCTTCTCAGCCTCCTCTTGTTGGGCCTGCTCGAGGAGACCGCCAACTTCCTGGAAGCGTCCGGCTATCTGCCCGAGGCCGACCTCTTCGAGGGCTCGCTCGCCGCCCTGTTCCCCACGGTCTGGCTGGGCCTGTTCGCGATGGAGCTGGAGCGCGACAACCGCGAGCGGCTCACCCAGACGCACGAGCGGTTCAGGGCGGTCCACGACCTGGCCCTGAAACTCACAATGACCCTGGAGCCGCGGGCCGTCATGGACGAGGTGGTCGACGCGGCCGGGCGGTTGCTCGGCGCCCCCTTCGTGGTGGTCCTCACCCCCGATGCGGCGCGCGAGACGCTCGCGGCCCAGGCGGGCCGCGGCATTTCGCCCGACGAGCTTCGCGTCTGGCGCTTCGCCCTGCACGAGGGCATGGGGGGAACAGCCTTTCTCGAGCGCCGCACGCTCCGCACCGACCAGCCCGGGCGAGACCTGGCGCCGCCCGCGAGGCCAATCGTGGCCCGGCACGGCATCACCGCCGCCGTCAGCATCCCCCTGCTCCTTCAGGGCGAGGCCGTGGGCGTCCTGAACGTGGGGCGAAAAGGCGGCGAGACCTTCAGCGACGAAGACATCCACCTGCTGGAGACCTTCTGCGCCGATGCCGCCGTCGCCCTTGAGAACGCCCGGCTCTATGCCAAGGTGGTGGAGAGCGAGGCCAAGTACCGCGTCCTCGTCGAGAACGCGCAGGTGTCCATCGCCGCTGTCGACGCCGACCGCAAGGTGCGCTTCTGGAACCGCGGCGCCGAGCGGCTCTTCGGCTGGACGGCCGACGAGGTGCTCGGGCGATCCGTCTCCCTGGTCTATCCCAAGGACAAACTCGACGAGGTCCAACGCACCATTCTCGCCGGCCTGGCCCGCGACGGCACGTGGTCCGGCGAGTTCCCGCTCGTGCGAAAGGACGGCACGGCGTTCACCAGCTTCCTGAGCCTGACCCGTATCTTCGATGCCCACGGCGGCGTCCTCGGCACGGTCGGCTTCATGGCCGACGTGACCGAGCGCGTCCAGTTGCGCGAGCAGCTCTTCCAGGCCCAGAAGATGCAGACGGTGGGCACCCTGGCGGCCGGGATCGCCCACGACTTCAACAACCTCCTGACGGCCATCCTCGGCTTCGCCGACATGCTGCGCGCGTCGCTCCCGCCCGGCACCGAAAATCACGAGGCGGCCGTCAGCATCCAGGTGGCGGCCCAGCGGGGCACGCAGCTCGTGCGCCAGATCAAGTCTTTCAGCCACGCGCAGCCCCTGTTGCGGAAGCCCCTCGACCTCAACCTGATCGTTCAGGAGATCGTCGACCTTCTGAGGCGCACGTTCCCCAAGACGATCACCTTCGAGACCCACCTGGCGGGCACCCTTTATACCATCGAGGCCGACGCCCCGCAGATGCACCAGGTGCTGATGAACCTGGCCGTCAACGCCCGCGACGCCATGCCCGACGGCGGCACCCTGCGCATCGCCACGGAGAACATGGTGGTCGTCGGGCGCGACGTCCCGGCGCCCGCCCTCAGGGTCGGCCGCTGCGTCGCCCTGACCGTCGCCGACACCGGCCAGGGCATTCCGCCCGAGATCCAGTCGCGCGTCTTCGAGCCGTTCTTCACGACCAAGGCCGACGCCGGCGGCACGGGCCTCGGCCTCTCGACCGTGTATGCCATCGTCATGCGTCACGGCGGAACGGTGACGTTCAAGAGCCGGTCGGGCCGGGGCACGACGTTCCGCATCGTCCTGCCCGCTGTCGAGCAGCCCGCGGCCGTGCCCTCCACGCGCCGTTAGCCGCGCGAGCGCCACTTACCCCTGTGCGCGGTGGGTCTCCTGACCCGTACCCGTTTAGCGTGTTGCTCCGCAAGCCGGGTGGCATGCCCACGGCGTCGTTCCGTGGGCATGATCTGACTGTGCCCCGAGGAGCATGCCCACGCGAACAGCGGCGTGGGCATGCCACCCGGC
>Ga0315286_10004238_pt1 | contig 13739 bp, 11 predicted proteins | sample YL17G10_0_MG_FD_205038 | JGI IMG/M metagenome (GOLD analysis project Ga0315286, IMG submission 205038) | Sediment microbial communities from Yellowstone Lake, YNP, Wyoming, USA - YL17G10_0 | ecosystem: Environmental > Aquatic > Freshwater > Lake > Sediment | place: USA: Wyoming | collected... | reverse complement strand
GCGGATGGCGTCACTGACCCGGTCATCGACGAACTCGGAACGTGCACGCGCGGCGATTGCCCGATCAGAACCGAGCTTACGTTGGTTCCTTGCCAAGAGGATCTCGAAAACCAGGTGCCCGGGCGAGTGACGGTGCAATTCCAAATCTTCAATGAGTTTGAGCAGCAGTTCAGTGCTAGCACCACGGTGGCCTGTTGGCTGAACGCCCCGCTCAGTCGGATCGCCTCGGTGCTGACCGCGAGTGGCACGCTTGGTTCTACCACCATGCAGACACGAATCACCCCAAATCCCGGCAATGGCGGGGTCATCGGTGTCGCGGAGGAAATCCGGCGCGACAGCAACACCGAAGGACCGGGCGCATATGCCGCTTTCAACCTACATACCGAGGGGACTCGCTCGGGCATTGACCACGTTGTCCTCCCTGCGCAGTGAGAACTCTGAGCTATCTGCCGGCGGTGAGGAAAGGAGAAGACATGATGAGCACGATGACGGGGAACTTGCGGCGGGTGATGCTTTCCGGAGCGATTGGCGCGGCGGCTGTCCTTGCGGTGTGGGGGACCGCCCGCGCGGACGTCGCTTCCGACAAGCCGGGGGCCATCCTGGTGTTTCCAAAGATTGTGGTCGACACGGAGGGGGTATTCGGTGCACCAACGGACACCGAAATCCAGATCAGCAACACGTCCAATCACGTGATCTCGGCGCGCTGCTTCTGGGCGAATGCAACCTCCCACTGCAGCAACGCACCACAGCCGTGTACGGCGACGGATACGCATCTCTGTCCTACCGGCGGTGTATGCATCCCGGACTCGAACTGCAAAGAAACCGATTTCAAGATGACACTGACGAAACGGCAGCCGATTTCGTTTACTGCGAACCAGGGCCTGATGACCTTCCCATTAGATGGGATCAGCAAGTTCGGTCCGGATGGCCAGTCGAACCGCGGTTCGGATGGCAGCCCATCGAGTGTGTTGAAGGTCCCCGAAGACCCGTTCTTCGGTGAGCTCAAGTGCGTTGAAGTTGATCCCAATTCGTTCCTCCCGACGAAAGGCTTCGACCCCGCCAACGGCTTCATCGGCGACCTGAAGGGTGAAGCGACGATCGTTGCCGCCGAGACTGACGGCGACATCGATGCTCGTAAGTACAACGCGATCGGGCTCCAGGCGACGGGAACGCAGGATACGTCGCTGACGCTGACCATCGGCGGACCAACGCCTGAGTACAATGGCTGTCCGAAGACGTTGATCCTCAACCACATGTTCGATGACGCGACTGTGGATACCCACGCGGGCCTACTAGACGTGGCCGCTGCCACCGTGACCACCGATATCACGTTTGTCCCCTGTTCGGAGGATTTCAACCTGCAGCAACCCGGTGGCGCAACGCTACAGTTCCTCGTCTACAATGAATTCGAGCAGCGTTTCTCTACCTCGACCCGGTTTAGCTGCTTCAAAGAGGTTCAGCTGTCAGATATCGACACGCGACCGGGGCCGGATGGCAATGGCCAGTCGATCTTCAACATCGGTGTGCAGGGAACGCTGGCTGGACAGACCCGAATCCGACCGGTGGAAAGTGCGACACGGGGTAACGGTGTGCTGGCGGTTGCAGAGTCGTTCTGGACCTGCGACAGCGGGCCTGATGGAGTGTGCAGCGCCGCTGCGAACGTCCACTTCACGGGAACAACCACGAAGCCAGATCAGCTGATTCTCCCCGAGCAGTAAGCGCGCTCGGTTGGTCGCTGGTTCTCTAGGGCAGGAGCTGAAACAAGCTCCTGCCCTTTTTTTGTGCCTAGCGTTACGGCCGCGAGACGGTGGAGCCTAACCCGACGAGTGTGACTTGAGCGCGAACTTCGGTCTCTTGCGGATTCGTTCGGTTGGTCACGCCGATGTCAAGAGCCCAGCAGTCGCACGTCGAGCTGAGCCGCAAGCCAAAGTGGTTATCGAGGAATCGGTTGGTGACGATGTTGTAGCGGCTGGCGTATTGAAACCCCGCCCACCGGGTCAGACGTAACGTCAGGGTGTCATCTACTTCTTGAAGTTGGTTCTGCGTGAGAAAGCGATAGGAGACCGCCGCGCTGGTGGGCATCGCCAAGCGGTGTGGGTCAGTCGCGGAAGGCAGCGAACGCGGATCCTGCAACAGTATGCCAACTCGTGCGGCGGTGATGTCGGTTATGCCTGTATTGTAGTTGGCGTGGAAAGACATCGAAAAAACCCGGCTGGGATTCGCGCGGGCATCGATGTCGATATCCGAAAAATGGTCTTCCATACGGCCTGTGGCCTGCCCGATCTCGCGGCTGACGTCGAAGCTCTGAGCTATTGAGAACCGGCCCAATTCACGGATGCTCGGGGCTGGGGCGTTCGCCGTCGCAGCAGCCTCTCCGGCGGGCGGATCGGCTGCGAATTTGCCGATGAACCGACTGGCGAATCCGTAGGTCACCAGGTTGCGGTGCTCTACGCGATCGACGCCATCGAATAGGGGCAGGTCTGCCTGCGTGACGGCTGGTATGTACAGGTAGGCGAGGCCGGGCTCGATGGTATGTTTCAGCTTTTCCAAGCCCATCCAGTTGACGGAGTAAACCCGATCGATGGTGCTCCCTACCTCACCATTGAGTTGAAACAGCTCTCGCGACGAGCGGGACGGAAGCGTCGGCCCATCGTTGGTGACCTTGGACTCAATGAGTTGGTAGGCCGTTTCCCTGAAGGAGGCGTGGATGCCGCCAAAGGCGTGATTGCCGAGCGGCAGCGGCAACGTTGCTCCAGGCGCGACATCTAGACGCAGGCCATCGACACCACTGCCGCGCTGAAAATCAACCGCGCTGGCGTTCAGATCGCCAAGGATATGCGTTCCGAGTAGTGCTTGCGCCCAGGCATCGAGTTCCGGCGCGCGCTGCAAAGTGGGTGATTCCGACCCCGTGAGGTTTTGATAGTAGGTCCCCTCCGCTTTGACAGCCACCCTGTCCCACTGCTGTGTGGCCCCGACCTTCGACTGCGTGAATGGCAAACTGCGGATGTTGACGTCTTGTGCATGCTCGAAGGCATACGTGTTGATCTCACGCAGGAAGAGGTCGTCGCTGACCAAGAACACATCGGCGTACGCTCGGCTCGCCTCGGTGAGTCCCTGGGTGTGCTCTGCCGCCGCACTCCAGCGTTGTTCGGGCACCGTCGTCTCGAACGGCTTGGTCGGTGCAGCGCCCCGAATTGACTCGTTGAAGTAGGATGCTGTGAGGATGCCGCGGGTGTCGCGACTCGCGGCGTAGCGGTACTCGCCTACGAGCCCAATGCGCGCGCTGGTTTCCAGGTCAAGGGCGAACGTGGCATCCTGGCTCTTGTCGATGACCCAGTAGAACGGCAGCAGCGTCTGAAACCCACGGACGTTGGAGACTCCGAAACGCGGCAACAGAAAGCCGGTCTGGCGTTCGCGCTGCGCCGGGAATATCGCGCGTGGGATGTACAGAACTGGGCAGTTGAGGACATTGAACGTCCCGCCCTGTAACCTGCCGTATCCGCCGAGCGTTATCTGCAGCTCTTTCCCGCTGACGCTCCAACTCGCTGGTCCTTCCGCACAATGGCAGGTGGTGAACGTCCCATTCTCGATCCGATAACTCTGCCCGAACCCCTTCTCGATGCGGTCACCAACCAGGGAGTATTGAGTGCGACGCGATGTCACCTGGGCCCGGGCGAGCAATCCCGTTTCGTCGTCGAGGTTGAGATGGATTGCCTCGGCAACGACCGTCCCCTCGGGCGTGTCCAGATGAACATTGCCGAGCGCATCGGCTTCGTTGGTCGTGCGGTTGACACGTACCTCGTCGGCCTCCAAGCGGATTGCGCCGCGTGTGATGACGACGTTTCCACGGGCGACGATGGTGTCTGTTTGCTTATCGTAGCTGATCTCTTCGGCGTCGATATGGGTCTCGTTGCTCTCGACGCCTAGGGTGTGATCGATCTGCGCGGCGGCCACATGCGGCAGGAACGCGAAGACCAGGAGCACCGCAATCAGCACGCGCATGAGCGAGGCAATCTTCTAGGCGGGCAAGGACGCTGGCTGCGGACTGAACAGACTGTACTGTCCCCGCCGCTGCAGGAACCAGGGGTAGACAGCCCCAATGAGGAACAGCGACCCGGTGACCAGCAGCACGGCGGCGTCGGGAAGCTCGCGCAGTACCGTCTCCAGCGCGTCAAAAGATTTCGGGACCACACGTACGGGGCAATACGGCGCGAATGCGCCTGCCAGGACCGCGGGCGATTCGCCGCGAGGCGGCAGCACGCTGGTCAGCGTCGCACTCGCGATGATCGGTCCAAGCGTCTCCACCATCGGATGCCAGTGCTTGTCTCGCATCACGCCGAACAAGAGGTGCAGATCCCGCCCCCCTACGATGTCGCTGATCTCGCGTCTGAGGGTGCGAATGCCATCTGCGTTGTGTGCGCCGTCCAGGATCACTGTGGGCTGGGCTCCGGCGATCTCCAGACGCCCCGGCCAGCAGACTTCGGCGAGCCCGCGCCGCAGCGCATCTTCGCTGATCGGAAACTTGGTCCGCAGGTGCAACGCCGTGGCGATTGCTGTCCCGGCGTTTCGCTTCTGGTACGAGCCGCGCAACCCGATGCTGAGATCTTCCAGCTCAACACCCATACCCGTGAACCGGAACGACGGCGAGTGGGCAATGCTGAAGTGGCGGCCCGCCTGGCACAGCGGTGCCGCCCTCTCAGCAGCGATGGCCGCAAACAAGGCCTCCACGTCTTCCGAAACGTAGCCCACGACCACCGGCCGTGCGGGTTTGACGATTCCCGCTTTCTCGCGCGCCACCGATTCGATCGTGCTGCCGAGAAACTCTTCGTGATCCAATCCGATCGAGGTGATGACCGCCACCTCCGGGTCCAAAACGTTGGTTGCATCGAGACGCCCGCCAAGCCCGACTTCCACGACGGCTAGATCCACCTGCTGCCGCGCGAAGTGCAAGAAGGCCATAACGGTGATGAGCTCGAAGAACGTCAGATCGATCCCACAAACGGGCCCCGCTGCGCGCACCTCACGAGCCAAGTCGACGACCTGTTGCTGCGAAATGCACGCAGAGCCGACACGGATGCGCTCCGTGAAGCTCACGAGGTGCGGGGACGTGTAGAGTCCGACCCGGTACCCCGCGGCGCTGAACATCGCATGCAGCATAGCGGCGACCGATCCCTTGCCGTTGGTGCCGCCGATGTGCACCGACGCGAAGCGGTGATGCGGATTGCCGAGGTTGCGGAGCGCGAGGGACACCCGCTCGAGCTTGAAGTCCATTCCCTTCGCGGCTTCGAGAGCGTACAGCGACGCAAGCACCTCGGCGTACTCGCGGCTGGTGATCGGCATGCTGTCCTCAGGATTGATCAGCGCGACCATCTCGCATTCCGTCCTTCAGGCGGCGAATGAAAGCCCCAACTTCGGGTACCAGACGCGGAGAGCTACGGTGCGCTTCGACCACGCGCATGATGGCGGTTCCGACCACCACGGCGTCGGCGAATTGCGCAACGGCGCCGGCTTGCTCCGGTGTGGAGATGCCAAACCCCACCCCGATCGGCAAATCGGTCGCTTGTCGCAAGCGTGCTACCGCCGGCTGTACTGCGCTGAGTTCCACTGCCCGAACGCCGGTCACGCCCGTGACCGATACATAATAGATGAAACCGGCCGCATGCTTCAGCACCTTGCGGACGCGGTCGGGGCCGCTCGTTGGCGTGAGGAGAAAAATGAAGTGGATGCCGGCGGGGCGCGTCCACATGAGCAACTCGCCGACATCTTCGGGAGGCAAATCAACCACGAGCACCGCGTCCACACCGACTTGACGGGCATCGGCGGCGAAGCGCTGGGGGCCGTAGTGAAAAATCGGATTGTAGTAGCCGTACAGAATGACTGGGACCTGCGACTCGCGACGGAAGCGTGCCACCAGCTCGAGAACACGCGGGAGTGAGGTTCCAGCTCGCAGGGACACTTCCGCTGAAGCCTGGAGGACTGGCCCGTCTGCCGTCGGATCGGAAAACGGCACGCCGACCTCGAGGAGATCGGCGCCATTTTCCACGGCGACCCGCATGATCTCGTGCGTCGCATCAAGGCCGGGATCACCAGCAGTGAGGAACGGAATCAGGGCCGTCCGGCGGTGCTGGCGCAAGCTTCGGAATGTGTCGTCGACTCGGTTCATGTGGCTACAACGTCACGCCGAGGTAGTTTGCCACCGTGTTCATGTCCTTGTCGCCGCGGCCGGAGAGGTTGACGATGATGATCTGGTCCCGGGACATCTGCGGCGCCAGTTGAGCCGCGTACGCCAGGGCATGCGCACTTTCCAGCGCCGGAATGATGCCCTCGGTTGCGGTCAGCAACTGCAGACCGCTGACAGCCTCCGCATCGGTGACGGCGAGGTACTGTGCCCGTCCGGTATCGTGCAAGTAGCTGTGTTCCGGCCCGACCCCGGGATAGTCGAGCCCAGCAGCAATGGAATGCGCGCTACGAATCTGACCGAGCTCATCCTGCAATATGTATGTCTTCTTGCCGTGCAGCACCCCGATGGTCCCGGCGGAAATCGAGGCGGAGTGACGCCCCGTGTCCAGCCCGTCTCCCGCTGCTTCGACGCCGATCATGCGGACCGCCGGGTCGTCCAGAAAAGGATAGAAGAGCCCCAGCGCATTGCTACCGCCGCCGACACACGCGATGAGACAATCGGGCAAGCGTCCCTCGAGACGCAATATCTGCCGGCGTGCTTCGCGACCGATGACGGACTGGAAGTCGCGTACCATCATCGGGTAGGGGTGGGCCGACATCGTGGAGCCTACCAAGTAGTAGGTGTGCTCAACGTTCGTGACCCAGTCACGCAGGGCTTCGTTGATGGCATCCTTGAGGGTCTGGCTCCCGGACGTCACCGCGCGCACCTGCGCGCCCAGGAGCTTCATGCGAAAGACATTCAGCGACTGTCGGTGCACGTCCTCGCGGCCCATGAAGATCTCGCATTCCAGGCCGAACAACGCGGCGACCGTCGCCGTCGCTACTCCGTGCTGCCCGGCGCCGGTTTCTGCGATGATCCGCTTTTTCCCCATGCGCTGCGCGATCAAAGCCTGGCCCAGTGCATTGTTCAGCTTGTGCGAGCCAGTGTGGCAGAGATCCTCACGCTTGAGATAAATCTTAGCGCCACCCAGTTTGGCGCTCAGATGCGCCGCAAAGTAGAGCGGCGTCTGCCGGCCCACGTACTGCGAGAGGTAGTCGTTGAGCTCGCGGCGGAACTCTTTGTCCCGACGAATGCGCCGGTACGCAGCGTCCAGTTGCAACAAGGCGGGCATCAAAGTTTCGGCAACGTAACGGCCGCCGAAAACGCCAAAGTGCCCCTGGCGATCAGGCAGCGTGGGCATGGCTGATGAACCTGCGCATGAGATCCCAATCCTTCCTTCCCGGAGAACGCTCGATCCCGCTCGCCACATCGACACCTGCGGGACGTATCATGTGAACGGCTTCAGTAACAGTCTCCGGAGTCAAGCCGCCCGCTAGAATCAAGCGGGAACGATCGAAGCCGTCCAACAACCCCGCAGCGATGCGGATGCCGGTCCCCCCGAATTGCCCCTCCACATAAGCGTCAGCAAGAATGAAATCAACGGAGTACGAGTGCGCTAGCGAGGCGGCCGTATGGTCGCGGACACGGATGGCTTTGATCACCTTTTGCGGCCAGGACTTGCAGAAGCTTGGCGGCTCATCCCCATGGAACTGGAGAGCCGTCAGCCGGACTCGGTCTGCAATGTTCGCGACCGCTTCACGGTCCTGGTTCACGAAGACCCCAACGGTACAAATCGACTGCGGGAGGCGAGCAATGATCTCTGCAGCGACCTCCACCGTGATCCGCCGGGGGCTGTGAGGAGAAAAGTTGAATCCCAGTGCCGCGGCGCCCGCCTCAACTGCGGCCAGTGCATCGTCGAGATTGGTGATGCCGCAGATCTTCACCTGAACCGGTCGGTGCATTGCCTCACGCTGCGCCGAGGAGTCCGGCGAGTATGCTGCCCGGGTCCGCGCTGCGCATGAGCGATTCCCCGATCAGGAACGCGTGGACACCGGCATGTTCGAGGCGGGCGATGTCCGCCGCCGTTTCAATCCCGCTCTCTGCAACGGTGAAAACGTCGCGCGGAACGGTCGGTGCGAGCTGCTCGGTGGTCGCCAGTGTCGTATGAAAGGTGCGCAGATCGCGATTGTTGATGCCCACGATTCGTGCCCCGCTGCGTATCGCGCATTCCAACTCTGCTTGATCGTGAACTTCGACCAGCGCGGCCAGATTCAACTCTTCCGCCAGCCCCAGTAGCTCGTGCAACAATGGCTGCGTGACGACCGCGACGATCAACAGGACGGCATCGGCGCCAAAAGCACGCGCTTCGTAGAGCTGATATGGATCAAAAAGAAAGTCTTTTCTCAGTAGGGGAATACTCACCGCCTGACGGATGGAAGCAAGGTAACTGAGATGGCCTTGAAAGTAGCGCTCCTCTGTCAGTACGGAAATCGCGGCGGCACCTGCGGCCGCATAGGCCGTGGCAATCCGCAGCGGATCGAAATCGGCACAGATCACGCCTCTTGACGGCGACGCCTTCTTCACCTCTGCGATGATGGCGCGCCGCCTGGCAGCCAGCGCCGCCCGGAAATCACGGCGCGGCGTGCGGAACATCGCTGCCTGCTGCAATTCCGCGAGTGGCACGGCGGCCTTGCTACGTTGTAGATCGAGCCGCTTGTCGCGCACGATGTCATCGAGAATCATTGCTGACTTGGTACCCAGCACTCAGGGCTCAGGAGTCCTCGTCAGATCGAGGAAATTCCCGAGGAGCTGCTTGCCCTCAACCGTCAGGATGGATTCCGGATGAAACTGGATCCCTTCCAAAATGCCTTCGCGGTGTCGGACGCCCATGATCTCGCCCTCAGTCGTCCATGCACTGAGCTCCAGACATCCGGGTAATGTTGCGTGGTCGATCAACAACGAATGGTAGCGGGTGGCTTCGAACGGTTGACTCAACCCGCAAAAGATCGTGCGGCCGTCGTGATGGATTGGAGAGGTCTTGCCATGCATGAGCCGCCCCGCACGGATGATGTTGCCCCCGCAGGCAGCACCGATGCACTGGTGCCCGAGGCAGACACCGAGGATCGGGACCCTGCCGGCGAACCGACGGACGAGGGGGACTGATATGCCTGCCTCCGCCGGCGTGCATGGGCCTGGAGAGATCACGATCCGCTCCGGTCGCAGCGCGTCAATCTGTTCGAGTGTGATGGCATCATTCCGATATACGCGCACATCCGCACCCAACTCGCCCAGGTATTGCACCAGGTTGTACGTGAACGAGTCGTAATTATCGATCATCAGCAACATCGAGTTACCGTGCGCGTGTTCGTGCTCGTGTTCGTGAAAGGCCGCTGTTTTTCACGAGCACGACTCACGAGCACGCACACGTCCTTATCTCTTCACATCACCTCCGCCAGGCGTACGGCCTGAACCATCGCGCGCGCCTTGTTGACGCATTCGAGGTGCTCGCGCTCGGGGTCTGAATCCGCGACGATGCCCGCTCCGGCCTGGATGTAAATGACGCCGTCCTTGACGAGGATAGTGCGGATCGTGATGCACGTATCCATGTTGCCCGAGAATGAAAAATAGCCCACTGCGCCGCCATATACCCCGCGCCGCACGGGTTCCAGCTCCTCGATGATCTCCATGGCGCGGATCTTCGGAGCGCCAGTGAGCGTGCCGGCTGGAAACGTAGCGCGGAACGCGTCGAAGCAGTCAGCGCCATCGGCCAATTCGCCGCGCACATTCGATACCAGGTGCATCACGTGCGAGTAGCGCTCGACGATCATGCGCTCGGTCACGGCCACGGTGCCGATTTTGGCCACCCGGCCCACGTCGTTACGGCCGAGATCCACCAGCATGATGTGCTCGGCGATCTCCTTGGGATCCGAGGTGAGCTCCCGTTCCAACTCGGTGTCGCGACGTTCCTCCGTCCCGCGCGGCCGGGTGCCGGCGATCGGGCGCACGGTGATCTCCCGACCTTCAAGCCGCACCATGACCTCAGGCGATGACCCGATCAACGTGTGGCCACCGAGTCGGAGGTAGAACATATACGGCGAAGGATTCACCGTTCGTAGCGCGCGGTAGATGTTGAAGGGGTGCGCCCGCAGCGTGCACTGGAAACGCTGCGCCAGGACGACCTGGATGATGTCGCCGGCCACGATGTACTCTTTGGCGCGCCGCACCATGTCCTCATACTGCGGTTGTGTGACGTTCGCGGAAACAGCTGGCGGTCCCGCGGCTTCGCGGAGCCGAGTAGGAGCTTCGACCGGGCGTTTCAAGCGGGCGATCAGCGCATCGATCTTCGCGCAGGTAGCATCGTAGGCGGCCCGCAGATCGGTGGTGCCGTCGAGCCGTGCATGACCCACCACTTTGATCTTCTGCGCAGTGTTGTCGAACAAGAGCAGGGTGTCGACGAGCATGAAGTACTGATCGGGAACATCGAGGTCGTCGACGGCGCGTTCCGGCAGGCGCTCGAAAAAGCGGACGAGATCATAACCCAAGTAGCCCACGGCTCCGCCGGAAAACGGCGGCAATCCCTTCAAGGGAACTGGCCGGTGCTGGCCAAGGAAGTCTTTCAACTCGGTGAACGGGTCCGCAACGCGGTGCGAGTCGACGTGGATGCCTGGCGGACCGACTTGGATATCGTGTCCCTTACTGCGGAAGACGAGCCCCGGCGCAACGCCGAGGAAGCTGTAGCGCCCCCATTTTTGGGCTTCCTCGACGCTCTCCAGCAGGAAGGCATCGCCGCCGTCGTCGATCTTGAGGAAGGCAGAGACGGGCGTTTCAAGATCGGCGAGGATCTCCCGGGACACCGGCACCAGATTACCCTGCTCCGCCAGAGCACAGAATTGGTCAAAGTCGGGAGTATACATTCGCGTTTGCTGTTGATGAGGGGCCGCCGTGCGAGTTACCTCGCGGTCACGTAGGCGTTCTCTAGGCCTTCGACCGTCTTCAACTTGCTCTCCACCTCCTTCGCCTTCTCGCGGCTGGAGAAAATGCCGACCCGAACGCGGTACCACGTCTGTCCGCGTATTGGCGATTGCACCGTATACGCGTCATAGCCTTTGGCCTTCAGTCCGCGCGCCAGCTCGGTTGCCTGCTGGATGTCCGTAGTGGCGTTTACCTGAACCGTCCACCCGCCGCCCGCCCATTCGTCGGGATTCAGTTCTGGCGGTGTCGGCAGCGGGCGTTTCGGGGTGGGTGTCAGTCTTTCCGCGACGCGCGCCGGCGGTTTCGTTGCCATTGCTGCACGCGTGGGCGGTTTGCTCGGCGTCGCTGCCGGACGCGTGGGTGGTTTCGTCGGGGCTTCTGCTAAGTGGAGCGGCGCTGTGGTCGGAGTGGCCGCCGCCTGTGCGGCTGTTGGAGATACTGGGGCCGCGGTTTCCTGGAGGCGTCGATAGGCCTTCTCCTTGAGCTCCTGATAGAAGGACGTATCGACATCGGCCTCTGCCCCTTCCGCCTTTGCCGTGGGTGGCGCTGGCATCGGCAGACGCACCACCCGTTCCTCTTGCGCGAGGCGGCGCTCGGCCACATCGCGGCCGACCCACATCCCGAAGAAGAAAATCAAGGCTGACGTAACCAGGAATCCGAAGATCAGGAAGAACAGTTGTCCGAAACCCAGGCCGGCCGAGCTGCACCGCATCAATCCGCTGTGGACAAACTCATCCCCCAACCCCTTCTCTTGGAAAGAGAAGGGGCGCGTCTTTATGTTCCCCCTCTCTTGCCAAGAGAGGGGGCCAGGGGGTGAGTTTGTCGCGTCCGATCGGTTGTCTTCTTGCACGGTGGGGTCCCTCACATCGATTCGGGCGCGCTCACGCCGATGAGATTGAGCCCGCTGCGCACCACGATCTGAACGGCGCGCGCCAGGTAGAGGCGGGCCGCTGTGCTCTCTGCATTCGTCGTCACAATTCGGTGACGATTGTAGAAGCGATGGAACTCACTGGCCAACTCTATCAAATAAAAGATGATCCGGTGCGGTTCGAGCGCCCGTGCCGCATCTTCGACGATATCCGTATACTGTGCCAACAGCTTGACGACCGCAACTTCCTCCGGGGCGGTCAGCGTGTCCAGGTGAGAAGCGGACGCCGGCCGGAGTTGGATGCCGGCAGCGGCCGCCTGCCGAAAGACGCTCGCGACGCGGGCATGAGCGTACTGCACGTAGAAGACCGGATTCTCTGCGGACTGCTTCTTTGCCAGGTCGAGGTCGAACTCGAGATGACTATCGGCCTTCCGAGCAAGAAAGAAGAACCGCACCACGTCCCGGCCGACTTCATCGATGAGCTCATCCATCGTGACGTATTCGGCGCGGCGGGTCGACATCTTCACTTGCACACCAGCGCGGGTCAGCGTGACGAACTGATAGATGATGCCTTTGATGTGGTCGATGCTGAAGCCCAACCCGCGCAGTGCGGCCCGGACGTCTTCATGCTCCGCGATGTGGTCGGCCCCGAGCACGTCGATGATCAAATCGAAACCACGCGCGAGTTTGTCCTTGTGATAGGCGATATCAGGAAGCCGGTACGCCGGCTCGCCGGTAGATTTCACGAGGACCCGGTCCTTGTTCAAACCCAGTGGCTCGCCGCGCAGCCAGAGTGCTCCGTCGCTTTCGAAAGCCAGGTTGCGCGCTCTGAGCTCGTCCAGCACCGCAGTGATGTGGCCGCCAGTATACAGCGAATCCTCGTTGAAATAGGAATCGAAGCGGATCCCCATACGTGCCAGCGTCGCCTCGATCTCGGCGAAGATCGCTCGTTCCGCCGCTTCTTTGAATACCGTCGTTGTGGACTCGTGACGCAATCGGTCGCCGTGCTGCTCGTACAGCTTGCGGGCGATCTCGGTGATGTATTCGCCTTGATACCCTTCCGGCGGCAACGCGAGCGGCTCGCCCAACAGTTCACGGTATCGGGCTTGGACGGATTCGCCCAGCAGCTTCATCTGACGGCCGGCGTTGTTGAAGTAGTACTCGCGGGTGACACGGTGTCCGGTTGTTTCGAGCAAATGTGCAATGGCGTCGCCCAGTGCAGCGTTACGGCCGTGTCCGACCGTGAGCGGGCCGGTGGGGTTGGCGCTGACGAACTCTACCAGCGCGGTTCGACCCGTACCAAACGCCGTCGGACCGAAGTCTGGCCGTTCGACTTCGGCGAGGCATTGCTCCCAGAAGCGTTGCGAGAATCGGAAGTTGATATAGCCGGGGCCGGCGATCTCCGTGCTTGCCAGGAGCCCGTCGTGATCGTCGATGTGGCTTGCGATGATCTCGGCGATGGCGCGCGGCGGACGTCGTTCCTGCCGTGCGAGGCCGAGCGCAACCGTGCAGGCGAGATCGCCGAAGGCGGAATCCTTCGGCACCTCGAAAAGCAAAGGGGAGAGGCTTGGTGACTTCAGCGCTCCCCCCTTTGTGGCTCTTGTCAACGCGTGCTGAAGCAGCCCCTCAAGCCGTTTTTTCATCCTCCGTTCGCCAGCGACCGTTCAGCGCGCACATACGTTTGATCAACGTCGAAAAAACTGTCCCTCGCCTATACCGTGCACCTCCCAGCGAGTCAAGAATGGGTTTGCCCGATTGCAGGGCCACGGCAAAGTCGCCGACGGAGGGCAGCATCGCGGCTGCTCCTCGACACACGCCCCCCCAGCCCGTCATGCCCGCAATCCTTCGGCGGACTTCCCACGTGCTGAGAAGGGGTGTTTGGGGGTGTTTTGGGCACGG
>Ga0315286_10004237_pt1 | contig 13740 bp, 11 predicted proteins | sample YL17G10_0_MG_FD_205038 | JGI IMG/M metagenome (GOLD analysis project Ga0315286, IMG submission 205038) | Sediment microbial communities from Yellowstone Lake, YNP, Wyoming, USA - YL17G10_0 | ecosystem: Environmental > Aquatic > Freshwater > Lake > Sediment | place: USA: Wyoming | collected... | reverse complement strand
GTCACCACCGCCCGCGCCGACGGACCGCAGACGACCAAGACCTGGGGGTCGCCCGGCACGATCGAGTGCGTCAAACCGGGAACGTCGTTCCTACCGAGCAACTTTGCCGTCAGGTCTTTCGGACACGATGCGGGCGCAGGTGCGGGAATCGTGGGAGTTGGCCCCACCGACACCGATGTTGATGTTGATGTTGAGGCAGTCTCGGTCGAGGCCGTGCATCCGATGAGGGATGTCGCGAAGACGAGTAGGAGCAGTCGCGCGATCACAGTTCCTTCATGCCGCACCAGCGCATAGTGTGACACTCCCCGCCGGGCGGCACGGGTTCAACATCAGGTCCCCCGCTTCTTGGAGGCTTCTTGCGGATGACCCCGAAGTCGGGATAACAGGTTCCGGGGGCCTTTGCATATCTACTGTGCTGCAGTGTCGGAGGGGGGATTTGAACCCCCACGCCCCGCAAGGGGCACTAGGCCCTCAACCTAGCGCGTCTACCAAGTTCCGCCACTCCGACGTAGCGCGGGGCATGGTACCAACCACCGAGGTGCTGGCCCGCAGGCTAGTTCCACTTCCAGGACAGCCAGAAGACGGCGATGCCCCACACGACGGCAGTGACGACGGTGATCCGGTCGAGGGTACGCTCCAGGGCTGTTCCGCCCGAGAGGTTGCTGGAGCCGCCGAACATGTCGGACAGGCCGCTGCCACGTCCTGAGTGCATCAGGATCGTGATGATCAGGAACAGCGACGACAAGACCAGAAACACGATCGCGACAGCGTTGATCATCCGGAACTCCCCCGGTCGGTATCGGACGGAACCTCGATGATACGGGTCTCCAGCGGGAAGTGACAGGACGCCGTGTGGGTCGGCCCCATCTCGCGCAGCTGGGGCTCCTCGACGCTGCAGAGCTCCTGTGCCTTGTAGCAGCGGGGGTGGAATCGGCACCCCGAGGGTGGGTCGATCGGCGAGGGCACGTCGCCTTCCAGGATGATCCGTTTCCTCGCCTTGGCGAGGCGAGGATCCGCGATGGGGACCGCGGACAGCAGCGCCCCTGTGTAGGGGTGCTTGGGATCCTTGTACAGCCCGTCCCCGTCCGCCGTCTCGACGATCTTGCCCAGGTACATGACCGACACGCGGTTGGAGACGTGCTTGACCACCGAGAGGTCGTGCGCGATGAAAAGATAGGTGAGGTTCAGCTCGGACTGCAGATCCGTCAGCAGGTTCAGGATCTGCGCCTGGATCGACACGTCCAGCGCCGACACGGGTTCGTCGCAGACGATCAGCTTGGGCTTCAGGGCGATCGCGCGCGCCACGCCGATCCGCTGCCGCTGGCCGCCGGAGAACTCGTGCGGGTAGCGGTTGTAGTGCTCCGGGTTCAACCCCACCAGCTCCATGAGTTGCTGGACCTCGGGCTTGATCTTGTCCTTCGGGACGGTCTTGTGCAGTCGAAGCGGCGCGCCGATGATCGTGCCGATCGTCTTGCGCGGGTTCAACGACGCGTACGGATCCTGGAAGATCATCTGCATGTCACGACGGATCTGGCGCAGATCGTCACCATGGACGTTGGTGATGTCTCGGCCGTCGAAGACGACGCTCCCGGCGGTGGCGTCGTACAGCCGCATGGCGACCCTGGCAAGGGTCGACTTGCCGCACCCCGTCTCCCCCACCAGGCCCAGCGTCTCGCCCGGGTAGATCTCCAGATCGACACCGTCGACCGCATGCACGGCCCCCACCTGCTTCTGGAAGATGATCCCGCGCGTGATCGGGAAGTGCTTCACGAGGCCCGCGAGCTTCAGCAGGGGCTCGCCTTTGCGCTCGGGTGCCTGCGGGGTCGTCGACGCTTCCACGGTGCTCATGATTGCGTCAGCACCTCCTCGGCAACGATGCGGTTACGGTCCTCCATCGACAGGTGGCACGCGGCCGCGTGATGGCCGTCGACCGGAAGCAGCGCCGGCGCCTCTTCGTGGCACAGATCGAAGGCGTAGGGGCACCGTGGCGAGAACGCGCAGCCCGAGGGCAGGTGGATCAACGAGGGCGGCGAACCCATGATCGGCGTGAGCCGCGCGGTCTCGGCGCCCAAGCGCGGGATCGAGCGCATCAGACCCCAGGTGTAGGGCATCATCGGGTTGTAGTAGATGTCGTCGCCGGTGCCCTCCTCGACGATCCTGCCCGCGTACATCACCTGGATGTGGTCGCAGTGCTCGGCCACGACGCCGAGGTCGTGGGTGATCAACGCCACCGCCGTGTTGAACTCCGTCTGCAGGCGGTCGACCAGATCCAGGATCTGCGCTTGCACCGTCACATCCAGCGCCGTGGTCGGTTCGTCGGCGATCAGCAGGTCGGGGTTGAGGGACAGCGCCATGGCGATCATCGCCCGCTGCCGCATGCCGCCCGAGAATTCGTGCGGATATTGCCGCGCTCGCTCGTCGGGTCTCGGGATGTTCACCCGCCGCAACATCTCGACGGACCGATCCGCGGCCTCCTTCTTGGAGATCTTCTCATGCGCCAAGATCGCCTCCGCGATCTGGTCGCCGACGCGGTAGAAGGGGTGCAGCGAGGTCATCGGGTCCTGGAAGATCATCGCGATCTTGCGCCCACGCACCTCCTGCAGCTCTTCGGAGGGAAGCGTCAAGAGATCCTGACCCTGGAAGAGCACCTGCCCCTCGACGATCGCGGACTTCCGGTTGATCAAGCCCATCACGGTCAGGAAGGACACGCTCTTGCCGGAGCCGGACTCCCCGACCACACCCAGGGTCTCCCCGGCCTGGATGGAGAACGACAAGCCGTCGACCGCCTTGACCACACCGTCTTCGGTCGGGAAGGACACCCGCAGGTCTTTGACTTCGAGCAGCGGCTCAGGCATGTCGCTCCTCCACGTCCGATCGCCGGATCATTCGTACCGAACCCGCGGGTCCAGGAATGCATACACGATATCGACCACCAGGTTGGCGAAGGTGATGATGAACGCCGCCACGAGCGTGACATCCAAGATGGCATACACGTCCTGGCTCCCGATCGACTTGATCGCGAGGTCGCCGATCCCCGGGATGTTGAAGATGCGTTCGGTGATGATGGCCCCAGCCATCAGGCCGGCGAGGTCGAGTCCGAACACGGTGACCAGCGGCGTCATGCTCGCTCGCAGACCGTGGTGCACGATCACGCGCCGTTCGGTCAGCCCCTTGGACCGCGCCGTGCGCATGTAGTCCTCGCCCATGACCTCCAGAAGGTTGGCGCGCGACAATCGGGCGTAGAAGGCCGCGTACAGGAGCGACAGGACGAACCACGGCAGGAGGAAGTGGCTGAACCACGGCTGGAACCCGTACTCGAATATGGAGTAGTACCCGGTTCCCGGGAGTAAGTGGGTCTTGTAGACCAAGGCGTACAGGCCGATCGCCCCGAGCACGAACACCGGTATCGAGATCCCGACCAGCGCGAAGATCATCGCGAAGCGGTCGAACAGCGATCGAGGGCGCAGCGCGGACAGGACGCCGATCGGGATCCCGATGCACAGCCACATGACCGCGGCGCCAAGCGCCAACTGCAAGGTCACGAGTGTTCGCTCGAGCAGGATCGGCTTCATCGGCAGCCGCAGCGTGAACGACTTCCCGAAACCGGGCCACCCGTACTGGTCGCCGAAGAACAGGTTCTTGGTGAAGGAGAAGAACTGCATGTAGATGGGTTTGTCGAGCCCCATCTGGATCTTCACTTCCTGAACCAATTCGGGCCGAGGAGCCCTCCCTGCGAACCGTTGGGCGATCGTGTCGGTCCCGCCGCCGGGCAACAGGAAGAAGATCGAATACGTGATGGCCGTGATCACGACCAGCACGAAGACCAGCCAGATCAACCGGCGGATGATGTATCGAAGCACGGGCTCCTCTCGTGGCGTCGAGGAGGGGACCGCCGAAGCGGCCCCCTCCTGTCAACCGGTCGTGGCTAGGCCACGTTCTCGGGCGCGAGCCCGTTGTTCACCGCTGAGTTGATGTAGGAGATCGTGTTGCCGAACTGGTCGAACACGTACGTGGAGACGGTCGGGTTGACCGACGTCCAGTTGTTCGCCCAGACCCACGGCACCCACGGCACCGCGGTCTCCATCAGGTACGTGTCCAGCTCCGCGAAGCACGGATTGACCTCGTCCGCGGGTTTCGCCACGCACTCGGCCATCTTCGCGTCGATACTCGGCACGTCTCCGTTGTTCTGCACGTACGCGTCGTACTCCGCGCCGATACCACACGAGTCGGCAAGGTCCTTGCCAAGCCCGACCAGCGAGTAGTTCGACGAACCGGTGCACGAGTAGATGCCATCGGAGTGGAAGATGTAGTAGTCGAACCCGAACGGGCTCGCGTAGTCCTTCCCCCACCCAGGCACCGACGAGATCGGCACGAGCTTCTTCATCTGCTGCAGCGTCGTGTACCCCGTCGTTGTGTCGACCTCACGCAGGGTGAGCCCTGGGAGGATCGTCCCCAGCGAGGCCATCGCGACCTGGTCCATCTCGGGCCAGGGGTCGATGTTGCGACCGAGGAACAGGATGTTGTCGCAGGCACCGCCGTCGTTGCAGATCCCGTCCTTATTGAGGTCGTAGCGGGACTGCTTCATCTCTTCCATCGCCGCATCGTTGTTGCCCTCTCCGGTGTTCGCCGGGTAGGGGTTGATGTCCACGGACTGCGGCAGCACGGTCGGCGGCTCGACCGATGTTGCGATATCGCCGCGCTTCTCACCGCCGTAGGCCTTTCGGACGCCCTCCTTGTTGAACGCAAGGTTGACCGCCCTGCGCACGTGCACGTCGTCGAACGGCGCCGCGAACAGGTTCATCGTGATGTACCAGGTCCGGTCGCCCGGATCGGCGTGCAGCCAGTTCGCGTACTGCGGGTCCGTCTCGAACTTGAGCAGGACGCCCTTGGGGGGCGTACCCGCGGCGACATCGATCTGACCGTCGAGCAGACGCTGGAAGATGTCGTCGTAGTTCGTGTTGATCGCCTGCTGCAACCCATCGATGTTGGCCTCGCGGATCTCGGTGCTGTCCGTGGCCGGGTCGTAGTTCGGGTTGCGGACGAGCGTCATGCCCTTCTGCACGTCGTAGCCGGAGATCGGCTCCATCGTGTCGCAGGAGGTGATGTCCAGGTCCTCGGACCCCATGAACATGTACGCGCTCGAGGAGATCAGGTACGGGCCGTAGTCGCCCGCCTTGGTGAAGCACTTCGCGACCTCTTCGGGGATGGCCTTGGTCGCCGGCATCGCCAGGCGATACAAGAAGTCGCCCGTGGGCTGGTCGAGGTGGAAGGTGATGTGCGTGGCATCGGGTGTCTCGATGCCCTCGATGTTCGTGTCCACCTTGTCCTTGTCGCAGGTCATACCCGTGATGGTGCCGCAGTAGTAGTTGCCGTAGAGCGCCGACAGCGAGGCCGTGTTGATCCGCGCGAACGAGTACAGGATGTCTGCGGACGTGACCTCGCGGTAAACGGGCGGACCGAACATGACCCCGGTCTTGAGCTCGAACTCATACGTCAGCTCGTCGGCCGACACGGTCGGGGGGCCCGTCGCGATGTCGGGGACCGGGATGTTGCCCCCCTCGTCGCCGCCACGGTGGTTGTAGGTCATCAGCCCGCGCATGATCATCTGGTCGTACAGGGACCATGCGGTTCCCAGATACTCACCCGTCGGGTCGAACCCACTGGTCCACCCGAACTCCTGGAGTTCTTCTCGGATCGTCCCGCCTTTGATCGGCGCGCCGCCGCTCGAGCTGCTGGCGCCGGAAGTGCTGCTGCCGCCACATGCGGCTGCCACCAGAGCGAGGACGACGACGCTCGCCAATGCAACGATCGTACGTCGCTTCACGAAACCCACCCCGTTCCCTCCATCAGTTTCACCTTTTACCATCCGCTTCTACGTACGGAAGCGGCAGCGCTCGGGGTTTCACCTGCGATCGGTCCGACCGATCACCGCCCCGCCCGTGGGTCGAGCGCATCGCGCAACCCGTCGCCGAGCAGATTGAACGAGAGCGTCGTGATGACCAGGAAGCCGGCCGGAAAGACCAGCATCCACCAGGCCACGAAGTACAGAGATCCTTCGGTCGCATCGTTGATCATGCCGCCCCAGGACGGCGTATCGGGCGGGATGCCGACCGACAGGTAGGACAGCGCCGCCTCGAACAGGATGTTCTGCGGGATCAACAAGGTGGCCACCACGATGATCGAAGCCAGCATGTTGGGGAAGATCTCACGCAGCATGATGTACCAGGTGCCGAACCCGGTGGCGCGCGCCGCCTCGACGAACTCGCGTTCGCGCAGCGACAGCGTCTGTCCGCGCACGATCCTGGCCACGTACGGCCAGCCGAACAACGCGATGATGAAGATCACGAGGGGCACGCCCGACTTGATCAGGCCGCCGGCACAGCCGTCGATCGAGGCACCGCACGCGACGGACAGACCGATCGCCATCAGCAGGAGCGGCAGGGACAGCACGATATCGATCGTCCGCGAGATAAACGTGTCCACCTTGCCGCCGCGGAAACCGGCGAGCAGCCCGAGCGCGATGCCGATCACGAGCGACAGTCCCGTGCCGATGAAGGACACGAGCAAAGAGGTACGCGCCCCGTACATCGTGCGCACGAACACATCGCGACCGATGCCGTCGACCCCGAACCAGGCCGTCTTGGAGGGGCCGAGGATCGGGATCCCGATGTCGCTCGTGAGGTTCTGGTCGAGCGCGTTCGGGCCGCGGTGGACGAAGAGCGTCACGAGCAGCGGCGCGACCAGGGCGAAGAACACGAGGATCCCCACCACGACCCCCGCCCCCAGGGCCACGTGGTCGCGCTTGAAGCGCATCCAGAAGAGCTGCCAAGGGGAACGCCCCTCGACCCGGCCGATCGCGTCGACCGGGACCAAGGTGTCTACCTCGGGCGGAGCCGCCTGGACCTGGCTCACAGAGTCAGCCTCTTCCCCTCATGGACGCGGCGAGTGTATGGCACGGTCATGCCCCGGACAACTTGCTGTACGCAACTGTGCGGCATCGGGGGTTGGTCTGCTCACCGCAGGGCTTCCCGGACGATCGGGAGCACCTCGACCCCTCGGAGCTCCCCCAGGGAGCCCTGAGCACAGGCATGCTCACCGTAGGAGGTGCTCCCATCGGCCGCGAACCCCCCGCCGGCGAGCACGAGCGGCACCGCATCGGCCGTGTGCGCCTTCCGGACGCACGACGTCGCGTGGTCCGCCAGGACGCCGACCACCGTCCGGTCGAGGTTGAGCCGAGGCAGCACCTCCCCGAAGAATGCGCGGTCGATCGCCTCGATCACGTCCCGCTTGTCTTCGGCCCGGCCATCGTGGGCGGGCACGTCGGGACCCTTGATATGGACGTAGAGCGCCTGGTAGCCCTCGAGCGCCTGCGCTGCCAGGTCGGCCCAGACCGCATACGCCTCGTCGGCGGCGGGGCCGAACCCCGCCGGGTCCAGCCGCGGTGCGTCGACGGCGTGCATGCCCAGCGCCATCGCGATGCCGCGCTCGACGGGCATCTCGACGAAGCATCCCCAGTCCCAGCCGAAACGGTCGCCGATCGACTGGAGTCTGGGACGGTGATCCCCGCCGTCGCGGGTAAGGATCAGGTTGCCGGGGAGCTTGCCCGCCGATCGGCGATCCGCGTTCACGACGGAGGCGTCCAGGATGCTCGCCGCCCCCTGCACGAACGCGTTCGTGAGGTCGGCGGCTCGCCGCGCCGCGGCCGTGTCCTCCAGCGCGGTCGCCGTGACGACGACCGGCTCGAAGGTTTCCAGCGCGACCCCGAGATGGCCCTCACGCCGGTAGGCCGGATCTGTGTTCGTGACGGCGGCCGACAGCGACCCGTCGGCCTTGATCACCAGCGCCCCGCGATGCTCGATCGTCGCGCGAAGCTCGAACGTCGCGTCGGGCAGGGTAAGGGTCGCGTTGACCTCGTCGGCAAGCGCATGCGCCTCCTCCGAGGTGAGGTCACGGCCCACGCGCCGGTCGACGATCTCCGGCCACTCGCAGGTGGCGAAGTTGATCCGATACGCGAGATCCCCGTCTTCGAAGTCCATCCCGATGCCGAGTGCCTCGAGCACGCCGCGCCCCGGATGCTCCTCGCTCGGGTCATACCCCAGGATGCCGAACACGCCGATGTCGGACTCGGGTGCGATCCCCGGCCCGACGGTGACCACCGTCCCCGTGCGACCGCTCCGGGCCAACGCGTCGAGATTCGGCGTCGAGGCAGCCTCCAGCGGCGTACGCCCGTCCAGCGCCGGATGGGGATCGTCGCCCAGTCCGTCGAGGCAGACGTACAGCAGGGAGTCGCTCACGTGATGATCCCTTTCAGTGCTTGATGATGAGCGCGAGGTCTTCCGCGTCCAGGCTCGCGCCGCCGACCAGCGCACCGTCGATCTCGGGGTGCGCCATGAATCCGCGGATGTTGCCGGGCTTGACGCTCCCGCCGTACTGGATCCTCACCGCCTGTGCGACCGACGCGTCGTACTTCGAAGCGATCGCGTCGCGGATGACCTCGATCACCCGCCCGGCGTCGCCGGGCTCCGCGGTGCGGCCGGTGCCGATCGCCCAGATCGGCTCGTACGCGATCACGGCGGTCGCCGCCTTCTCGGCCTCGACGTTGTCGAACGCCCGGCGCACCTGCTGGGTCACCTTCGAGGTCGTGCCGTCGGCGTCGCGCTCCTCGAGGGTCTCCCCCACGCACACGATCGGCAGCATGCCCCGCGCGATGACCGCCCGCACCTTCTTATTCACGAACTGGTCGACCTCGCCGAACAGCTGCCGACGTTCGGAGTGCCCGACGATCACGTAGCGCACCTTGAGCGCCTCGAGCATCACCGCCGAGATCTCGCCGGTGAAGGCCCCCTGGTCCTCGGGATGGACGTTCTGTGCGCCCAACCCGTACGGCAACTTGTCGGATTCCAGCAGGGTCTGGACCGAGCGCAGGGCCGTGAAGGGCGGCACGATCACGATCTCGACGCGCTCGCTGTCCTCCTTGTCGAGCAGGTAGCTGAGCTTCTGCACCGCTTGGATCGACTCCAGGTGGGTCTTGTGCATCTTCCAGTTCGCCGCGACGATCGGGCGTCGTTGGGTCATGGGGTCGTGTCCTCCAAGATCGTGATGCCCGGGAGCGCGCGGCCTTCCAGGAACTCCAGGGAAGCACCGCCGCCGGTTGAGAGATGGTCGAAGCGGTCCGCGAGGCCCTCCTTGGCCACCGCGGCCAAGGAGTCGCCGCCGCCGACCACCGTGAAGGCATCGGCGGCGGCACATGCGCGCGCGACGCCGCGCGTTCCCGACGCGAAGGGTTCGAGTTCGAACACCCCCATCGGGCCGTTCCACAAGATCGTGTTCGCGCCCGCGATCACCTCGGCGAAGGCCGCGACGCTTGCAGGACCGATGTCCAGCCCCATCAGGCCGTCCGGGATCGCCTCCGCAGCCACGACCTGGGCCGGCGCCTCCGCGTCGATCGCGGGCGCCGCAACCACGTCGATCGGCAGGTGGATCGTGACGCCGCGGGCGCGTGCGGCGGCGATCGCCGACCGTACCTGCTCGAGCCGATCCGGCTCCACGAGGGAGGAGCCGACGTGGCCACCCTGGGCCACCAGCAGCGTGAAGGCCATCGCCCCACCGATCACCAGCGCATCGACGCGCGCGACCAGGGACTGGATGACGGCCAGCTTGTCGCTGATCTTCGCGCCGCCCAGGATCGCGACGAACGGTCGGTCGGGGGCCTCCAGGAGCCGGCCGAGGACCTTGACCTCTCGCTCGAGCAACCGGCCGGCCACCGCGGCCCTGCCCGTCGCAAGGACGAGCTCGGGCAAGGCGCTCACCGACGCGTGTGCACGGTGGGCGGCGCCGAACGCATCGTCGACATAGACATCGGCGTACTCGGCCAGCGCGCCGGCGAAGGAGACATCGTTGGCCTCCTCACCGGGCGCGAAGCGCAGGTTCTCGAGCAAGACGATGTCATCCTCGGGCAGGACCTCGGGCACGACCACGTCGAGGGTCGTGACGTCGCGACCGAGCGCGACCCCGAGTGCCCGACCCACGGGGGCGAGGCGCAGGTCGTCTCGGGCCTCACCCTTGGGCCGCCCGAGGTGCGACGCCAGGACGAGCCGGGCGCCGCGGCCGAGCAGCTCCTCGATCGTCGGCACGCTGGCGCGGATCCGGCTGTCGTCGGCAACGGCGCCGTCTCGCAGCGGGACGTTCATGTCCACCCGCACGAACACGCGGGCGCCGGCGAGATCCCCCAGCGTGTCGAGCGTCCGGATCGCCACGAGCTACAGCGAGCCCGCGACCAGCTCGACGAGGTCGACGAGCCGGTTGGAGTACCCCCACTCGTTGTCGTACCAGCCGACGATCTTGACGGTGCGCCCCATGACCATCGTCGACAACGCGTCGAACGTGCACGACGGCGACGTTCCGACGATGTCGGAGGACACGATCGGGTCCTCGGTGTACACGAGCTTGCCGGCGAGCGACCCCTGTGCGGCTGCGGCGGCGAACGCCGCGTTCACCTCGTCCCGGGTGACCTCACGACCGACCGTGGCCACGAGGTCCGTCACCGAGCCGTCCGGCACGGGCACGCGCATCGCCATCCCGTCGAGCTTGCCCTTCAGGTGGGGCAGCACCAGGCCGGTGGCCTTGGCCGCGCCGGTCGAGGTCGGGATGATGTTGATGGCCGCGGCGCGCGCACGACGCAGGTCCGGATGCGGCAGGTCCAGGATCGACTGGTCGTTCGTGTACGCGTGGATCGTCGTCATGAAGGCCTGCTCGAGCCCGAACGCGTCGTCGAGCACCTTGGCCATCGGGGCGACACAGTTCGTGGTGCAACTCGCGTTCGAGATCACATGGTGGGTGGCCGGGTCGTACCGATCGTCGTTGACCCCGAGGACGATGGTGATGTCCTCGTCCTTGGCCGGAGCGCTGATCACGACCTTCTGGGCACCCGCCTCGATGTGCTTGGCCGCCTTGTCGCGGCTGGTGAACAGGCCGGTGGACTCGATGACGATCTCGGCACCGAGCTCCTTCCAGGGAAGGTTGGCGGGGTCACGCTCGGCCAGGACACGCAGCTCGTCACCGTCGACGGTGATGCCGTTGGCGGAAACAGCGACGGTGCCCGGGTAGGAACCGAGCACGGAGTCGTACTTGAGCAGGTGCGCCAGGGTGGCAGCGTCGGTGATGTCGTTCACCGCGACGAAGTCCAGGTCGACTCCGCGCTGCTTCGCCGCGCGGAAGAAGTTGCGACCGATGCGTCCGAAACCGTTGACGCCGATCTTGACGGTCATGGGCAAGGAACCTCCTGGGTCGGGACGTGTGCGGCCCATGCTATCGAGCGGGCTCCGCAGCCGACCCGCGCTAGCCGCGGTCCAGGTCCCGGTGCACGAGCACGACCGGCAGACCTCGCGCACGGATCCATCCGGCAAGCTCCTCGGCCACGACCACCGACCGATGATGGCCGCCGGTGCAGCCGATCGCGATCGTGAGGTAGCTCTTGCCCTCGGCGACGTAGCCCGGCAGCGAAGCGTCGAGCAACCCCTCGAGCCGCTCCACGTATGTGCGATACAACTCGTTGCTCCGCACGTACTCTCGAACGTCAGGATCGGTTCCGGGGTGGGGCCGCAGGGCCGGCACCCAGTGCGGGTTCGGCAGGAACCGAACGTCGAACAGCAGGTCCGCGTCGCGCGGAGCCCCGTACTTGAACCCGAAAGAGACCACGGATACCTGGAGTCCGTCTTCTGCAGGGGCGTCGGCGAAAGACTCGCGGACCCGGTCACGCAGCTCGTGCGGGGTGAGCCCGGAGGTGTCGATCACCAGATCGGCCTCTCCCCTGAGCTGGGCCAGGATCTGGCGCTCCTTCCGGATGCCCTCGATGACCCGGTCCGCCGGGGCCAGCGGGTGCCGGCGCCGGGTGGCCTCGTAGCGCCGGACCAGGTCCGCATCGGAGGCCTCCAAGAAGACGATGCGGGCATCCCGATGATGCTGGCGAAGTTCCTCGAGTGCCTTGGACAGCTCGCCGAAGAACACGCCGCCTCGAGCGTCGACGACGATCGCCACCCGGGTCGGAGAGCCGGGGCGCAGGGTGAGCTCGGCCATCTTCGGCAGCAATGCGGGTGGCAGGTTGTCGACGACGAAGAAGCCGAGATCTTCCAGGGAGTGGGCGACCTCCGAGCGCCCCGCTCCGGAGAGCCCGGTGATGATCGTGAACCCCTGGATCGCCTCGTCGCGGCTCATGCGTTCACCCGGCGGCTCTCAGCGCCGCCGTGCAGGTGGTCGTGGATCGTCGTCGCGAGGGCCGAGCCGACCCCCGGTGTCTCCGCCAGCTGCTCCGGGCTCGCGCCTCGAAGCTTCGTCAGCGACCCGAAGCGCTTCAAGAGGGCCTTGCGGCGCGACGGCCCCACGCCGGGGATGTCGTCCAGGGGCGAGTGCAGGGCGCGCTTTTCCCGCAAGCTCCGGTGGTAGCTCACCGCCGTGCGGTGCGCCTCGTCGCGGATGTGCTGCAGCACGAAGAGCGCCTCGGACCCACGCGGGATGATGAGGGGATCCGGCCGATCCGGGAAGTAGACCTCCTCGAGGCGTTTCGCGAGGCCGATGTGCGGGATCGACAAGCCGAGCTCGGCCAGCACCTCGCTGGCCTGCGTGAGCTGGCCGCGGCCCCCGTCCACCACGATCAGGCCCGGCGGATAGGAGAACCGGCGCGTCCGCTCCTCCGGCGAGCGCTGCTGCTCCTCCAGGAGACGCGTGAAGCGCCGGCGCAGCATCTCGCGCATCGAGGCGAAGTCGTCCTGCCCGGCGACGCCTGCGATCTTGAACTTCCGGTAATCCTGCCGCTTGGGCAGGCCGTCCTCGAACACCACCATCGAGCCGACCGTGTCGGTCGGGCCGAGGTTGGAGATGTCGTAGCACTCGATACGCAATGGCGCCTGCTCGAGTCCGAGCTGATCGGCGAGCCCAGCGAGCGCGCGAGAGCGGGCGCCGAAGTCCGAGGCGCGCCGAAGCTTGTGTCGCTGGAAGGCGTCGGCGGCGTTGCGGGCCACGACCTCCATCAGGCGCCGCTTCGAGCCCCGGGCAGGCACGGCGATCCGCACCGGTCCACCTCGGCGCTCCGAAAGCCACGCCTCCAGCAGCGGCGCCTCGGTCGGCAGCGAGGGCACCAAGACCCGGGGCGGGATCTCCGGGTGCTCCATGTACAGCTGTTCGAGGAAGGTCGCGATCAGACCGGGGCGGTCGAGGTCCTCGACGCGATCCACCACCCAGCCACGGCGGCCGAGTACCCGGCCCCGTCGCACGAAGAACACCTGGAACGCCGCCTCGAGATCGTCCTCGGCCAGGGCGATCACATCGATGTCCTCGGGAGGCGACAGCACCATCTCCTGGGACTCGAGCGCTCGGCGCGCCGCGAACAGCTGGTCGCGAAGCTTCGCGGCCTGCTCGAACTCTTGGTGCTCGGATGCGACCCGCATCTCGCCCTCGAGACCCTTGAGCACGGGGCGCGCGTTGCCGCCCAGGAACTCGGCCATCGCGTCCACGGACGCCCGGTAGGACGCCGGGGTCGTTCCCGTCGCCTCGGGCACGCAGGGCCCTGCGCACCGGCCGATGTCGTAGTACAGACAGGGTCGCTTCGCACGCTCGCGCTGATCGAAGAACGCGTTCGAACAGGTGCGCACCGGGAAGACCCTGGTCAGGGCGTCAAGCGTTTCGCGGATCGCCCACGCATGGCCGTAGGGTCCGAAGTACCGCACCCCCTTGCGCTTCGTGCCG
>Ga0315286_10004236_pt1 | contig 13740 bp, 13 predicted proteins | sample YL17G10_0_MG_FD_205038 | JGI IMG/M metagenome (GOLD analysis project Ga0315286, IMG submission 205038) | Sediment microbial communities from Yellowstone Lake, YNP, Wyoming, USA - YL17G10_0 | ecosystem: Environmental > Aquatic > Freshwater > Lake > Sediment | place: USA: Wyoming | collected... | reverse complement strand
GGTTGAAGAGACGGCGCGCACATTCGGCAGGATAGACATACTCGTCAACAACGCCGGTATCAACCCGGTGGGCACCGCGCTCGACACCACCGAGGAATTGTGGGACCGGGTGATGGCGATAAACCTGAAAGGTCCCTTCCTCTGCTGCAAGTACGTCATTCCGTATATGATAGAACGCGGCGGCGGTTCCATCGTCAATCTCGGGTCCATCAACTCGTTCATGGCCTTTGAAAACGAGGCCGCTTATGACGCCTCGAAGGGGGGGGTCTTGTTGTTCACGAGGGCCACCGCCCTCGACTTCGCCGGGAAAAACATCCGGGTGAATTGTATATGTCCGGGTGCGATCGACACCCCTTTGCTTCAAGCTATCTTCAAAGAAAGCCCGAACCCGAAAGAAATGGAAGAGGCCATGAAAAAGAGGCACCCTTTGAAGAGATTGGGTGTTCCTGAAGAGATAGCGAAGGCGGCTCTTTTTCTCGCCTCGGACGACTCCTCGTTCATGACGGGGGCCGCGATCGCCGTCGACGGCGGCATCCTTGCCGGCTGGCCGGGCTGAGCGTCCACGTACGCCTACCTGCCACGCGTCACACCTTCACCACTTTGATATCTCCGAGAAATTTCGCCGCCATCGCGAGAATGTCTCCGTGATGCCCCCATCCGAGGGAGAGGTGATGGGGCCACCCGTTCTCGTTCAGCTCGTGTTCCAGGCGATGTATCCGCTCTTCGCCGATGTGCACGGTCCCGAAGTTACCCCGTATGGACATCTCGTCAGTCACGGATTCGCCCTCGACGATCAGGAGCTCGAGGCGCCCCTCCCTGTTCTCCCGCAGCCTCGAGAGCGTCACCTCGCCTTTCTTCAACGGGCCTTCGATGGTGTACCCCAGCGGGGCGTAACTCCACGCCTGGTGGTAGTCCAGCGTCGCCTTGCCGTTCTGAACCATCGTCTTGCAGGCGTTCCCGCAGTGCAGCAGCGTGTACACCCCCTTGCCGGCGGCGCCCGGCCTGTCTATCCAGTCGAGGCAGGCGGTCGGTGTCCCGCTTGCGTAGTACTGCAAAAGCCCCGTAATGGTGTTGAGGACATCCCCCTCGCACCCCGCGGAAAATATCGCCCCGTTGTCGAGCAGCTGCGCCTGCACGCCGCAGGCGGCAAGTCCGTGTTTCTCCTGCAGCTCGGGCGCGCAGCGGAAAACCGCGCCTTCGGCCTGGACGGATTCGATGATCTGCTTGTAGCAGAGGTAAAGCCTGGTGGCCCTTGCCAGAACGTCTTCGCTCACCTTCACGGTAACGTCCGCCTTTAGGTTTTTCACCATCGACTCTATCTCGCCCGCGTCGACTTTCAAGCCCCTTTTGGGGTATTCCCCATCCTCGTACAGAGTGAAGAGAACGGATGAATCTACTTCGATCACCCTGATGCCCGTCTCCCTCCTGACCGTCATGGGGTTGTAGAAGGACTCGGGAAAATCGTCGAGTATGTTGCCGACGACTACGACTTTCGCTTTTTTCGACCTCCTGAGGAGCTGGCAGACCGTGAAGAAATCGGCGAGCTTTTTCCGATACTCGGACTCCTCGGGGAGCCCCGTCCCCCACACCGTCTTTCTGTCGAGCTTGTACAGTATCGAGTTCGCGAAAATTTTCCCGCAGTCGGAATTCTGAGGCCATGGGTGGGGGGCCTTCTCCTTATCCGGGAACACCTCGGGCGACGCCGACACGAAGATCGGTATGTCAAGGAGGTACCTGAAGGTCGCGAGTGCCGTTATGGCTTCGCCCGCGGGCCAGGTGAGAGGGTGAAAAATGATGCCGTCCGCGCGGCTGTCGGTCATCTCTTCGCAGGCTTTCACGACGCTGCTTTCCCCCTCGCAATGGCCGAAAAAGATGGATTTCGCGGAGATCGCGCCCCCGCCTTTCAATTGTTCGAAGTAGCTCTTGTACCCGGCCCGCAGCTTGTCCTTCAGGTTCTTGTCGAACTCCTTCTCGAGCGTGGTCATCACGAAGCCGATTGTCGGGGCCTCGTCTTTCTTATAGGTCGCGTTCCGCATCTCAGTGCCTCCGTCTCATGTACGCAAGATCGAGGTCCATTGCAGCACCCCATTTTAAAAAAACCGACAGGCTTTATCCATGACCGCGACAACGCCTGCCGGTCGAATCTCAGAACCACTTTTTTAAAACCCGATGCCCGCCTTTATTTCATTCCACGTCTTCTCGCGCCTCGGAGGGTCCTCTTCCCCTTTCATGACGTACAGAGGGACGGGGAACTTATCGGTACCTGTGATGTACCACGGCGTCCTTTTCTTCACGGCCTCCGAATATCCGCCGCTCCCCTCGGGGTTCACGACACCCCACCCGACGATCGTGGACATCATCGTCTGAACTTCCTTGCCGATCATGTAGTCGATGTACTTGAGCGCGAGGTCGTAGGCTTTGCCTTTGGTGGGTTTGGTTATTACCCACCCGTCGACCCAGAGCACGGTCCCTTCCGTCGGCAGGTAGTGGGTGAACATATCTCCGTACCCTTCCTTCACCAGAAGGTTCGCTTGGATCACGTTGTTCCCCGTGAGCGAGATATACGCGTCCTCCGCGGTGAGCATTGCTTTCTCCGCGTCCACGCCGGCGGTGAACGCACGGGCGTTCTTGGCCCACGCGGTGAGCTCGGCGATCATCATCTCGTATCCCTTCTCGTCGAGGTTGGAGTTATCCTTCACCCCGGCGGCGATACCCGCCATGTTGGTAAGGCTGGCCGCTTCATCGAAGAGAGCGGTGAGGCCCTTGAACTCGGGCGCCTTCAGAACCTTGTACGACAGGGTGTAGTTGCCGTTCCCCTGGTCCTTGAGATAGGGTTTTATCTTGTTGCCGACCGCTTTCGTGTTGACGATGAAATCCTGATCGCCCCACGCAAGGGGGACGTAAAAATTCTTGCCCGGTTCTATAGTCGGGACGAGCCCCTCCCTGAAGAACTTGCCGAGCTTTCCCCAGTTCTTGAGCTTGTCGACGGGGACCGCCTGGATCAGCCCGTCGTCGTGGTACATCTTGACCCTGCTCGACATGATAGAGACGATGTTGTACTGGTCGGGAGCGGCTTTCGTCTTGGAGTAGTGCTCCTCGACGGTGCCGGCGTACGTCCTGTTTACTTTGCAGTTATACATTTTTTCAAAAGGATACACCCAATCGTCTATGGCATACGCTTCCGCGAAGCAGAGTATGCTCAGTTCCGCCTTGTCCTTCTTGCTCGCCGCGAAAAGACCGGTGTGCGGGATCGCGATCATAGCGGCGAAGAGCGCGCAGATGACAATGGTGATTCTTTTCATGATCTCCTCCTCAATCACGGATTTTTTATCAGCAACAGCGCCGTTTATCGCTCGGCGGCACCACCCCCTTTCGACCCGTCAATCTTATTTTTCCGCTTCGTCGGAACCGGCCCCCGTAAACTTCGCCATAAAGAATATGAAAACAAGCGAGAAAACCAGGATAATCGCCGAGATGGCATATACCTGGGGGGTAAGCCCGAACCTCATCATCCCGTAGATATAGACGGGCAGGGTCATCCACGTCCCCGTAAGAAAGTAGGTAATGATGATTTCGTCGAACGATATCGTGAAGGCCAGCAGCCCTCCTCCGATCAACGAAGTCTTGATCATCGGCAGCGTTACGAGAAAGAACGTTTTGAACGGCTTGGCGCCCAGGTCCATCGACGCGTCCTCGTAGGTCCTCCCCAGCCTCTGCAGCCTGCTCATGACCTGAAACATCACGAAGGGCGTCGTGATCGCGACGTGACCGGCAAGCACGGTGAACTTGGAAAGCGACACCTTGATGCTGACGAAAAACATAAGGAGCGCGATGCCGATGATGATCCCGGGGAGAAGGATGGGGAGCTGGGCCATCGTGAGAAATATTTCCTTGCCGAAAAAACGCCTCCTCGCGAGGAAGTAAGCCCCGGAGGTCCCGAGTATGATCGCGACAAAGACGGAAACGACGCCGATTTGGAACGAACGGAGCAGCGCCAGAATGAGGTTTGGGTCGTTGAACAGCTTGACGTACCAGTCGGTGCTGAAGTTGCCGAACTTGACGGTGGTTTTCGTCGCGCTGAACGAGAAAAGCACCACAACGAAAAGCGGCACGTAGAGGAAAAAATAAATCAGGCCCGCGTAGATGCCGAGGGCCGGGAATACAAACCGGCCTTTCGTCCTTTTCGTGTTTCTCGCGCCGTTTATGCCACCCATACGCGGCCCACTCCCTTGACTCGGCATACCGCTGCTAGAAGTACACCCCTTCTTTCGATCCGAACCTGCGCACGATCCCGATGATTATCGCGGCGACCGCGAAGAGAATGAACCCTAGGGACGACCCGAGGTGCCAGTTGGAAATGATCCCGAACTGGGACCAGACGATATTCCCGTACATCATGCCGCCGGAGCCGCCTATCTGCTGGGGTATGATGTAATCCCCCAGCGCGATTATGAACGAGAGCATGAACCCCGTGATGAGACCGGGAGACGACAGGGGGATGACGACCCTGAGGATCGTCTTGAGCTCGTTCGCCCCGAGGTCGATCGAGGCGTCGATCAGGTTTTTCGGTATCTTCTCGAGCGCCGTGTACAGAGGTATGAAGACGAACGGAATCGCGATGTAGGCAAGGGTGACGATCACCGCGAATTGGTTGTAGATGAAAAGCGATATGGGTTGGCGTATGATCCCCAGTTTCATCAGCGTCAGATTGAGGAGCCCCATGTTGCCGAGTATCGTTCTCCAGGCGATTATCCGTATCAGGTAGCTCACCCAGAGCGGGGTGATGATAAGCATGAAGAGCAGGTTCCTGTGCCGTTTTACCTTTCTCGCTATGAAATAGGCGAGCGGGTAGCTCGTGACGATCGCCACGACGGAGACCATAATCGATATTCGAAGGCTTTTCAGAAATAGCCTCCAGTATATGGGCTTCCTGAAGAACTCGATGTAGTTGCCCAGCGAGAACGGCGTCACTTTCTGGGGACCCAGCTTAACCCTGAAACTCATCGACAGCATGATGAGCACGGGCACCACGACCAGGACCAGCATCCAGATAACCACCGGCATTCCGACGATATAGCGCCTCGCCCCGCCCGGTCGGTCGTTTGCAGTGTCTTCGGCCATTTTTAAGGTTTGCGCCGCCTTCTTTTCAGTAACTGATCAGCTCCCTCTTCATATCGAGGGGAAACACGATCGCGTCGTCGGCTTGCCAGCTTATCTTGACGTCCGGGCGCAGACCGCCAAGCCTTCTGAACTCTTTGTGATCGAACACCGCCCGGAGTTCGACGCCGCGCAGCGTCGTTTTCACTTCGTAATCCTCGCCGCGGAAGACGACGCTCTTCAGCTTCGCCGCCACTTCGTTTGCCATTTTTTTCCCCGAATTCAGGTGCAGCTTTTCGGGCCTGACACAGATGAGCGCTCCGTCGCCCTTCTTCATGTCGTATTTCCCTTTTACGCACCTCATGGTGCTCCCCAGAGCGTCGATCCCGATGCGGTCCCGGAGGGTTTCGACCACCCTTCCCTCGATGTAATTCATCTCTCCGATAAACGACGCGACGAAAGCCGTCTTCGGGTTGTTGTATATTTCGTCGGGCGTCCCCACCTGATGCACCGACCCGCCCTTCATGACGGCGATCCTGTCGCTCATCGTGATGGCCTCGGTCTGGTCGTGCGTCACGTACACGAAAGTCATCGACAGCTTCTTTTGGAGCTCTTTGAGGGCGCTCTGCATGGCGACCCTCAGCTTGAAGTCGAGGGCTCCTAAAGGCTCGTCCAGCAGGAGCGCCTTCGGCTCGTTCACGAGGGCCCGCGCCAGGGCGATCCGCTGTCTCTGGCCGCCTGACAGCTGGCTCGAGTACCTGCGCTGAAACCCGTCCATATTCACGAGTTTGAGCACGCTCATGATCTTTTCATGGGCCTCTTTGCGCGGGATCTTCCTCATCCGCAGCGGATAGTGTATGTTCTCGTACACGTTCATGTGCGGGAATATCGCGTAATCCTGGAAGACCGTGTTCACGTTCCTGTGGTAGGCCGGCACCCCGGTGACATCCTCGCCGGCGAGGAGTATTGTACCCCCGGTCGGCGTTTCGAGACCCGCGATCATCCGGAGGGTCGTCGTTTTTCCGCACCCGGAAGGGCCCAGCAGGGAAAAAAACTCGCCGCTCCTGATTTTCAGATTCACAGTATCCACGGCGACGACCTCTTTGAAGGCCTTCCTGACGCCGACAAGCTCTATCGCGAAAACCCCGTCTTTCACTTCTTTCGTCCCGCTCATTTCCGATATACCGTCGTTTTTTCCCTGTGGTAGAATCAAAGGCGCCTGTCGTCCCGGCCGCCGAGCACGGCAGGTCTATATCTTCACCGGCCTCACGGGAACGCGTATCGTCATCGGACCGATTTGGTCCATCGGAAGACCCGTCTCTTCGTGGATGATGCGCGCGACGTTGGTGAAACATATCTTGGATTGGCAAAGCCCCATCCCGGCGCGCGTCGCCCTCTTGATCCCGTCGACCGACGTGATACCCGCCCGGACCATCCTTCTCACTTCATCTTCGGTGACTTCTTCGCACCGGCAGACATACACCGGCGTTCGTTCTTTTGCATCGGCACCCATGGCTCACTCCTCGAACCGGATCGCGCGCACGGTTTCGAAATACGCTTTCGGCACCGCGACGGCGACGATGGACGTCTTGTTCAGTTTCTTCGATTCGATCACCTTCTCGACTCTCGCGTCGCACACCCGCTCGCCACTCCTGTCGCAGCCGTTCACCACCATCCCTTTCTTCGGCAGGGGGTGCATTTCGTAGGGTATGTGAATCAGCGATTCCGTCTTCGAGTAATTTTTGTGCACGACGAACATGCACAGACCTGGGCAGATGCTTATGCAGACGATGCACCCGTCGCATTTCGCGGGGTCTATGCGGGGAAGGTTGGTGATCGGTTCTCCGACCGTGATGGCTTTTTTGGGGCAGATGTCCTCGCACGGGTTGCACGGGATGTCCTCGTCGCACTCGATCACGACCACGGGCCCTTTTTCGATCCTTTCGTCGCCCGGATACCCGGGTATCGTTTTTATTCTTTCGAGCGACAGGATACCGTCGTCGCTCGTGTTGGGAAGTTTGTCCGGCATATCACGCGCCCTTTCTCTCGCGCAAGGCCGCGAGGACCTCCTGTTTTCCCTCCGCCCGCTGCCGGCCGTAACTGCCGATCCTCAAATTGGCGAGCCTGCGCCTGATGTCCGATTTCAGCTCCTCGGCCTTTGAGAGATCCAACCTGCCGAGCTTCTCCGCGACGGCGACTCCGGCGAGCCGCCCTTCGTCCATCGCGGTGTTCGCCTCCTCGATCCCCGTTATGTCACCCGCCACGTAGACGCCGCGCTTCGAGGTTTCCAGGTTCTCGTCGTGCAGGGGGACGAACCCGCCGAGGCCGCTTATGTACGCCATCTCCACGCCGAGGGCTCTCAACAGCTCGTCAAAGGGGCGCAGCCCCACGGCGAGGATGATGAGATCGCACGAAACCTCGAACTCCGTCCCTTCGACGATCCGGAAGTCGGCGCCCGCCCTCGCCAGGACCGCGCCTTCGACCTGGCCGTTCCCGAGCGCCTCGACGATCGTGTGCGAGGTCATGATCGGTATGCTCATCCTTCGTATCTTCCCGGCGTGAACCTGGTACCCGCTCACCTCCGGGAGAGCCTCGATCACCCCGCTCACCACCGCCCCCGCCTGCGCCAGCTGGTAGGACACGATAAGCCCCACGTTCCCCGACCCCACGACGAGGACCTTGCCGCCGGGCAGAACCCTGTGGACGTGCATCATCTTCTGCGCCGCTCCGGCCCCCATGACCCCGGGCTTCGTCCATCCTTTGAAAAAGATCCCTTTTTCCAGCGCGCCCGTCGCGATGAGGATATTTTTCGCGATCACGGATCCCTGTTTGTCGTCTTCCCGCGTGAACGCGACCCTGTTGTCGGGAAAGACGCCCCAAACGGTCGTATTGAGGAGGATTTCGATGCCTTCGTGCTTCGCCTCTTCCAAGAGGTCGTTCCCGATATGGAAACCCCTGACACCCGCCATGTGATGGCGCGAGCCGAAAAACTTGTGGGTCTGGAGGAACAGCTGCCCGCCGGGCCGGTCGTTTTCGTCGATCACAAGCACCTTAACCCCGCGGCGCGCAGCCTCGATCGCGGCGCACAGCCCCGCGGGACCGGCGCCGATGACGGCAAGGTCCGCGTTCATCGAACCACCTCCCAGGTCCCGAGTCCGTCCAGGGATTCGACCATCATCCCGTCGCGCGCCTTGGTGACGCACGTGCGAACGTTGGGCTGCCCGTCGACCTTCATGATGCAGTCCGTGCACCTGCCGATGTTGCAGAAGACTCCCCTCGGCTCCTTGTGTTTCGCGGTCCTCCTGTGCACCTTCAGCCCGGCGGCAAGCATCGCGGCGGCGATCGACTCGCCCTCGTACGCGTCGATCTTCTTCCCGTCCACGGAGATCGTGATTCTCTCCCTTTTCTCTGCATCCCCAAGAATGGGGTGGTGCGCGATTCTCATTCGCTGAAGACCTCTTGTCTTAAGATGGCCGTTCAATGGCCGTGTTTCGCGGCTATGTAATTGTGCAAGACCGTGTAATTGTACCTCTCGGGCCATTCGAACTTTTCGTTCCTGAAACGTTCCGGGTCCATGAAACCGACGGGGAGCGAAGTGTTCCCGCCGTTCAGGATATACTCCGCCGTCAGTTTTCCGCAGATGGGGCACCAGCACATCCCGTTCGTGTACCCCGCGTTCATGTAGAGGTTTTCATACCTCGTCGGACCCAGAAGCGGAAGAGCGTCGGGGGTGAACCCGAGAGCGCCGCCCCAGCCTCTCAGCAGTGATACCCCCTCGAGAGTCGACCAGTACCGCCCAAAGAGGGTCTTAAACCTCATGAAGTCTTCGTACGTGATGCTTTCATTAAAGTGGTCATCCATGCCGTCCGGGAAATAGACGGGGGGGCCCCCAATGATGATGTTCCCGTCGACCTGCGAACCGCCATAGAAGAGGTACGGCTGGTTTTGCCCTTCCCTGTACCCGGCGTCTCCTTCCCGGTCGCAAACCACCGATTCGGTCGGCGTTACGGGGATTATGGGAAACTGCTCGGTCACGAAGGCCAGAATTTTGCACGGGACTATCGGAAAGTCGGGAAAAAGGAATTTCGTCCACGCGTTCGTCGCGTTGACGATCCCGTGTTTCGCGAAGTAATCCCCCTTGTCGGTTCTGACCCCCGCCGCCCGGTGCTTCTCGAACAGGATCGACTGCGCGGCGGTGTAGGTGTGGATCGACGCTCCCAGCCTCCGGGCCGCCAGCGCGAACCCGTAGGTTATCTTGAAGGGGTTCGCGTTCCCGTCGTCCTTCCTGAGCTTACCCCCTCTCACCTTTTCATCGAGGATCGGGCATATCTCCCTCACCTCGGCGTCCCCGATATATTCGACGCCCATGTCCCCCGCTTCATACTGAACCTGAATGACTTTTTTGATGATCTTCTCGTCCTCGTCCGAGTAGGCGAGGTCAAGCCCGCCGGTTTTTCTGTACTCGACGTCCCACCCCAACTCGTCGTTCAATGTGCCGAGCAATTTTTTACCATGGAACGCGATGCTGTTTTTTTTCGAGACCAGATCCCGGGTCAACTCGTCCCTGCCCTCCACCTGGATGACCTGTCCGCCGTTTCTCCCCGACGCGCCCGAACAAACGGCTCTTTTCTCAATCACGGCGACGTCCATCCCACCCTTGGCGAGGTAGTACGCGGTCGCGCACCCTGCCATGCCCCCCCCGATGACGATGACGTCATAATTCTTCCTGTCACCCATTACTGCCGATCCTCTAGAAGAAATGTTTCAGTAATTATACCCGCGATTTTCACGATGTCAATCATATTTCAATAAAATTTCATAAAATTCGGCGTTAGATGAAAAAATCTTGCAATTATTTCTAAATCCCCGTACAATACCCGGGAGAATGATGCAAACGTTTTCTTGAGCGTGCAAAAAGATGGAAAACTACCATATAAAGCGGAAGGTCACGATAAAGCAGGTTGCGGATCTCGCGGGTGTCTCGGCCGCCACTGTATCTAGAGCGCTGAGAAATACCGGAGGAACACGCGGCGGCACGAGGGAGAAGGTCCTGAAAATCGCCGCGCAGCTGCATTATTCGCCCAACTCTCTGGCCAAAGGGCTCAGGCAGACGAGGACTCGCACGATCGGCATCATATTCAACGATCTGAACAACCCGTTTTACACGGAAACGCTCGACGAGATAAGCAATGAGCTGAACAATCGCGGCTTTTCGATCATCATCTGCCCGTCCAACTACGATTCCGAGTGCGAGAGTAAAAACATCCTGTCTTTGATATCACGGAGGGTCGAAGGGGTAATCATGTCCCCCATCGACGAACGGAGCGCAAACCTCGCGCTGCTTTCCGAACACGAGGTAGAAACCGTATTGATCGACTGTTTCCCCTACTTCGAAGACAAGAATTACGTGTACACGGATCACAGGAAGGGGTTCACTCTCTCGATCGAATACCTGCTGAACAGCGGGCACAAGGACATCCTCTTCATGATGAGCCGTCAGGACAGCAGCCTGGACGAGCATCTGCTGGACGTCTACTTGAAGGCGCTCGAAAGATACCGGATACCCTTCAGGAAAGAGCTGATAATCTACGCGGACAAACTGTCGATCGAGAGCGGGTACCGGACATTCAAAAAGCTCCTCACGGAGGACGTGGAAGGGAAGTTTCTCAACTTCACCGGCATCGTGGCGATGAACGACCTGCTGGCGCTCGGCATCTACAAAGTCGCGAATGAACTCGGGATAGGCATACCGGGAACCTACAGCGTCATCGGGTATGACAACATCGAGATTTCCGGCGTCGTTTCCCCCCCGCTTACGACGATCCATCAGTCGAGAAGGCGCATCGGGAAAGAGAGCGTGCGCATACTCCTCGATAACATCGAGGACAGGCCGAAGGAGAAAAAAAGGACCTGCTTCGAGCCGTACATCGTCGTGCGGGGTTCAGTCCGGCACTTAATGTAAAAATGTATTGATTCCAACTTACTCGTATAATATCTTGAGAGAATACCTTTCCCACCAACAATCTTACAAGGGAGAATCGAAAATGTCAAAAACGATCGACAACCTCAAGGAAGCCTTCGCCGGCGAGTCCCAAGCCAACCGAAAGTACCTCGCATTCGCTAAAAAGGCCGACGAAGAGGGCCAGCCGCAGGCAGCGCGCCTCTTCAGGGCGGCCGCCGACGCGGAAACCGTCCACGCCCACGCCCATCTGAACGCAATGAAAGGGGTGAAGGGCACGAAGGAGAACCTCGACGCCGCGGTGAGCGGAGAGACCTTCGAGTTCACCAAGATGTACCCGGACATGATAAAACGGGCCCGTAAGGAGGGGCACGAGGAGGCCGCGATGAGCTTCGACAACGCCAACAGGGTCGAGGCGATCCACGCCGGCCTCTACTCGAAGGTGCTCCAAAACCTCGGGAAAGACCTGAAGACCTCATACTACGTATGCCAGGTTTGCGGGAACACGGTGGAAAACTCGGCGCCCGGCACGTGCCCCATATGCGGGTCGCCGAAGAAGATGTTCAAGCTGATCGGGTAAACCCTCAGTTGAACTTCAGCGGCAGTCCGAGCTTCTTGAGCTTCGGGCTGATGACGACCGCGCAGTACCCGGCGTAGGGGTTCCTGTCGTAGTAGTCCTGATGGTGCTCCTCGGCGGGATAGAAGACGGTGAGGGGTTTTATCTCCGTCACAACCCGCCCCTTGTACATCTTCGACGCCGCGAGCGCCTTTATCGAATTTTGGGCCGCTGTTTTCTGCGCTTCGTCGTGATAAAGGATGATCGAGCGGTACTGGGTGCCGGCGTCCGCCCCCTGACGGTTCATCGTCGTCGGGTCGTGGGCCTTCCAAAAGAGATCGAGGATCTCCGTGTAGCTGATCTTTTCGGGATCCCACTCTATCTGGACGACCTCGGCATGACCTGTCGTCCCGGTGGAGACCTGCTCGTAGGTGGGGTTTGGCACAGAGCCTCCCGCGTATCCGGAGACCACCGATTTCACCCCCTCGATGCGCTCGTACACCGCCTCGATGCACCAAAAACACCCTCCGCCGAATGTCGCCTTCTCGTTCTTCCCGCTGTCGTGCATTGCGCCTCCTTTTCCCCTCGCACCCTCGGACCCAAGGAGCAGGCCGCCCCCTGCGTGCGTGTCTATTTTTGAAAAAGACCCATGATGTCTTCTTTCGTGAGTGATTTGAAGAAACCGCTCTCCGCGGAGATAAGCTCCCTGAGGAGCCTCTTTTTCTTCTCCTGGAGCTCGAGGACCTTTTCCTCGACGGTCCCCTTGACGATGAGCCTGTAGGCGATGACCTTCTGAGTCTGGCCGATCCGGTGCGTGCGGTCGATGGCCTGGCTCTCCACCGCGGGGTTCCACCAGGGGTCGAAGAGGATGACGTAGTCGGCCGCCGTGAGGTTGATCCCGAGGCCCCCGGCCTTGAGGCTGAGGAGAAAGAGCTTCGGCCCGTCCTTCCGTCCGAACCTCCTCACCTCCTGCCCCCTGCTCTTCGCCGACATCGAGCCATCGATGTATGAGAACTCGATCCGCTCTTTCTCGAAATTTTCCCTGATGATCTTGAGTGCCTTCACGAACTGCGAAAAGATGAGAAGCTTGTGGTCCTCCTGGAGGATCTCCTTCACCAGGGCGATGAGCTGCTCGTATTTGCACGACCCGTGGCCGCCGTACCTCGGGTCGACGAGCCCCGGAAAGAGCGCGACCTGCCGGAGCCTGAGGAGTGCGGAAAAGATTTCGATCGCCGACTTCTCCATCCCTTCCCTATCGATCTTCGTCAGGATCGCCTCCCGGTACCTGTCCCTCATGCCCGCGTAGAGCTCCGCCTGCCGCTCCTCCATCTCGGAGTAGAGGAGGATCTCCGATTTCGGAGGGAGCTCTTTGGCCACGTCCTCCTTTTTCCTCCGGAGGATGAAGGGGAAGATCCGCTTCCGGAGCTGGGCTGCGGCCTCCTGGCTCCCCTCCGCCTCGATCGGTTTCGCGAACCTCTCCCTAAACTCCCTCCTAGTGCCGAGGAGCCCGGGGTTTAGCACCTCCATCTGGGCCCAGAGCTCGAAGGTGTTGTTCTCGATGGGTGTTCCCGTGAGCGACAGACGCGTGCCGGCATCGAGGACCCGGCACGCCCTCCAGAGCAGAGAGCCCGGGTTTTTTATCTGCTGTGACTCGTCGAGGAGCAGCACCTTGTACCTAAGCCTGCCGAAAAGCCCGATGTCTTTCCTCAGGGTGTGGTAGCTCGTGATGATCACGTCGTAACCCGCGAAGTCGCCGTTCTTCCCGCGGTCGGGGCCGTAGTGGAGGGCGTAGTTGAGCCCCGGGGTGAACTTTTTGATCTCGGCCTCCCAGTTGAGCATCGTCGTCACGGGAACCACGATCAGCGAAGGGGAGAGCTCCCCCCTCTCCTTCAGCTTCTGGAGAAACGCGAGGGCCTGCACCGTTTTCCCCAGGCCCATGTCGTCGGCCAGGCATCCGTTCATCCCGAAGTCGCGGAGGAAGAAGAGCCAGTCGAGCCCCGCCTGCTGGTAATCCCGCAAGGCCCCGTGGAAGCCCCGGGGGAGCTTCTGATGCTCGATCGCGTTGAAGTCCCTGAGCCTCTCGATGACCTTCCCCACTTCACGGACCCTCTCGTCCTCCCTGTTTAAA
>Ga0315286_10004234_pt1 | contig 13742 bp, 26 predicted proteins | sample YL17G10_0_MG_FD_205038 | JGI IMG/M metagenome (GOLD analysis project Ga0315286, IMG submission 205038) | Sediment microbial communities from Yellowstone Lake, YNP, Wyoming, USA - YL17G10_0 | ecosystem: Environmental > Aquatic > Freshwater > Lake > Sediment | place: USA: Wyoming | collected... | reverse complement strand
TTTGTGATGGAATTATTGCGGAAAGAACAGGTCAATCTTTAAAAGCAATACAAAGTGAATTAAAAAAAGGCGATAAATACTTTGGTGCGGAAGAAGCACTTAAACGTGGTTATATACAAAAGATAGTTTAATTATGGCTAATCTCTATTTCTCGTCGGACGAACATTTCGGTCACGCCAAAATTATCGAGTATACAAATCGTCCATTTAAAACTGTAGATGAAATGAACAAAGAACTTATTCGTCGGTTTAATGAACGAGTGAAGGAAGATGATACTTGTATAATTGTTGGAGATTTTTGTTTTAAAAATAGCCCTGGCGGTAAAGAAGGCGAAGGTTTACCAGTTCATGCAAAAAATTACATTAAACAGTTAAATGGATTTTTAGTTTTTGTCCGAGGAAATCATGACCGAAATAATTCTGTTCAAACAAAAATTGAACGTTTAGTTTTAAAAATTGGTGGTATGTATATCAATGTTTGTCATAGACCTGAAGATGCGGTTATAGAAGATAAAGAGTATTATCCTCTTAATTTAGTTGGTCATGTCCATAATAATTGGACAACCAAAGAAATTACAAAAAATGGAAAGTATTCACTTCTTCTAAATGTGGGTGTTGATGTTCACAAATTCTATCCAATTAATTTTGATGAAGTTAAAGCTATTTGGGATAAGTGGTATTCACAACATCCCCAAAGAAAGGCCATAAATAAATGCTTGACGCAATCTCTAAAAAACAAATAAAAAGTTATGTACTTAATTATTTAAAGGTAAGAATTCCTGACTTTATACAATCTTCAAGTAAGGGATTATTTACATGCCCAAAATGTAAACAATTAAGTGCCAACATTTACCCACCTAATAGTGGAATCGTTCACTGTTTCACTCCGTCATGTGGAGGTCAAGGAGATATTTTTGATATTTGTAGAGCCATTGATTTTCCAGGACAGGACATTCCAGATGAGGATTTAGCAGATTTGTTGATTGATGAACTTAAAATCAAGACAGATAACGAAGTGAATTCCTGGCTTCAGAAGTATGAGAAGTGGGGATGGTCACTCGTTCCTGTTGAGGCCAACACCAAACGTGCCAATGTGGAAAAGAATTGGCAAAATAAAGAACACAAAAACATTAGCGAGTGGCGCGAATGGATTGCTGCTGGATTGAATGTAGGGATTAATGGTGGTAAAATCTCCAATGCCACGCTGATTGATATTGATTCAAAAGAAATTCCTGAAGAATTAAAGAAGCATCTTAATGAAACTTTAACACAGACAACAAATAAAGGTTATCATCTTGTTTATCTTTATGAGCCAGACCTTCCTTCATGTGACTTGCGCGATACACCTTGCAAGTTACCGATTGAAATTCGTGGAGATGGTGGCAGACAGACTGTTATTTATCCTTCAGTTGTTGAAGATAAAGAGCGAAAGTGGAATGATAAAGAACCTATTAAGATGCCAGAAGCCCTAAGAGCGTGGCTCCTTGAAAGAGTGGTTATTAAAGAAGAAACTAAACAAATTATTAAAGAAGCAACACCAGCAGAAATTTTGGCAGATTTGAAGATTCAAGGTCTTGATGGAAAATGCAATTCTTCATTTTTAAAGGTTGGTGGACTTCTTAGAAAACAACTTAACATTACTCAAACAGAATACACCCTTTCATTATTGAATGACCTTCTCTTGGATACGCCGATGCCTAAGAAGGATATTCGTGGCATGATGAAGGAGCTTCAGAAGTATTCAAGTGCAGATTATGATGTACTTACGAAACAAGTATTAGAGTATTTAGTGAAACACGAAGAAGCCAGCACTAGGGATTTGGTTGATTGTATTAAAGCCGAGAAAAAAGATATTATGGAAGTATTGGCACATCTTATTCTTGATAATAAAATTTATAAACAAAGAACTCTTTATAAGGCTATTCAGAAACCAGATTGGAAAACAGAATTTTTACAAGAATCCAAAGTGCTTGATTTTCAAGTTCCATATTTTAATGATGTTGCTACATTCCGTCGTGGAGATATGATTTGCGTTGGTGCTGGAACTGGTATTGGTAAAGGCCATATTTCAATGAACATTATTAAGAAGTATGTGGAACAAGGTCAAAAACCATTCTATGTTTCTTCGGAGCCTGGAAATCGTTTTGCTAGTATTGCTATGAATCTTTCTTTGAAAGAGGGTGACTTTAATTTTATTAACCATTATAATCCTGAACAACTTGAACTTGAAGATGAAGCCATAACTATTTATGATTGGGTTTTACCACAGGAATTTGCCGATACTGCAAATCTCTATAGAATTTTTGCAAAACAACTTGATAAACATGGTGGTATACTTTATGTATTTTCACAATTAAAAGATACTGGTGGGTTTTATGCTCCTGAAATGGTAAGATTTTTTTCTGCTTTTGCTGTTAAATATTTTTATACTAAAGTAAATAATGTTTCAGATAATGTCAATACTTATTTCAAAACCGAAAAAATAAGAGAAAGTAAAGTTAATCAACAAGAAATAATGATACCAACTAAGTTTAATCCTGATACTAAAGAACTTGAGTTAAGGAAACCATAATGGCTAAACAACTTTGCTATAAATGTAATTCGATTGGTACTTGGGCATATATCCCAGGACAAAGATGCGACGTTTATTGTGACCGTCATGTTCCAAGAGGATGTTCTTGTCAAGATGATAGAGATGAACCATGTTGCGAATACATGTATGATGAGGAGGGTTGGGATGATTAAACTTCCAATTAAAGACCTAGAACTTAAATTAGGTAAAACAATTAAAAGAAATTTTGTTTCTATCGGCATAGATACTGCAACTACAACAGGTATCGGTATTATTTCTGCCAATGATACAGAGGTTGAAATTGATTGGTCACTTATTAAATTCGAAGCTAATTCACAAATTGAATTGTACAAACAAATGTATTATGAATTTCAAAACCTAATTGATGAATCGGTTGATTTTGTGGTAGTCGAGAACGTTTTTCTTAGTATGAATCCCGACGTAACTATTAAGTTAGCAAGATTTGGCGGTCTGGCAATGGCATGTGCTATAAATAAGTCCGTTAAATTCGAAACAATAGGAGCCTCATCTTCAAGGGCGAAGTTATTCACTTTAGATAGGAAGAAGTATAAGGGCAAGCCGAAAGAGGCGGTTGCTGATTATTTAAAGAGTATTGGGGTTGAAATTGATGAAGATAATTGCGCTGATGGCGTGATTTTAGCATTGTTGGGGATAATTGAAGGGATGGATTTTAGGTCGGCAACAGAGATTGCTAAAGAGAAGAAAGCTATTAAGAAACTAAAGACTAAAAAGAAGAGGAAGAAATGAGAATCTTTCAATTAATTAGATTTCCAAAACGTTATCAACTTGAATGGTATCAAGAAAATTGTAGGATTTATCTCGATGAATTTCCAGAAATCGAAGAGTGCGATTTGAGAGTAAATTTTGACACCTCTTTATTAATGAAAAGGTTTATGGTGAAAGAATGAGATTACCATTTTATTTAAGAAAAAATAAAACACGATTTGAAAATGGAAAAATGTGGCTAGACATTCGGATGAATTGGTTTGACCAACTATGTTTGATTATTGTTATGATTTTTCGACGATTGAGTTATTTTAGAAAAGATTCTATTTGGCCTTCAAGAAAATGGAACTGGAATCGAACAGATTACATTGATTTATCAGGAGAATAAAATGACTAATTATGAGAAATACGAATTAAGGAAATTATGCAAAGAAGGTTATTCATTTTCTGAAATTCGTTCTTTTGTTAGTTGTTCCGATGCAACTATTAAAAATTATTTAAAGATTTTTACAAAGAAGAGGAAGAAATGATTTCTTTATCTCAATGTGAAAAGGTATTTAATGGTGAAGGATTTTTATCTAATGACCCAGGTTCGGGAAGTCCTTATCGTCACATCTCTCATATTTCAAAAGAGAATCCTGTTCGTTTATTAAATAGACTTTGTAAATTTGGCTATTATTATGATAAATGTAAATTTGATACACTCTTAAATGCAAAAGTTAACATGATGGAAGATAAAGATGTGGTTGTAAGTGAATGGACAGGAAAGGTTATTCCTTCTGTTGCAGATTTATATCAATTTATAAAACAAAATTATGAATGGCATTATGTGGAGTATGCAAAATGAAAGATAAATCTACCATAGAATTTGGAAAAGAGTTAGAGCATTTTATAGCTCAAAAATTCATAGAACTTGGCTACCCTAATGCTAAGAGGTCTAAAGGTTCGGGCAACCAGGGTCAACTTGGCGACATTACAGGACAGGATGCCTTTGTTGTGGAATGTAAAAATAGGAATACAGAGGACATCACTTTAAAACAAGAAGTGTTTGATAAGTTAAAGAGCGAGATACCTCTTCATTCTTTTCGTTTACCTCTTTATGTACTTAGAAATAAGAATAAGAAAACCTTTTGTGTAATGGAAGTAGATGATTTCTTTACAATTGTTCATGGTTGGTTAGGTGATAATCCAGGCAAATAAACTTGACAACCACCACTTGAATGTGTTATACTTATATTATGAAAATCGACCCTAAACAAGATAGAAGATGTTGGTGTGGCATTTGTAAGATAAGTGAGGAGCCTAGAACACCAGGTGAAGAGTGTGATTTTTCTTATATTGATGATAACACTGATGAACAAAAATGTGGGTATGGTTAAAATAAACTCTCTACCCTTGACAAACCACCTTCAGATATGGTATAGTTAATCTATGGATATTACACGTAAATGCCCACACTGTCAAAAGGTTTACTTTCTTATTGAAGAAGATAAATGTCCTCATTGTGGGAAAGAAGATGATGAGTTAAATATTTTTAAAGATATTTTTGGAGATGATAACCCTTTTTCAAACCTAGGAGCTACATAATGCGATTCGTTGACTTTAAAAAGATTCCAAGACTTAGTAGAGAAATTATTTTAAGTGAAAAATTGGACGGTTCTAACGGTCAAGTTGTTGTTATGACGAAAGAAAAAATCATTTTTGAATGTGAGCATTGCGATTATATTTCTAATGATTTTATTGAAAAGTTTTGTCTTTACATTCATCCAGAAAATCCTCACGTTGAAGAAAAGGATAAACTCTATCTTTTTGCTGCTTCTCGTAATCGCTGGCTTCAAACTGGTAAACAAAATGACAACCATGCTTTCGCTTATTGGGTAAAAGAACATGGTGCGGAATTAGTAATGCTTGGTGAAGGTAGACACTTTGGTGAGTATTATGGTAAAGGAATTCAAAGAGGTTATGGACTTGAGGAAAAGAGATGGGCATTATTTAATGTAAGTAAATGGCAGAATAAAAATCTACCTTTAGTTGATGAGAAACAAAAGTATCCACCTTCATGTTGTGAAGTAGTGCCTATTCTTTATGAAGGAGTGTTTGATACACAAATGATAGATGTAGTTTTACATCAATTAGAGCGTGAAGGAAGTAGGGCGGTTTCTGGGTATATGAATCCTGAAGGTATTTGTATTTACCATACGGCAGCAGGACAATACTTCAAGAAAACAATAACCAACGATTCACAACCAAAGGGTGTGATAAATGGATAAGAAGTTAAAATCATTTCTTAGAAAAGAGATGATGAAATTAAATAAAGTGAAGCCAACTAAATCATCACCCAAACATTTTCATTGGTATGTTAAAGGATTTGACCAAGCAAAATTTGATTTACTAATGGACATAGACCAGAAATTCCAATTAGGTGCATTTTATAAAAAGGGGAAAACAGGAGAGTGAAGTGTTAATGGCTGCATGGCAATCTCCAAAATTGCTGGTCATGGTTCAAATCCATGCACTCTCGCCATTGATACTTTTAACATAGGAGAAATAAATGGATAATGCAAGAAAAGAACGACTTTTGGAAACAATGAAGCGTATCAACAAAGACCAGGGTCAGTTCATGGACTTTGCCGAGAACCTCGATAACACAGAGGTCATAAATTGTGGGATTCCATCTATTGATAAATTCATTGGTGGGATTAAGAAGGGTGCGTTCACTGTTGCATGGGGCGGTATGTCCTGTGGAAAGTCAACGTTGGCCCTTCAGACCGTTGCCAATGCTCAAAAAGAAGGAAAGATAGTCTGCTACATTGACATGGAACGTTCGTTCAGCAAAGAGAGAGCCACGCAATTAGGGGTTAATCTTCAAGAACTTATTTTGGTCAGCAATTGCCAGACAGCAGAAGAGGCATTGACCATTATTCGAACCCTTTCAAAAGATAAAGTTTGTGATTTCTTGGTGCTTGATTCCATTCAGGCCATGTCACCAAAGGGAGAGCAAGAGAATAAAGGTAAGGAAAGAGATTTGGCAGAAGCGGAAATGGCCCAACTTGCTAGAACATTAAGCAAGTTTTTTCGTATTGTATCGCCTGATGTATTTAAAGCAAAATTGGCTGTTCTTTTGATTGGTCAATGTCGAATGAGTTTGGGGTCATTTATCGTTCGTGCAGACCTTTCGGGAGGTGAAGCATTGAAACATTGGTCTTATCAAACAATCTTTATGCGTAGAGGCCAGGGGGCTGATGCCCCATCACAGAAAGTAGTCGAGTATTACCTTGACCCAGATTCTAAACTCCACCACGAAAGCAAGAACATTCCTTGTGGTTTTGATGCTGTATTAAAATTAACTAAGACAAAATCATCTACTTCAGCCGTTGAGAATAGCGAAATCCATTTACCGTTTACATTCGAAAAAGGATTTGTTGAATCATTAGAGAATCAAGAAGAACAGATTAAGATTGATGGCACAGATGAAGAGAAGATTTTTATTCGTCAAAAACTAATTGAGAAGGGTGTTCTAAAAGATGAAACAACTGTACTAGAAAATAAGACAGAACCAACTTTAGTACCGCCAACCATTGAAGTGAATGAACGTAAATTTACCAAAGAAGAAGTTAAAGCTTTGGATAAACCAAAGAAACGCGGGCGACCATCTTCTAAGAAGGAGAAGTAAAATGGGTGACATGTATTGCGGTAGATGTCATAGATTTGGAATTTTTTGGGTTGGACTTGGTGGTATGAACGAACACACTTATTGTCCATATTGTCATGGAACTAATTGTCAACAAGTAGAAGAGGAAGAATGTATCCATGAAATTAGCGACAATGCAGGACGTTGCGCTGCTTGCGGAGAAGTAATAAACGAAGAGGATAAATAAATGAAAAAAATTTACGATTTTATTTTTTATAGATGTCACAAATTAATCAGTGTATTATATAAAATTTGTGATTGGGCAAGAGAAAAATCTGATAAACTATCAATTGTGGTGGAGGAATAACTATGATGCAATGTTCAGAATGTAAGGAATTTTTTAATCCATGTAATTTATCAGAAGTTTTTGAACATGAACATAAAGATATTTCTACTGATAAAGAGTATTTTGGAAAAGAAATAGACACCAATTTAAAGGAGAATAAATAATGAGTGGAACAGATAGTTTTACTATTGTATTTCTATATTCGCTTATTTGTATATTAAGCGGATTTATTATTGGTTTATGTATAGGGAGAAATAATCAATAATGCTTCAATCTATTTGTATAACTTTCTCTCTTATATTTCTTACAACTCTTACTTGTGTTGGAATTTATTTCATTATTACTATAGGAGGTTTTTAAAATGACCAGCCGAGATGTAATTAATTATCTTAATGTTGAAGGCATGGATAAACTGTATAAAAAGTTCGAACCATATTTTCAAAAAGTAGATAAATGGTCTGAAGAATTTGCACGTGGTTCATTATTAAATGAATACGAACTTTCAGCAGCTCTTGATGAGTTAACTGGCGTATTCATGCGATTTCATATTATAGCAGAAGCAATTGATAGTCATAAAACTAATAAAGAATTAAATTACAAAGTCAAAGCATATAAAGAAGCGGAAGAGAGTGGAAAGAAAGCTACCATTTCTCAAATAGAAGAATTAGCAAGAGCTTCTACGAAAGAGTTGAGAACGTATCGCGGTGACTTCCTTAACTATTCCGAGAGTGCTGAAAAAGGAATTATTACTTGCCAAGCGAGATTGAAGCGTCAAAGCGTTGAGAAAGGTGCAAAGGGAGTTGATTTTACTGGTGATGTAAACGCTCCTGCCGTTCAAGCTAAACAAGAAGAAAAACCAGATGTGGGGTGGTAAAAATGGATACTAACGAAGCGCAAAAGAAATGTTTTTCTACTCAAAAACAACATCGTGATTGGTGTAGAGAATACGAAGCTATGAGTATTATGTATTTAGCTCAACCAAAATGTTCCGATGATTGTTTGTATTCGAAAAAATGTAAAGAAATCTGGAAAAGATAATGAAAACCTTTAAGCCCCTTTTATGCCCAAATGACGAGATAGACTTAAATACTCTCACCTATCCTTTGCTTGCAAGTACGAAAATGGATGGGTGCAGACTTTTATTTAAACAGGGAGAAATGGTTACTCGTTCTCTTAAATCATTGCCTAACAAACAATTGAATGAGAAGTTTGAACCTCTTCGAAAATTTTCAGAACAAGGAAATCTTATATTAGATGGTGAGGTCTTTGCCACAGAAATTCCTTTTCAGTTTATTGTAAGTTGTTTTATGACAGAAGATTATGAGGCAAAACAATCTATCAAGAAGTGGACAGAACTTTGCCAAGAGCATGATTATTTTATTTCCAGACAAGAAGTTTTTGATAAACTAAATTTTTATTGTTTTGATTGTTTAACAGATGAAAATTTACCATTTCAAAGACGTATTGGAGATGTTGAATTTCATTCACTTCGACAAGATATTGTGCTAGTAAAGCATGTTCGTGTAAATAATGTTAAAGAAGTAACATCTTATTTTAACGAAGTTTTAGAACAAGGATTTGAAGGACTTATATTACGCAATCCAAATAGTCCTTATAAATTTGGACGATGTACAATTAAAGAAAACATTGCTTATAAAGTCAAACCTTGGGCGACTATAGATTCGAAGATTATTGGATTCATTCAGGCAACCCAGGTCAACGAGGATGCTGAAAAGACCGTAAACGAACTTGGCAGGAGTAGAACATCGAAGCGTCAAGAGGACAGGCACACTATTGACAAAGCCCAAGCATTTGTAGTAGACTTTAATGGTAAGGAGCTAAGTGTTCCTATTGCTATGCCAGATGAGAAGAAAGAGTATATTTGGAATCATCAAGACGAGTATTTAAATAAATACGTGGAGTATAAATACATGACCGTTGGGATGAAGGATTTACCAAGAATTCCTAAAATGATACGGATGCGAGAGGATAAATAAGTGGAAGTTCATTCTGGAAACATTAGAGCCGTTCTAATGTATTATTATAGATTCAAGCGTCAGTTTATTTGTTGTTCAGAAGTTAAGACCGACTTTTTTGAACTATCAGATGTTTTGGTATCAACTAAAAAGCACATGATTGAAATAGAGATTAAGACTTCTAAACAAGATTTAATCAAGGGTGAAGCTAGAAAACAAAAACATACTAAGCCAAATGATAAAAGGATTATTAACAAATTTTTTATTTGTGTTCCTACAGAATTAGTTGAAGACGCAAAATTATGGATAGCACAAATAAATCCTAATTATGGGTTAATTGAATTTCGAACGGAAATAAGTAAAAGAGATTTTGTTAGGTATGAAGATTGTCTTTTATTTCATTTTGATGCAAAACTTTTACAACCAAATTACAACGAAGTTCTTAAAGATAAAATGATTAAAAGATTAAGCTCCGCTTTAACAACAGAGTATATTGGAAGGATTAAATAAACTTGACAAACCACTCATTCATGTGGTATACTTAATGTATGAAAACTAAAAAATATATATATTATAAAAATGTCACTTTTTGTTGCAAAAAATGTGGTGATAAAATTTGTTCCACTACCGCTTTATATGGACAAGGTATGTGTTGTTCGTGTTCTCACAAAGACAAACATCAATCTAAAGAAACAAAATTAAAAAGGTCTAATGCAACACGTGGAGAAAAACATTATCTTTTTGGAAAACATCGTTCTGAAGAAACTCGTAAAAAAATTTCTAATACAATTAAAAATAAATATAAATCAACGGTTCATTATAATTTAGGAAAACGTCGTTCTAAAATAGCTAGAATAAGAATGTCTAAGGCACATAAAGGGAAACATCTTTCTAATGAACATCGGAAAAAAATTAGTGAATCGAATAAAGGAAGAAAGTGTTATTGGTTAGGAAAACAAATGTCCGAAAAAACTAAAAAGAAAATGTCTAAATCATCTAAAGGAAAAAAGAATCATCGTTATATTGATGGATTATCTTGTTCACAATACTATTGGGAATTTAATGAAACTCTGAAAAATAAGATTCGTCAAAGAGATAATTTTAGTTGTCAATGTTGTGAAAAGCAACAAATAGATTGCGAACGTGCCTTACCTGTCCATCACATTGACTATAATAAACATAACTGCAAAGAAAATAATTTAATCACCCTTTGTATTAGTTGTCACGCAAAAACAAGTGGAAATAAAGAATTAGATAGAGATTACTGGTACGCTTACTGTACTTACTTAATGGAGAATAGATAATGCTCGATAAATCAATTTTAGATAATTTAGAAAAAATTAAAAAATCCTGTCTTGTTATAGATATAGAGTGTTCAAGTCACTATCCGAATGACGGACGTGAAGTGAACATTTCTTCTGATTTTGAGAATTATAAAAAGTTTGCAAAAGTTAAATGGGTCGGATGCTACTCTTATCTCCACGATAAAGAGTATTTTTTTACTATTAATCAATCTCAAGAGATTATACAACTTCTTCAAGAACATAACACCTTAATTCATTTTAACGGTGAATCCTTTGATATTCCCATTTTAACAACCAACGGCTTTCTTGACCTTGATAAGAAGTATCTTCAAGTAGATATAATGACGATTCTTGGTACGTCTAATTATAAAAATGCACAGGGATATGCGAATAAAAATAGAGCAGCGTTAATGGATATAAAACTAAAAAGTAATTCATTACGATGTATGGCAGAATCTTTTAAACTCGATTATTTAAAAGGAAGCATTGAGTATAAAATTTTCGCAAAGAACACATGGACTGTTGATGAAGAAAAAGAGATTATTTCCTATCTTCGAAATGATGTTATGGCAACGAAATGTTTATTCGAAAAATTGTGGAATTATTTTTTACCTTTTGCAGAACTTTTAGACATTAAAGATATTTATAATCTATCTTGGATAAGAAGCAGTATTGCTTCCTTGACCTACAAAGCTGCTTGTAAAATCTTATGTACGGAAGCCACCTATACTGAAAAGGCTGCCTGTCGTGTTATTGGCGTGGAGCCGACGTATTCCGAAAAAGTAAGCGAAGCAGAAGATATTGGTGGAAACGTTTTTCTTCCAACGGTAGAAGAAGAAACTGGTGTTTGGTATGTTGATTTTCAAAGTCTTTACCCTCACATTTTTTGTCAATTTAATCTTCCAGCAGAAGTAAATCCAGATAACATTTCAGCTAAAAGAAAAGTATGGCATGGGAATGAAGTATTCCAAGTTAAAGGTTATTATGATATTACAGAACAACACCCTCTTTCAAAGTATATAGCTTCTAAATTAAAAGAGAGAATCGCTTTAAAGGACGTTGATAAAAATCACCCGATGGTATATACATTAAAGATTTTTTTGAATGGACTTTATGGTGTAATGAGGAGTGCAATCTTTGAAAAAGTTCATACACCTAATTGTGGGGCAGATTGCTGCTTTTTAGGTCAGCAGATTCAACAGTTAGCGAAAGAGATGCTCGAACAGTTTGGATTTACAGTTATTGCTGGTGATACAGATTCATTAATGATAGTGACTAAAGACCCTAATAAAAATACAAGAGATTATGTTGTTGATTGTTTAAATCAAATCGTAGAAATTATTAAAGATTCGGTTCCTTATCCATCAGAAACTTTTAAAATAGGAATTGAAAATTATTTAGATTATATTTTATTTCCTTTCGAGGACGCTACAATTGTTGGTGAAGATGGTAAAAATAAAAAAGAGAATGGTAGATTAATCTATCAAAGAACTGCGAAAAAAAAGAACTACCTTTACGTTTTTACAAATCCTAAAGGAGAAAAAGAAGTTAAATTAGTAGGTTTACCAATTAAGAAAGATAATAGTACATTACTAGCTCCAAAAATTTATGAAGAAGTATTGAAGCCAGAAATTATAAAAAATAATAGAGCCAAATTTTCTAAAGCGTTTCTTGACAACATCATTAATGAGTATTTAAAGAAGCCAGAAATTTTACAATTGTTATCCCAAGAATACAAAGTAAATGCTGCTTCTTCTTATAAAACAAACTGTATTCAAAAGCAAATTTCAGATGCTTATTTTAAGGGTCGGGAAGGTGTAATTAGACTTGTTAAAAATTCAAAGGTCGGTAAATGTGGTAAAGGAACTCTTTATGCTACTGTGGAAGAAGTTACTAATGCTAAATTAACAAGAGAAGAACTTGACTTGGACAAGGCCGAACAGGAATTAAGTCCTTTTATTCTTTTTGAGGTTGGCAATACCCCTGTAGAAGCCACAAAACAGCCCAAAACCACCACTTCTAGCTCCGAAATAGCTAAAGCAGGGGAAATACTTGTCAAACCTAAGAAACCGAGGGGAAGGCCTAAAAAGGTCGTTGCCCTTGACAAGTAGGGTAAGGATATGGTATACTTATAGTATGAATACGAAAACGTGTACAAAATGTGGTATTGAAAAAGAAGTCACCGAATTTCATAAAGATAGATGCCAAAGCAGTGGACTTAGTTATATTTGTAAAAATTGTAAAAAGAATTATCATTTAATTAATAAAGAATTAAAAAATAAAAAGATAAGAATTTATGAACAACAGAACAAAGATAAAATTAGATTAAGAAAAAAAGAATATTATTTAGTTAATAAATTAAAAATTTTAAAACGACAAGAAAAATATCGTAATGAAAATAAAGAAAGGGTTAAGTTAACTCAAAAAAATTATCGTATAAATTATCCAGAAAAAAGAAAACAAACACAGAAAAAATGGAATTTAAAAAATTCTTCTTATTATAACACATATTCAAAATTACGTAGAAAAAAAGATATTAATTTTAAAATAAGATGTACATTAAGTTCAAGGCTTACATTTGTCACAAAAAACAATAAAACTACGTCTTATATAACAAAACTTTTAGATTGTCCTATAGATTTTTTACGAACACATATTGAATCACAATTTACCGAAGGAATGACCTGGGAAAATTATGGAACTGGACATAATGGTAAAGGTATGCAGGAATGGCATATAGACCATATTTTACCTTGTGCTAGTTTTGATTTAAGTAAACTAGAAGAACAACAGATTTGTTTTCATTGGAGTAATTTTCAACCACTTTGGGCTACTAGGAATTTAAGCAAAGGTGCAAAGACTTGACAACCACCCCTTAGATGTGTTATACTTATAGTGAAAGGATAAAAGATGGGTCGCCAAATTTCTATAGAAGAAGCACTTGAAAAATGGGATAAAGCAGATAACACTCTTAGATGTGAATTCTTACACAGAGTGCATTGGGTTGGTGGAAAATTTAATCCTAATTGGTCTGGTTATGATATGACCGCAGCTATTGCTGGATATTTTAGAGATAAGGAGAATTAAATGGAACAAGGAAAATTTCTTATTTATATTAACCAAAGGTATTATTGGGATTTATCGCTCATCCCGACCAAAAATGAATT
>Ga0315286_10004233_pt1 | contig 13743 bp, 13 predicted proteins | sample YL17G10_0_MG_FD_205038 | JGI IMG/M metagenome (GOLD analysis project Ga0315286, IMG submission 205038) | Sediment microbial communities from Yellowstone Lake, YNP, Wyoming, USA - YL17G10_0 | ecosystem: Environmental > Aquatic > Freshwater > Lake > Sediment | place: USA: Wyoming | collected... | reverse complement strand
GCATGACCATGCAGGGTCTCATCTCGGCATCCTCCTCTACTTCACGAGCACCAGCCGGCGGGTCTCCACGAACCCGCGCGCCACCATGCGACAGAAGTAAACGCCGCCCGAAAGTCCGTTTCCGTCGAGAACGACCTTGTGGTAGCCGGGGTCGACCTCGCCTTCCGTCAGTGTCAATACCTCGCGCCCGGCTACGTCGTAGAGCCGAACTGTCACCGCCGCGCGCCGCGGCACCGCGAACCTCAGCTGTGTGATCGGACCCGCCGGACTCGGGAAGCTCGGTCCCAAGGCGAACCCCGTGGGGAGCGCGCCGTTTTCGGGCGCGGCCGAGCCACCCGTCCCGCCCGGATACCAGAACCCGATCCCGTGGATATGCGTCGGTCCCTGGATCAATCCGATCACCGTTTGGCCTGCGGTCGCGGGCAGGGTGTGGGTTGGTCCGGTCTGTTTTCCTCCGCCGTTTGCCAAGACCCAGCGCGGAATGCGATATGTCGCATGCGCTACGGAAGGATGAAGGGGAACGAGACACAGTACGAACAACAGAAGAGACACGGACCGTTGCATCGCAATGCCCTCCTATGGGGCTCACGGACTCACGGATACCGGCAGATTATACACTTGCGGCTGGTCTCGGGGCACCGGTGATCACCTCTGGGGCCTCGCTACATCCCTAACGTGCGCGGGGTTTTGCGGATGCGGGCAGTCGAGGCGTGCTTTCGCCAGGGCCCCCTTCTTCCTGCCGTCCGCTAACGCCGCGGGACGCCGGCCAAAGCCGCATGAGGCCGTGGACGAACCCGGCTGCCGCGCGTAGGATTGAAGATGTCGGCACAGGTTACTCCCCGGCGAGTTCCTGGGACCGACAGGACCGAAGACCGACTGAATTCATCGGAATCCTGTTCCCATCCAGGGGAGAACGCCAGCGCCTCAGCCGGCGCAACCAGAAACGCCAGGCCTGAACTCGAGTTGCGTGCACCATGCCCTGGGGACAGCAACCCGATGATGCTTGTCCGGTGGCTATCAGCTATTGTGTCCTCGCGATGCCATTGCCCCCGAACAAACGCCTAGGCCCGTACGAGATTCTCGGCTTCCTCGGCGCAGGTGGCATGGGCGAGGTCTACCGTGCGCGGGACACCCGTCTCGATCGCGAGGTCGCGATCAAGGTCATCACGTCCGGGTGCGTGGGGGACCCAGGGCGAGTGCGCCGCTTCGAGCAGGAGGCCCGTGCCGCGGGAGCGCTGAACCACCCGAATGTCGTCACCGTGTTCGACATCGGAGAGCACGAAGGTTTGCCCTTCGTGGTGATGGAGTTGCTCCAAGGACGGACTCTGCGCGATTGGCTGGGTCAGGCTCCACTCCCGACACGCAAGGCGATCACCTTCGCCACCCAGATTTCACGCGGGCTTGCGGCTGCTCACGAGAAGGGGATCGTCCACCGGGACCTCAAGCCTGAGAACCTCTTCATCACCGGCGACGACCGGGTCAAGATTCTTGACTTCGGGCTGGCGAAGTTGATGAAAACGGCTGCTGCGTCCCCGCCGGAAGAGCAGCCAGGCGGAGAGACAGCCTCCATCTCCCTGACCGAGTGCGGGGAGGTTCTCGGGACCGCCGGCTACATGGCCCCCGAGCAGATTCGCGGGGATCCGGCGGATCGGCGTTCTGATCTTTTCGCATTGGGAGCCATCGTATACGAGATGCTCTCCGGAACATCGGCATTCCCAGGGGTCTCACGATTCGAGAGGGCACAGGCCGTCCTGCACGCAGAGCCGGAACCGTTGCGGAACCGGAACGTGCGGATTCCGTCCATGGTCGAGAGCCTTGTCGCTCGCTGCCTGGAGAAAGACCCCGCCCACCGGTTCGAATCCGCCAGCGACCTCGCCATGGTCCTGGAGACGGTTGCTGCGGACCTGATCCCGACGGCCGCGCAGAGTCAGGCGGCCATGGGGAAGACCCTCGGACCGGATCTGGTGTGGGAAGGGCGTTCGAAGGGCAAGGTGGAACCACCGCTGTTCAGCCGACTCACCTTCAAGCGCGGACGGATTTGGTCGGCACGTTTCGCTCCGGACGGACATGCCGTCTACTACTCCGCCGCCTGGGAGGGTGGTTCTCTCGAGGTTTTCTTGACCCGGTCGGGAAGCCCTGAGTCACACTCGATGGGACTTCCACCGGCCGGGGTCCTCTCAGTTTCCCCCGGGGGCGAAATGCTGCTGCTCCTCGGGGGGCAGCTGTACTTCATGGGGCAGAATACCGGAACGCTTGCACGCGCACCCCTGGTCGGAGGAAGGCCACGCGAAGTTCTCGAGGAGGTCGAGTACGCCGACTGGGGATTCGATGGGGGTAGCCTTTGCCTCGTTCGGCGGGGCCAGGGGCGGGATCGTCTGGAGTTTCCTGCGGGGAACGTGCTCCGCGAGACTGCGGGGTGGTTTAGCCATCCACGCATCTCGCCGCGGGGCGATCAGATCGCTGTGATCGAGCACCCTCTTCTTTTTCACGATGACGGTTCGGTCATGATCCTGGATGCCATGGGAGCAGAGGTTGCGCGTTCATCAGGATGGATCAGCTGTCAGGGTCTCGCTTGGGAGCCTTCCGGGGAGGAGGTCTGGTTCACAGGTACCAGAACCGGCTTGAGCCGGTCGCTGCAAGCGCTTTCGACCTCAGGGGACGAACGGCTCGTGGCGCGCAGCGCGGGTCCCCTCTGCCTCATGGATATCTCACGGGATGGCCGGGTTCTCCTCACCCATGGAAACTGGCGATCTGGAATCCTCGGCCTTCCGCCAGACAGCAGGCGGGAACGGGAATACTCCTGGCTGGACTGGTCGACCGTCGCGGACATTTCACCTGATGGGCAGGTGCTTCTCTTCAACGAAAGCGGGGAAGGCGGCGGCCCGGAACACTCGGTCTACCTGCGAAACACCGATGGGTCACTTCCGATCAGGCTGGGAACCGGGTTCGGAATGTCGCTCTCACCAGACTGCCGGTGGGTCTTGACCATCCAGGGTCATGCTGATGAGCTGCGGCTGATCCTGATCCCGACGGGAGCGGGCGAGCCCCGGCCCCTCGATCCGGGGCCCGTCAGGCAGTTCCAGTACGCCGAGCTCTTCCCCGACGGCAAACATGTCCTCTTCGCTGGTAGTGAGGGACGGTGTGGTGTTCGATGTTACATGCAGGATATCGAGCACGGCAAGCCACGACCTCTCACCCCGGAGGGTTACACGGCTCACTCTTCGGGGAGCCTCATATCAAGGGACGGCAAGTTCTTCGTCGCGCAGGACCCAGAGGGACGCGGCGTGCTCTTTGGAATGCGCGGCGGGAAGGCTCGTACTGTACCCGGCCTCGAGCATCGAGATCTTCCTATCCGGTGGGACGAAGAGGGCCGCACACTCTACCTCTTCCGGCGGGGAGAGCTTCCGGCCCGGTTGGAACGTTTGGATCTGGTGACAGGACAGCGGCAGCATTGCCGGGATCTTCAGCCACCGGATCCTGCCGGAATCGTCTTGATACAGAAAGTCCTTGTCACGTCAGACGCGAGTTCCTACTTCTATTCCTATTGGCGGGACTTGGATGATCTCTACCTCGTCGAGGGTCTCATCTAGGCTTGTCCGGTCCAGCTCATGGCCTTGCCGCCCGCAGGGCGGATGCTCGTAGCGGCGGTACGGATCGCGCCGGTCGGATTCCTGATGGGCATGCCGTTTCCGAAGGAGGGGCTGTGGGTGGGGGACCTCATCCCGCGGGCCTGACGGTCAATGGCATGGCCTAGATGCTCGGTTCGGCGTTGATCATGCTCGTCGCCCTCAGGCACGGCTTCAGCATCGCCCCGTCCACGGATGCATACGCCGTGTATCCCTTGGTGTCGCCCGCGCCCGCGGGCGCACGCTGCCCTCCGGATAGCATCATCCCCGGAACTCCATACAGGTCTGGGTCTTCCACCGCCGCCCCGGAAGGCCCCCGGCCGGGCACGTTCTTTGCAGGCCCTGCCAGCAGCGTCGGCGATGGCAGTAGGGGGCCAGCCGCGCGCCGTTCAGTCCTTGTCCTGAGGACGTCGCTCGAGAAAAGCCGATTGTCCCATGCCGCATAGCCCTGCGTGGGACAGAGTCAAGGAGGCTGTCATGAAACCTCTGCACTTCGACATGCGCGTGGCTTTCCGTGTCATCCACTGGGCTGCCAGAATCATGGGCACCCTGTACGCCGCGCTCGTTCTGCTCTTCGCGGCTGCCTACATCTTGAGTCCGACCGGGGATGGGGGCACTCCAGCCGAGATGTTTCCCCTGGCGCTGTATCCGTTCGGCGTCTGTCTGGCGCTGATTGCCGCGCTGCGCTGGCCGCTGGCGGGAGGGCTCGTGACGCTCGGATGTCTCATCGGCTTCTGGGTCTGGCTCGCGATCGCTCGCGGCGCTCGCGGCCTACCGGGGCCAATCCTGATCGCGTTCATCCCGGCGATCCCCTACGCCATCCATGGCGGGCGTGCGCACAGGATCAAGGACGTCCACACCGCGGCGCCCGGCGCTGGGCGCCGCGGGTCGGCCGACCTGCCCTTCCGCGGGCGACCAGAGGAGTGATCGGTGGAACTCCTGAGCCGGCTGCTGCGGAACCTGCTGCTTCCGCCGCAGCACATCGCTGTGGTGGACGATCAGCGCGTCTGGCGAGGGTTCGAGCTGTATGTCGCCGCGCTACACCTGGCGGGCAGGATCGAGCGGACGACCACCAGGCCCCACGTCGGGTTGATGCTGCCGACCTCGGGTCTGACGCCCCTGGCGATTCTGGCGACCTGGATGCTGGGGCGGACGATCGTGCCGATCAACTACCTGCTCCGGCCTGCGGATCGCGACCACGTCATCGGGGACGCGGAGCTCGACACGGTCGTCACCGTGACGCCGATGATCGAGCACTTCGGTGCTCTGCCCGCGCACATCAGAGAGATCCGCCTCGACCGGATGTCGTTCAAAGGAGTCCCGCCGCTGCGCCGGCCCGTGTGCCGTTCCGAGGCTCACCTCGCCGCCCTGCTGTACACGTCCGGCACATCCGGCCGGCCCAAGGGAGTGATGCTGACCGCGGGTAACCTGTCGGCCAACATCCGGCAGTGCGTCGAGTGGGCTGGCCTGCCCCGCCGGACGGTTGTTCTGGGGGTTCTGCCGCAGTTCCATTGCTTCGGCCTGACGGTGCTCACGCTCATGCCTCTCTGGCTCGGAGCCAAGGCGGTCTACACGGCTCGGTTCGTTCCCAAGAAGGTCCTGGAACTGATGCTGAAGCACCGCCCGCACATCATCCTGGCCATCCCTTCGATGTTGAACAGCCTGCTCCAGGCGAGGGGCGCGACGAGCGAGCACTTCTCCTCCGTGCGGTATCTGGTTTCGGGCGGCGAGCCGCTGCCTCAGCGCGTGTTCGACGGCTTCCGAGAGCGCTTTGGTGTCACCCTGAACGAGGGCTATGGGCTCACGGAAACATCCCCGGTGGCCAACTGGTGCCGCCCGCAGGATCACAAGCGCTTCTCCGTCGGGCCGCCGCTGCCCGAGGTAGAGCAGAAGATCGTTTCCCCCGACGGAACGAGGCTGGGCGTGGACGAAGAAGGGGAAGTGCTCGTCAAGGGGCCGAATGTGACGAGGGGCTACTACAAGCTCGACGAGGAGACGGCGGCCGCTTTCGACGAGGAAGGCTTCTTCCGGACAGGAGACATCGGAAGGATTGACGCCGATGGCCACTTGTACATCACGGGTCGCCAGAAGGAGATGATGGTGATCGGGGGTGAGAATGTCTTTCCGCGCACGATCGAGGAGGTGCTCGACCGTCATCCCGATGTCCTCAGCTCGGCGGTTGTGGGCCTTCCGGATCCCGGCCGCGGGGAGATCCCGGTGGCGTTCGTCGAGCTGGCCGCGGAGGCGACATTCGACGAGACACAGCTGCGGGCCCACTGCCGCGAGCATTTGGCGCCCTACCAAGTGCCGCGCAGGGTGATTCGCCTGGAGGCGATGCCGCGTAGCCCGACGGGCAAGATCCTGCGGCGCGAGCTGCGTGGACTTCTCGACGAGCGGGTTGTCTCGACATGAGGCTCTTCCTCTGCACGCTGCTGGCGTCACCGCGTCCTGCTCCATCGCGGCTGCGATCAGCGAACAGGGCTTCGCCGAGATGTGTTGCGAGGAGGTGTGGCCCTACTACGAATCCGGCGAGTTCGGATCGTTCGGGGGACACGCCGACGTTCGCATCGCCTACGTCAGCTACCAGGTCCCTTCTGAGCGGGGCGCGCTGGTAATCTTGCCGGGCAAGTCCGAGTCCTTCCTCAAGTACGCGGAGCTGATCTATGACCTGCGGGGCAGCGGCTACTCGCTCTACCTGATGGATCATCGGGGCATGGGCTTCTCGGAGGCCCTACTGGGCGACGACCCCGGGAAGGTCCATGTCGAGAGCTTCGATGACTACGTCCGGGATCGGGGGAGCTGCATCGATCAAGTCGTTGATAGCCGTCCCCACGCGCGGCGCGTTCTCTTGGGGCATTCGATGGGCGGCACCGTGGCGCTGCTCTTCCTGGAGAGCCATCCTGAGGTTTTCGACGGCGCGATCCTCAGCGTGCCGATGCTGCAGATCATCACCGATCCTCTTCCGGAGTGGGTGGCCTACGCCATGAGCGGGGTGGCGGCGCGGATCGGCCTGGGCGGGCGCTATTGCCCCTGGCGTGGACCGTGGGAGCCCGGGGTCTTCGCTGAGAACATCTTCGCCCGGAGCCATGCGCGTTGGTCACTGTGGGAAGAGCAGCTGATTCCGTCGCGGCGGCTCGCGGGGATGGGCGGGCCCACGCAGAGGTGGCTGCACGAGAGCATGAATGCGGGCCGGCGTGCCCGGCGCGATGCGGGCCGTGTCCGCGTGCCGGTGATGCTGTTCCAGGCGGGACTCGACGAGGTGGTCAGGCCCGAAGCCCAGGAGCATGCCTGCCGGTGCATGCCGGATTGCGAGCTGCGGCTCTTGCCGACTGCTCGGCATGAAATCCTCGTGGAGAGCGATGACATCCGGGATGAAGCCGTGGGGCGGATTCTCGGGTTCTTAGACAAGATTGCGGTTCAAGCGGAGGAGCCGGGGAAGCCATGGTGCGGGCAGGGACAGCACGCACTCCTGCGCAGGGGCACGCCATGACACCACCATGGGGAGTCGCCGGGCGACGTCCCCCGAGCACCGGCTGCGTGACCGAGGGTGGCTTCCAGCGGCGGATCATGTGCCTCGCGCCCGCCGGACCAGGCTCGCGAGAGCCAAGCTCAGAGGATGCGGCCGTGGACGAACACGGCTGCCCCGCCGGAGTGGGCTCACTGCTTTCGTCCCGGCTCTCGCATGCATGATCCTGTTGTTTTGCACGCCGGCCGCGGCAGATCTGACCGACGGCCTCATCGCCTACTGGCAGTTCGACGAGGGTCAGGGCGGGATCGTCCACGACGCGTCGGGCTACGGCAACGACGGCTCGATCTCCGGGGCAACCTGGGTCTCGGGCGTCTGCGGGTCGGCGCTCGATATTGTGAACACCGATATCGTCGGGGGCATACCGTGGCGTTTCGACGATCCGATCAGCGTCGCCTTCACGGTCGCCGGCTGGGTCAGTTGGCACGGTCCTTCGAGCTTCGACCGGCCGGGGGTAGTCTTCGACGGTCGCAGCCCGGTCGAAGGGCTGTGGTTCGGGATCCAGCAGGATGGGTGTCTCCGTCTGAATGTGTACCATCCACCATCGGGTGGAGAGGGAGTCATTTCGACATTCCCCGTACCCCTGGATGCGTGGACGCATCTGGCTGGAGTGTTCGACACCTCGTCGCAGACGTTGCGCGTCTACATCGCCGGGATCGAGGCGGGGGTTGCCAGGGAGATCCGCGATCTCATCCGAAGAATGTCGATCGCCAACCCACTCTGGGGCGCGCCCAGGATCGTCGGTGAACTGGCCAAGATCGGCGTCGATCTCCACAAGTCGACCGTCGAGAAGTACATGGTTCGGCGTCGAAAGCCGCCCGCCGCCACCTGGCGCGCGTTCCTCAAGAACCACATCAAGGACATCGTCACCGTCGACTTCTTCGTCGTCCCGACCGTGCGCAACCAAGTCCTCTTCGTCTTCCTCGTTCTCGCTCACGAGCGACGGCGCGTCCTCCACTTCAATGTCACGACCAACCCAACCGCCGCCTGGACCGGCCAGCAGATCGTCGAGGCGTTTCCCTGGGTGGCCCCGCCGAAGTACGTGCTGCGCGATCGGGACGGGATCTACGGACACGCATTCAGCAGACGAGTCAGGAGCCTGGGCTCGGAGGAGATCCTGATCGCGCCTCGCCCGCCCTGGCAGAATCCATTCGTTGAGCGACGGGTCGGATCAATCCGGCGCGAGTGTCTCGATCACACCATCGTGCTGGGTGAACGTCACCTGAAGCGCATCCTCACCGACTACTTCGACTACTACCATCGCTGGCGAACTCATCAGTCGCTCGAGATGGACTGTCCGCAAAGCCGTGAGGTCCATGCTGTCGATCGAGGATTCGTCGTTGAGATCGACGAGGTCGGTGGTCTGCACCATCACTGCGAGCGCGTCGCGGCCTGACGCGGCGGCAGCCTGCCTCCCTGACGGTCACCGGCACGGCTCCACTGCGCCCGAGCCAAGCTTTCCGAGCTTCAGATTACCCCGCGCCCATCGCTCACGCCGCTGACGGGCAGACATGCGGCCTCACCGGTCACCGAGAAGCGCAGCACACTCGCGTTCGTCTCGCCGTTGAGCGCGCAGATGGAGTAATCGGGATGGACAGGGGATTCTCGGGACCGACATGTGGTGTGCTGGAGGTTCGTCCTGACGGATTGCGCCTCCAAGTGATTGCCTCATAGCATGTTGGCCAAACGCATTCAGTCTTGCGTTTGGCTCGACCATCTGCAAAGCTGTCCGCATGTATCCGAGACCATTCTGGCAGAAGCGGATAGGGGACGCATGGAATCGGAGGAACGTCCTCTGGGTGACGGGAGTGCGCCGGACCGGAAAGACAGTTCTGTGCCAGAGCATCCCCGACGCGGAATACTTCGACTGCGAGCTTCCCCGGGTGCGCAGGCAGTTGGAGGACCCCGAGTCGTTTCTCGCGGCGGTCGACCGCAAGCGGGTCATACTGGACGAGATCCACCGCCTTCCCGACCCGGCCCAGCTACTGAAGATCGCAGCCGATCACTACCCTGGGGTCAGCATTCTCGCCACCGGCTCATCAACGCTGGGCGCGTCCTCCCGTTTCCGTGACACCCTGGCGGGCCGCAAGGTGGAGCTCTGGCTCACGCCGATGATCCTGGCGGACTTGAGCGAGTTCGGGCAGCCGGACCTCGCGCATCGGCTGCTGCGCGGAGGGCTACCGCCCTTCTTTGTGGCTCCCTCTTTTCCGGAGCGGGAGTTCCAGTCATGGGTGGATGACTACTGGGCAAAGGATGTTCTCGAGCTCTTCCGGCTCGAACGCCGGGTCTCCTTCCAGCGATTCCTGGAGCTTCTAGTGATCCAGAGTGGCGGTATCTTCGAGGCCACGCGATTCGCCCGTCAGTGCGAGGTCAGCCGTACCACGATCTCAAACTACCTCGCGGTTCTCGAGGCGACTTTCACTGCTCACGTCATCCGTCCGTTCAGCCGCAGCCGCTCGCAAGAGATCGTCTCGGCACCCAAGGTCTATGCCTTCGACACCGGGTTCGTCTGCGCCTATCGTGGATGGACGGAATTGCGGCCCGAGGATCTGGGAATCCTGTGGGAGCACTTCGTGCTCAACGAACTTCACGCACAGCTGCAATCCCGTCGGATCCACTACTGGCGCAGCAAGCACGGCAACGAGATCGACTTCGTGCTCGTGCCCCGAGGAAAGCCGCCCACCGCGATCGAGTGCAAGCGCACATCCGATGGCTTCGACGCCAGCAGTCTGGCGGCCTTCCGACGACGTTATCCCGGCGGCGAGAGCTTCGTTGTGTGCCAAGACGTCAGCGGCACCCAGGAGCGGACCTTCGACGGTGTGCTGGTGAGGTTCGTGGATCTCCCGAGTCTCATCGGCGCGGTGTCGGGGAGGCTCCTGGAGTAAGGCCGGGTTCGACCCGGCTTTGGCGTCAGTGCCTGGCGGGCCGGCCGGCCGCCCTCACGCCTCGCTCAGAATCAGCTCCATCGGTCCCACGCCGCGTCCGCCCTCGACCGCGGCGACGGTGCCGCACTTCGGGCATTCGGCGATGGGCAGCGAGGCGTGCGGATCGGCCTCGCCTTCGGCCACTGCGCCACGGAAGCCGCACGCCGCGCAGGCGATCGATGCCGGTGTGATCGTCAGCACGAGATCGGCGCCCTCAAGCGGCGTTCCCTTGATCGCCACCGTGAAGGCCTGCTCGAACGATTCGAGCGAGTGGATCTCGAGCGCGCCCAGGGTGAGATGAAACGCCTCGATCGTACCCGGACGGGTGATACCGCGCGTCTTGAGTTCGCCTTGCACACCCTCGAGGATGTTCTGCATCAGGCTGTGTTCGTGCATCCCCAGCCTTCCAGAATCTCCGCCGCCCGCGCGGTGAAGGCCGACAGCGCGCCCGCCACGCCGGCGGTAAGGCCCTCGCGGATCTCGTAGGGATCATCAACCTCGATCGCCAACACGCGCAGCTCGCGCGGGAAGTCGATTCCCAATCGCTCGGCCAGGGCCAGCACCTCCGGCAGACCGGCGTAGTGCGGTGAGGGCGCGATCACCTTGCGGAAGTCGTCGGGTTCGAATTCGTGCAACGTGCCGACCGGCGCCTGCCCGGTCACCACGGCGTCGAGGAGCAGGGCCCGCTCGTAGCCCTCCATCAGCTCCAACAGGGCAAGCCCGGCCTCGGAGGAGAGGACGAAGTCCACCGCGGGGGCGAAGTGCGTTTCGAGGTTCCGCGCGGCCGCGAATCCGACCCCGTCGTCGCCCAGGATGTCGTTGCCCAGCGCGAGCAGCAGGGTCTTGGCGGCGCGCTCGGTCATCGACGCAACTCTTGCAGCACCGCGCCGTCGCGGCCGCGGATCGTCACCACCAGGGGCATCTGCCCCGGCAGCGAGTGTGTGGCGCAGGCGTGGCACGGATCGTAGGCCCGGAAGGCCATCTCGACCTGATTGAGCAAACCCTCGGTGACGTTGCCGCCGCGAATCAGGCCCTTGGCCGCCTTCTCCACGCTCATCGCCATGCGGCCCGCGTTCCCCTGGGTGGCGACCATCAGGTTCGCCTTGGTGATGATGCCGCGCTCGTCGGTCTCGTAGTGATGGAAGAGGGTGCCGCGCGGCGCCTCGACCACGCCGACGCCGACGGTCGGCGTTTGGGTCGGGATGATGCGGTAGTCCGCGCTGGTGATCTCGGGATCGCGCACCAGCTCGACGATCCGCTCGGCGGCGCTGAGCATCTCGACCACGCGGGCGTAGTGGTTCGCCAGCGTGTGATGGACCGGCTTGCCGCCCAGGATCTTGAAGTATTCCTCGTACGCCTTCTGCGCCTCGGGTGTCGCCATCCCCTCGGCGACGTTCAGCCGCGCCAGCGGGGCGACCGAGTAGATCCCGCTCTCCGGACCGTCGACGAAGCCCTTCCAGCCGATCTTCTTCAGGAACGGGAACTTTACGTACGACCAGGGCTCGACGTGCTCGGAGATCACGTCCGCGTACTGCGCCGCCGCGAACTTGGCGACTTCCTTGCCGTTCGGGTCGACGACGCGGATCATGCCATCGTAGAAATTGACCCGGTTCTTCTCATCCACCAGGCCCATGTAGTGGGTGCGGTGGGTGTAATGATCCGACGTGATCAGCTTCACGTAGGCGTCGTTCTTCAAGACGAGGTCCTTGAAGACCTGCAGCGTGAAGCGCGCGAACTCCAGCCCGTCCTTCGCCACGTCCTGGAATTGCGGCAGGTCGGCCGGGGCGATCCCCTTGGCGACTCCGCCGGGGAGACCGAGCACCGGGTGGATCACCTTGCCGCCCAGATATGCGATCAGCTCGCGCAGCCGCCGCCGGGTCGTGATCACGCGCTTGCCGGTCTCGATGCCGACCTTGCCGATCACGCCCAGCACGTTCCGCATCGCCGCCGGTGCGTCGGGACCCACGATGAAATCCGGACCGCCCAGGATGTAGACGTGCAGCGCGTGGTCCTCGAGCATGAAGATGTTGTAGACCAGCTCGCGCAGCTTCTTTCCCGCGGCGGGCGGGTCGACGTGGTAGAGCGCGTCCAGCGCCTTGGTCGCCGCCATGTGGTGCGCCGTCGGGCAGACGCCACAGATGCGGCTGGTGATCTGGGGCATGTCCTCGGCGGGGCGCCCCAGACTGAAGATCTCGAAGCCGCGCAGCTCGGGCACCTGGAAGTAGGCGCGCTCGACGTCTCCCTTGTCGTCCAGGTAGATGTCGATCTTGCCGTGCCCTTCGAGCCGCGTGATCGGGTCGACCGTGATGCGCCGGCGCTTCGCCATGTAGCTTCCCGCCGCCGCCTCGCGTCCCTTGTCGAAGACGTCCTTGACCTTCGGGTCCATGCCGCGTGACCTCCGCTCGGTCGACTACAGGTCCACCCTGCGACGCAGGATGGAACTCGCCAGTCCGTATCGATAGAAGGTGCCCACCGGATCCGGGATCCCCGCGAGCACGCGATCGATCCCCGCCTCCTCCTTCGGCTCGACGTTGGAGCAGAGCGAGGCGAGCATCTTGGCGCCCTGGTCCCGCACCCGCGAGGTCGGGCCGAAGCAGCCGGTGCAGGGCATGTTGCCCTGGATGCAGACCGCCTCGCAGCCGCCGCGGGTCGCCGGGCCCATGCAGACGATGCCCTGGGCCAGCAGGCACTTCTCGGCGTCAAGCATGACCTGATGCGGGCGATGGAACTCGGTGAAAGCGAGGTCGGTCGGCTTCGTCTCCTTGCGCGGGCACTCCTCGCAGAGCGCGATGTCCGGCGCCAGGACCGTGCCCTTGGGGGGCATCTTGCCTTCCAGCAGCGCCAGGACCGCCGCCTTCAGCAGCTTCGGCGTGGGCGGGCAGCCGGGCAGGTAGTAGTCGACGTCGACCACCTGATCCAGCGCGCGCACCACGTTGCGGAACTCGGGGATCGTCGCCGTGCGGCCGTTCTCGGTGAACTCCGTCTGCGGCCGGGTCTTTGCCGCGTTGTCGACCGTGGGACAGTCCTCGTAGACGTACTTCAGGATAGCCTCGCGCGGGAACTGGTTCGCCAACGCCGGGATCCCGCCCTGATGGGCGCAGGAGCCGTAGGCGATCATGTGGACGCTCTTGCGGCGCAGCATCTGTGCCATCTCCTCCTGCTCCGAGGTGCGGATGGCGCCGTTGAGCAACGTCGCGACGATCGACTTGTCGGCCATCGCCTCGACGTCCTTCTTCTTGAAGTCCATCGCGACCGGCCAGAAGACGATGTCGACCGCGTCGGTCACCATCAGGATGTCCTCGGCCAGATCGACGACCGACTCCTCGCAGCCGCCGCAGGAAGCACACCAGTAGAGCGCGATCTTCGGCTTCTCAGGCATGCGCCGTCTCCTTCTGCGCCACCGCCGCCTCGATCCGGTCCACCTCGGCGTCCCAGTCCTGGAACCGGCCCGGCAGGTCGAGCGGCCCCAGTTCCCGGAGCTGCTCGACCATCTCGTTGACGACCACCTTGACGCGGTCCCCCTCGGCGGCCGAGATCCACTCCAGACGGAAGCGGGGCGCCGCGATGCCCATGTCGCCCAGCATGCGCTCCAGCAGCCGGGCGCGCCGCAGGCACTTGTAGTTGCCCTCGATGTAGTGGCAGTCGCCCGGGTGGCAGCCGCCGATCA
>Ga0315286_10004231_pt1 | contig 13745 bp, 6 predicted proteins | sample YL17G10_0_MG_FD_205038 | JGI IMG/M metagenome (GOLD analysis project Ga0315286, IMG submission 205038) | Sediment microbial communities from Yellowstone Lake, YNP, Wyoming, USA - YL17G10_0 | ecosystem: Environmental > Aquatic > Freshwater > Lake > Sediment | place: USA: Wyoming | collected... | reverse complement strand
GCTGCTAAGACGCCGGACGGGCCCTGCCGGGTACAGAGCTGGCTGGTGCCGAGCCAGTGCGTGCCGAGTCGGCGCTCAGTCGAGGCGCGTGGCGCACCGCTCCTCGAACCTGGCGTGGCGAACTCCACCTTCGTCAATGCCGCCATCGAGACGACCAGACGTATGCCATAATCGGCCGGGAAATCGGCGGAGGCCTGGCCGCGCCCGTGCGAACCGGCCCCGCGCCGCGCTGGAGGCACGCATGAGCGAATCCATGAGCGACAGCACGCCAGACACCGCCGCCGGCGCCGTCAACTACTGCGCGCAGTGTTCGAAGGCGCTGACGGCCGAGGACACCATCGCGGCGGGCGATCGCCTGTTCTGCCGCTCCTGCTACGTGTCGCTTCGCGCGGAGCTCGAGAAGGTGGTCGCGTCGATGTCCGCTGACGTGAATTATCCGCAGGCCGCGGTCGGCGCGGTGCTGGGCGGCGTTGTCGGTGCGCTGGCCTGGTGGGGATTCACGGCGCTCACACACATCGCGTTCGGCTTGTTCGCCGTGGCTATCGGCTTCCTCGCAGGCCACGGCGCGGTGAGGTTTGCCGGCGGGAAGCGTTCAGGCGGCCTCCAGGCACTTTCGATTGCGGTGGCGCTGCTGAGCTACCTCTGCGCCATCTACCTCGTGAACATGACGTTCATCAACAAGGCCCTCGCCACCCAGGGTGAGGCGTTTCGCGTTGGATTTCCCCCACAGAGTCTGGACCTGCTTATCCGCGTCGTGAGGGTCGATTTCGGCGTGATGGACTTCGTCTTCCTCGCCATCGTCGTCTACGAAGCGTGGAAAATCCCGCGGCCCATCGCGCTTCCGCCCGAGGCGGCGGCATGAACGATTCCAGGATGGATGACGAGGCGCGCAAGCGTCTCGAGAACCTCCGCGCCGTGCTGGCGGGGCCTGGCCTCAAACCTGTCCCGCCGTCCCGGTCTGGTGGCGGAGCCCAGGCGGAGCCGACGCAAGCCGACAGCGCCCGCCACTCTCACCGCACGCGCAACACCGCGCTCGGCGGCTTGGGCGCGGCAGGCCTGTTCCTTCTTGGTAAGCTCAAGTTCCTGGGCCTCCTGGCAGGCGTCCTCAAGCTGAACACGCTGCTCAGCATGGTGCTCAGCATCGGGCTCTATGCGATGGAGTGGGGCCTGCCGTTCGCGATCGGTTTCGTGCTCTTGATCTTCGTGCATGAATGCGGGCACGCCATCGTCCTTCGGATGGAAGGTATTCCCGCCGGGGCACCCGTCTTCATCCCCTTCCTGGGCGCGGTCATTGCGATGCGAGGCATGCCGCGCAACGCCTACGTCGAAGCCAAGGTCGGGATCGGAGGCCCGATCCTGGGGTCGATCGCGGCGTGGGCCGTGCTCGGAACGGGCCTCTGGCTTCAGAGCCCGATGCTGGTGAATCTGGGCCACGCGGGCATCCTGATCAACCTGTTCAACCTCATCCCGGTTTCGCCGCTCGATGGCGGCCGCATCGCCGGATCCTTCTCCCGCGGTGTCTGGATCGGCGGGTACGGGGTCGGCTTGCTCGCACTCCTGCTGACCCAATCGCCCCTGTTGCTCGTGGTGCTCGTGGCCGGCCTGTTCACGATGTGGCAGCGCTGGCACCATCCGGTGCCGGGCTACCACGACATTCCCCCGGGGAGCCGGCTGGCCGTAGGGATCGCGTATGCCACGCTCGTCGTCGCCCTGGCTCTCACGCTGCCGATCGGGTTTGCCGTCCACCCTGAAATCGGCCTGTAGCGGCCCGAATCAGGGGTCGGGACTAATGAAGAGTGTTTTATCCGCCGTGCGCAGCAGGGCGGATAAAAGCAGAAGCTGCACGGTTCCCGTTGCGACGATCGGAAGCATTAGAGGACTCCGCTCGCCTTCCGCTCAGCAGGCTAACAGAATCCCCCTTATCGGACTGCCCAAAGCCGGGTGCTCGGAGCACCGGACGGCCCAGACACAGCGAGGCGCGTGTCGAGCCCGAACTGGATCTCCACGTCGTGTTGGACACCCGCTCCGCCCACAGGGCTCGGGTGTGGATCGGCTGAAACCCCGTTGTTGTAGCAGATGTTGGTGACCGCGGGACCGTCCCCGAAGTTCCAGACGTATGTCGCGTCATCCGAGCCGGGATCATTCGAGCTTGCCGAGAACTGGAGTGAGTGGACCTACGGCAGGATGAACTCGCGGTTTGGCTCCGTGGACCACGCACCAGTCCCGGCGAAATCAGCGAAGTCCTCGTGTAACCAGAGAAAAGTCATCTAACGAGGCCACTTTCTGGCGGGCAACGCGGAAAATCGGATGAAAAGTGTCGCCGTCCTGTTGGTGTACGCCTTGCACCGTTTCCTCTTCGGGGTCTGTGAAGGTTCTTAGTCCGCAAGTCAATTCACCCCAGGTTTCCCGCTGGAGGCCGCAATGTGCTCCCGGCCACGGTTGGGTTCTCCGCGAAGGCCGTCGCCTCATTTAACAAGGATAGGAGTCTCCAATGTCCCGACCACTAACGGAAGCCGGCACTCTCTGGGATAGGCGATCGGAGCGGTATGGGCGCCTCAGGGCTCGAGTCCTGGCGGCGTTCGCACTGTGCCTCTTGGTCCTGCCCGTTTCTTCATGGGCCGCTCCTTTCCGCGGCTACTTCCAGTTCACGCAGCCGGACGGCTACCAACTCACCGTGTGGGGGCAAGGGGATGAGTTCCATGCCGTGTTCGAAACCACAACCGGCTACACGGTCGTGTTCGATCCTGCGCAACAGGCGTACTTCTATGCGCAGAGGGCCGACGACGGCAAGAGCCTCCTCTCCACGGGCGCGCTGGCCCACGCCACGGTCCCGCCGGGCCTGGCCATGCACGTCCGGATGGATCCTGACGCAGTGGCGGCTGCCGCGCTGGCGCGCCAGAGACAATGGGACATCGACACGGAGCAGTCCAAGCGTTGGTCCGAGCTGAAGGCGTCCAACCTGGGCACGCCGTTGGCAGACGGCCTCCAACTGTCGCCGCCCGGCACTACGACCACTGGCGCGAAGGTGGGGTTGACGCTGCTGATCGACTTCTCCGATGCCCCGGCAACCATCGCCCAGTCGAGCATCGACGCGTTTCTCAATGGGGACTCGTACACGGGCTTTGGAAACAACGGTTCCGTGAAGGAGTACTTCAGCGACAACTCCAACAACCGCCTCACCTATACGAACGTCACGACGATCTACGTTCGTATGACGCAGCCGAAGAGCTACTACAACAACACGTCGATCGATTGTGGTACCCAGGGCAGGCTGCTCATCAACGACGCGATGACCATCCTGAAAGCGAGGAGCGACTACACCACCGTCATCCTGCCGACGTTCGCCGGCCTCACCGTGGACGGGTCCAACAGGGCGCTTGCCTTCAATGTGTTCTTCGCCGGGGGGAACAGTGGCGTCTGGTCCTACGGGCTCTGGCCCCATAGCTGGAGCCTCGGAAGCAACATCTCGCTGGGAGACGGCCACTTCCTCTTTCGGTACCAGATCACCAACGTCGGAGCGTCGCTGGCGCAGGGGACGTTCGACCACGAGAACGGCCACATGCTCTGCGGGTTCCCGGACCTCTACGACTACGGCTACGACTCGACGGGCGGGGCGGGCTACTTCTCCCTCATGGGGTCCGGCGGCAGCGGGGGGAATCCGTCCCAGGTCGATGCCTACCTCAAGCTCGCCGCGGGATGGGCGACCGCCACGGACCTGACCAGCGTCTCGTACCTGACCGGAACACTCACGTCCGCACCCACTGCCGGCTTCGATCAGTTCTACCGCTACAGGAAGCCGGGAGTGGCCACCGAGTACTACCTGCTCGAGAACAGACAGAAGATCGATCGCGATCTAGCTCTCCCGTCCGCTGGCATCGCGGTGTGGCATGTTGACGAACTCGGCAACCGGGACAACCAGAGCCTGGTGCCAAACACGACGCATGCGAACTACGAACTGACACTGGTGCAGGCCGACAACCTGTGGCACTTCCAGAACTACGTCAACGCCGGCGACGCCAACGACCTGTACCGCCAGGGGAACACGGCAGCCGCCTACACGAACCGCATCGACGATTCGAGCAGCCCGAACGCGCACTGGTGGGACGGAACGCTCTCGGGGATGTCCATGAGCGCGTTCAGCCTGCCCGCGGCATCGATGACGTTCACGATTGGGGCGGGGAGTGGGGGCCTGGACGCTCCGATTCTCGCCCCGGAACCTGCGGTCACCCCGGGCACGACGAACACGATCTACTGGAGCGCGGTCACGCCGCTGCCCGAACCGGTGCCGCCCGCACAGGATCCGGTAACCGCAGCGTCCACGTCGGTCGAAACCGGCCACCGGGACGTCGTCCCGGTCCCGACGTCCGTTGACAGGGAGACGCCGGCGTCTTCCGGGGAGCAGCCGAAGCAGGGCAAGCCCCCGGTCGGTGCCGCCGCCGATCCCTTGAACCAGCAGCCAATGGCTGGGGGAGCCATTCCAGTCCAAGTCGTCTTGGACCGCGCCAGCCTGCCTGTTCCGTCTCCACAGGCCGGAGAGCAGAAGCCCTTCTTCGAGCCGCCGCAGCTGGCGTGGTCGACCATCATGAACGAAACGTTCGAGGGCATCTGGCCGGCGGCGCCCTGGGCGGTGTACGGCACTCCGACCTGGGATGACACCAGCTACGCCTACCACGGGGGTTTCTGGAGCGCGTGGTGCGCGGACTCCAGCGGCGTGAACCCGGCTAGCGGTTACGTGAACAACATGAACGCCTGGATGGTTTACGGGCCATTCAGCCTCGCCGACGCCAGCAGCGCCAACGTGGTGTTCTGGTACAAGAACCTGTCGGAACAGAACTACGACTACTTCCAGTGGATGGCCTCCACCGACGGCGTCAACTTCGGCGGCTGGCAGATCAGCGGGGATCAGAATACCTGGCGCTCGCAGACGTACGATCTGAGCGGCGTCCTGGGCCAGCCGCAGGTGTGGCTCGCGTTCCGCTTCGTGAGCGACGGCTCCTTTGCAGGCGACTTGGGGTACACGGGCGCGTGGGTCGACGACATCGTCATCCAGAAGGACGTCACGGCGCTGCCCGACCTGACGCCCAACCAGCCGGCGAACTGGAACAACAGGCTGCCAATCGGCATCACTCAGTTGGGCTGGGCTGACGCGCACAGCTATAGCGGCGCCTATTTGGACGACCAGGTCGTCTACGTGAACTGGGAGGACTTCAACCAGGGAACGGCCGCGGCCGGGAGCCATACCGTCCGCCTGGAGGTGACGGGAACCGGTGGTGGCGCCTGGTCCTGGAACATTGCTTCGACGAGCCCCGGCGGATGGGCGAAACTGACGAACGACCTGGGTGTGGGCCCGCTTTCGGCCGGAAGTCACACCTTCAAGATCTGGGTTGACTACGGCGGCACCGTCGCCGAGTCGAACGAGGGCAACAACTACTACGAACGCACGATCGCGGTGGGCACTTCGGGCGTGTTCTACTATGCGGAGTCCGCCGACAATCTGAGTTTCACCTCCCCCGCGAATTCCGGCTGGATTAGCGGTCTGAGCACGACGTTCAGCAGCCTGACACCAGGCACCACGTACTACTATCGTGTCAAGGCAAAGTCTGGTATAGAGCAGAGTCTCTGGTCGAATGTCGAACATTCACAACAGCAGTCCGACACGGTCACCATCACGGCCGGCCCGAGCGGTTTGCCCAACCCGGTGGGCTCCGCGCTGACCGCAAACCTGACGGTCACCGCCACGGACACGCTCGGCCATCCCCTGACCTACTCGTGGAGCGCGGGCTGCGCGTGGGCATCCTCGAACGGGACCTTCAGCAGCACCACCGTGAGGACGCCGACGTGGACGGCGCCGGCGAACGATACTGCATCGACGCAAAACTGCACGATAGCCGTCACTGTCACTGATGGGGCCTACGCTCATTCTGCCTCGGCCTCCTACGGGCAACAGGTGTTGACCTCCGGGTTGAGGCCTGACCTCCTGGTGTCGGCCTTTACCGTGCCGACCATCTTCACGCCGGGCGGCTCCCTGTTGGTCAGCTACACCATCGCAAACGGCGGCGCGGGGGGAGCGGGCCCCTCGACGACCGGCTTCTACCTGTCGACGAACAGCACCTGGGACGCCGGCGACACCCTGGTCGTATTGCAGCCAGCCCCGGCGATCGGGGCCGGAGGCTCGTACGCGGCGGCCCCGATCCTGACCATGCCGCTCGTCCCTGCGGGTAGCTACTACTTGATCGCCAAGGCAGACGCTACCAACATCGTTTCGGAGACCAGCGAAACCAACAACACGCACGCCCACAGCACGAAGGCGCTGCCCGACCTCGTCATCTACTCCATGGTCGTTCCGTCCATCCCCACGACCCCGACGTTCAATGTGACGGTGACGACCAGGAACCAGGGCGGGGTGACGGCACCCCCGTCCACTACCCGGCTGTACCTGTCGGTGAACAGCACGTGGGACAGCCTCGACATCCAGATCGGCGCGATGTCGGTCCCGGCGCTCGGCGCCGTGGCCAACTACACGGCGACCGTGGCCGTGACGCCGGTGGTTCCAGTCGGACGCTACTACCTGATTGCCAAGGCGGACGCCCTGGGCGTCATCACGGAGGTCAGCGAAACCAACAACACGCGGTCCGGCGTGACCACGATCGGGGCCGACCTCATCATGTCGCTGTTGACGGTGCCGACCAGCTTCACACCGGGCCTCAGCTTGACGGTGACCAACACCGTCAAGAACAACTCCGGGTGGGCGGCGGGCTTCTTCGACGTCGCGTTCTACCTCTCGACGAATACCGTCTTGGACGCCGCCGACACGCTGATCGCCACGCGGCCGGTCCCCGGTCTTCCGGCCGGGCTGACCAACACGGCGGCGACCGTTCTGACGATGCCGGTGGTCCCGGCGGGCAACTACTACCTGATTGCCAAGGCGGACGCGCCCGTCAGCCAGGTCCCCGAGAGCAACGAAACCAACAACACGCTCGCCCGCCTCACGAAGGCGCTGCCCGACCTCGTCGTCTCCGCGCTGACGACGCTGCCGAGCGGGGCGGGTCTCCCGCTGGCGCTCACCGAGACGACCAAGAACCAGGGGGGCGCGGCCACGACGGTCAACACGTGGACCGCGTTCTACCTCTCGACCAACAACGTGTGGGACGCCGCGGATACGCTGCTCGGCTCCCGCGTGGTGCCGCCCCTCGCGGCCGGGGCGACGAGTGCCTGGAGCGGGAGCTTCGCCGTGCCGGTGGGCTTCCCGACCGGGACGTTCTACGTGATCGCCAAGGCTGACGCCAGCACGCTCGTGACGGAAGTCTCGGAGACGAACAACAACAAGGCCGCGTCGGTGAAGATTGGGCCGGACCTGAAGTTTGTCAGCTTCACCGTGCCGTCGCCCGTCATCCGGGGCAATACCTACCCCGTGTCGGACGTCGTGCAGAACGTGGGCGGCGGCAACGCGGGGCCGTGTCTCGTCCGCTTCTACGCCTCAGCCGACGCCGTCCTCGACGCCGGGGACATCCTCCTCCCACAAGCACACGGGGTGCCGGCGTTGGGGCCCGGTGCGCTGGCTGCCGGAGGAGTCGCGCTGACGATCCCGACGGTGATTCCGGTGGGCTACTACTACCTGATCGCAGTGGTTGATGCCACCAACGTCGTTCCGGAGCTACTGGAGACGAACAACACGCTCGCGCGTCGGGTGCTCGTCCAATAGCGCGGCCCGAACCGGGCCGTCGCTGGTAGTTGGAAGCGGCAGGCGGCTTCGGCCGCCTGCCGCTCTTCGTGTACGCCGGCTAGTCCGAAGGTCCCGCTGAAAAGCCGCTCATTCTGACCGTAACTGATTGGCAGAGGCCAAGATATGTGTGTTGTCGGCGCGGCATACGTACCCATGTAACAGACGATATGGCGCTTGACTAGTCATGAGAATACGCTAAGAGCCTATTGACGACGACGGAATCGTAACAATCCCATGCCGCGGGGCTGCCGCTAACAGATCTGCAATTCCGAAGGGCCGGGTCGCGTCATTAGTCCCGACCCCTGGCGCTACTTGATCAGCTTCATCAGCTCAGCCACGGCGGCCTCGAGTTGCTGGTCCTTGCCCGTGATGACGACGGGGTATTCGTTCATCACCTTGATGTCGGGCTCGGTCGGGGAGTTTTCGAGATACTTGCCGGTTGTCGAGTCCTTGACGCCGACGCCCGGCACGCCCCAGCGGAGGCCGTCCTGCAGGCTTTCCCACCCGGCGAACGTACACGTGCCCGGGACGGGCATGCCCACCAGTGGGCCGAGTTTCAGCATCTTGTACACGTAGGCGTAGCAGTGGCCGTCGCTGTAGTTCGCTTCGTTGGCCAGTGACACGCTCGGCCTGGTCCAGCGGAAATTGGGCTCGAATCCGTTGCTGCGTGTATCCGTGGTGTAGCTGAAGAACTGCTTCCCGCTGAGGAACATCGCGAGGTCGGCCACCAGGTCGCCACCACCGTTGAACCGCGTGTCGACCACGAGACCCTTCCGCAGCGCGTACTTGCCGAGCGCCTCTTCGAAGGTCGCCCGGTAGGCGCCGTCGTTCATGCCAGGCACGTGGATGTAGCCGAGTTGGCCATTGCTCAGCCGATCGACCTCCTCCTGGTTCCTGCGCACCCAACGGGCGTAGAGCAACCGGTTCTCTTCGGCCAGCGTGATGGGCTTCGTGACCACGTCGGTCTTCTTGACGCCGTCGGCCACCGCGAGCAACACCGGCTTGCCGGCCTTGCGATTCAGGAACTGCGCGATGTCCATGTCGGGAGCGACGATCTGCCCGTCCACGGACTCGATAATCATGCCGGGCTTGATGCTCATCCCGGCCTTGTCGAGCGGGCCGTCCTTGACGACCTCGGCGACCTTCACGCCGGGCCCCGCGTACGCCTGGTCGTAGAACACCCCCAGCGCCGCCGTCGCATCATCGGTCGGGCCTGAGGAGGCGTAACTCGAGCCGCTGTGGCTGATGTTGAGCTCGCCCAGCATCTCGCTGAGCATCTCCGAGAACTCGTAGTTGTTGCTGATGTGCGGGAGGTACTTCGCATAGACCGGACGGATGGCCAGCCAGTCGACGCCGTGGTAGCCGGCCGAGTAGAAGGTGTCGCGGGTCCGGCGCCACACGTGGTCGAACATGGCCGCGCGCTCGGCCTCGGTGTCCGCCACGATCTCGCTGCTGAAAGGCACGCTCTCGCGCTTCGCGCCTGCGGGGTCGATCTTCGAGAGGGTGCCGTCGGCCAGCAGGAAGATGTTCTTCTGGTCCTTGTCCCACTCCATGCTGCCGCCGGTGGAGTTGAGCGTGACCAACATCTTGGTTTCCTTGGTCCGCAGGTTCGTGGACCAGAGATTCGCGTTTTTCTCGAAGCGCGCGAGGTAGTAGAGCGTTTCGCCGTCCTTGCTGACGAGGGCGTCGCTCAGAGACGACGAGTGGATCGTGAGTTTGGCCTTGCGGATGTCCAGGCCGTCGAAGTCGATCGCGAGGTCCTCGACCTTGGCATCTTTCGCAACGTCCTTCTTGTCCTTGTCCGCCTCAACCTTGGGCTTCTCCTTGTCCTTCTTCTCCTCGGCCTCCTTCACCAGCGCGTACTCTTCCTTGGTCAAGCGGAACCTGTCCCAGGCGTCCTTCGTGAAAAACATCGCATAGGCGTCCCGCTGAGCCGCGCCGCTCTGGGCGACCGACTTCAGGCCGTCTCGATTGCTGAACCACAACATCGCCTTTCCACCCAGGATCCACGTCGCCCTGCCGTCGTTGAACCCGCTCAGCGTGAGGTTGGTCGGCGTGCCCTTGCCGTCGGCACGGACGAGGCCGACTTCGCCGGGCGCGATGCCCGGGATGGAGTAGTCGAACAGCAGCCACTTGCTGTCGGGGCTCCAGGTGAAGTGATGGGACGGGCCGCCGGCGAAGATTTCCTTGTCGGTCAGCAGCGTGCGCGATTGCTTCGACTCGAGGTTGAGGATCTTCAGCGTGTTGCGATCCTCGATGTACGCGATCTCCTTCCCGTCGGGTGAATAGAGCGGCTGGTAGTTCTGCTGCGCGTTGGCGATGACCGGCGTTTCCTTGACGAGGGTCGATGCGTAGAAATAGGGCTCCTCGTCGCGAGTTTTGCGGGCTTCATAGATCGCCCAGCGGCCGCCGCGCTCCGACGCGTAGATGATCGCCTTGCCATCGGGCGAGAAGCCGACGCCGCGCTCTTCCTCGGGGGTGGTGCTGATGCGTTTGGTGACGCCGCCTTCGACGCTCGTCACGAACACGTCGCCGCGGGCTACGAAGGCGACTTCCTTGCCGCTGGGCGACACAGCCATCTCGCGCGCGCCGTTCGTGATGGGAACCACGCGCTCACGGTTGGCCTTCGAATCGGCGGCAATCGAGACGCTGACCTTCTGGGGGCCGCTGCCGGGCTTCATCGTGTAGAGATCGCCGTCGTACCCGAAGCACAGGACGCCGCCATCGGACTCACTCAGGAATCGGACCGGCAGCTTCTTGAACGACGTGACCTGCTGCGACTTGCCGCCCTCCACGTTCATCTTGTGGACGTTGAAGGTGCCGCTCTCTTCACTGAGGTAGTAGAACGCCTTGTCGCCGTCTGTGAAGACCGGGCTGCGGTCCTCTCCGGCGAAGGTGGTGATCTTGCGGTGTGTGCCGGCCTTGGTGTCGTGGATCCAGATGTCGCGCGTGATGGCCGACGTATGGTGCTTACGCCAGGGGTTCTCGCCGCCCTTCTTGTCGTGATAGAGCAGGAACTGGCCGTTCCTGCTGAACTTCACGTCCTCGGCCGGAGTCGTCTGCAACTGGACGGGGCGGCCGCCGGCGGCCGGCACACGGTACAGCTCGGGCTGCGACCCGGTGGGATAGAGCCGGTTGGCTGCCGTGTCCATCCTGGCGGCCCCGAACACGACCGATTTGTCGTCCCCGGTGAATGTGTAGGGGTATTCGGCGGCGGAATGGAACGTCAGGCGCCGGGCCTCACCGCCCTGGGCGGGAATCACGAAGATATCGAAGTTGCCGTACCGGTCGCTGGCAAAGGCAATCTGCTTGCCGTCGTGGCTCCAGACGGGCATGAAGTCGTGGGCCTGGTGCACGGTCAGCGGAACGGCGGTCCCGCCGGTGGCCGCCACCCGGTACAGATCGCCCTTGTGCGTAAAGACGATGGACTTGCCGTCGGGCGAGATCGAGGGATAGCGGAGCCAGCCTGAATCGGACTGGGCGGCGGCGGCGGACACCCCGCACACAAGGATGTAGTAGAGCGCAAGCAGTCTTGTTTTCATACGTTCAGGCCTGGTGTGGAGTCGATGGAACACATGAGGGGGTCAATGGGGCCGATTGTAGCCTCTTGGATGGGTTCTTTGCCAGCACGGTTTGCCCGGGCGCGCTGACAACTGAGATATCATCGCCCGCGCCCGCTATTGGGCCGATTGGGAGGTGTGATGTTTGCTGCCGAGACCTACACGAATCGCCGTGCGCGACTGAGCGCGTCCTTCCCGTCGGGGCTTCTGCTGTTCCTGGGGAACGACGAAAGCTCGATGAACTACGCCGACAACACCTACCCATTCCGCCAGGACAGCACGTGGTTGTACTACTTCGCGATCGATCACCCGGGGCTGGCTGCGGTGATCGACGTGGATGAGCACCGGACGGTGGTCTTCGGAGACGACCTCACCCTTGATGCCATCGTGTGGACCGGGCCCCAGCCCACGGTCTCGGACCTGGCGTCGCGTGCTGGCGTCGCGGATACCGCGCCGGCGTCGGCGCTGGCCGACGTGCTTCGCAAAGCCCAGTCCAGGGGCCGGACCATCCGCTTCCTCCCGCCATACCGCGGCGAGCATCGCCTGAAACTGGCGGACGTGCTCGGTCTGTCCCTGCTCCGCGTGGACACCGGGGCCAGCCTGGACTTCATCCGCGCCGTGGTGGCCATGCGCAATTACAAGAGCCCCGAGGAAGTAGCGGAGATCGAGTGCGCCGTGAACACCTCTGTGGACATGCACGTGACGGCAATGGCCATGGCACGCCCCGGCATGCGTGAGAGTGATATCGCGGCCAGGGTGACCGACATTGCGCTGGCAGCCGGCGGCGGGCTCTCCTTCCCGGTGATTGCCACCGTTCATGGCGAGACCCTGCACAACCACTACCACGGAAACACGCTCGCTTCCGGGGATCTCTTCTTGCTGGACTCCGGCGCAGAGACCGCCATGCACTATGCCGGGGACCTGACAAGCACCTTCCCGGTGGATCCGACGTTCACCAGCCGCCAGAAGGACGTCTACCAGGTCGTGCTCGATGCGCATCTCGCCGCGGTCGCGGCCGTCAAGCCGGGGCGCCCGTTCCGGGAGATTCACCTGCTGGCCTGCCGCACGCTCGCGGAGGGGCTCAAGGGGCTCGGGCTGATGAAAGGCGATCTGGACGAGGCCGTGGCCCAGGGTGCCCACGCCATGTTCTTCCAGTGCGGCCTCGGCCACATGATGGGCATGGACGTGCATGACATGGAGAACCTGGGGGAAGTGTGGGTGGGCTACGAAGGCCAGCCGAAGAGCACGCAGTTCGGGCTGAAAAGCCTGCGCCTGGCGCGTCCCCTCGAGCCGGGGTTTGTCATGACCGTGGAGCCCGGCCTCTACTTCATTCCCGAGCTGATCCGCCGCTGGAAGGCCGAGGGCCGCTTCCTCGACTTCATCTGCTACGACCGCCTGGAGACGTTCGTGGATTTCGGCGGGGCCCGGATCGAGGAGAACCTGCTCGTCACCGCCGACGGGCATCGCATTCTCGGCAAGCCGAGGCCACGCACGATCGAGGAGGTCGAGGCGATTCGAAAAAACTGAACCCGAGGCCGTCCTCCGATGCGGCCCTGTCAACACTCAGTTGGAGGCCTGGTCTTCAGACCCGGCAACTTCACGCATCGAGACCGCTGACCGGGGTCACCCCAGCAGAAGGCCGGGCACACTCCCCCCGAAGGCCGTCGCTTGTCGCTCCCGACGTTGGGTTCCTTCAGTCCGTCGCCCCAGACATCGAGGTCCGGGGCTCCTGGCGCTCGTTGGCGGATGCCGGCCTTACATCCCCGGTTCCCCCGGCCTGGTGATCGGCGCCCGCTGCAGCGTACGGGCGCCCGTCACCGCCACATCCACCCCATCGAAGCTCGCCGTGCCGCGCAGGTCCTGCGGCCCCGACGCGCCTGCCGGCGGCGTCAGCGTGTAGCGCAGCGTCTGCGGCGCCTCGTCGAAGAAGGGTCCCCAGCGCACCACGCCCGCCTTCTCGTCCCAGTACCCGTCCGCCGACACCGCGCTCATCTGCCAGCCAGCCGGCACGGTTTCTTCCAGCGCCCACGTCTGCACGTCGTCGTCCGGCGTCACCGTCAGCGGCACCGTCGGCATGTAGGCGGCCGGGGTCTGGCGAACGGCCGTCCCGATGCGCGTGCGGCGCACGGGCGAGATGGGGGCGGGTGCCCCGGGAGTTGCCTGCCCTGAGCGCAGTCGCCCCTCGACGTCGCTCGGGGCGACCCTGAGCTCGGCGGAAACGGGAACGCTGATACGGCTGACAGCGTTCACGGGCGCAGTTCCGAGGGAGTGCAGACGCGCACGTCATGGGAGCCGACACGTCGCACGTAGCCAGGCGCGCCGGAGGGGCTGATGAGGTAATTCCGCCCATTTGGATAGTAGCTCCGAAACACCGCCAGAGCCGTGCTGTCGAACGCGCCGGGGTCCCACTTGCACTCAACCACATCCACCTCATCACGCCCGTGGGCGAGCACGAAATCCAG
>Ga0315286_10004230_pt1 | contig 13746 bp, 11 predicted proteins | sample YL17G10_0_MG_FD_205038 | JGI IMG/M metagenome (GOLD analysis project Ga0315286, IMG submission 205038) | Sediment microbial communities from Yellowstone Lake, YNP, Wyoming, USA - YL17G10_0 | ecosystem: Environmental > Aquatic > Freshwater > Lake > Sediment | place: USA: Wyoming | collected... | reverse complement strand
GTAATGGACCGCCTACTTCTAAAGGCATGCCATCCGCAGCATTGATCGCTACGGTTACACAGCCATGAAATGGTGGCGCAAGTGTTCCCATGGGTCTTGGACCAACCTGCCATTGCTTATTTAAATAAATGACAAGCCATACTTGCGTATCTGCCGATCTATTGTTGGAATCGCCTACGAATTTGCTATATTCCCCGAAGCTCATTTGCTCCACTTTGACCACAGTCAGTGGCTCTGTGTAATCGAAGCTCGATCTCAGCCCGGATTTGGCTGCGATCAGGGCGTTCGATTCGCTCTCGACAGGAACGCCAAAGCGGAAGGTCGGTGTTGATTCTTGGTAAATGGTAGATGTACAGGCTGCCAGCATCAGGACGATGATGAAATGAAAGAAAACCTTCTTCATATCAAACCACCTTTATTGTTGATCTGGGTTACCATCTGGTTCAGTTAGCTATAGTTCGAACGCTCAGCTGCCCTTGCTGCGATGAACTCAATACGTCAGATGCCTTATCGCATTGAGTTACTCATGAGTGCGGTTCATGATTGTGGGCAATGCCCTCGCTTATCCGGAGTACGTACTTGTCAACCGATTCTTGTAAATAATATATCTAAACAAAGAAGCACACGGAATCCGCAATCGTTAAGCCTTCCTCGTGGTGGATGACATCCACGACCGTTTGCGCGTAAATGATCAGGATTATTGATATTCCATGCCCCTCCTCTAATGATTCGATATGTATATCCACTGGAATCAACGTCTTCCTCATTCCAGCCTGTCAAACACCATTCCCAGATATTTCCCGTCATATCCATAACTCCATAAACGCTTTTCCCCTTGGGATATTGATTGACACTGGTTGGCTGTCCGACATTACCGGCATAGTTTCCGCGAGTCTCGTCCAATTTGTCGCCCCATGGATAGCACCATCCGGTATCGTCAAGGGCCGCACGCTGCCATTCCTGCTCCGTTGGAAGCCGGATACTCCACGCAGATGGGCTGTGAGTGTTTAGAGACTTATCGTGTAATATGCTTCTCCTGCTTTCTAATTCAGCGGAAAGCCAATGACAACAAGCCATACTATCAAACCAACTGGTACGCGTGCGAGGTAAATCGGGACCATTGAAAGCGGTGGGTTTTGGATTTTGATGATCTCTTCGCCATTGCATCGCTTCGGAAGAAAATTCCCACCACTGGGAATTGGAAAAACCGTTTGGATTCTCGAGAAATCTCTCATATTGGGCATTCGTAAAGGGATATTTGGCAATTGCGAAATCAATAACCTGATAAATTCCGCCTTTTGTGCCTCCATCAGGAGTGGCATTTTCAAGTGGCACGATACCGCCTTCCACACGACACCATTCAAAGGGTGGGCATAGTATGGATTCAGTGGCTTGTGACAAAGATTCGAGGTATGAGAAACCAGCCATGGACAAATTATTCCTATTTCCCAGCGATTTACTTCGCGTAACCTTAAGGAGACATCCACTGTTACGCCGCCGAACGGTTTAGGATGAGCGGCTGCGGTTGGCTACACCCGATGCCGGAGGGTAGCACCGGACGGAGAGGTAGGCAGCAGTTCGCTCCATCCGGCATCGGGCAACGAATACACTCGGTAAGAGACACCTTTCCATAAACAAAAGAGCGCGGAATTTATGGCTGCAAAGGTCCTTCTAGGGATGCGTCGGAAGCGGGATTCCCTGCGGAACAACTCCGCATGGATTGGGATATACCGTTAATGTGTAACTGACTGCCGTATCCGCCGTATCCTCGATCCGATAACCCGTAGGCGGATCTCGGAAGGTCTTGCCGCACCCCAGGTCTGTTTGAGCCGCTTGAAGATCAGGGTAGTTATGCTTCAAGATACGGAATCCGAAGTGGTCATTGGCGCTGTCACTATCCTGGTCATAAAAGAAAGTTCCGACCTCAATGCTGATGTTTGACTGGGGGATGGAATTGATCAACGTATCCGGGTTTTGAACGCCAAAGGCGCTGCCCATGGCCGCGAATGTGTAAGGAGGCGCATCTTTGGTGCATCGGATGGATAGCAGCTCCATGATCGAACCGCTTCCCAGGGTAAACAATGCGTTGGTGGGAAAGAATGCCGCCACGACCGGGTCAAGCCCTGACTCGCTCCCACCCCATCCGAATTCTTTGAACGCATTCCCATAACCCGAGCTCAGGCCAAGTTCATAATAGAGTTGAAGTTCATCGCACGGCCCGTCCGATATGCCGTCGCCTGTCCAGGGTATCTCGAGTGTTTCGAACTTCACCACAACATAAGCCTGGCAGGCCGGCAGGTCGTAATCGAATGGGAGGCTGAGCATCGAGCGGACCGTCCCGGCCACTGCCGCCACTTGCCAGCGGACGGACTTGCCGCAGCCGGTCGGGGGCGACACGGGGATCGAGCGCGCCGTTGGGTCGCTGACCGTCTTGTAGGCATTGCCATCCAGGTAGATCTCGAAGCCGCTGATCGGCTGCTTGAAGGCCGGCGAGGGCTTCCATTTCCAGCTTAGAAAGGTTCCCGCGCAGTTGAAACCGGGACACCGGGTCCCTTCTTCCAGCACGTCATAAGGCGGCGGCAGGAGCGGGTCGGGAAAGTAATCGTAGACCTGCGCCCCGCCCGGGTTCACTGCTCCCAGCGGCGAGATAGCCATGCCGAATTGAAAAGCGCCGCCATCCAGCACCAGTCTTCCGCCATTCCAGGTTTGAATGGGGAATACGCCGCTGAAATTTCCTAATTTGGCCAACGTGCTGCCGGCCCAACCCCAGCACTCGCCGCTGACTTCCACTGAATTATCCGCAGGCAGAGGAACGCTGAAGACGTGCGGCCAGGCGGCGAGTTTTCCCTGGCCGCCCTGGACTTGAATAAAGTTCCCGTCTTGTTCGGGCAGGCGCGTCTCGGGTGCGCCCTCGAGAGAGACATAGCAATAGGCGCGCTCATAATTCCCGCTCACGCTCAGGTCCTGCAGGTCTATCTGCAATTGGGTCGCCGCGGCCGGAGCACACTTGGAATCGACCTCCGCCAAAACAATGTTGCTCGGCTGGCTGCCGATGGTGTTATAGGCTTCGACCCAAAAACTTAACCCTCCGCCTGCCGGGGCGGGAAACTCGAACCAGGTTTGCCCGCCCGGGGAGGGCTGCAGGGTCGCCAGGATGTGGGCTGGCGAATTCGTACCCGCCATCCAGACTTCGAATCCGTCCTCATTATCGGAATTGTCGTTCCATGCCAGCGTCACTCTGCAGTCCTTCACCTGCGCCAACAGCCCGCTTGGGGCGGCTGGAGGCAGCACGGTCAATAAGGTCAGATTCCAGGCTGGCAGGCCGGCCGGATCGAGTGGCAGAACGGCAGGATTGATCGGCTGAAAGTTGGCCGGCGGCGGGACGGCCGGGTGGGCAGCGGGTGGCGGCTCGTTTTCCGCAGGCTTTGGCACGCTGATGATCGCCCCTGGCGCAGGTGCTTGACTAGCCAGGGAGGGATTGAGCGCCTGTAAAGTCGCCTCGTCCGTGTTGTAAGCGGCGGCCACACTTGCCAGGCTCCCGCCTTCTGGCAGTGTGACAAGCAGATGCGCCTCCTCTTGTTTGGGCACCCCGACGATCAGCCGCGGTTCACTCTGCCCGACGATGCCCAGGCGGTTGACCGCCCGCACTGTCAGCAAGTGGACGCCCTCCGAGGACATTTGAAAATGGGCATAAAGAATGGGCGCCAGGTCGCCTTCGGCAGCCGGGTATTCCCGTTCCTCCTGCACTTCGCCATCCAGCCAGACCTCCACCCGCTGGAGCGGAGCATCGGCAGAATCGTAAATATTGGCGATGACAGGCAGGCTACTATCGATCATGGCGCTCATCCCAACTTGTGGTTCGATGATCTGGACAACCGGCGGCTGGGTTTCCTGCCGCGCCTGCTCCTGGCGGTGACGTAAAAAACCAACCGCCAGCAGGCCGATCACAAGCAGCAGCGCGCCGGCCAATAAAAGCAGCCCCGCCATCAACATATAACTAGGTCGTTTGTTCATGCTCGGCATCCTTATTCGATACACACAACTTGGATGGTCCATGGCCCCGCCACCGCGGTGTTATATGCCATGTCTGTGGCGCGCAAGCTGATCGTCCAGTAACCCGCACTGCCGGCGATTGGCCCTACCGTCGCCTGGTACACATCTCCCCCGACAGGAAGTAAATACCCGTCTCCCGCATCCAGTGGGCCGGGGCCGTGTATCTCGTAGATGACATTCCCTATCGTGGAGCCATCGGTCACAATCGCGCTGATGGAAAAGGTGTTGATGGTTCCGCACCCCAGTTTCGATACGCTGGTTGGGGCGATCGTAACGTTCGAGATGGAAGGGGGAATGATGTCAGCTTGAGTAGCTGTGACAATGCTGAGCAGCGAAAGCGTGGCAGGCACCGGCATCGCCTGCCAGTTTCCGCTGGCAATGCCTGTACTGGCCGAGACCCAACATAATTCGCTCCCTGCGGATTTCCGCACCCGGAACCAGTCGCTGTGCTCATCGCGTCCTTCGATGGGGACCGTCACACCTTTCATCAGCACGTCCACCACATCCGATCCATCTCTGGGGGTCAGCCGGCAATTGGCATTCTGCTGGAGAGTGAACTGTGGAGCGGAGCCCAATGTTGGCGTGACGGTCGGAGTTGCGCTGGAGAGCGGCTCGGTCGCCAACAGGTTGACAGCGGGGGTCGGGGTTGGCGTGCCTGAAGCCGGGCTGTTGTTTCCGACCGTGATCTCTACGCTGGCAGGCGCGCGCCCATTGGAGTTGCCTTGCTTATCTATGGCGAGTACGCTGATGGTATAGGTGCCAGCTCCCGGCGGCGTCCATTCGATGCTGGCCTCTTCCAGCCGTGCTCCCCCTTTGGATACGCTTGCAATTGGATCGGCAAAGATCAGGAATTCGATCCTGGCGATTCCATCCGCATCCGCGGCATGCGCCTGGATCATGAGCGGCGCTAGCGGAAGATGAGCGCCATCCAGGGGTTGATCGATCCAGGTCATCGGGCCTTGAGATTGGGAAGACAGGTTGCAGGCTGTCAACCAAAAGATCACCAGGATCGCGGTCGCAAGTGAAACTGCGGATTGCCTTTCGCTGGTCTTTGCCATGGTTTTGTCTCCATTGAAGGTGCCTGAACAGCCGCTCCTCGGGGGTGTTCCGAAAAAGACTGGGATTCCCACGCGCAGGCTGCACGCACACTCTCTCGGCGGGTGGCGGCTCAACGGCTTAACATTATTAATATTGTATAACAATTTGGAAGAAAACGTACCACGACTCCCACCTGACCGCCCAGCCGGCGGAGCAGGTTTGAGCCAATATTCGAACCTCGTCGAATGACTTTTGCAGCCAAATTCAGCCATGATTCCCGGCTCCAGCATGATGGCAGGATTGGATTTGGAGAGTAAAATATGCCTGAGGACGCCATGAAATCATTCCGCAAGGAACTCTGGTTCAACATCCCCACCCGGCGCGACTTCGTCAACATCACCTCCGAAGTGGAATCTGCATTGCATGCGAGCGGCATCCGCGAGGGGTTTTGCCTGGTGAATGCCATGCATATCACCGCTTCTGTCTTCATTAATGACAATGAATCCGGCCTGCATCACGATTATGAAGAGTGGCTGGAAGGCCTGGCTCCGCATGAACCGGTCGGCAAATACTGGCACAACCGCACCGGCGAGGATAATGCCGACGCCCATCTCAAACGACAGGTGCTGGGCCGCGAAGTGGTCATCGCCGTGACCGAGGGCCGCCTGGATTTCGGTCCCTGGGAGCAGGTCTTTTACGGCGAGTTCGACGGGCGCCGTAGAAAGCGGGTGCTGGTGAAGATCATCGGCGAGTAAGGCAACGCCACGAATATCTGTGCCTTCCCTTATCAGAAGGTTTGCATTCCAAAGGAGGAGAATCATGAAACGCTTGCACTGGTACGACTACCTGACGATCAACCTGTTCTGGCTGGGTTTGAACATCCGCAACACGGCCCTGGGTTCGATCTTCATGCCTTATCTGGTGGGCATCTTTGCACCGCAGGAGATCAAGAATACCGCCCTGGGTGCGATGCGCTCGGCAGGACTCGTGATCGCCATGCTGGTCCAGCCGGCGGCGGGTTTGCTGAGCGACCGGTCGACCTCCCGTTTCGGGCGGCGCAGGCCGTATATATTGGTCGGCGCATTGTTCGACTGTCTCTTCCTGGCAGCCATTGCCCTTTCGTGGAATTACTGGGCTTTGTTGATCGCTGTGCTGCTGATCCAGTTCTCTTCCAATATTTCGCACGGCCCGTTGCAGGGGTTGATCCCGGACCTGGTGCCGGAAGACCAGCGCGGGCGCGCCTCGGCGGTCAAGGCGATCATGGAATTGCTGCCGCTCATCCTGGTTGGCCTGACCATCGCCAAGATCGTCGGCGCCGGCCAATTGAATCTGGCCATCTTCGTCACCGGGATAGCCCTGCTGGTAGTCACGCTGATCACGATCTTTTTTGTCAAAGAGACGCCGCTGCAGGAAAAACCGGCCACGCCGTTCTGGCCGCCGATGGTGCGCGTGCTCGGGATGCTGGGCGGGATCGCCATCGGAGCCGCAGCAGGGTTGCTGGGCGGCGGAGTAATCGGTGGGCTGGCCGGGCTGATCACCCTGCTCTTCGCGGAAAAGGCAGCCGCATTGTCAGTGGGTGTCGGCGTGGGCGGAGCGGTGGCAATGATCGTCGCGGTGGTGACGGGGGTGTGGGCCGGCGCGCTGGGTACGCTTGGCAGGCAAGCCCGCCAGAATTCCACCTTTGTCTGGTGGATCGTCAACCGCCTGATGTTCCTGGCGGCGGCTACCTCCATCCAGGGATCCATCTTTTACTTTGTGATGTATGCCTTCAAACTGAGCAATGAGCAGGCAAGCAGCATGACCGGCAGCCTGACCTCCATCATCGGCATTTTTATCGTCCTGACCGCCCTTGCAAGCGGCTGGATCTCCGACCGCATCGGGCGCACGCGCCTGGTTGCCGTGAGCGGGATCGTGGCGGCTGCCGGTAACATTCTGCTGTTGGTCACCATTTGGGTGCCGAACCTGACCATCGTCTACATTGCCGGCACGATCATCGGGCTGGCAACCGGTTTGTTCATGACCGCCAACTGGGCACTGGGCACCGACCTTGTGCCGGCTGGCGAAGCCGGCCGCTACTTGGGCATTTCGAACCTGGCCGGAGCGGGGGCGGGTATCATCGGTGCCGGCATCGGCGGTCTGGTGGCCGACTATATCAACCATTATTACATGGGGCTGGGATACTTCGCGGTCTTCGCGGCTTATGCCGTCCTGTTTGCGTTGAGCACGGTCACCTTGCTGCCCATGCGCGCAGTTAAGAAATGAACGCTCTGCTCTGGCTGCTGCTCCCGGCTGGTTTGGTGCTGGCGTTTGGATTGGCCGCCTCGTTCTACGTGACCAGCCGCCGGCCGCGCAGCGCTTTCCATACTCCGGCAGAATACGGGCTCGAGTTCGAAGAACTCACCTTCAAGGCCGCGGACGGGTTGCAGCTGCAGGGATGCTGGATCCCGGCTAGCGCTTCCGAACGCGCCGTGATCATCCTGCACGGCCACGGCGGCAGCCTGGATTGGGACCTGCAGCGCGCCCCGGCCTTGCATGCGGCCGGGTTCAACGTCTTCCTGTTCGACTTCCGCGCCCACGGGCGCAGCCAGGGCAACCTGGCGACTTTTGGCTACCTCGAACGGCAGGATGTGCTGGGCGCGGTGGAATTTCTGAAGCGCCGCGGCGTGAAACGCATCGGGCTGCTGGGCTTTTCCTACGGCGGGATCGCCGCCATGCTCGCCGCGCCGATCTGCCCGGATGTCCATGCGCTGATCACGGATGGGGGCCCGACCCGGCTGCGGACCGCGCTGGCTGCACGCGCGGTTGAACTGCACCTGCCGCGCTCCCTGGCCGGACCCCTGGCCTGGCTGACCCTTGTGATCACCTCCCTGCGGCTGGCAGCGAATTTGTTCCATTATGAGCCGGTGCGCTGGGTGGGGAAGATCGCCCCGCGGCCGGTCTTCTTTATTCACGGCGAGCTGGACCAGTACTGCCCCGATTTCGACGAACTATACACCGCGGCGGACGAGCCCAAGCAAGCCTGGCGCCTGCCGGGAGTCGGTCATACCAAGGCGAGTGAAACAAATCCCGAGGAATTTCGCCGACACGTGATCGAGTTCTTCAACCGCAACCTTTAAGCGATGAGCCTGCGCCTGCGCTTTACTGAATCAGATTGGGAACGCATCCGGCGTGACTGGTCTGCCTGGTGGGCAGGGGAGCTGGACCGTCCGCTGGTGGTGCTGGAGTGCAGCGAGCGGCTGGACAGGTATGACCCCCATTGCGCCAGTGTTTTCCTCGGCAACTATCCGCTGAATACAGCGGCTGACAAGATCCTGGACGAATTCGTACCGCGTCTCGAAAACACGCATTATCTGGGGGACGCCTTTCCACGCTTCTGGCCGAATTTTGGACCCGGGATCGTGGCGGCGTTCGCCGGCGCGCAGGTGCAGCCCGCCTGGGATACCACCTGGTTCACGCCCGCGCAAGCGGGGTCCATCCGCGACTTGCGCGTTGTCAGCAATTGGGAGAACCCATGGTGGCAGCGCGTGGTTGAAATCACGCAGGCGGCGGTCAAGTGCTGGGGGCGGGACCTGGCAGTGGGATTCACCGACCTGGGAGGCAACCTGGATATACTAGCTGGGCTGCGCGGGACCCGCCAACTGCTGATGGACCTGGTGAAATCACCAAATCAAATCGACCGGCTGGTGGGGGAGACCAACCGTCTCTGGCTGGAGTGTTACGACCGACTGGATGCCATTATTTCTTCTGCTGGAGGCGGGATCACTTGCTGGGGTCCGTGCTGGTCGAATGGGCGCGGCTACATGCTGCAAAGTGATTTCTCCTACATGATTTCCCCGAAGATGTTCGAACGTTTCGTCCTGCCGGACCTGGAAGCCTGCTGTGCGACGATGGATCACGCTTTTTACCACCTGGATGGAAAAGGACAGCTCGCACATGTGGATGCCCTCCTTTCCATACCCCGTTTGCGAGGCATCCAGTGGGTGCCGGGTTACGGCAAACCACCTTGCGAAGAATGGCTGCCTTTGCTCAAGAAGATCCGCGCGGCTGGAAAACTCTGCCAGGTGACGGTCAGCCCGGAAGGTGCTTTGACCATCCTGCGGGAATTGGGTGGAAAAGGATTCGCCTTTGTGATCGATGAACCGCCATTGACCCCTGCCGAGGGACTGGCTTTTATGGAAGAATGGCGTGGGTTGTAATAATGAAAACGGGCGACCAGATGACCGCCCGTTTTGCGTTTAGACAAGATTGTCCTTGTCTTCAGACAAAAGCATCACTTTATACGCCTCGGCGTATTCAAGCCCGTGTTCCTTGCCTTCTTCGGCGGCCCACTCGTGGATCATTTTCTCCGGGTCCCAATCTCCCAACTGGCTGGCATGTTTTTTCAAGGCTGAGATTTTTATATCAATCGTAGCGGTGATGTCAATCCAGGTATCGGACTTCTCCGACCCGTGGACGAAGAGCCGTTTCACTTTGTGAGGTTCAAACCCTTCAGCGAGTAGTTCGGTAAAGATGAGACGTGTCTCGGAGGATGGGAAGACTGCGTAGAGAGCAGCCTGGGCCGCGGCGCGGTGGTCGGGATGGTTGATATAGCCGCTGCCATAGAACACTCCCTGGGGGTCGCCGATCACGACTGCCTCCGGTTTGTAGCGGCGGATGAGACGGGTCAAATCACGGCGCAGGTCCAGGGACGGTTCCAGCTCGCCATCCGGGTAATGCAGGAAGACGGTCTCCCGGATGCCAAGGACGGCATTGGCGTTACTCTGCTCAGTTTCGCGCAGGCGGGCGAGTTCCGGCTTAAAGTCTGCATTCACAGACGGTTCGTTCGACCCGGCCCCGCCGCTGGTGACGATGACTGACACCAGTTCGCAACCAGCCTGCACCCAGCGTGCCAGCATCCCGGCGACGGTGAATTCCTGGTCGTCCGGATGGGCGTGGATGGACATGGCTCGTTGGGGGATGAATTCTTTTTCGCTCATGGGGATGATTTTACCCGATTTACCCCGGCTCCATTTGTAGCGCGGCAAATATATATCTCAGGTTTGAGCCCGGTCTCTTGCGCGTAACCGGCAGCCAGGTCGCTGGCAAAGGCACCGGCGGATTGGCTGGCCACCAGGTTGACCGTGCAGCCGCCAAAACCGGCTCCGGTCAGGCGCGCCCCGTAACAACCCGGCAGCGCCCGGGCCAGTGCAACCATCGTGTCCAGTTCGGGGCAGGAGACTTCGTACAGGTCGCGCAGGCTGGCGTGGCAGGCATTCATCAGTTCCCCAAAGCGGGGGGCGTCATTATTTTCGAGCAGTTCGAGCGCCTGCCCGGTGCGGGCAATTTCCTCGATAACGTGGCGCGCCCGCTTGGCCACGACTTCTGGCAGACGGCTGGCGTAGAGGCGAAATTTATCCAAGCTCACGTCCCGCAAAGCTTGAATCCCGGGCAGGAATTCCTGCAATAGTCGCACGGCTTCTTCACAGGCGGCGTGACGGTCATTATATGCGCTGCCCGTCAACGAGCGGCGTACGGAGGTATCCGCAATGACGATAACGGTATTCTCAGGCAGGCGCAGCGACTGCCATTCCAACGAACGGCAGTCGAGATATAAGAGGCGGTCTTTCACGCCGCAGGCCGAAGCGAACTGGTCCATGATCCCGCAGTTCAGGCCCACATACTGGATCTCGGCTCTCAAGCCTAACTTTGCCAGTTGGATGGGGGCGACCGTCCAGCCGCCCAGTTTTTCCCAGGCCACGCCGAACGCCATTTCGACCGAGGCCGAGGAACTCAGCCCGGCGCCGGGCGGCACTTGCGAAGCGAAGACGGCTTCCACAGCGGGCGTGTCAAACCCATCAGCGTTTAGGCTCCACATCACCCCGGCCGGGTAACGCGCCCAAACAGGGAGCGGCGCGCCGTTCGAATCCTGCCGGTCGAGAACGGATTGACGGTCGAACGAGATCTCCTCGTCCAAGTCGAGCGCCAGAAGCGTGGAAAGAGACGACCTGGATTTCCGAAAAGCGACCAATGTGACCCGGTCAATCGCGGCAGGCAGGACGAACCCGGCGTTGTAATCCACGTGCTCGCCGAGCAGGTTGACCCGCCCCGGGGCACGCGCCATAAACTGCGGGTCGGCTCCAAAGCGCTGTCGAAAAGCTGAAAGGAGGCGTTTTCGGATGTCCATGGTTAAAGGTCGAAACAGAGATGTTTCATGAACAGCGGAGTGAAGGCCGCCTGGGAGGTCAATTCCACGTAACCGATCCCCCCGGCGATCGTCTCAGCTTCCAGGCGCTTATCAAGCGATACGAGCATCTGTTTGGCACCCACTCCGGCGGCGTTGCCCACCTGCCGGAAACGGTCCATCGGCAGAGGTGGGAACATGCCGGTGCGTACGGCTGAACTCAGGTCGAGGTAGGTACCGAACGCCCCGGCCACGATGAACTCATCGAGGTCGACGTAGGTCAAGCCTGCATTTTGGAGGAGGATTTCCACCCCGACCCGGATGGCGGATTTGGCCAACTGGATCTCGTGAACATCCTTGCGGGTGACGACCAGGTCGCGACCCAGACCCGTCTGCGCAGCGGCTACAAGCATGTACTCGGAACCTGTTTTTAAGACCCCGGTCGGTTTGACCAGCCCGCCATCCTGTAACGCCGCGACCACGTCTAAAATCCCCGAGCCGCAGAGACCCACCGGAGGCAGATCCTCGATGCTTTGCCAGAGTATCTTTCCATCGGACCAGCGGGCGCGCTCGATGGCACCCGGCGCGGCGCGCATGCCTTCACGGATGTGGGCACCCTCGAAGGCGGGACCCGAGGCACACGAACAGCAGATGACTTTCCCGTTCGCAACCAGGCTGATCTCAGTGTTCGTACCGATATCCATGGCGATGATCTTGCGCGGCGATTTCCACGCGTCGGTGGCCAGCAGCATGGCGATGTGATCTGCCCCCACGTAACCGGCGATCACCGGCGGCAGGTACGCCATTGCGCCAGGACCGAGATCTAATCCCAGTTCGCAGGTGGGGAGGCTCATCGAGTGCGTCACAGCAGGAGCGAAGGGAGCGTGGCCGAGCTGTTCCACCGGCAGCCCGGCGAACAGGTGGTGCATGGCTGTGTTGCCGACCAGCACTGCATCGGCGACAAAATCGATGGAAACATGCGCCTCAGCGCACATTTCTCTCACTAATTTATTCAGAGTTTCCACCAGAACATTCTGGAGTGTTCTTGCCCCGTCCGGCTCGCGTCCTGTATAAGCGATGCGGCTGATGACGTCCTCACCGAAGGCGATCTGTGGATTCATCGCACCGGCTTTGGCTACTGTCACACCGGTTTCGAGGCGGACGAGATAGGCTGCCAGCTTGGTGGTGCCGATGTCCACAGCCAGACCGTAAGCACCCGGCGTGCGGGCTGCCGGGTTGACGGCGATTTGCGTTTCCTGGCCTTCCACTTGCAGGCGCTGGGCGCTGGTGAGGGACTCGGGTGGGATGTCGAGCTTTACATCGCTGAGCGGCTCAGCCTGGCAGGCCAGACGGATCCCGGCAGCCAGGTCAGCTGCGCTGAGGACGGCCTGCTCCACCAGGGAGGGCGGCGTCAACCTCCCAGCAGCCAGGCGGACCCGGCATTCATCGCACGTCCCCGCGCCCCCGCAAACGGAAGCCAGTCCCACTCCGGCAGCCTGGGCGGCGTCCAGAAGAGTCTGCCCGGGGCGGGCTTCACCGCGCCGGCCGAGCGGTTCAAAGTCAATGCAGAAGGGTTCAGGCATGCCGGTAGCGGCACCTTTCCCGCAGGCTGCAAAGTTCGCACTGATCGGTCTGGACCATTTCCGGTCCGACGCCGACGACGAACGAGATGGATTTCCTGGGGACCATCATCCCACCAGAGGTGAGCGCGATGCCGGCCCGGGACGGGTCGAGCAGGGCGAATATCTGCGGCTGCCCGACATCCACCGGCCATTCCGGTTCACCGGGACTGAGCGGCGTAGATACAGTCAGACCTGCAGACTGCGCAGTTTCGCCGATGCGGGCGCAGACCTGCTGGCCGAGAGATTCGATGGCAGCATTGCAAAAACCGTCGAGAGCCATTCCGAGGAGTGGATCAGCTTTCATCCAGGAGGAGGCCAAGTCCTCCAGCTCGGCACCGATGGTGCAAACGACCAGAACGACCTGCTCAGCCCCTGCCAGGTGGCGCGCCACCAGCGGGCTGACAAGGGCATTTCCGCCCTCCAAGAGGATGCGCTCGTGGAGATGTTCGACGACCCTAACCGTCTGGTTGAGCGCAACCGGACGGATTTTTGTAATCCCCTCACTCAGGGCTGCCGAGGCGGCTTTCAGTAAAACTGGTTTCTTAGCCCGTACAACTACCGGGTCTGCGCCTTCGCCGCGCAAAACATCATCGGCATTGAGGGTGAAGTCAAAACCTTCCAAGAGTTCCATCAGGATGATTTTACCCCATACCCGCCGCCGCCCGGTGTGCGGATGGATAGGACGTCACCCGGTTGCAGTTCGAAGCTTCCTTTACCCGGGAGAGGAAATTCCTTCCCGTCCCGGATGAGCAGGTTTTCACCAGTCTGACCGGGTTCTCCGCCATCCAATCCATAAGGTGGGATCTTACGCCGGTCGGTGAGCAGCGTGACCTGGCAACCGGTCAGCACCTGAAGGGCGCGGAGAATACCATC
>Ga0315286_10004229_pt1 | contig 13746 bp, 11 predicted proteins | sample YL17G10_0_MG_FD_205038 | JGI IMG/M metagenome (GOLD analysis project Ga0315286, IMG submission 205038) | Sediment microbial communities from Yellowstone Lake, YNP, Wyoming, USA - YL17G10_0 | ecosystem: Environmental > Aquatic > Freshwater > Lake > Sediment | place: USA: Wyoming | collected... | reverse complement strand
TGGCGAACCCCCGCATCTTCGCCGACTACGAGCGACACTGGCGCGCCGGAGTGGGCGGGGGGCGCTGTCTCGACCTCGCGGAGAACTTCCGCAGCCGCGAGGGGTTGCTCGATTTCATCAACCCGTTGTTTGCCGCGCTGATGCGGCGCTCCATCGGGGGCGTGGATTATGGCCCCGCCGCCGTCCTGCGCTTCGGCGACGCGGCAGATCGCCCCGAACTCAGCGTTCAGGCCGACCCTGCTCCGCGGAGCGAGCTGCACGTCCTGCCGAGGCCGGCGAAGAACGGGGTGGACGAACCCGCTCCGGCGAGCGCATCCGAACCGCTGGACGAGCTCGCCGTGGAACGGGAGGCCCGCTGGGTGGCGCGGCGGCTCCGCCAACTTCACGACGGCGGCCATCCCGTGTGGGACGCGGCCGAACATCGACTCCGGCCGATCGCCTGGCGGGATGTGGCGGTGCTCCTGCGTTCGCCAGCCAGCCGGGTGGAGGGTTTCGCCAAGGAGTTCCAGGCTGCCGGCGTGCCGCTCGTCGCGGCGAGGGCAGGGTTCTACCACGCCCTTGAGATTTCGGACCTGCTCAGTCTCCTGAAGCTCCTGGATAATCCACGGCAGGATCTGCCACTGCTGGCCGTGCTGTATTCGCCGTTGGTGGGGCTCTCCCTGGATGAACTGGCCGCCGTCCGCGCGCACCACCGCGATCGGCCGTTCTGGACCGCCGTGCGACGGTTTCACCGCGAGGTGCAGAACCGCGGCTCGTCGACCGCCGCCGGCCTGGCCTGGCCAAAGATCGACGAGTTCCTGGAGGGCTTTGCCCGCTGGCGGGAGGCGGTGCGCCAGGGTTCGCTCTCCCGTTGTCTGGGGAAGGTGCTCCTCGAAACCCACTACGAGCCGTTGTTGCGCGCCGAGCCGCGTGGCGCAGAACGCGCCGCCAACGTGCGCCACCTCGTGGATCTGACCCGCCAGTATGATCCCTACCAACGCCAGGGACTCCATCGCTTCCTCCGGTTCGTCGCGATGCAGGAGGAGGAGTTGGATCCGGAGCCCGCCCCGGTTCCGGGCGAGAACGCCGTCCGGCTCATGAGCATCCACCGCAGCAAAGGCTTGGAGTTCCCGGTCGTTGTGCTCGCCGGATTGGGGACCCTGTTCAACTTCCAGGACACACGCGGCAACCTCCTGCTAAGCGAAGACCACGGCCTGTGTCCGAAGGTCCTGTCTGCCGAAGGCCACGCGCGGTACCCGAGCCTGGCCTACTGGCTCGCCAGCCGACGCGAAAAGCGCGAGCTCATCGGCGAAGAGCTGCGGTTGCTCTACGTGGCGATGACGCGCGCCCGGGACACGCTGCTGCTGGTCGGCACCGCTCGCAGGAAGGACGACGCCTCGCGGTGGCCTTCCGAGCCGGCCCGCCCCCTTCGTGACCGCGAGATCCTTTCCGCGCAGTGTCCCCTGGACTGGTTGCGGCGGTGGCTGCCGCAGATGAGCGCCGAGAGCGACTGGATCAGCGAGACGGAAGGCCAGTCCCAGCGGCTCCGCTGGCGGATTTGCACCGAGGACGATCTTTTGGTGGAAGCGGAGAAGCCGCCCGGAGGGGTCGTTCGGGACCCGGCGGCCCCGCCAAGCCCTGCTTTGACCGCGTCCGCCCTCGCGGCGCTGCAGGCCCGCATGGAATGGGCGTATCCCTTTGTCGCGGCAACGAGGGAGAGCGCGAAAGCGTCGGTATCCACCTTGCGCCGGCGCGCGCGGGACGAACGGGATGAAGGGGCGCGACCGCTTTGGAAGGCCGAGCCCGTGAAGACGCAACCAGGGCGGTCCGGGAAAGCCCGAAGCCTGTCCGCCGCGGAGGCTGGGAACGCCCACCACCGGTTCCTCCAATGGGTGCCTCTCCACGCGACCGCGGACTTGGATCGGTTGAAGCGCGAGGCGCAACGCATCCAAAGCGGAGGCCGTCTGACTGTGGAGGAAGCCTCTGCCCTCGATTTTGGCGCGCTGGCGGCGTTTTGGGGTTCTGAGGTCGGGCAACGGATCCGGGCGCACGCCAGTTGCGTCCGACGCGAACTCCCGTTCACCGCGCGGTTCTCGTCCGCCGACCTGGCCCGGCTCGGCGTTCCGCCGCAACCTGGGCTGGCGGACGATGAGTTCATCGTCGTCCAAGGTGTGGCCGATCTGGCGGTGGTTCTCCCGGAGGAGATCTGGCTGCTGGACTTCAAGACGGACGACCTCACGCGGTCGGAGCTGGAGGAACGCACGGCGCTCTACCGGCCGCAATTGGAACTCTATGCCCTGGCGCTGGGCCGCATCTACGGCCGGCCGGTCCGCGAGCGCTGGCTCCATTTCGTCCGCTTGCGCGAGACCCTGCGGATCTGAGAGTCCCAGGGTAGGCGACCGTTGCGCCCCAGGTTCGCCAAGAGCGACCGGAGGCGGCACCTCCGGGTCACGTCTGGGACCTGGCCCGAACCTCGCAGCCCCACAGGGATGCCGCCCGGCGGTCTCTCAACTACAGATTTGCGGAGCCTCATCGGGGGCGGTCGAGTGCTTCATCCCGGCGCCGCCGACGAGGACCACGAATTCGCCCTTCAACGGATGCGCCCGGGCGCGAGCGAGCAACTCGGCCGGTGTGCCTCGCAGGAATTGCTCGAACTTCTTCGTCAGCTCGCGCGCCAGCACCACCGGCCGATCGGGGCAGAGCTCGTTGAGCTCTCCCAGCAAGCGCTCAATCCGGTAGGGCGATTCGTACAACACGAGCGTGCCGCCGACGGGCATGAGCGCTTCGAGCCGCTTGCGGCGTTGGCCGGGTTTGTGGGCGAGGAACCCCACGAAATGAAACTCAGCGGTCGGCAGCCCGCTGGCGGTGATCGCCGCGACGAGCGCACAGGCTCCCGGCACGGCTTCCACGCGGAATCCGGCAGCGAGGACGGTTTGCACGACGCGTTCACCAGGATCACTGACACCGGGGCTTCCCGCGTCGGTGACCAGCGCCACCTTCTCCCCGCGTTCAAGACGGTGCAGGATCTCGCCGGCTCGGCGCGCCTCGTTGTGTTGGAAGCAACTGATGAGCGGTCGGCTGATGCCCAGGAGTCTGAGGAGTTGACCTGTGCGGCGTGTGTCTTCGGCGGCCACCACGTCGCATTCCTTGAGCGTCCGCACCGCCCGCAGGGTGATGTCCTCCAGGTTCCCGATCGGCGTGGCAACCAGGAAGAGGGTGCCGGCGGCGAGCGGAGGCGGTGGCTTCCCGATCATCACAGGGTCAACGTCGGCGAGGGGACGACTTGGGATGTGGATTCGACGCAGACATGGTCGGCGCCAACCTTCGTCAGTCGTTCTGACACGACGCGGTGCGCCAGTTCGGGCCGGTTGCAGTCGCGGCTCAGGTGGCCGAGGTAGAGATGACGCAGGTCGGCGGTGACAATCTGCTCGGCGGCCTCGGCCGCAGCATGATTCGAGAGGTGGCCATGTCGGCTCAGGATGCGCTGTTTGACGCTCCAAGGACGTTTCGTGTCGTCCTGGAGCAGCTTCAGGTCGTGGTTGGCCTCCAGGACGAGCACGTGAGCCGCGCGCACCCGTTGGATCACCAGCTTGGTCGCATGGCCAAGATCGGTCAGGAAACCGATGTTGCCAGCGGGGGTCCGCAGGAGAAACCCCACCGGGTCGCAAGCATCATGCGGCACCGAGAATGTATCCACCGTCACATCCCCGACTTCGAACGAGGCGCCGGTCTGAAAGATCCGGGAGTGAAGTCGCGTTTCGAGGGCCGTTTCGGCGGCTTCCTGGGTCAGCCGGTTGCAGTACAGCGGAATCTGGAGACCGGCGCAGAGCGCCACCAAGCCCTGGATATGGTCCAGATGCTCATGGGTGACGAGAATGGCCTGAAGACACTCGGGCGTGCGGCCGATGGACGCAAGCCGCTGCCGGATCTGGCGTCCGCTGAACCCCGCGTCCACCAGCAACCGGATTTCGTCGGTCTCGAGGTAGGCGCAATTCCCTCCGGAGCCGCTGCCGAGGATGGTCAGTCGAACAGGCACACGCTGAGGTTAGGGCCAAGAATGCGCGCACGGCAACAGTTTTGGGGAGGTTCGGGCGGGATCTTGCGCCGGGTTCAGGCCGCGCTGCATCCGACAGGGAGAGGAGGTACGCACGGGTTGGCCCGGCGGCAAAGAAGCTCCGGCCGGCGTTCGACACGCCCCCGGCGAGGGGAGCCGGCGCAGGCGATCGACCGAGAATTCATTCCGAGAAATTATTCCGGTTGACATCCAGATGTAAGCCCCTAGACTGCCGCAAATTCTAATCACGACTGACAACCAGGAGCTAACTGTTATGAAGGAACGTTCGAGCTTTTCCAAGGTGATCGTTTGCGCAGCCGTTCTCGTGGGGGTGTTGGCCTTGGCTTCTGCCCAAGCGGTGGAGATGGGCAAGGCCGTGGTTCGCTCTGTCAAAGGTGCGGCCGACTACTCCGAAGGCGCAGGCGCGTGGGCCCCGTTGAAGGCGGGAATGACGCTGAAGTCAGGCACCGTGGTCAAGACGGGCAATGACTCCTGCGTGGACCTCTTCCTCGACCAGAACGGCCCCTTGGTTCGCCTGACCGAGAACACTACACTCGGGCTGGACAAGCTCTGCTTCGAGCCGACCGGAGCCGACACGGTGGTTGAAACCCAGTTGGACCTCAAGGCCGGCAAGATCGTCGGCATCGTCAAGAAACTGGCGGCCACCTCCAAGTACGAGGTCAAGACGCCGAATGGCGTCGCCGGCATCCGCGGCACCGAGTACGTCATCTCCGCGACCGGCGAAGTGCAGGTGGTATCCGGTTCAGTGGTTGTGGTTTACGTGAAGGCGGACGGCTCGGTGGTGACCCAGGTCGTCAACGCCGGCCAGAAGTTTGACCCCGCCACCGGCAAGGTGGGTGATATGACACCCGATGAGACCAAGGCCGCACAGGACCAGTTGTTGTCCATCAAGCAAGGTGCGGCCCCGGGCTTCGAGATCCCCAACCAACCCGTGATCTACATTTCGCCGACGCTGGGCGCTGATGCGGCTCAGTAACGGATTGCCAGTCACGATTAGAAGCCCGGGATGGTTACCGCCATCCCGGGCTTTTCGTTCTTCCTCGCGGTGGGGAACGGGGAGTTCAAGTTGAAGACCAACCGGCACATTCCCGTCCTGATTTCGGCTGGCGTGGTTGTAGTGGTCTGCCTGCTACAGCTTCTGCCGGCGATCTGGCCGAGTCTCGATCTCTTCCAGCGACTCGAGTGGATCACGTTCGACATAAGGGCGCGCCGGGCGTTCGATCCTACTGCCCCTGTCGCGACCAACTTGGGTGCCGTGTTCATCGAGGACACCAGCCTTCAGACGGTTGCCCAAAGCTATCACTTCCCCTGGCCCTGGCCGCGGCAGCTCTACGGGAGGTTGATCAACGAACTCACGGCCCAAGGCGCCAAAGCCATCGGGGTGGACATTCTCTTTCTGGACCCCTATCCGGCCGAAGGGGCGGAACTCTTGGTGGACGGCAAGAAGATCAAGTCGGACGACTATTTCGCCCAGGAATTGCGGCGGGCCAGCAACGTCGTGCTGGCGGCGGCAGTCGAGGGGACCGGCGAAATCAGGGAGGTGCTCCCCCCCCTGAAGCTGTTCCGCACGAATGCCTGGCGGATCGCCCACATCGCCAGTGACGTGGACGCTGACGCGGTGCTCCGGAGGGTCAAAGCTTTCCACGACGACCGGCGGTTGGGCCGGGTCTGGCACATGGGAGTGGTCCTGGCAGCGCGGGACCTCAACCTGGATCTGACCAAGGCTGTCGTCGAAGAGGACCGGGTCACCCTGCGCAGCCCGGACGGCCTCGAACGAGTGATCCCCACGGACGCGGAGAGGTACTTCTACATCGATTGGAGCCTGCCTTATGGCGACCGGCGCATCACCCACGCTTCGTTCGATTCCCTATTGCAGCAGGAGATCGCGCGGTCGAACGGGAAGACGAATATCTCGCCTGCTTGGAAGGACAAGATCGTGGTCGTCGGTTCCATCGGCACGGGCAACAACATCCGGGACCTTGGGGCAACGCCGCTAACCGAGCGGACGTTCCTCGTCAGCAAGCATTGGAACGTGGCTAATGCAATCATCATGAATCGATTTGTCCGACGCAGTTCACCCCTGACCGGGACGTTGCTGATCGCGCTGCTGAGTGCCGTGTCGGCGGTGTTGACCTGGCGTTTTCGTGCCCTGCTGGCCTCGTTCTTGGTCGCTGCGGTGCTGGTCGAGTACTTTGCCTTGGGGATCTTCCTGTACGACAAATATCGTTATTGGTTACCGTTGGTGCTTCCGGGGATCGGCGCTCTCGTGATGACGCATGTCTGCCTGGTGACCTACCGGGTCATGGTGGAACAGAAGGAGCGACACCGGGTCAAGTCCATCTTCTCCAAGGTGGTCGCGCCCGACGTCGTCAACGAGTTGCTCAAGGCCGAGAAGGTCGCCCTGGGTGGCGCGCGACGGAAGGTGACGGTGTTCTTCGCCGACGTCCGCGGCTTCACGCGCGTGACGGACGAAATCCAAGCCAGGGCCGATGAACATGTCCGGACGCATCACCTGCCGCCGGCGCAGGCCGAGGCGTATCTTGATGAACAGGCCCGTGAAATCCTGGCCACCGTAAACCTCTATCTGGGGGTGATTGCTGACACGGTCAAAAAGCACAACGGCACCCTCGACAAGTACATCGGCGACTGTGTGATGGCGTTTTGGGGGGCCCCGGCGCCCAGCGACACCCAGGCAACCGACTGTGTGCGTGCGGCGATCGACGCCCAGAGGGCCATCTACCGGCTGAACCTGCAGCGGGCAGCCGAGAACAAGCGGCGCGAGAAGGACAACGAAACCCGCCTGTCGGGTGGCCAACCTCCCGTGCCGCTGCTGACCCTGCTGGCTTTGGGCAGCGGCATCAACACCGGAACCGTCACCGTGGGTCTGATGGGGTCCGACGCCCACATCGTCAACTACACGGTTTTCGGGCGCGAAGTGAACCTCGCCAGCCGGCTCGAGGGCGTATCAGGCCGGGGCCGTATCATCGTGAGCGAGTCAACGTTCCAGGAACTCCGGCGTGGCGCGCCCGAGTTGGCGGCCGTGTGCCTGGCGTTGCCGCCGCAACCGGTCAAGGGCTTCCGTGAATCCGTGAGCCTCTACGAAGTCGGCTGGCGCGAGGCCGAGGCTGGCGTTCACACGTACGACACCGGGATCCTCACCGGGCGTGAACAGACGCTGCCCACCGATTTCGTCTCCCCGGAAGACCCTTGAGGCCCCGCCCCGCGGGGCGGCAAGGGATTCTTGTGGGAATTCCCCGAGGAACCGTTACTGTCTTCGCATGCGTACGGTGATCTATCCCGGGAGCTTCGACCCCTTGACCAACGGCCACCTGGACGTGATTGAGCGGGCGGCGAGGCTCTTTGACCGGGTGATCGTGGCCGTGGCGGAGAGCGAGAGCAAACACCCCCTTTTTACGTTGAGAGAACGTCAGGATCTGGTGGAACACGCCATCCAGCGGTGGAAAAACGTCCAGGCGGACAGTTTCTCGGGGTTGCTCGTGGAGTATGTGGCCCGTCGCGGCGGGACGGTGATCATCCGCGGCTTGCGGGCGGTTTCGGATTTCGAGTTCGAGTTCCAGCTCGCGCTGATGAACCGGAAACTGGACGAACGGATCGAAACCATCTTCATGATGCCGAAGGACACCTATACCTTCCTGAGCTCGCGCGTGGTCAAGGAGGTCAACCGCCTGGGTGGCGATGTGAGCGCCTTCGTGCCCCTGCATGTGAGGAAGGCATTGGCCATCAAGTTCGGCCACGCGACCTCCTGACCCTCCGACCATGGCGCTTGCCTTCAACGTCCGCCACTTGGAACGAGGCGATCTCCGGCTAAAAGGAGAACTCTCCGCCTCGGAGGTGGGGCTGGAGCGACTGGATGAGCTGATCCAGGTCGCGGGCCCGGTCGAATATGATCTGGAGGTGTCCCGCCAGGAACAAGGTTTCTTGTTGCAGGGGTACTTGAGTCTGCAGTTGCGCTGCGAGTGTGCACGGTGTCTTCGCCCCTTCGAGCTCTTGGTGGAGCTGACGGAATGGTCCTGCCTCCTGCCCGGGGAATTAGAGGATAAAGTGCTGATCACCAACGACTCCGTGGACTTGACGCCCTACCTGCGTGAAGATATTGTGCTCTCACTTCCACAACATCCGTTGTGCAAGCCCGAGTGCCGCGGTCTCCACCAGATGCCGCCCAGCGGGGTCAACCAGTCGCACGGTGCAAGTCAGACTGAGGGAGTCTCGTCTGCATGGGCCGAATTGAATAAACTGAAGCTGTAGGTCATTTGAGATTATGGGCGTACCCAAGCGAAAACCTTCACGAAGCCGCCAGCGTCAGCGTCGCGCGTACAACAGCGTCCTCACGCTCCCGCAACTCACCACCTGCCCGCAATGTGCGGCCCCTTACGTCCCCCACCGCGTCTGCCCGGCGTGCGGCTATTACCGGGGACGCCAGGTCGTGACAGTCGAGGCCACCGCCTGATTTCGCCGTCCCGAGCGCGGAGGCGAAACCCGTCCCTCTGCGCTCTTTTTGCTTTATGCGCATCGCAGTGGATGTCATGGGGGGCGACCATGGCTGCGGGGTCGTCATCGAAGGGGCCAAGCAGGCCCTGCAGACCTGCGGTGGGATTTCGACGCTCTATCTCGTCGGCGACGAGACGGAAATCCGTGCGGCGCTCAGCCGCCTGCACTGCCACGATGATCGCCTGCAGATCATCCACGCCAGCGAGGTACTCACGATGGAGGACAAGCCCACGGCAGGCCTCCGCAAGAAGAAAGACTGTTCCGTGGCCCGGGCCATCGAATTGGTCAAGAATGGGCGGGCGGAGGCTGTGGTTTCGCCGGGCAACACGGGGGGTATTCTTGCTGCTTCCACGCTGAAACTCCGCACCCTGCCAGGCGTGGACCGCCCGGCCATCGCCACGGTCATTCCTGCGCCGGAAAACGAGTTTGTGCTGCTGGATGCCGGCGCCAACATCGACTGCAAGCCCGTCCATCTCCTCCACTACGCCGTCATGGGCCACGTTTATTCCCGCGAGATCTTGGGCTACAGGAACCCTCGAGTGGGAATCCTGAGCGTGGGCACCGAGGAGATCAAGGGGAACGAACTGACGCTCGAGGCCTACAAGCTCTGCAAGAAGGTGGACATCAACTTCATCGGGAATGTGGAAGGGCACGACCTCTTCCGCAACCGCGTTGAGGTGGTGGTGTGCGATGGGTTCGTCGGGAACATCGTTTTGAAGACTTGTGAGAGTCTGGCCAAGGGCTTGCTGACTTGGCTGAAGGCCGAGTTGACCCGGAACTTGAAACGCCGGATCGGAGCCCTCCTGGCCCGGAATGCCTTCCGCGCCATCACGCGCCGGATGGATCCGGATTCGTACGGCGGAGCTCCGCTGCTCGGGTTGAACGGGCACGTGATGAAGGCGCACGGGTCAGCCCGCGAAAAGGCCATCATGAACGCGATCCGCGTGACCACCGAGGTCATCCAGCACGACATCAACCGCCACATCGCGGCTCAGATCACTGCCGCCAACGAGGCCATCGTGGGACAACCTTCTTTGAACGCCGTTGCGCTCGCATGAGTTCCTCTGCCCTCAGGGTCTTCAAGAATCCCCGCGCTGCCCACGATTTCAAGGGCCGCTCCTGCTCGATCGCGTCGGTCGGCTCGTACGTCCCCGCCCGCGTCCTGACCAACGCCGACCTCGAGAAGATGGTCAGCACGTCCGACGAGTGGATCACCACACGGACCGGCATCAAGGAGCGACGGATCGCCGCGGCCAACGAGTTCACGTCGGACATGGCGGCGGAGGCGGCGCGGCGGGCGCTGGCGGAGGGGGGGATCCGCCCCGAGCAGATCGAGCTGATCATCGTGGCGACCATCACGCCGGACATGGTTTTCCCAGCCACCGCCTGTCTGGTGCAACAGAAGGTTGGGGCGACCCGCGCCGCCGCGTTCGACCTGGAGGCCGCCTGCTCCGGATTCATCTATGCGCTGGAGATCGGGCAGCAGTTCATCATGTCGCGCACCTACGACACCGTCCTGGTGATCGGGGCGGAGAAGCTTTCTACGATCGTCGACTGGACGGATCGCAACACGTGCGTGCTCTTCGGAGACGGCGCCGGCGCGGCCATCCTGCAGAGCCGGCCCAACACGCACGGCCTGCTCACGGCCTGCATGGGGGCCGACGGCTCGAAGGCCGAGTTGCTTTGCATGCCCGGCGGTGGCTCGCGGCATCCCGCGACCCCCGAGACGGTGAACGCGCGCCTGCACTATCTCCGCATGGAAGGCAAGGAGACCTACAAGAACGCGGTGAACGCGATGTACACCGCGGCCAAGGAATCCCTGCGTCGCTGCGCCTTGGACATCTCGCAGATCAAGTGCATCATTCCGCACCAAGCCAATCAGCGAATCATCGAGGCCGTCGGCGAGCGGCTCGGCGCCCAACCGGAGCAGGTCTTCGTGAACCTGCACAAGTACGGCAACACGTCCGCCGCGTCCGTCGCCATCGCGCTCGACGAAGCGGTGTCCTCGGGTCGGATTCAGCGCGGAGATCTCATCCTCCTGACGGCGTTCGGAGGCGGGCTCACCTGGGGAGCGGCCGTCATCGAGTGGTGATGGGGCCGGGTTGACGTCCGATGAGAGTATGTTAGATTGAGACCACCTTATCCGACAGCATATGGCTGCGAGCAAACTTGATTGGTCCGGGGTCTTTCAGCCCGCCTTCGTCATCCAGGCGGGCGACAAGCAATTCACGCTGCCCCTCAGCACCTTCCATATTCAGAGGAACGGGGTCGAGTTCCACTCACCCGCGCCGTTGTCACTCTGGACGGAAATGACCGTGTCGCTGCGCCCTCCAGGCCAGGCGGGCAGTGTCAGATGCACGGGAGTGGTGGTGGCGTGCGACGGCAGCCGGCATGCGGGCTATCAGGTCTCTATGCTCTTCCTAAACCTCTCGCGCCAGTCGCGCGAACGGTTGCATCAGCTTTCCGAAACGCAACTCACCTGAACCGCGAGCCGGCCTTCCTGTCCGCCGATGGAAATCTTTCACCGCATTCTCCAGACTGCCATTGAGGGCGGCGCCTCCGACATCCACCTGAAGGTCAACCACCCGGTGGTGTTTCGCATCAACCGCCAGCTGATCGCCATCCAGGCTCCCCAGCCCACGCCGGAATGGATGGACAGCGTGGTGACGACCATGGTGCCACGACATCTCCGGAAGCGGCTCGAAGAGGAGCACGAGGTGGACTTCTCCTACTATATTCCCAAGGTGGGCCGTTTCCGCACCAACCTCTTCCACCAGAAAGGCGAGCCCTGCCTTTCCATGCGCTACGTGAAGACGAAAGTGCCGAGCTTCGAGGAACTGGGGCTGCTCGACATCCTCAAGAAACTCGCCGAGTCGCCGCGCGGCATCATCCTGCTGTCCGGCACCACCGGCTGCGGCAAGTCCACGACGCTGGCGGCGATGGTCGAACACATCAACGCCGGGTTCAAGAAGCACATCATCACGTTGGAAGATCCGATCGAGTACGTCTTCGAAGACAACCAGTCGGTCATCGAACAGCGCGAGGTGGGGCTTGACACACTGTCGTTCGACGCGGGCCTGAAGTACGTTCTCCGACAAGATCCGGACGTCATCATGATCGGCGAAATGCGCGATGCCACGAGCTTCTCCGCCGCCATGAGCGCCGCCGACACCGGGCACCTCGTGTTGTCCACCCTGCATACCACCAACGCGTCGCAGTCGGTCGGACGCATCCTCGACTTCTTCTCCCCGGATGAGCGGGATCAGGTCCGGCGTCAGTTGGCGGCCACCCTCCAGGCCGTGGTTTGTCAGCGGATGGTCACCACCGTCTCGGGACCGGTCACTCCCGCGCTGGAGATCATGATCAACACTGCCACCGTGCGGAAGCTGATCGAGGAGAACCGGCTCGAGAAGCTGTCCGCAGCCGTCGAAACCGGCATCGAGGACGGCATGCAGAACTTCAACCAGGCCCTTTACACTCTGGTCAAGGAACGCAAGATCACCGAGAAGGAAGCGCTGGCCAAGGCCACCAACCCGCAGGCGCTGGAGATGAACTTCAAGGGGATCTTCCTCGACGAGGCCCGCCGCATCCTCAGCTAGTCACGGCCGGGGCGCGACGTACATCTCGCCGCCTTCGAGGTGCCGGAGGATCATGTCCACGGTCTTCTCGATGGCGCCCCGGTTGGCCCGCACGACCTTCAGCGCGTTCCGACCCAGCAGGGCGCGTCGCGCCTCATCCCCCAGCAGCCCGCCCAGGACCTGCTCGAGTTCGGCAGCGTCCCGGACCTGAACCGCGCCGCCTTCGCGGAGGAAGCTGTCCACGACGTGGCTGAAGTTCTGCATGTTCGGGCCGAAGACAATGGCCTTGCCCAGCGCGGCCGGCTCGATGGGATTCTGTCCCCCGGCCGCGGCGAGGCTCTTGCCCACGAAAATGACCGTGCCGTGCTCGTAAAAGAGTTTCAGTTCGCCGGTCGTGTTGACGAGCAGACACTCCACTTCGCCCGCCTGGAACCGGGTCGACGCCGTCACTTCGCTCCGGTAAAGGAACTTCACGCCGCGCGCCTTCAGCTCCTGCCCCACCTCCTTGCCGCGCTCGAAATGCCGCGGCACCAGGACGAGGAACAGATCCGGATACCGCTGACGCAGCCGGAGGAACTGATCCGCGAGGAGGGCTTCCTCCCCTGCGTGCGTGCTGCCGCCGATCAGGATCCGCGCCCCCTCCCTCACGCCAAGCTGGGCCAGCAACGCCGGGACGTCGAGCTGCCGGCGTTCCTCGATCTTGGCGGCGTCGAACTTCAAGCTGCCCACCACCTGGACGGCCTCCGGTCGACAGCCCAGCTCGCGCAGCCGTGCGGCGTCAGACTCGTTCTGCGCCCCGACGCCGGCAAACGAGGCGAAGAGCGGCTGGAAGAGGAAGGCATACCGCCGATAGTCCCGGAAGGAGCGTTCCGAGAGCCGGGCGTTCACCAGGAACAGCGGAATCCGCTTATCCTGCAGCCGCCAGATGAAGTTGGGCCAGATCTCCGCCTCCACGAGGATGACCGCTTCCGGGTGGATCACGTTGAGGGCACGGGTGACGTAGTGCCTCCGGTCGATCGGATAGTAGATCTTCTCGAGGTGATTGGGCAGCTTGCGGCGGAGCTCGGCCATGCCGGTGGAGGTGGTTGTGGACACGACAATCTTGAGGTTCGGCACGCGGGGTTCCAGTGCCTTGATGAGCTGGGTACAGACGTTGACCTCGCCCACGCTGACGGCATGGATCCAGAGGACGTGGCGGTTGGTGAGGGCCTGTTTGACCTTGGCGTTGAACTGGCCGAACCGCTGGCGGAAGCCCTGGCGCCACCCACCCCGGCGCCACATCCGCAGGAAGTAATACGGGCTGCTCAGGACGAAGCCCAAAAGAAACACCCAGTTGTACAGCCGACGCATGGCGACCAGCCTTCCGTGGCCGAATGTTCTGACACAAAACCGCCAACGGTGGCAAAAGGAAATTCCACCCGGGTCCGGCCCCCTGACCCTGGAACTCGCCCTCTGCACCTGAGGCCGCCGTCTGGACCACGCCACACCGCCACACCGCCGGTCCGCGAGTTCCGGCATTGCCAAGCGGAGTCCTGGTGGCCTACCATGCCTGTTGTCCGTGAGGCTTGGCCGCGGTCCTGATGGCAGATTACAGGGTCCAATTCG
>Ga0315286_10004225_pt1 | contig 13749 bp, 14 predicted proteins | sample YL17G10_0_MG_FD_205038 | JGI IMG/M metagenome (GOLD analysis project Ga0315286, IMG submission 205038) | Sediment microbial communities from Yellowstone Lake, YNP, Wyoming, USA - YL17G10_0 | ecosystem: Environmental > Aquatic > Freshwater > Lake > Sediment | place: USA: Wyoming | collected... | reverse complement strand
ATATACCCGACGCCGGTCCCGTCGGAACCCATCACCGAGGCCGATTTGCAGCCGCTGGTCGACGCCATTAAGGCGCAGGGTGTGTCCGACACCGACATCGAAGTCACCATCTACCCGGCCACCTACTACGGGCCCTATGGCACGCCGACCGCTCGCGTGACGGTGACCCTGCACGACGTGAGCAAGGTGGGCAGCCTCATCGACGCCGGCAACCAGGCAGTCGCCGAAAGCGGCAGTCTCTACATGCAGAACGTGGGCGTCACCTACAGCGTCAACAACTGCGATGCCCTCCTGACGGAGGCCCGCAGCGCGGCGGTGGAGGACGCCCGCGACAACGGCGCGGGCCTGGCCGAGGCGCTGGGCGTTGGCCTGGGTGCCATCCAGGGCGCCACCGAGTACAACTGGGACCCCTACGGCTACTCCGGCTGTCAGTCGCAGTCCGGCGGGCCGGTCATGTACGAGTACGAGGGCCCGGCCTACGACCCCTCCGTGCCGGCGGAGGTGCAGATCATCTCCAACGTCACCATCAGCTTCGCGATGCAATAGCCATCTCGCAACCGGGGAGGGCGGTCTGCCCTCCCCGGTTGTCCCACCCCTTGGGCCGATGCTAGAATGACGCCACCCTGGTGTAACCATGGTGGCGTACTGGCTTCTTTCAGGACGACGCTCCATCCCAGAAGAGACCGCCCGCGGTCACCCCATCTTCGACCCCCGGGAGGGCGGCTGCTGATCCCATGGACTACGTCCGGTGCGCCCTGGCCCTGGCCCGCCAGGCGGGGGTTGTCTCCCCAAACCCGGCCGTGGGCGCCGTGTTGGCGCGCGAAGGGCGGGTGGTGGGCGAAGGCTTCACGCAGCCGCCCGGCGGCGCGCATGCCGAGGTGGTGGCTCTGGAGCAGGCCGGCGACGCCGCTCGCGGGGCCACCCTCTACGTGAGCCTCGAGCCCTGTTGCCATCAGGGGCGCACGCCTCCCTGCACGCGCGCGATCATCGCCGCCGGCGTGGCGGAGGTGCGCTTTCCCCTCCTTGACCCCGACGCCCATGCTCGGGGCCGCGGTCGCGACGAACTGCTGGCGGCCGGCATCGCCGTCCACGTGGGCGAGGGCGAGGAGGAGGCGCGGCGCCTGAACGAGGCATATTTCAAGCACCGTACCACCGGCCTTCCCTTCGTCACCGCCAAGTTCGCCGCCAGCCTGGACGGGCGCATCGCTGCTCCCAGCGGCGAGTCGCGCTGGATCAGCGGGCCCGAAGCGCGCGAATGGGCCCACAGCCTGCGGACGGAGGTGGATGCCATCCTCTGTGGCGCCAACACCATCGTGGTGGACGATCCCCAGCTCACCGCCCGCCCCGGTGGGCAGGTGGCGGCCCGCCAGCCCCTGCGGGTGGTGGCTGATAGCCGGGGCCGCACGCCGGCCGGCGCTCGCGTGTTGCGGGGGCTGGGGCGCACGCTGATCGCCACCAGCGATCGCTCGCAACCTATTTGGCGGGTGGCGATGGAGGCGGCGGGGGCCGAGGTGGTGGTGCTGCCTCGCCGGGGCGATTCGCTGGACGTGGAGGCGCTGCTGCGGGCCCTGGGGCAGCGCGACGTGATGTCGCTGCTGGTGGAGGGCGGCGGCGTGATCATCGGCGCGCTGTTCGACCAGGGGTTGGTGGACAAGGTGCACGCCATCATCGTTCCGATGATCGTGGGCGCCTCCGACGCGCCGGCGGCGGTGGCCGGCCACGGCGCTCGGCGCCTGGCCGAGGCGTGGCGCCTGCGCGAGCCGACGGTGGAGCGGCTGGGCGAAGACGTGCTGATCACAGGATATCCCCAGAAGGCGGGTGAGTAATGTTCACGGGAATCATCGAAGAGGTGGGGACGGTCAAGGAAACGGAGCGCGGGCGGCTGGTCATCGGCTGCCAGAAGGTGCTGCGCGGCACCAACCTGGGCGATAGCATCGCCATCAACGGCGTCGATCTGACGGTGGCCCAGATGGAGGAAGACAGTTTCCTGGCCAACGTCATGCCCGAGACCTACCGGCGCAGCAACCTGGGCCAGCTCAAGCCGGGCGACACGGTGAACCTGGAGCGCTCCCTCTACGTGGGCGCGCGCATTAGCGGACACATCGTCCGCGGCGTGGTGGAGGCCACGGGCACCCTCCTCTCCCTCACGCCCGAGGAGGACGCCGTCATTGCCCGCTACGCTGCGCCGCCCCAGATCCTGCGCTACGTGGTGGTGAAGGGGCCTATCGCGATTGACGGCGTGAGCCTGACTGTCATCGCCAGGGACGAGACCTCCTTCAGCGTCTCCCTGGTTCGCTACACCCTGGAGAACACTAACCTGACTCGCAAGCAGGCCGGAGATGCGGTAAACTTGGAGTCGGACATCATAGCCCGCTACGTGGAGCAACTCCTGCCCGGCGGCGGGCAAGACCTTCAGGGGGCGAGCCCTGACTAGCCGAAAGCGCGGTGGCGGGGACTCGGCCGAAAGGACAAGGGATAAAGCCATGGCGATGGCAACCGTCGCAGAGGCCATCGAAGAGTACCAGCGCGGGCGCTTCGTTATCATCGTCGACGACGAGGGTCGCGAGAACGAAGGCGACCTCACGCTGCCGGCCCAGTTTGTCACCCCAGAGGCCATCAGCTTCATGCTCCGCCACACCAGCGGTATCATCTGTGTCCCCATTACCGGCGAGCGCCTGGATGAGCTGCGCATCCCGCTGATGGTCGGCGACAACAAGGCCCGCTTCGGCACCGCTTTCACAGTATCGGTGGATGCCCGCCAGGACGTTAGCACTGGCGTCTCGGCCCACGACCGCGCCCAGACGGTGAAGACACTCGTCGATCCTGATGCTGGCCACGAGGACCTGGCGATGCCCGGCCACGTCTACCCGCTGCGGGTTCGTGATGGCGGCGTCCTCGTCCGCGCCGGCCACACTGAGGCCACCGTCGACCTGTGCAAGATGGCCGGCCTCGAGCCGGCGGCTGTCCTCTGCGAGCTGATGAAGTCGGACGGCTCAATGGCTCGCCTGCCCCACCTGAGGCGCTTCGCCGCCCGCCACAACATGAAGATCATCGGCATTAATCAGCTCATCGCCTATCGCATCCAGCAGGAGAGGCTGGTGCAGCGGGCGGCCGAGATCACCATGCCCACCCGCTGGGGTAACTTCCGCATCGTGGCCTACCTCAGCGACATCGACCCCGACGAACACGCCGCTCTGGTCTTCGGCGATATCACCACGCCGGAGCCGGTGCTGGTGCGGATGCACAGCCAGTGCGTCACCGGCGACGTCTTCCACAGCCTGCGCTGTGACTGCGGCGAGCAGGTGGAACTGGCCCTGGACCGCATCGTGGCGGAGGGGCGCGGCGTCTTCGTCTACATGCGTCAGGAAGGGCGCGGCATCGGCTTCTGCAACAAGATCCGCGCCTACGCTCTTCAGGACTCGCAGGGCCTGGACACGGTAGAGGCCAACGAGGCCCTGGGCTTCCCGGCTGACCGCCGCGACTACGGTATCGGTATGCAGATCCTGGTGGACCTGGGCCTGAGCGAGATCCGCCTGCTCACCAACAATCCCGACAAGCGGGCGGGCCTGGAAGGATACGGCCTGAAGGTAGTGGAGCGGGTGCCTCTGGTGGCGCCGGCCAACCCCTACAACCTGCGCTATCTGGAGACCAAGCGCGACAAGCTGGGCCACATGCTGGACATCGTGGGTTAAGGGAGGGCGCGTTGGCTACTTTCGAAGGACGACTCTCGGGCGAGGGGCTGAGCATCGCCGTCGTGGTCGCCCGCTTCAACGAACTGGTGACCCGTGCCCTCCTGACCGGCGCTGAGGACGGCCTGACCCGACACGGCGTCGAGCCCGAGGGCGTGGACGTGGCTTGGGTGCCAGGCTCCTTCGAGATCCCTGTTACCGCCCGCAAACTGGCCGAGAGCGGCCGCTATCAGGCTGTCGTCTGCCTGGGGGCGGTCATCCGCGGCGAGACCCCTCACTTCGACCACGTTGCGAACCAGGCCAGCAGCGGCATCGCCCGCGTGGCCCTGGATACCGGCGTGCCCGTCATCTTCGGCATCATCACCGCCGACACGCTGGAGCAGGCGCTGGAGCGCGCCGGCGGCAAGATGGGGAACAAGGGTTACGACGCCGCCGTCGCCGCCATCGAGATGGCGAATCTCATGCGGGGGCTGCGGCCAGACTAGACCTGCGGACCACTCCGATTGCAGCGGCCGCCCCGACCAGTCGGGGTCTTTCTATATTTGGAGCAACCCGGAACATGAGGGAGCGCCTGTGGCGGCTGACCGCTCGCTGGCTGGCCAGCGCCGGCGCCTTATGGGTGGCCTCGGTGCTGGTGAGGGGCGTCGACTTCGATGGCTGGGAGGCGGTGCTGGCGGTGGCTGGCATCTTCACGGCGGTGGCCATCCTGGTGCGGCCGCTGGCCATGCGGGCGGCCTGGCCCGTGCGCTGTCTCACCCTGGGGCTGTTCACCTGGGCGGTCAGCGCCGGCATGCTGGCGCTCACCGCCTGGCTCTCGGGCCAGCTGGGCATAGGGTTTGGTGTGGACGGGGTGGCCGCCGCCTTCGTTGGCGCTCTTATCGTGGGCCTGGCATCCTTCCTCTTCGAGCAGGCCTTGCGCTAGACGGACGGGCCTACTCTACGACCTTGAACACGTGGTCGCCGCCGCGGCAGCGGTCCGCGACACTGATGCCCACTGAGTCGCCTGGGCCGGCCTCCTGCACGCTCTCGTGCTCGACCTGCATCGAGTCCACCACCTGGGTGATATCGGTGGTGTGCCCGTGGATGTGGATGGTGTCGCCCACCTTTAGCTTGCCCGTCAGTTCGAAGCCGGCGACACTGATGCGGGCGAAGTAGTCCCTTACCCGGCCGATCTCTTCCTCCACGGCCATGACAGACCTCCCTTCGCTGAAGAGCGCCCTTCGCAGCGAAATCTAGCACCTGTGGCCTGCGTTTTCAATAGAGTTTGAAGCCATCCCGCGGGTTGAAGCCCACGGCTTCGCAAGAACTTGAGAAAACGGTGCCGCGGGATTTATCCCGTGGGGTGGGAAAGCGCACAAACATCCCCATAACTTGCTCTCTGCACCAGACATCGCCTTAAGTAGGGAAAAGCTACGAAGTCTTGTAAAGGGTGTTGACATACAGAGATGCCAGGTATAGGATCACCGTGCCGCTCGAACGGGGACCTAGGTTTCCGAAGCTTTAGAGAGCTTTTTCGGCAGGAGGTTCTCCTCTGGAGGCTCCGGAGGGTCAGACTCGCGCCACGCGCTGGATCAGCCTCAGCCGGGCCTGTGGCATGCTGGGGGTAAACGAATCCACCCTGCGCCGCTGGGCCGATGCCGGCCACGTTCGCTCGTTCCGGACGCCCGGAGGCCACCGCCGGTTTGCGGAGGACGACCTGCGCGCGCTGATGGCCGGGCAGAGGCGACCGGGCGCCACGGCGTACGGCACGCTGGGTCACCTGGCCACCGTCCGTATCCGGCGACGCCTGCAGCGCGGCAAGAGCCACGAGGCCCCCTGGTTCGCCGGCATCAACGAAGGCCTGCGGGAGCGCATGCGTCCCCTGGGCCGGCGATTGGTGAACCTGGTGTCGGAGTACCTGACGCAGGGTAGCCGTCGCTCGCGCCTGCTGGACGAAGCCCGCCGCATCGGACGCGACTACGGCAAGGAGCTGGCCGAGAGCGGCATGGGTCTCAGCGACTCCATCGAGGCCTTCACCTTCTTCCGCAAGGGTCTGGACGACGCCGCCATCGAGCTGGCCCATCGCAGCAACCTCTCGGCAGAGGAGGCGGTGGAGGTCTGGGAGCTTCTGGCGGGCCTGGCCGATCAGGTTCTTTTGTCCATGACCGAGACCTACGAAGCGGCGCTGCGTCCCGCTGTCGCTCCTGCCCGGAAGCGCTAGGGCTCGCCGCCAGATGCGCGACTCCATCCGCGCCGTGGCCTTCGACGGCTACGGCACCCTCATCGAATTCACCGTCCCCCATTTCCTGGCCGCCATGGAGGAGCTCGTACACGCTCACGGGGCGGATGCTGACCCCCAGACCCTGTGGGAGCGCTTCGTGGAGGCGGCCAAGGCGGTGCGCGGCGAGAGCTACCACGAACCCGTTTACCGCCGCTACGAAGAGGCCTGGGCGCTGCAGTTCGAGCGGGCGGCCCGCGACCTGGGCTTCCAGGGCGACGGCCGCCTGGCCGCTGCCCGACTGAAGCACAAGCTATCGGAGGCGGATGCCTTCGCCGAGGTGCCGGCAGTGCTGGCTGCCCTGCGCGGCCACTACCGCCTGGCCGTCCTTTCCAACGCCGACGACGACTTCCTTCTCGCCTGCCTGGCCCGCAACGGTCTGGAGTTCGAGGCCGTCGTGACCTCGGAGATGGCGGGGGCCATCAAGCCCGACCCGCGCATCTTCCACCACCTGGCGGAGGTGCTGGCACTGCCCCCCGAGCAGATCCTGTACGTGGGTGATTGGCCCATGCCCGACATCGTGGGGGCGCGGCGGGCGGGGGTGCCGGTGGCCTGGCTGAACCGTCAGGGCCACGCGCTGCCGCCGGACATACCGGCACCGGACCTGGAGGTGGCGAGCCTGACGGAGCTTCTGCCCATTCTCGTGGGCTGAGACGGCTGTGAGGATCGACGGCACGACCGCCCCGTTCACGGGGCGGCATCGAATTCGCGGGATGCTCCGGTCACCCCTCGGGGTCGCTGGCGCGATACATCGTGCGGGGTCCTCTCGTACCGAAGGTCGAAGAAGAGTCTAAGTTCGGGTCTTGGCGTTACGGCCAAGACCTCTTGGTCTTGAATCCGTACGGCTTCGAGCAGGGAAAGCGCCAGCCCGTTCCGCTGTCTCTGGTCAGCCCCGGCCCAAGCCATACCCGTGTCGTTGAGGAAAGTAGCCGGTTTTTCCTGCAGAACGTCTCGAAAACGTTAAGACGCTATCGAACCGGCGTCCAGTTCACACCATGAGAGCATAGCGTGAACGGCTGCCCGCATGCTGTAGGCTGCCCCGATCTTATGCGTTCCCCTTGACGGAGGGCCGCCCGTGGCGTATGAACAAAGCGCCTGGCGTAAGGAGAAGAGAATGATGGAGGCTTCTAGCTACTGGAAGAAGCTGGGCAAGAGGCGCTTCTCTCGGCGGCGGCTGCTGAAGGGGGCGGCTGGTCTTGGCGCAGGGTTAGCCGCCCTCTCTGTGGTCGGCTGTGGAGAAGGGAAGAAGGAGGCGACGGTCAAGCCCACAGGGGAGGCCGTGGGCACGGCGGCTGCGGTGGGAACCGCCACGCCGACAGGCACCGCGGTGCCGTACCGTTCGACGCTGGAGCCGGTCAAGGAGGGGTGCAGGGGCGGCGTTCTGCGCTACTTCGGCTGGGACGCTCTCACCCTGGACACATTCGATCCACACCAGGCTCAGCTTGGCCCCATCTTCAACATGCATGGCGCCGTCTTCAGCAAGGTGCTGAAGTACGACGATACCCTCGACCAGTCCATGTCCACCGACCTAGCCGAGAACATTCCCGAGACGCCGGACAAGCTGACCTACGTCGTCAAGATCCGGCCCAACGTCCGCTTCCACGACACGGAGAAGATCCGGAAGAACTTTCCGCAGGTGGCTGGCCGCCAGTTGACCGCAGAGGACGTCAAATACAGCATCGAGCGGCAAATGAACGAGCAGACCCCGAAGGCCGCCCTCTACTACCGAGCCTACCAGTGGCAGACGATAGACAAGGTGGAGGTGCTGGACCCGCTGACGGTCAAGATCACGACCAAGAGGCCGATGGCCCCCTTCCTCCACTTCCTTGCCGATACGAACAACTTCGTCATCGCCAAGGAACTAGTGGATCCGGCCAAAGACGACATGAACTCGATCGACAAGATGATCGGCACGGGCCCCTTCATGTTGGACAAGTTCGTGTCCCTGCAGACAGTACGAACGGCGCGCAACCCGGACTGGTTCGCCAAGGACGATTTCGCCGACATAGGTCTGCCTGACCGTCCAATTCTTAACGGCTACGAGGCAACCTGGATTACCCAGGACGATACCGCTATCGAGATCGCCTTCAAGTCCAAGCAAGTGGACTTCTCCGACTACGTTGACCAGCGCAACGTGGATCGCGTGGCCCGCGAGGCAGGAGCCGTCGTCGCCGAGGTGCCCAGCACCGGCTGGGTGAACAGCCGTCTTCTGATTGGCGATTCGCCGAATGCTGTTAGTCCCTTTAAGGACCTGCGGCTGCGTCTGGCTCTGAGCATCGCCGTGGACCGAAACCGGATGGCCCAGCAGATCTTCCAGACCGCCGGACTGGTGGTCGGGCCGGTCCACCCGGGGATCAAGAACTGGGCTTTGCCAGCGGAAGAGCTGGCCAAAAAGCCCGGCTATCGCTTCACCACAATTGAGCGAGAAGCGGATCTCGTGCAGGCCAGGCAGATGTGGGAGGCAGCCGGTGGACCGGACATCGGTCCAGTTGAGGTTGTTTATACCGCTATTCCTGACTACGTGAAGAACCACTGGCCCCAGCTGCAGCGCCAGTTGAAGGAAGTGCTGGGTCTGGAGACCAGCGGACACCTGGATGCCACGGGCTACACCGAGATCGCCCAGGGACTCCTGCAAAAGCGCATCGTCTTCTGCTTCGGCTATGACAATGGCTTGATCGACCTCGATGACTGGACCTATCCCTACTTCCACTCGCAGGGGGTGAAGAACTCGTTCATGTTGGCCGACGCCGAGTTGGACCGGCTGCTGGACGCTCAGCGGGCCGAGTTCGAATTCGAAAGGCGGCAGCAGCTAGGCTACGAGATTCAGCACTACCTGCTGGACAAGGTGGCTGCCAGGCTGGATTGGGTGGCGTTCATTGTCCGGACCACCATGTGGCCCTACCGCCGCAACCACAAGCATGAGCCCTGGATGGGCCTCACCTATCTGTGGGCCAACGAATGGCTGGACAGGACTCACCCGACCTACGAGGGGAGGCCGGACTAGAAGATAGTCTGGGCGGCTTCTGGGTGCGCACCTCGCGCTGGGGTCTCTACGCCTTTCTTCCCCTCTGTCGTTGCTAGTAGGTTCCGTACTTGTCCCTGGCCGCTGCTAGGGCCATGAGGTTTCCTTCGGGCGTGCCTATCCCCAGCTCGCACCCGGACGACAGGGCAAAGCTGCACCGGCCTTTAGCGATGTCCATGGCGCTCTTGACCATCGCATCCACTTCCACGGGGTTGCCGAGAAGCAACGTTCTAGTGTGATCTATCCCCGCGGCGATGGCATATCTGTCGCCGAGCTTGCTTACGGCGTCCTCCAAAGGGTACTCAGAGCCGGGCCACCAGAACTGCAGCTCGTCGAGTGCATCGCCGAACTTGTCGGTCACGAAATCGAGATCGGGCCGCGGACCGCAGAAATGAGTGGTAACCGGTACATTGGGACCGACCCTTTCCTTGACCCTCAGCAGGGCCTCCAGCTCAAGCCGGGCGACCTCCTCCTTGTACTCCGGGGGCACCAGATCCCTATCTAGACTGGCGAAGCCCCAGTTGATGTTTGTCAGCTTGTCCTTCCAGGGCTCTAGGCTGCCCGCGATGAAATCCACCGTCCAATCCATCATCACTCTTTCTATCGCCCCAAAGACGGCCTCTGGGAATAGGACCACATCCCTGAGAAGCTCCTTGACCCCCACTACGAGGGCCAGGTTGGACACGGGCCCATATCCACCTTGCCTGAAGGCCACCTGGTCACCGACCTCGTCAGCAACGATTTCGAACGCCCTGCGCAGCACGTCCGCCCTCTTGCCAGAGAACGGGTCGCGGTACTCGAGGTTCTCGTAGACTTTGGGATCCGGCCTCTTGCGATCGGCGAGCGTCTTCTTCGGGTAGATCAGGCCGTCCGTGATGTACACTTCGACGCCAAAGGGCTCGAACGCCCACCATAAGTCGGTGTTCACTACGCACACGTCGGTCTTGTACTTCTGGACATATCTAATGTGGCCAAGGGCTACCTTCGCCGAGTCAAAGGCGAACTCGCGCATCGACACGCCTGATAGCGCTAGGGCCAGGTCGACCGACCAGTGCAGGAGGGGCACCTTGTCGGGCTTCTCCTTCGCCAGGAAGCAGAGGAATCGCTCTTTGCCCGTCATCTTGGTCATCAGATTCCCTCCTTGAGCTCCCGCAGCAACCTGTTCGCCTCTTCCACGGCCTGGGGAGCGTTCGGAGCCCAGCCATCGGCCCCAATTTCCGTTGCCCATCTGGCGGAAGTCACAGCGCCGCCGACCAGCACTTTCACCCCGTCCCTCAGGCCTTTCAGCTGCAGCATTCCCACGGTCGCTCTTTGTAGCGGGAGGCAGGCGATGATCATGCTTGCCAGGGCCACGATGTCGGGCTTATCCTTCTCCACCGCCTCGACAAACTGGTCGGGGAACACTATCTCCCCCAGGTCGACGACCTCGAATCCGTCTGCCGTGAGCAACAACCTGATGATGTCCTTCCCCAGGTAGTGAGAAGAGCCCAGTGTACCGATGACCACTTTCCCCTTGGCTGGGACGTCAGCCTTAGCTAGCTCGAATCCCACCTCGAACATGGAGGCCGCGGCAGTCAAGTGGGCAATGCTGTATTTGCCAACTTCGTACCGCTCCAAGGCCTCGCGGAATAGGGCCATCAGGGTCTTAGTGATCTCCTCTCTGGGCACACCAGCCTTCAGGGCCCGCTTGGTGGCTGCCTCGACCTCAAAGTACTTGAAAGTCAGGAAGCTTTCGGCTATGGCCTGCAGATTTTCGTCCATTCTCTTGCTCCAGCCTTCCTTCCTTTGCCATTGTTCACCAAGAGCGCATTTTAGCCCACGTCTGCTCTCTTGGGAAGCGATGGCTGTGATGCGACCTTCGCCAGCAGCAGTTCGCCCCAGTGCGGGGTGGTTAGCCTTTGTCGACCCCGATCCCCATCGGGTGCTGAACTCCAGGTGTAGACCGCCTTTGCCCGCTCATCCTGAGCCTGTCGAAGGACGAGCTCACCATGAGCGGGCTCAAGGCTCTTGTGGCCCTGCCGCCGCTGGTGTATACTTCTGTCCAACCGCATAACCTGACTCTCATTTTTAGGTGGTCGCCATGAAAATCTCCTGCCTGCAAGAAAACCTCTCCAAGGGTCTGTCCACCGTGGGCCGGGCGGTCGCCGCCCGCAGCACCTTACCGCAGACTTCTCACGTCCTCATCGCCTCCGAGGAGGGGCGCCTCAAGCTTGCCGCCACCAACCTGGAGATCGCCATCACCTCCTGGATCGGCGCCAAGGTGGAGGAGGAGGGCGCCATCACCGTCCCCGCCCGCCTGCTGTCCGATTTCGTGAACTCGCTGCCCAACGAGCCCATCGAGATGACCCTGACCCCGCGCGGGCGCCAGCTTCGCATTGTCTGCGCCCGCAACGAGGCGAGCGTGGCCGGCATGGACGCCAACGACTTCCCGCCCATCCCTGCCATCCGCGACGGCGCTCCGCTGAAGCTGGACCCTATCAGCCTGCGCACGGCCATCAATCAGGTCGAGTTCGCCGCCGCGGCGGACGACACCCGGCCGGTGCTCACCGGCATCCACATGCTTATGGAGGACTCCGACTTGACCCTGGCCGCCGCCGACGGCTTCCGCTTGGCGGTGCACAAGCTCTCCCTGGGCGAGAAGGTCGCCCAGCGCACGGAGGTCATCATTCCCGCCCGCGCCATGCGTGAGCTGAACCGCTTCCTGGCCGACGAAGAAGAGCCCATCGAGATGACCCTGAACGCCGCTCGCAGCCAGGTGCTCTTTCGGCTGAAGAACGTGGAGATGGTGGCCCAGCTTATCCAGGGCACCTTCCCCAACTACAGCCAGCTCATCCCCCAGAGCTGGACCAGCCGCGCAGTGGTGGACGTGGCCGAGTTCCTGCGCGAAACGCGCATCGCCTCCATCTTCGCCCGCGACGGCAGCGGCATCGTCCGCCTTCAGGTCAACCCGGGCGAGGAGCTGCAGCCGGGCAAGCTGGTCATCTCCGCGCGCGCCGAGGAGATCGGCGACAACCGGGGCGAGGTCGACGTGACGGTGGAAGGTGAGGCGGCGAAGATCGCCTTCAACAGCAAGTACCTCCAGGACGTGCTCCAGGTGCTGGACGTCTCGCAGGTGGCGCTGGAGACGACTAACCCCTCCAGCCCCGGCGTCCTGCGGCCCGTGGGCCAGGACAACTACGTCCACGTGGTCATGCCCATGTTCGTCCAATGGTGACGCTTGGAGTAGTTCCGTAAAGATCTAGGGAGCATTCGCGAGCTCTCCAACCTACGTCCTGCATCGTCTAGAGATCTGGCCGCTGTAGCCGCGAGGCTTTCCGCCAGAGAACTTCCTAGAGGGGTGGCAGTTCCCCTATGCCGCCGACAGCCGCCGGCGAATCGAGCGGGTGGCAAGACCGATTAGTCGCACACGAACTGGCCAGTGAAGGTGAGCAAGCTGCACGAGAAGGTCTGGCCGAGGGAATCCTCACACGACCAGGCCATCGCTGAACGAGAACAGGTTAGCCAGCTGACATCGCAGGCGCACACGGATTCTCCCCCGTCTCCACCAAGTTCGTGCATGAACGGGAGCCTTCGGGCTCCCGTTCCATTTCCCCTGGTGTATCAGGAAGCTCCCGTCCTCCTGCCCTGGCGACAGAGCGGCGAAGGCTTGCTGGACGGGCCCCCGTGGGGTGATACCCACTACGCGCCTCTGACCAAGGTCGATGCAGACTGCCTCCACCATGCCTGAGAGCAAGCGGGAGTAGCTCAATGGTAGAGCTCCTGCCTTCCAAGCAGGTAATACGGGTTCGATTCCCGTCTCCCGCTCCACCTCGCATCCAACGTCACAACGCACGTACGTAGCGAGCGGCCGCCGGCGGGCGGCCGCCTGCTTTCCAGGCAGATCATCAGGGCGCATCATAATTCGCGATTATGCGGCAGATCATCGTGAAAGCCGTCCGTACCGGCAACATCGGCGGCGGCAAGATCTCTGTGCTGCCGGTGGTCGGCACCTCCGTGCCCGCACCGGCGAGCGAGGCGAAATAGCGGTCTGATGGGAGGAATCATTTAATCAGATCGTAACATGCGCCGGCACCTTTAAGAGTTGACCCCACCTTACAATGACCCTGGCTTATGATCGGCGGATGGTAACCGCTTGCCGCACCAGCCGAGCCATCACAGTCGTGAGAAAGCGGTCGGAGCCGAGAGAGAGGCCAAGCGCATGAACCGCCATCAAGGCGCTGGACGGGACCGTGGGGGAGAAACCGCGCTGACCGGCGATTCCGTTGGCGCTCACAACGCGGTGACACCTGCTTCACCCAATGTCACACTCTTCCGATGCGTTAACTCCTCCCGCCCGCCGGCTGAAGGCCATCGGCCAGCTGGGGAACCTGGAACGGATCGTCCCGGCAAAGGACTGGCGGACCAGCTGGCACGGCGGCGGTGCTCGAAGAGTCGTGCGCGAGGAGCACCGGATCTAGCTTTATCGTCGTTCCTACGGCCACGCAAAGTCCCTGCGCGGGCTGCGAGGACACCATGTTCGAACTGCGAACGAACGGCCTGGTCCGCGACTACTTGAGCGCCTGGAGTCGGCATAGTGCCGATGATCTGGCGGCGCTTTACGCCGATGACGCCCTCTACGAGGACTTGCGCCTGTCGGCAACCCTGCGCGGCAGCACTGCGATCCGGACCCACCTCTGCCAGGTCTTCGCCGCCTGTCCTGATGCTGCGCTCGCTGTGGCGGCAGAACCCCTGGCCACCGGGAGCGAGGCCTACATCGAATGGCTAATTGTGCGGACCGGCGA
>Ga0315286_10004222_pt1 | contig 13752 bp, 15 predicted proteins | sample YL17G10_0_MG_FD_205038 | JGI IMG/M metagenome (GOLD analysis project Ga0315286, IMG submission 205038) | Sediment microbial communities from Yellowstone Lake, YNP, Wyoming, USA - YL17G10_0 | ecosystem: Environmental > Aquatic > Freshwater > Lake > Sediment | place: USA: Wyoming | collected... | reverse complement strand
TGAAACCCCCGGACTACTGGTAATTGCTAACTGGCGAATCGGGTTTGTGCCAAGAATCAGCGTCAGCTATGTGAAAGTGGCGAAGATAGGTTTTGAGATATCTTTGATATCAGTAGGTTGCCAATTGGATTTATTGATCACATTGACTGTATTGGACCCGGTGAATGTGTAAGTTATACCATTATTCTTCATTTCGCCCTTCACGGTGAGACATGCACCGTCATTTGAAGGGTATTAGTGCAGGATCAAAATCTTCAATTTTGATGTTCAATTAGATAATCAGGAACACTTCTTTTGATTGATCCCAATCCGTCGCAAATCGGGCAATCATTCCAAAAAATATCAAAGCCAACAAAAGAATGAATTTTACCGCATCTACATCCTTGATTTGGACAAGGTTTATTCTCATACATATTAAGTGATTACCTACTCTGCTGAAATAATAAAGGCTGGCAAGGCATTGGTGCAATGCTAAGTGCCAACAGAACGCGATAGTGAAGGATTAGGGGCATCGGTGAGAAGATTATCCTGTAAGCAAGAATTAGAGGGACAAAGACCAGCCGCCAGCTATTGCATTTCTGTAGGCTATCTACCTGAAAAAAATAATTTTTGATTGTATTTTTCTACCATTTTCCAGATATTGGAAGGTCTCCGGTGATACCGAAGTTATACGATCTGTCGACTGCCGCTCCGTTCCACACACCGTTCCCATTATAATCCAGGTAGAACAGGTGCGTCGATGGCCGGAATACGCCGATTTCTGTTCTTCCATCAAGGTTCCAGTCCCCGGATACCGGAATATCTCCAGAAATACCGAAGTTATATGACTTGTCGGTTACCGCTCCATTCCACGCACCGTTCCCATTGTAATCCAGGTAGAACAAGTGCGTTGAGTTCCGGAAAACACCGATCTCAGATTTGCTGTCATTGTTCCAGTCCCCGGATACCGGAATATCTCCAGAAATACCGAAGTTATATGACTTGTCGGTTACCGCTCCATTCCACGCACCATTACTGTTGTAATCCAGGTAGAACAGGTGCGTCGATGGCCGGAATACGCCGATTTCTGTTCTTCCATCAAGGTTCCAGTCCCCGGATACCGGAATATCTCCAGATATACCGAAGTTGTATGACTTGTCGGTTACCGCTCCATTCCACGCACCATTACTGTTGTAATCCAGGTAGAACAGGTGTGTCGATGGCCGGAATACGCCAATCTCAGATTTGTTGTCATTGTTCCAGTTTCCTGATATTGGAATGTCTCCGGTTAAACCGAAGTTATATTGCCGGTCGACTGACGCTCCGTTCCATGCACCGTTCCCATTGGAATCCAGGTAGAACAGGTGTGTTGAGGGGCGGAATACACCGATCCCCGTGGGAGAAAATGAACGGGAGAACTTCTGGATCCGATTGTTCACTGAATCAGAGACATATACATCACCATTGCTGCTTATCGCGATGCCATAAGGACCCCAAAACTGTCCGTCGCCGGTTCCTTTTGACCCCCATTGCCCGACATAGGTGCCACTTGGTGTAAAAATCTGGATACGGTTATTCTGGGAATCGCAAACAAACACAAAATCCCTGGCATCCACCGCGATACCTTTGGGAGAGCTGAAATTCCCTTCTCCGGTTCCCGATGATCCCCATTGTTTCAAATATGTTCCACCAGGAGTAAATACCTGGATGCGAGAGTTCCCGATATTATCAGTAACATAGACATACCCGCTGCTGTTCACTGCGATACCTTCGGGAAAGTCGAATTCCCCATCACCAGGTCCTTGTGACCCCCAATCTAATACATCAATCAGGTTAGGCTGGAATACTTGGATCCGGCTATTCCCCGAGTCGGCAACATAGATAAACCCGCTGCTGTTCACCGCGATGGCCATGGGAAAGTAAAACTCCCCCGGGGCGGTTCCCTTATGCCCCCACCAGTCCACAATGTCCAGGTCCTCCGATGCATATATCTTGATCCGGTTATTCATGGTATCGGCAACATAGACAAAGTCACTGTGTCGATCAAACGCAATACCGTAGGGATGATCGAACTGCAGTTGGCCGCTTCCATTATTCCCCGTTTGTGACAGATATGTCCCGGAAGACGTAAATTTCTGTATCCGGCTATTATCGGAATCAGCAACATAGATATTGTTACTGGCATCCAGCGCAAGGCCACGGGGTTTATTAAACTGTCCGTTACCGGTTCCCCATGAACTCCACTGCTGAATATACGCCCACCCCCCGACAAAGGTAAATTTCTGGACGCGGTAATTACCCCAATCGACTACATACACATAACCATAGTTGTCCACCGCAATGCCAGTCGGAGTTAGAAACTGTCCGTCACCGGTTCCCTCGGAACCAAATTCATCAGAATAATCCATATATTTATCGAATATCTGGACGCGGTCATTATAGGCATCGGTTACATACACATAACCATAGTTGTCCACCGCAATGCCAGCGGGATTGTTGAATTCCCCGTGACCGGTGCCAGGGTTTCCCCACCAGTAAACTAAGTCCAGATCCGGTGTATATCGCTTGATCCGATTATTATCAGTATCTGCAATATGGAGATCACCACTGACAGGATCAATGGCAATACCGCTGGGATGGATGAACTGCAGTTCTCCACTCCCAGCACTTCCCGTCTGAGACACATATGTTCCGGAAGAAGTAAATTTCTGGACACGGTGATTACCACCATCAACAACATACACATAACCACTGCTGTTCACCGCGATGCCGAAGGGAGTGTTGAACTCCCCGTTGCCAGATCCCGAGGAACCCCACTGCTGGATATAGCTCCCGTCTGAGGTAAATTTTTGTATCCGGTTATTACCACTATCAACAACATAGACGTAGCCACTGGCATCCACTGCAATACCACGCGGACGATTGAACTGCCCTCTGCCAGTTCCATATGAACCCCACTTGGCCAGCAAAGTACCATCTGCACTATATTTCCAGACACTGTGATATCCCTCATCCGTAGCATACCAATTGCCAGAAGAATCAGTTGCAATAAAGAAAGGAGATTTTATCCCAACAACAGAAGGCACAGCCCACTGGAATGTATAGGTTTCTTCTGCACTCACCAAAGGTATCAGCATCATCAGAAGCAGTGATACCAAATAAAGAGAAATAAACCATGACGGGTATTTCATTACAATCCACCGATAATTGATAATAGATGTGAAAATCGATATAATAATGTTGTGAAATGTGTCGGGATCCCTGCTTAAAGGGAGATTGTTTTCTAACTTTTCGAACATGAATGCACCAGCCATTATCCCACTGATCACATTCAGCCTTGATGCATGGTGTTAGTGAAGGATAGAAATTCTCTCCCCTGTTAATCCAATTGACAATTGAATTTTTCCGCTCGCCCCAGAACTTTTTTTTATATAAAGAGAAGAATATGTTATAACTAATATTAAGAGAGTGTTCTATCCCGAAATCATTTGACATCACATCTAAATATCGATGTGAGTAAACTAACGAACCGGGATATTAAAACACCAGAGGATAGCAAATTTCCCTCTTTTTTTTCTGCTGAACTGATCGAGTATGATGACGCAGTAAAAATGTTAGGACTTACGCACTTGGTTCCGACCGAAAGATCTAAGAACTAAGACAACCAATAGAGGGCTATACAAACCCGGAATGGAGATCGAACGAGCGTGAATCCCCCAAAATGCACGAGCAGCGATTTTGTCAACTTTCTCATATCGACGTATCAAGCGTGCACATGCTCGGAAGCATCCCGGTGCTTTCCAAACGAAACAGAACCAATCGCCCATGATTCCGTCAAGCGGTTGTTAGAAAGGCAGCTTCACCACACGGAGGCGCTGTATAATGAAGCAAAACGGATGGTCAAGCATGACAAAGGTGTACTGGTAATTGACGACAGCACCCTGGACAAACCTTATTCTCATCAGATAGACATGGTGACCCGGCACTGGAGTGGGAAGCACCATCGGGTTGTACAGGGTATCAACCTGATCTCGACGATCTGGACCGATGGTACAGCAATTGTCCCCGTTAATTTTCGGATCTATTAACCGAAGAAGGATGGGAAGAATAAAAACGACCATTTCAGGGACATGATCCGGGCAGCAGAAGAGTATCAGTTTCAACCAGATTGTGTTCTCTTTGATTCATGGTATTCGAGTATCGACAACCTGAAACTGATCCGGTCTCTGAAATGGCACTGGTGTACTCCCCTTAAATCCAACCGGTTGGTGGATCCGAATCATACGTATAATCGTTCAATCTCGGAGATTGACATACCTCCTGAAGGAAGAGTTGTTCACCTGCGCCAATATGGTTTCATCAAGGTTTTCAGAGTTGTTCACACAGATAGAGATGCTGAACATTGGGCAACTGATATCCTCGATGCATCAGAACCCGTCAGGAAATCGTTCAAAGATCTCGGGTGGAATATCGAAGTGTACCATCGAGGCATTAAGCAGTGTTGCGGAATCGAGAGATGCCAGGGACGCAAAGAAATAGTTCAACGAGGTCACATGTTTCTTTCATTACTGGCTTTTCTTCGCTTGGAAACTCAACGGTTGAATACGGGTATTAGCTGGTACGAGTCGAAACGTTCGATTCACCGAACGGCAACTTCCCTCTTTATCTCGAAACCGACTTTCTAATTCAATTCATTTTTGCAGAAGTTATAATGGAAGTTTCTCGATTCAGACTAATTCAACTGCGTAAGTCCTAAATGTATCAAAACCTCTCAGGCATCCTGTCTGAATTCCTTCAAATTTTTCTTTTTTTGAGAGCTACCGCTAAACGGTATGATTTTTTTGAACAGTCACGAGGTTAAAGAGATTGTAAGAGAAACAGGCGAAGAGATTTTTCGCATGGACCCGGAGGTGTATAGTAACCATCACATGCCCGGCATGAAACACCCGTTTGATTACTGCAAATGGGCGTTCAACCAGAGATCGTGTTCTGCTGATTGCCCGGTTTCTCCGTTTGTCCTTCGTTGAGATTGGTTTTCCCCGGACAGATCTGTTCATTGTTTTGTCCATTGATGCAAAAGGAACAGTCCCGAAATATCCTTTGTCCCGGTATACCGTTTCGCCTTTTTGCGAGAGATCGACCTGGCTGTCATGCAGTGATGCAGTGGATGTATCGAATCTTCGGATGAAATAGTATTCTTTTTCGATGAGTGAATGGAATTTGTATCCAAATTCTGATTTGGTACCATTCCTGGCCCAGTTTCCATCACGCCTTCTTCGGGTCATTGCAGCTTCTCCCCGTGCCTTATCTGCAGAGGCATGCCCTGGATCGGAGGTGATGAACGATGCATCCTGAATGGTGCCCAGTTTTATCGAGGATCCTTGTTCATCCGGTTGTCACAGAAGTTCATCCCAGATGAGATGGATCTTTCCTTTTTCAGTCAGATTTTCTCTAAATGCCCATACTGTCAAGCGATCAGGTATTTTCTCCGGATATCCAAGAAAATTTCGAAATGATAACCGGTCTGTTGCATGGAGTTCGAGATAACAATCAGATAAACCTGCCAACCAGGCAGAAGCAGTATTTTTATCATCAGGATTTCATCGGTGTGGGGGCGCCCTGCGGTCTCTTTGTTATCGTGATACATATCGCGAATTATTGGTCGAAATTTCTCCCACTCGATTATATCCCGTATTAACCCTAATTTGCTCCCCAACCCTTCTATCTTTGTATACTCCTTATGCAGAAAATAATCCCCAAATCTGCGCATACTTTTTATTCTCTGTACTAAGATAAAAATCTAAGCTTTGGGTTTATAGCTGTTCTCTTTTAAATGTCTTTCTTCACTGCGGGCTTGTTTTCCAGTATAGGGCATATTGGCAAGCCCGCAAAGTATTTAGATCTTTCTATAACCTCACAAATTTCTGTTTTTTTAGGATTGTCATAAAATTAGCGAAGTACTGACATTAGGCACCCGCAGATTCCGACCCGGTTCAATTCATAAAGTATAATAAAGATTAAAAAAATGTAGATCTGTCGATATCATCGACTGTGAAAAATGGGTTGGTAGGGGTTTTATTTATCATTCGTATGTGAAGGTTTGTTCCGATTTATATCGGGTTATATTGCGAAACCCCAGATAGGCATAATTGCACCAACCTAAAGGATGGTTCAAGATGAAGGTTTCGTATTTGTGTGTTTTAAGTATTCTGCTCTTGGCGACCTGTATCACGGGTGTCTCGGCACATACTGACCCAGCAGGCTGGGGGTCCGCATGGCAGAATTGGGGGAATCCCTCCGTTTCCGATGGTGTCATAGATAATTACACAGTAGGAGCAACCTCCCGGTATCCGGGAGAACTCGATGTATTCTGGTATGATAGGGCCGGCATCGGGGATGTATCGGACGGAACAGGGTTGATGACGAGATGGACGACCGGAACTGATTGGTATAACACGCAACGGACATCGAGGACATATCGTCCACCGGCCGCTGTATCGTGGGATGCAAATCGCATCGATGTGTTCACCCAGGCTTATCGAAGTGCCGGCTCCAGCGAGCATGATCTCCAATGGACACATTGGGATCCCGCTGATGGCTGGACAAACTGGTTCACATTGCCAAACAATACAGTTATCCACTTGCATTGGGATTATTCACCTGCAGCGATATCGCCCTCTCCGGGTTATTTAACAGTTTTCTTCGTTGATCCCAGTGGTCATCTCCGGCACTTGGATTATTCAGACTATGGTGACGGATGGACCCACACAGTTGAGCAGGGACAACTGCTTGGCGGTGATTTGACCTCTTCTCCAGCGGCAGCAGTGTATACGGTAGGGTCCGGTTTAACGTGGAGACAATATACTGAGGTTTTTGCACGAGGATTGAATAAAAACTTATGGAAACTTGAAGGCACTAGGAGCACCATATTTTCCGATATAGTATGGGGCTCATGGACAGAGGTTCCCTCGGGATCTGGCCTTGCAGGAGCTCCTTCAGTTGTCTCGCGATATCCCGGTTCGCTCGATGTAGTCTATAAGCGTACGAATGGCGATACCGTGATGAGGTCCTATTCACATGGAACATGGAGCGGTGAAGTGGTGGTGTATGGAGTCGGCGATATGACATCCGATCCAACGCTCGTTTCATGGTCCCAGTATCACATGCAAATCTTCGAGGTTGGGACAAGCAAAATTGATGATAATCTGGTATGGGCTTACCCGTGGAACTCACCAAACCCAGTCCTCTCTACTATGAGACCAGATGGGCCAGCGAACCAGCAGTTCACGCTCTCACTTGGCGGGGCCAACTTCTATCCCAACAGCGTGATATTGATTGACGGAAATCCTGTAGCTGATACAAATTTCGTCACGGAACACTCCCTCACTGTTACACTCACTCTTGCTCAGGGAGATCACACAGTCACGGTCAAAAACCCATCAGATGGGGTTGGGGCCGATAAATATTCGGCCACGTGGCATTTGGAGGTAATCCCAGCATCTACAATCGGCGTATTCCGACCATCGACGCACCTGTTCTACCTGGATTACAATGGAAACGGCGTGTGGAATGGAGCGGCAGTGGATCGATCGTATAACTTCGGTATATCCGGAGATATTCCGATATCCGGCGACTGGAACTCAGATGGAACAACCGAGATCGGCGTGTTCCGACCGTCAACGCACCTGTTCTACCTTGACTATAATGGAAACGGTGCATGGAACGGAGCGTCAATTGACAAGCAGTATAACTTTGGAATAACCGGAGACACCCCGATTTCCGGTGACTGGAACGCCGATGGAAGAACTGAAATTGGTGTATACCGGCCATCGACGCATATGTTCTACCTGGATTACAGTGGAGACGGTGCGTGGAACGGAGCGTCAATTGACAAGCAGTATAACTTTGGAATAACCGGAGACATCCCGATAACCGGTGACTGGAACCTTGATGGGAAATATGAGATCGGCGTGTTCCGGAACTCAACGCACCTGTTCTACCTTGATTACAATGGCAATGGTGCGTGGAACGGAGCCTCAGTCGACCGACAGTATAACTTCGGTATAACCGGAGACATCCCGATATCCGGCGACTGGAACAATGACGTAATACCTGAGATCGGCGTGTTCCGGAACTCAACGCACCTGTTTTACCTGGATTACAATGGAAACGGTGCATGGAACGGAGCGGGAGTTGACAGAACGTATAACTTCGGTATAACCGGTGATACGCCTATCTCGGGAAAATGGTAGAGAAAACTAAAATTATTTTTTGTTTTTCATTCTTTACCTTGGTGCTGCAAGAAAAATTCGACAATTGACAATTACCTGAACCCGGATTTTAATCCTACTTTGGTGCTATGCATTAAAGAAAAGTGTCCAAGGTGGAGAGAAGGGGAAGGTCGTGGCGGGTGCATTCTTTTCGTAGGTCAGAGATTTGAGAGAATTATCTGACATAAAAAACCATTGATTGAAATAATATAATTTTGCGTATCCTTAAAAGGGATAATAAAATTAGAGAAAATTTAGAACATTAACGTATTTAGCCCCCTCCAAAAACTACCATTCAGAAAGCTGCTGTAATTGCTTCTTTGAACGAAAGCCGAGAGAAATGACGAGACCGGATAAAAGTACATTCAGACTAACGGCCTTTTTGACAGAGCGAGTTGTATATCGGTGGAATTTCTGTAAAGAGAACGCATCTTTCGCCAATTTAAACACATCCTCAATCAGTGATCTGATGGATTGAAAATACTCTTGATAACCGAACGAATCCAGCAACTGTTTCACCAGATTTTTGAATAGTTTCATGGTCGTATCGGTATCGGGTCGACCGAAAATCGACAAAGGATATGAAAGATTTTGCATCATTTCGTCCTGATTGAAGTTCTGAGCCCATCCAATCAGGATTTTTACATAAGAACCCATCGCTTTTTTTATGATTCCGTAACAAATCAAATCTAAAACCAGAAAAGAAGGTCCCCGCATCGGCATTTCGGTACCTTTATATAGTTGGCCTACATGCCCCTATGGTTTTCTTCGCTGACGAAACCCAAGGACTCACATTAAGTGAGTTATTACCGAATCGGATATCGATTTGCCGGTATTTGCAGCACGTTGATATGTATCAACTTGTACGGTATGTCGAAAAATATTGCTACAAGGCAGGAGGGAATCATTATCGCCATGATCCCCTTGTCATGCTAAAACTGGTAGTTGTGAAGTTTTATCGCCAGTTATCGTATAAAGATACGCTTTTAGCACTCACTGATGAAGACTGCCGATGCCTCGGTCTGCCATGGAACAAAAACCGGTATGTTATTCCAGCTCATTCCACACTTCATCATTTTGTCAAATACAGACTTAAAGAGGAAGGGTTTGAGAAACTCATGGAGATTGTCGGAAAAATTGTCTGCCAGGTATCCCATGAAGAATCCGGAATCATGGATTCAACACCATTGGAAGCCTCACGATATGATCAATACGCGGAGTACCATCCGCACTACCGAAGCAAGATGTATAAAGCGCATATCTTTCATCTGGGTGATATTCCTATTTTCTGCAGTTTTTCCGAGGGAACAAAATCGGATTTAACTTATGCTACTGACTTGATTAAAGGCGTGGAACCGATGAAACCTAAAATTACTGCTGTGTTTGCAGATGGGGGATATGACACATTTGAGATTCATGCTGATATCTATCATTTCCTTCATGCTAGACCGGTAATTGATTGCCGTGAGAATGCCGTTACTCATGATGATGGAAACGTAGATCGAATCGATCACTGGGTCAACAAGTTGTGGAAGGAAGGGGAGTTGGTTCATGATACTCTCGAGAAAAAACTTGAATTCCTTTACAAGCAGGGCCGACACGAGCAAGTCGGTATGTATTTTAGAAACCAGAATCTCCGCGATCTAACATTTGATTTGGTCTATTCAGGACGTGGAGACTGCGAAAGAACACACAATAATATCAAATCTATTGTGAAGTTTGATGTCAGAAAAGTGAGAAACGATAGTAAAAGACTCTATGTCCTGGCAAATTTTGTAATATACCAAATCCTCCTCTTGGGGCATTTGCAAAACAAAATAGTTCCGGTTCAACAACTCGCTCAGTATTTCTGATTTTTCAATTTGTATTGCCCTAAATCCGGGGTAATGAAGTAGCGGATGCTTTGTAATTATTTTCGGTTTGGCCTACGATTCCCTTGCGTTCTCGCTGTTTGATCGATAAAATGCGCGTTATGCATGTGATTTGGTTATGGTTGTTGCGATGAAATTATGCGATGTCTGTTTTGCCCGTTTGGCTGTCCAACGATTTGCATGGCTCGTTGGATAGCCTCATATGTTCTCTGGAGTAGGTGAACTGACAACAAAAGGTTGGAAAAGTTTCAGATTGAATGTGGACCCCTTTTACTATTGCATTGCAGGAGATGCATGAGGTAAGATTCTCCTGCATATGCCTGTCAGGTGCATAAAAATATTTCCGGTACAGAACTGTGATTTTTACCCCCCTCTCAAATCCTGTCATATCCGTTACACGCATAGTGAGCGTTTCCATCTTTTGTTAAATGTCTTTTGTCAGAATTCTTGTGTGAAGATCTTTAGAGAACGTCGCTGGAAATGGGGTTCGGGTTCCCTATGCAGTACCATAAATTCAGGAAAAGCAATACAGTATTCACGGAAGGGATCCTTACGAATAAGAAACAGATCGCTGCAATTGCCGTGTCTATTTGGCTCATCGCCATTTTAGTTATCATGCTTCTGTTTCAGCAGTTTGACTCTGATATATTTTTTATTTTGAGTTTTATCGGTTTCCTGATGGTTGTGCTGTTCATTCAGCCACACTATAGCCGGCCCGGTTATATGCGGTTCATCTGGTATCTGATCGCAATAGGGTTCTTGATGTTCGGTGCGATCATTATCCAGAAGGTGATGGATATTCTTCAATTGGAATTTGTTTACTCATTAAATACCTCGTGGAATCCGTTCTTTGCTTCAAATGTGGTATGATGGGAGGAACCTGATACCCTCCTGTGCACTAGACTGGATATCGTTTTTCCTACGTTTTTTTTTAAAATTACGTTATTAAATTACGGTTTCCTGGCCTCTGGAGAATCTCTCTTCATCTTGATATGAAATACTAAGCACCGGTAAGATGATGCGGGGACTGTGCCTGTCCCCCATACCGCCCCTGCGCTCAAGAGCGATGATGACGTATTCCCTGTTCATGTGATATCGCATTTTTTAGGTGAGCGCAAAGCGGCGGGGGAGAAAACCCCTGTTCAGCGTTCTGCTTGTTATTGAGCATTTCTCCAGAGCCGTTTTCTGATGGTTCCTTTACCTAACAGTAATCCAAAGATTAACGTTTCGGTAGCTTGCATTGATACGATCACTTCCGATTACCTCAGGACCCGGGACACTATCGTTGAATAACAGGAACTCCACCCGATTATATCCAGTTTTTTCAACAGACAGATTCACCGGTAGTACCCTGATTTCATTATGCCCGAGTGCGAAGGATAGCCGGTCATTAAGATCCATTGCTTTGATAGAGGAGAGGTTATTTCGATAATCAAACTCCTCTTGCGTCATCCATGTTTCGATCGTGTAATTGATATTTCGGTGTTCATAGTTTCCAACCCCGGTATACATCGGGTAATTGTGTCCGGCAACTATGAAGGTTGGGTAATAATCAGCTGTCCGGTTTTCACCAAGAATGTAAAACTCAGAAAATCGTTCCCCCTCTTGTGGGAAAACAATAACATAGCCTGTAGTGAGAATTGCGACAAGGATACTGATGACGAGGACTACACTGAGGAAGTGGTCTATCTTGCTTTCTCCAGATGATAACTCCTGGTGGATCGTACGTTCGAGTGCTTGAAATGGTACGTTGAACCGTTCTTCAACTGGCAGATGAGATCTTCGGTAATATGCAACAAGAATCATCAGGAGCGTGAACCCGGTTAATGATAGTACAATGGGATCAAGCCGGATTCCCCATAGTGTGAAATTTAATACAAGACCGATCAAGGAGACAAGTGCGAAGGAAAATCCAAACGAGAGTGCGATCCTCTCGATGAGGCTGATATCACTGACTTGAGGGAAAAGTGCCGCGATAAAACAGTATCCCGGAATGAAGAGTAGAAGGGGGAGTGTAAGCACATATCTCACCGGAAGTGCATTCAGAACAGGGAGATATATCACCAGGACACTTGCAACCAGCCATATGATTATAAGTGTCAGGTCCATAAAGTGGTCCTGTCCGGAAAAAGCAGAAAAGACCTTCTTGATACGGAATTTTTCAGACAAAGGAACCACCGTTGTTTATCCCTCTTACCGCGGGAACGCTTTGGATACTTTTATTCCTCAGGGAAATCTTACACGGATAGGAAAAATTCCTGCCGGGTGTCATTGTTATTTTCAAGAAAGTATCCCCTGCCTGCTGAACTATGACTGGTTTTTTGTTCATTATTTATTCTTTTACTATTGTATGTATATTCACTGTAATAGCCTGGGGGTATTGACAAATTCTGATTATTTTAACCAAAAAGGGAAGAAAGAAACATACTGTTTTTGCCATAATCCATAAAGCACTATCTTTATCATCGACTATTTATTGAGAATGGCGATAAATGGATGTATTATCTTCCCTTAATTCAACGTTTCCCTAATGTATTGGAGGTAGTCCGGATCTTTTTCCAGAACTCCGGAGGAAAAGCACGATAATTCATCAACCCGTGATGGAACCGGTGAATAGTATCAGCTGCACGAGAGAGACCCCGGTCATCGAGTTGAACTGTGTATTCCTGCAGTCTACCGGCATCACTCAGAGATTCTTTCAGGGTCTCAGCAATCTCTTTGTGATGTTTCCGAGGGACTTTTCTGAGAACTGCCCGGATGAAGTGTACATGGCACATCAGCCATGAGGAGCCCGGGAACATTTTCCCGGCAGCCGATTGGATCCCGGTATGGCCATCAGAGATGATGAGATTCACTTTGGTGAGACCTCGCTCCTTCAGGTCCGAGAATGTTCCTTCCCACGTAAGTTCATGTTCTGCGTCTGCGACTCTCGCACCCAGGATCTCCCGGTATACATCAGTTCTTACGCCAACAACTACAAGAAGAGCTTTACTGACGTACTTGACTCAGTCTCTCACTTTGAAGTACGATGCATCGACGTAGAGATACGGAATGTGGGAGTCGATGGCTCTTTCCATAAACTCCGTTACCTTCACATCGAGTTCCCGAGCCACTTTCGAGACGTATGACGCTGATATCTGGTTGACGCCCAAGTGGGAGATTGGAATATCGTTCGAAGACTTTGGTTTCAAACGGGATCTCTCGTAATTGTGGTTTCTGGAGAGTTCTCCATACCGGGTCTTGAGGGATCTGGACCGGTACCCATTCCGATGGGCTCTCCTTGAACTCGATCTCGCGTGTCTCGGTACTCCTGCCTGCTGTGCCACTTCCTCATTCATCAGCTCGTTGAGGAACCATGTGATGAGCTGCTGCATTCCCTTCTCGTTATCGGTAAGATAATTTAGTACGATGTCTCTTAGATTCATTGCCCTGTTCCTCTTTGTTTCCAATTCACTGTTGGATACAGGGCATCTTTACATTTTACAGCACTTCGTGTATACTACCTATGCAACACAATTTAAAACAAAATAAATATTAACAGTTAGAAAATCTGATGCAGTGAATTTCCAGATACTTTTCCCATTGATAAATCGGAACTGGGGATTCAAATGGAAACGTTGTTGTTATTCAAA
>Ga0315286_10004221_pt1 | contig 13753 bp, 9 predicted proteins | sample YL17G10_0_MG_FD_205038 | JGI IMG/M metagenome (GOLD analysis project Ga0315286, IMG submission 205038) | Sediment microbial communities from Yellowstone Lake, YNP, Wyoming, USA - YL17G10_0 | ecosystem: Environmental > Aquatic > Freshwater > Lake > Sediment | place: USA: Wyoming | collected... | reverse complement strand
ATGCTCATGGCCGGCGGCTCGTTCCGCTGGTTCCGCGATGAGCTATGCGGTGAGGAGAAGGCGGAGGCCGCCCAGCGCGGTGTTGACCCCTACGAGATCATCACCGCCAAGGCCGCCACCGCACCCATCGGCTCCGAGGGCCTGATCTTTCTCCCCTATATGACCGGCGAGCGCACCCCCCACGCCGACCCCTATGCCCGCGGCGCCTTCGTCGGCCTCGGCCTGCGCCACACCAAGGCGCATATGGCTCGATCAGTGATGGAGGGAGTGTGCTACGGTCTGCGCGACTCGCTGGAGATCCTCAAGCAGATGAAGCTGCCGATCCGCGAGATCCGCAACACCGGCGGTGGCTCCCGCAGCCCCTTCTGGCGGCAGATGCAGAGCGACGTCTTCCGCGCCCCGCTGGTGGCAATGGCGATAGACGAAGGAGCGGCCTTCGGCGCCGCCCTCCTTGGCGGAGTAGCAGGAGCTCTATGGCCCGATGTCCCCGCCGCCTGCACCGCCACCGTCCGCGTAGGGGCGCATGGTTCACCCCGAGCGGAGTCGAGGGGCAATGCGCCCTGCCGCCCCGACCGCAAAGCCTCCGCCGTCTACAACAAGTACTACCCCATCTACCGCGGCCTCTATCGGCCCCTCAAGTCCACCTTCGCCAAGCTCGCCTCCGCCGTCGAAGCAACTCACCAAACATGATATTGGAGGGGCACTTGTCCGCCCCAGGCGGATTCCTGCCCCGACCCCTTGTGGCTCACCCGCACGCAAGATCTGGCCCACCTCGGCGAGCCCTTCGCCGGGGTGGGGTAGTTGTCGGGCTCGGAGCAAGACAGCTAGTCCGGAGCGGCGCCTCCTCCACCACCGCCTCTGGTCCCGGTCACCGGCCCGCCCCCTCCGCCGCTACCGACCCCGCCCCTACCCGGAACCCCTGGCCCCGTCACCTCCAGCATCGGCTTGGGGACGAGGTACAGCCTGGTTATCGTCGGATGAACTATGGTCTGCTCCTCCGTCCCCTGAGCCCAGTCCCCCATCCCGCTGCCCGCTATCACCTCCTCGGAGCACGCGAGGTCTCCCTGGTCAATCAGCATGTCGAGCACCTGCCCCAGGGGCCACTTGCGTACAATCGCCGTTACCCTTAAGTTCCTGACCGACTCATCAACGATGATTTCCAGACTCCCGCCGCCCTGCATCGTCTGGTAATCGCGCCACCGGGCATCGTCTTTCAGCAGATCCGCCAGCTTAACCGGCGGCAGCCTATGTGAGAGCTGATCGGCCACGTCGCCAAGCGGCATATCCTTTACATCAAGATCAATCAGCGCGTTCTCGCGCTTGAACGCCGGGTGCTGTGGGCCGCTCGGACTCAGGATGCCTCCCATGCTCTCGCGGACGATCCTCGGGTTCGTGAACAGGAGCGTTTCGTCGCCGACGCGTCTCTCGAACACGGATTCCCCCGGCACCCCCGGAACCGCCCCCACCACCGGCACCCTCATGCCTCCGACCGTCACCATCTGCGGGCCCTGCGAGATCACCCACGCGCCGTTTCGCTGCTCGTAGGTCAGGCCTGCAACCTGGCAGATCAGGTCCACCGCCGTCTTGAGGTCCACTTCCGCCATCGTCGCGGTTATGGGAACGCTGTCCTCAAGCCTCCCCGCCCACACGAACGGCTGGTTCGTTGCCTTGAACAACTCGAGGAACGCGTTCTTCGCACCGATGCTCTCCCACCGGAAGCTGACCTTCGGTGCGTTGCCCTCGAGCTGAGTTACCCTGACCGCAGCATCGGACGGCCGTGCACCAGCGGCCTGCGGCCCGCTTCCGTCCTGTGCCGCGGCAACGCCGAACATCATCGCACAAACCAGCACCGCGCATCCGCACCATACTCGCGTTCCCATCGCTACCCTCCTTGCTGCGCCGAGGCAGCATTGGGTTCCATCTGTTCATATGAGATCTGAACCATCTGCGGCCTCCCGGCCGCGTCGCGCTCAACCGTCTGCTCGCGCACCGTCCTCGTCCCGTCCGCCCGCGTCACCTCGATATAGCAACTCCCCGACGGCAGCACCGGCTCCGGCCGCCCCAGCACCAGGATCACCCCAGCTATCGGCTCCGCGGGCGACTCCCGTTCGGCAGGGGCCGCGGCGAAGGCGGCTTGCTCCTGCTCCTGTGGGAGCCCCGTCCCCGGGGCGACCGCTGTGCTGTAGGCCTGCGCTGAGCGCGGTCGAAGGGGAGGGGACGTGTCTGCATCCCCGCCGCGTCGTGGCCCGCGCGTTGGGGCAGGTACAAGCCGCTCATCCGTGGACACTCCCGCCGGCGCTCTCGTGGCGGCCTCCTCCCCGGGACGACCGGCGCTCTTCCGCTGCATCCGTGCCGCCGCCTCCGCCGCCCGCACTCCGGCTTCCGCGACCTGAGCCTCCCGCCGCCCCGACCTCATCCCCTCGCCTTCGCCTCGCGGCCACACCGCAACCGCAACCACTATCATGATCATCGCCGCCGCCCCCGCGCCGACCCACCCCCACCGGAGCCCCCCCACTCGCGTTCCCGTAATCCTCCGCCGCAGATCCGCGCCCAGCTCCGGCGCGCGCTCAACCCTCGCTAACGTGCTCAGCGCCGCCTCAGCCAGCAGCAACTGCTCGGCCTCCTCCTTTTGCCTTTTGCCTTTTTCCTTTTGCCTTCCGGCCCACCTCATCGCTCCACCCCTTCCCCATACGCGTCCTTGAACGCCCGCTTCGCCCGGTGGATCGTCACCTTCACCTTCGCCAGCGACCAACCAAGCGTCTCCCCGATCTCCTCATATGACAGACCCAGTGTATGCCGCAGCACCAGCGCCGATCGGAACGCCGGCTTCAGCCCCGCCAGCGTCGCCCGCACCCGCTCGACCACCGCCACATCGGGCCCGAGCACATTCGCACTACCCTCAACACTCCCCCTCTCCAGATTCACCCCGAGCGTAGTCGAGGGGCTTGGAGAGGGGGCCGGGGGGTGAGGACCCTGCCTCCGCGCTTTCCGTGCCGCGTCCCGGCATACGTTGATGGCGATCCGATGCACCCATGTCGCGAAGCTCGACCTCCCACCGAATCGCCTCAGACCGCGCCACGTTCTTACAAACGTCTCTTGCAGCAGATCCTCCGCCAGCTCCCGATTCCCGCAGAGATCAGAGCACAACGTATACACCCGGTCCCGATGCACGCGGTACAGCTCATCGAACGCCTCGACATCACCTCGCCGCGCGCGCTCCACCAGCGCCGAACCGTGCCCCGTCGCCTCTGCCCGCCGCTCACCCCGGCTCAACACCCCCGCCTCCGCGGCGCTTTCACGAACCAACCTGACCCTCCACACCATTAGACGCCGGCCAGACCGGCGGAGTTACACCTCGCCTCTTCACCGTTGCTTGGGTAGCTTGCTGCCGACGCCCCCATCGCCACCGGGGCACGCTGAACGGGGACTGGCTGCGCATCTCCCCCCGCCGCCCTTCCCACCCATCTGCGCGCACAGAGATGCGTTGCCTGTCCCCGTCGCTCAGACGCGCATTCCGTTGCTTCGGTAGCTTGCTGCCGAAGCGCCTCCCTAAGACCCCCCTTCGTACCAGCGGTTGCGCATAGTGAGGGTGTTGTTCCAGAGGCCGCAGATCATCTGCTTTGATTCCTGGCAGTGGCGGATGACCTGCGCAATGTCCTGGCCCTGAATCTCGCAGACGATGGGGCCGGCGTAGCCGTCGTCGCGCAGCCGGTGGTAGGTGGTCGGGAAATCCAGCGTGTTGTTGAGGTGGGGCGGCTGGTGCTCCATATAGCGGCCCCAGTAGTGGTTCACACCGTTGTGGTGGACCTCGGCGATGCGGCCCTTGAACTCGTCGAGATAGAGGGCGAATCCCTCGTCGGTGCCGGCCGCCATGTGGGCGTGGCCGATGTCGAGGTTGATGCCCCAGCCTTCGACCCGATCGCAGTAGTACTTGAGTGACTCGAGTCCGCCGGCCTCGTAGCCAACGGCGAGATCGTGAGGACTGGCGAGGGCCGCCGCGTGGTTGGCGAAGTCGAGGTGGAACTGCCGGATCTCATCCTCTCCCCTTACGAACCCCCAGGTGGCGCCGCCCATGTGGAAGGTCATTGCCTCGGCCTTGAGCAAGGCCGCCAGCTCGATGCACTTGTCGTAGTAGTCCCAGGTGAGCCGGCGCAGGTGCCGGTTGGCGCTCGCCAGGTTCCAGTCGAGGTGGGGCGAGTGGACGGTGACCCACTCGAAGACGGAAAGCGCCTCCTTGAGGCGGGCCAGGTCGGCGCCGGTGGCCTCGAACAGGTCAATGCCGACGTTGGGGTAGTTGTAGGGATAGCCGAGCTGTGCCTGGTCGAGGGTGGGGACGATCTCGAAGCCGGAGAAGCCGGCCTCGCCGACCAGCCGGATGGCGTCGAAGATGGTCTCGCCGTGGGTGGCGGGGAGAAAGTGGGTCGAGATGCCGATGCGGTGCTCGATCGGGAGCATGTGACAGTTGCCTCCTTGCTGAGCTGACTCCCGGCCATTTCCGCCACGGCAAGAAGACCTCCTGCGGAGTCGAGAAGATGGCGGGCGAGGTGGCCGGGATGACGGGGCGCGGATGGCAGTGCGACACGCTTGCGCGAGATCTCCCCCAAAAGAGGGATAGCATGGTTATTGACGGCGACATGGCATAAGGGGGATGCTAGCTATGGTGTGCAAACTTCGGGCGATCGGGGGTCCCTGCCAGCCGGGTCTGGGGCGACGATTCGCCTATGCTAGGGGATTCAGTATGCTGAGGAAGATGTTCCTGCTGGGGCTGTGTTCTGGCGTCTTGCTGCCGTTTGCTGTGGCCGCCGGGGCGGCAGTCGCTACCGAGAGAATCAGCGTCACGGATTTCGGGGGACCGACCAGCGGGGCGTCGTGGTGGCCTTCGTTCAGCTCCGATGGAAGGTATGTCGCCTACTACTCCGGCGGGGGCAACATCGTCGCCGGGGACGTGAACCACGCCTATGATGTGTTTCTCCGCGACCGGCTCTTCGCCACTGTCGAGCTGGTCTCGCGCTCGAGTCTGGCAGAGCTCGGGGACGGCGCCTCGTTCGAGCCCGCAATCAGCGGAGACGGTCGCCACGTGGCATTCACGACGGCGGCCACCAACCTGGTCCCCGACGACAACAACGGTGTCACGGACGTCGTCGTCCGCGACCTCGACGCCGAGCTGACCCTGTTGGCGTCGGTTTCCCCGACCGGGTCGGTGGCAGACGGCGAATCGCTTTGGTGCTCCATCAGCGAGGACGGCCGGTACGTCGCATTCCAATCCTCGGCCACCAATCTGATCCTGGGGGAGACGATCATGTGGCCCGGCATCTACCTGCGCGACATGGTCGGTGGGGCAACCGAGTACATCAGCCGCCCGGATGGGGGCGGGCGGGCCGATGAGGTCTCGATCAAGCCGAGCATCACTCCGGATGGGCGCTACATCGCCTACCGGTCCTATGCCACGAACCTGGTGGCCGGAGACACGAACGGGTTCAGCGACGTCTTCCTCTACGATCGCAACGCTGCTGTGACCGAGCTAGTATCGGTCGCGACTCTTACCGGGGTACAGGGCAACGGCGAGACCCTGGGCCGCCCCGCGATAACACCCGACGGGCGATACGTGGTGTTCTCCTCCGCCGCCGATAACCTGGTGCCCGGGGACACGAATGGTAAGTGGGACGTGTTCATCCGCGATCGGGACACCGGGGTCACGGAGCGGCTCTCTGTATCGAGCGCTGAGGCGGAAGGGAACGACGACTCGGGATACGACGCTCCCGTTGTGGCAATCAGCGATGATGGCCGCTACGTCGCCTTCGCCTCCGCCGCAAGCAACTTGGCGCCCGGCGACACCAACGGCGTATGGGATGTGTTCGTGCGCGATCGCCAGGCCGGGACCACCGCCCGGGTATCGGTGTCGAGCTCCGGCGCGCAGGGCGATGACCACTCCGGTCGGGTGTCAGTCGCGCTGACCCCGGACGGGCAGACCGTCGGGTTTGACTCGCTGGCTTCGAACCTTGTCCTCATTGACACGAACCGAACTCCGGACGTGTTTGTCCGGGGGGAGCCGATGGCCCCCCAGCCGCCCATGCTGGTCATCAATGACGGGGACGAGTTCACTACCTCGCGGGATGTGACGCTTTCGATTGACCCCGGCAGCTACCTCGAGCTACGGTTCGCCAACGAAGGGGAGGACTGGACCGCATGGGAGCCGGCCAGCCTCACCAGGTCGTGGACGCTGTCGTCAGGAGACGGACTCAAGCGCGTCTACATCCAGGGACGGGATGGGATCGAGCTGTCAGTTGAGGACTACGCGGAGATCACTCTCGACACCACTCCGCCCGGCGCCGTCGGAATCGCGATCAACGACAACGACGAGACGACGATTAGCCGGGTGGTCACATTGACGCTCCACGCTACCGGCGCGGCGGAGATGCGGCTGCGGAACGAGAGCTCGGCCTGGTCGGCGTGGTTCCCGTATGCCTCCACCCGGACGTGGAAGCTCTCGCACGACCGCGGCACGAAGACGGTCGGTATTCAGTGCCGGGACGCGCTGGGGAACCTGTCGGCCGAGGCGACGGATACCATCCAGCTCATCTGCTTCACCGACGTATGCACCGGCTTCTGGGACTTCGAGGAGATCATGGCCTGCGTGGACGCCTCCATCGTCCAGGGCTACCCGGAGGGTGACTACAAGCCGGCGCTGGCGGTGAGCCGCGACCAGATGGCGGTCTACATCGCCCGCAGCCTCGCCGGCGGCGAGGAGAACGTCCCGCCCGGGCCGCCCACCCCCTCCTTCTCCGATGTCCCCACCACCAACTGGGCCTATGACCATATCGAGTACACGGTCGATCAGGGCGTCGTCCAGGGCTACGAGGAGGGCGACTACAAGCCGCTGGAGGAGGTGGACCGGGCGCAGATGGCGGTCTACATCGCGCGCTCCATCGCCACCCCCACCGGCGAGGCCGGTCTGATCGGCTACGACCCCCCCGCGACGCCGACCTTCCCCGATGTGCCGACCGGCTTCTGGGCCTACAAGCATGTTGAGTACTGCGCCGAACAGGGAGTGGTGAAGGGCTATCCCTTCGACGACCCCGACAACCCCGGCGGGACCATTACCCTCTACCAACCTGACTGGCTGGTCACGCGCGACCAGATGGCAGCCTACATCCAGCGGGCATTCGTTCTGCCCATGGATTGACTTTCGCCCGGTAGGGGCGAGCCCCGCCAGGGTGGAATTGAGAGCGGCGATGCGCGATGAGCGCATCGCCGCTCGTGTTTGCTGAGGTGATTCCGCGCAGGGGAACCGCGTAGAGTGGAGGAGTATGATGATGCGCGCCGCTGGTCTGTGCTGTGTGCTGGGGGTGATGTTGATGATCTCTATCGGGCGAGCCGGGGCGGAGGCGGAGATGCCGATCTGCCTGGCGCCAAACTCGATCCAGTCCAACCCGGCGGCGGATGGGGGGCGGGTTGTGTGGGCGGACGGGCGGACGGAGGATCCGGACCTGCCGCCTACGGGCAGTGATATCTACCTCTACGATCTCGCGACAGGAGTGGAGACACCGATCTGCGTCGAGGCAGGCGCCCAGATCTACCCGGAGATAGACGGCGATCGGATCGTCTGGCTGGACAACCGGAGCGGGAACTGGGAGATCTACCTGCACGATCTCTCGACCGGGGCCACGCGAAAGATTGCCTCGGCGCCGACGACGCGGTTGCTCGAGTCGCGAGGACCGGATATCAGCGGTGACACCATTGTGTGGGCGGATGAGCGGGCACACCCAACGAGCCACAAGCTTGATGTGTTCATGTACGACCTTCCCACAGACTCGCTCACGCAGATCACGAGCGCGGAGGCCGACCAGGGGTTGGGTGGTCCGCGGGTTGAGGGGAAGAGGATCGTCTGGTGTGACACCCGGGGCGATCCCGCGGGGGACATCTACATGTACGACATGGAGCTGGAGGCGGAGTTCCCGGTGGCGACGTGGCCGGGCTCGGAGTCGCAGCCGGACATCTGGGGGACGGAGGTCGTGTACACCCGTGCGGTCGGGGAGGGCGTCTGGAACATCTTCTACCGGGATGTTGCGACGGCGTCGGAGCCATTGGCACTAGCTCCCGTAGGTGCCGCGCAGTTCAGGCCGCTCGTGGCCGGCCGCTGGGTCGTCTGGAGCGACTACCGGGAGGGCGATCTAGCGACCGGACTGAGCCAGGTCTACGTGTACGATCTGGAACTGCATCAGCTCCATCCGATGGCGAGCTACCCGTTCGGTGACTGGCCTGGTCTGTCGGAGGCAGGGGTGATGGTCTGGATGGACTGGCGCAACGGGGACCGAGCCATCTACGAGGACCCCGATATCTACGGCTACGTGCTCACGCGCTTCTGGGATGTGCTGGCAGACCAGTGGGCCTACTCGGCGATCGAAGCGTGTGTTGCCGCCGGCATCGTATCGGGCTACCCGGAGGGCGACTACAAGCCTAGCGATCCCGTGACGCGGGACCAGATGGCAGTCTACATCTCCCGCGCGCTCGCCGAGGGTGACAGCAACGTGCCGGCCTTCGCGGGCACGCCAAGCTTCCCGGACGTCGGCGAGGACAGCTGGGCGCTCAGGTATGTCGAGTATGCGGTGGAGCAGGGCGTTGTCACGGGCTTCGAAGACGGCTCCTACCAGCCGCTGCTGGAGGTGGACCGGGGGCAGATGGCGGTCTACATCGCCCGGTCCATCGCTACTCCCACGGGCGAGGCAGGTCTGGTCGGCTATAGCCCGCCCGACACCCCCACCTTCCCGGATGTGCCGGTCGGCTTCTGGGCCTACAAGCACGTGGAGTACTGTGTCGAGCACGGCGTCGTGCAGGGATACGGCGACGGCTGGTACTATCCCGGCAATGTGGTGACGCGGGACCAGATGGCGGTGTATGTGAAGAGGGCGTTTGGCCTCCCGTAGGGCGCGCAGGGCCTCGCATCCGCGAGGCCCTAGCCTTCGCCACTTGCTGCGATGGCAGCAACCATCATCCTATCGCATCTTGTCCGCCAGGCCGTAGCGCTCGACGAGAAGGTCCACCCGAGTCCGGAGCTGGTCGGCGTAGGCTGTATCCTCGTCCCCGTCGGAGCCGAGCCACAGGTAGTCGTCGTCCAGTCTGGGGAAGTGCTTCCGCACCATAGCCTTCAACGAGGCCGCGACGCCGGAGCGGAAGTTGACGCGATCGGTGTGGATGTGAGTGACGGGCAGCTCCGCGATGGCCGCAACGAGCGGCTCGAGGTTCTCCATCGTGTCGGTCAGCATCGGCAGCAACGGGCCGAGAAAAGCCCAGATCTGGATGCCGCGACCGGCCGCTTCCCGCAGCACATCGAGTCGCTCGGCGGTGGACGAAGCGCCGGGCTCGATGGCCCGCCGGAGCCTCTCATCCCAGGCGGTCAGGGTCATACCAAGGTCGGCCGACCTCCCCTCCAGCAGCGGCAGATCGCGCCGGACCAGCGCGCCCTTCGTGAGAATCGAAACGTGCCAGCCGCTGCGGGCGAGGATCTCGACACACCGGCCGCTCACCCGGTACTTCTCCTCCAGTGGCTGCCAGCCGTCGCAGACCGAGCTGAGGATGACCGAGCCCGGCGGCTTGCGCTTCACCTCGCGGGCGAGCACCTCGGGGGCATTGACGCGGACATCCACGAACGTTCCCCACGGCTCGCGGTGGCCGGTGAAGCGCTTCATGTAGCGGGCATAGCAGTAGCCGCAGGCATGCTCGCAGCCGACATAGCAGTTGATCGCGTAGTCGGCCGGCAGCCCGGTCTCGGTGAGCACTGACTTGCAGGTTATCTCGCGCAGCGTCATGCAGGTACATGATAGCACCTGCCGTCCTATAGGGGAGCCCCTCTGCTTGCCCTGCTTGCCCTGAGCGGAGTCGAAGGGAGCGGAGCCGAAGGGCGGGCTCCCGACACTGGCCTCATTCTGGGAGAAGGGTCACCCCTCGCGGGCAGGGAAGTCACCACGGCCCGACCTGAGGAGGAGACTGTGCTGCATGGGTACCTTGACGGAGCGCCGCGCCGGGCAGGAAGCGCGGCGCACTTGGCGCTGTTGGTAGTGAGCTTCATGGCAATGGGAGCGGTGGCAATGGCCGAGTCGGTTCATCCGGTGCCGAAGGAGCATCCTCGCCTGCTGGGATCGAGGGAGCGGCTGCGGCAACTGGCGCGGGAACGCGCGGAGGCCTACCAGCGGGTGGTGGAGGTGGCCCGAGGTGGTGAGACCGACGAGCACGCGAAGATGGTGTCGCTGGCGCTGGTCTGCGCGATAGAGGGGGACGAGCAGTTGGGCCGCGAAGCAGTGGCGATGGCGATGAAGTACGTGGACGGTCCCATCCGACAGGGGCATGTCACCTTCGGGGCGGACCTGGCGCGCTGCGCCATCGTCTACGATCTCTGCTATGAGAGCTGGACTGCCGAGCAGCGGGCGGCCTTCCACAGGTACATGAACGAGACGTTCGACGCGAACGTGGACTCGGAGACGCACGTCTTCCACAACGGCTGGTACGGCTACAAGTGGTGGGGGATCGGGCTCGCCAGCTATGCGACCTATTACGAGAACGAGCGCGCGCCCGAGACTCTGCGGGAGCTGGACCGGGAGTACCGGCAGCGGGCAGCGCCGGCGCTGGAGCTGGCCGGGGCGGGCGGAGGCTGGGCGGAGGGTTACTACATCAACTACTTCCTCTACGAATGGCTGTTCTTCTGCGAGGCGGCGCGGCAGTGTGAGGGAGTGGACTACTACGCGCTGGCGCCGCACTTCTTCAGGGAGAGAGCGATTGCCGGAGCGTTCGAGACCTACCCGGGGGTAGGTGAGTACGGGACGCGGCGGTCTATTCCCATGGGCGATGGAGGGGGGCGGGTGTACGGCGGGGACCGCGACAAGGCGCTCTCGGCGCGGCGGATACTGGTGAACGCCTACCGGGAAGATCCGCTCCACCAGGCGGTGCACGCCTTCAATGAGACCACGCCCAGATCAGGCAGCGGCGCGAACGCCTACAAAGACTTCCTCTGGCGGGATGAGACGGTCAAGCGGGGTGATGTGAACGCGCTGGGGCTGTCTCACATAAGCACCGGGCCTGGTTACGTATATGCCCGCAGCTCCTGGGATGAGAATGCGACCTACTTCTTCTTCAAGTGCGGGGACAGGTTCACCGCTCACCAGCACCTGGATGTGGGGCACTTCCTGATCTACAAGCGCGAGGAGCTGGCGGGAGACGGAGGTCATTACGACTCCTTCGGCCCGAGCCATGATGTTAACTACCATCTGCGCACCATCGCCCACAGCACCATGCTGGTCTACGACCCCGATGAGAAGTGGCCGGGGATCAGGGCGGGCGAGGTGACTGGCAACGATGGGGGCCAGGCGCACAACTGGCCGCACCACAACGGCGCGGTCGAGGATGCCGCCGAGTGGGAGAAGGGCCGGGCGCTCTATGACATCGCGGACATTGTCGCGTTCGAGGATCGAGGGAGCTACCTCTATGTCGCGGGCGACTGCACCCGAGCGTATGACTCGAAGAAGCTGGAGGAGTTCACCCGCCAGATCGTCTTCCTGCGGCCGGGGACGTTCGTCGTCTTCGACCGAGTGACGTCCACGCGCCCGGAGTTCAAGAAGACTTGGCTGCTCCAGGCGATGAAGGAGCCGGCGACCACCAGCGGCCGGCTGGTGGTGACGAATGGCGAGGGGAGGCTGCATATCCAGACGCTACTGCCGAAGGAAGCGGCGGTGAGGCTGGTGAGCGGGGACGATCTCTACACCTATGGCGGCCGGAGCTATCCGCCCGACAGGGACACCGGGCCGGCGCCCGAGTGCAGGATCGAGGTGTCTCCCTCGAAGCCGGCGAGGACCGACTACTTCCTGCACGTGCTGACGGCGACCGAGGCGAGCGTGGCGGCAGTGCCGGAGGCGGTCGCCGAGGTCGGGGAGGATACGATCAAGGTCACGATCGGGGACACTATCATTGCGTTCAGAACGGCCGAAGTGGGCGGGCACATCGAGATCGGCGGGGAGCGCCGCGAGTTGGCGGGGGAGGTGGCGATCCACGGGGGCGGCGGCCCGACCTGCGCCAGATGAGGGATGACACGCACGGGTCTTCCCGTCACCTTCGGGAAGACCGCTCCTCCCCGTCGTCGGCCCGCAGCCGGCGGTATTGCTGCCAGAGAGCGTCGTTGCCTGCGAGCTTCTCGTACCAGAACAGGCTGACGCCCGTGACGCGGCGGAGAGCGCGGGGATCGGAACGTCCGAGATCCGCCAGCGCGGAGTTCAGCGCGAACAGAGTGTTGCGCAGGTCCATCTGCTCGTGATGGGCGCCGTCGGTCTGCCAGTAAGTCGGCACGCCGATTGAGATGGTGGTCTGCGTATCCGACAGCGCGCGGGCGATGCGCACGACCTGGTCGCGCACATAGGACTGGTAGCTCTCGACTGTGAAGTCGTGCGAGATGCGATCTGGGGGGACATAGACCATCGGCGAGAATTCGCTCACCAGCGCGGCCACGGTCCGGTACTGATAGGGCGTCCAGTACCAGCGTCGTTCTCGCGGGCCGTCCCATTCGCTGACGATCCGGGGCGAGGCCATTGAGAGCTCGGTGTGGGGGGCGAGCCCGCGCACCGCGCGCACGACCGCGACCAGCCTCGCAAACGTCTCATCCCCGCCCGCCGGCTCGACATCGAGATGGAGCCCGTCGAAGGAGCGCGCCGGCGCCCCCGCGGAGGAAACCCCAAGGATGCGTACCGCGTAGGCGCCGAGGCGATCTCTAACCTCGGGCGACTCGGTATTGCAGGCCGGCCAGTCACCTACCGGCTCGCCGTTGGCGACGCAGATGCCGGCGAGTAACGTGAAGCGGCTGCCCGAACGCTTGGCTTCGTAGGCCGCAACGAAACCCAGGAAGCGAACCAGCTCCGCGGTGGATACCGGCGGCCGCTTCGTCTCGCCGATGATCGCGGTCGCATCGTGGTTCACGACGCCGATGTTGACGAGCAGGCGGCGGATCCCGTGGCTGTCGAGTTCGGCGAGCATGCGCTCGACCTCTTGCTCGGTAGCATCTGCTCTGACCCAGGTATTGGTGGTGCCGGTGCCGAGCCAGACGCCGTCACCGCGAGGCGCCGGGACGGAGTCGCAGGAACCCAACGCCGCGGAGCCCGCGAGAACGAGCAGCAGCAGGCCCGGGAGTGCCAGAGGAAGAGAACTCATCTCTCAGTAAGGTTTCGGCTCAGGGCGGGCGGGGTCCTTGGGAGTGTCCAGGGGGAGGGGCGGTGGCCGCGTCGAGCACACGCCACGCGGTCCCTTCGTATCGCCGTTTCGCGACGGTCAGAGAACCTCCCTCGCGACAGCAAGCGCCACCCCGACCAGAACCAGGAGGTAATACGTTAGCAGCGCAGGGGCGTGACCGGATTCTGTGACAGACTCGGTAGCCGCCAGCGCCTTGCCCCGTTGCAGCGCGAGGTCGAGCGCAAGTCCGACGTAGACCAGCACGGGAACCGCCGCCAGCCAGGGCAACTCGCACAGCGCCGCCACTGACACCAAGACGGCCCCCTCCGCGGCCAATGCCGCCAGGCCGGGCCTGAGGCGAAGGAGGACGGACCCGGCCAACGCGGGAACTCCCAGCAGCGCCAGTGGGAGGCTTGACTCCACCTCTCCCCAGCGGAGCGTCACCGCCGCCCCGAAGACCAACAGCGCCGTCCCCGCCCTTACCACCGGCACGGGGAGGCGAGCAGGGAATAGGCGCTTCCTGTCCTTCAGGTGCCGCTCCAGCATCCGC
>Ga0315286_10004219_pt1 | contig 13755 bp, 12 predicted proteins | sample YL17G10_0_MG_FD_205038 | JGI IMG/M metagenome (GOLD analysis project Ga0315286, IMG submission 205038) | Sediment microbial communities from Yellowstone Lake, YNP, Wyoming, USA - YL17G10_0 | ecosystem: Environmental > Aquatic > Freshwater > Lake > Sediment | place: USA: Wyoming | collected... | reverse complement strand
TCCAGGCCATACTCCGGGGCTGCAGGTGGTTGCCGTGAACACGGCCAGGGGAACAGCCATCCTGGGATCTGACTGTGGTCATCTCTTCAGAAACTATGAGGAAGAGATTCCAAGCATTTATATCACCAACCTGGTCGCCTGGATGAAGACCTATGATAAGGTGAAGGCGAAGGTTTCCTCTCCCGATCTTCTCTTCCCCGGCCATGATACGAAGATGTTTACCGACTATCCAAAGGTGGCTGAGGACATTACTCGGTTGGTTTGAAAGGGTCAGGGTCTGAAGGGATGTCAAACTCCCAGAGATTGGCGCCGGAACCGTAATAGATCTTTCGTCCCCAAAGAGCCATGCCTGAATCGATGGGTGTAGGTGGATTGGCTAAGAAAGAAACCCGATCGTTTTTGGGATCAATCACAAAGATGGCTTCTTGGGTAAGGCCGTAAATCCTCCCGCCCGGACCGGATTGGAGAGAGATTTCTGTTGGATTCACAAACCCGAGATCGAAGACCTTTTTCATCATCCTCTTTTCCGTGTCAAAGACGAAGACCTTTTCATTATTGGTGATCCCATAAACCATTCCATCCCTTGTTGAAGCAAGAGAGAGGATCGTCTTGGCTTCTGGAACCGGAATGATTTCAAAAACCTTTTTTTCCTCTTTTGGATCCCACAGGATAAGTCTTGCTTCTTTTTCGATGGGCCGGGTTCCTGATCCGCCCCGAATCGAACTCCCTGCGGCTATGAGATCCAATTTCTCAAGGTAGGCGAGTGAGGCAATACTCTGATTCTGGATGATATGACGGTAGATCCTCTTCTCATTTGTCTTTGGATCATAAACACCCATGGCGCCTCCCATGAGGCCATAGTCAGGATAGCCGCCGATATAGATTCTTCCGTGAGGTCCCGCCACCATGGCCCTTGGACGATAGAGTGCCTCACCCATTGAAACAAGTTCTCTTGGATTGGAATCCTCCTTATCGCCAAACTGAAGGGGCCTTCCGGGGTCGTAAACGGAAAGCCGGCCTTCGGGGTAAGAACAGAGATAGAGTTTTCCATCGAGAGACCCCATCGAATAGATTTCTCCATTGACGAATGAGGCTTTTCCAAGATCGCGATGCGCATTCTTTCTAGGATCAAATACAAAAAGCCGAAGAGGGAGCATGCTGCTTCCATAGATCCGGCCATCCGGGCCAATTCCCACAACAAAGAGATAAGAACCCGACGCCTCAACCTTCAGAGGGAGTGCCTTCTCTTCCTTCGTTACCGGGTTTTGGATTTTCAGCATGTTATGATCCGCAAGGGAAAACCGCCTGCCGTCTAAAAGACTTTTCTCGGGGAACGGGATGTCGGCCTGGGATCGTGGAACAAGCCTTTCTCCTTCTACGATTTGGAACCAGGTCTCTTGAGTCGAGAGTTTTACATGAATCTTTCCGTCCCTTCCCTTGATGAGGCTGATGCGTCCTGCGTTTCGCTCCGCAAGGGGGATCAGGGAATGCCTCTTCTTTTCCTTCGGATCAAAGACGACGATATCCATCTTCTCAAACTGAATGGCACAGTAGATCAGGCCGTCTTCTCCTGCAGTGGGATAACAGTAAGACTGGTCCGGGTCCGTACGGCCGAAATCCTCCCTCTCCCCGGTCTTCGGATCGTAGCTGAAGAGGTGGGTTGAAGGGAAGGTTCCCCCCCAGATCTTACCGTCCGGAGCGGTTGTGAGGCCGCAGACGAAGGTGTCTTTTTCATCTCCAAAATGTCCCAGGTCCTCCCACTTTTCTGTTCTGGGATCGAAGCGAAGGAGGTGGGCATTATAGTAGCTTCCAAGATAAATCCGATTCGCATGGTCGATGGTAAATCCCCAAGACCCCATTTCAGAGGAAAGGGGGCCGTTGAATTGTTTCATCTCGCCGGTATCGGGGTTGACGGTAAGGAGAAAGAGAGGGGCGTCATATTGCCCAAAGGAGAGGTAAATCGTATCCTGAGATCCCGTCTTTCCCGGACCGGCGTAAGCCCCCCAGCAGATGGCTTCTTTAACAGGTTGGCCAAGGTCACGAAAAGCGAAAGAAAGGTCAGGACAAAAATTGAAAACGATGAGTAAGCTAAGTGGAAGAAAACGCCGAATATAAGAAGGGCTCATAAAAATAGGCAAAAAACACCTCTAAAAACTCCCCCATCCCTTGGTGGGAGGGGGTAAAATCGGCCTGATCGAGAATCAGCAATCATGTTACAGGTCCTGTTTCTGAGGAGCCGGTCTCAGGGGACGGGGAGACCGGGAGACCCGGTTCTTGAGGAGAAACTGCGGGAGCAGCAGCAGATTCTGCGCCTGCGCTGGCTGCAGGGGCCACCGTCTTTGGCTTTCTTGTCCTGGGACGCCATCGGGACTTCTGGGGTATTCGTTCTTTGATTTCCTTATGTTCCTTCGTTTCCTTCAGATCTTTCAGCCCTTCCTGCTCTCCCATCTTTTTTTCTTTTCCAAATCCTACGATGACATAGGTGCCGCTCCGGGAATCGGTTCTGAGACGGAGGATCCCTTTGTCCTCAGCATCCTGGAGAAGGTCACTGAAGGTTCTGTATCCATGGTAAGACTCATTGAAGGCCGGCTTTTTCCGCTTCATCGTCTCTTTAACCATGGAGGCCCAGAGCACCTCCTTGTTCTCCCGGATCAAGGCCACCACGGAATCGACCAGAAGTTGGAAGGCCTCTCTCTTCTGCTCGGGCAGGTCCTGTTCGATCTTGGGGGGGGTTCCGACGGGCCGCTCCAGGTCTTCATAATAGATGAATTCGTCGCAGTTATTGATCAAGAGGTGGGAGCTTGACTCCTTCATTCCAAGGCCGATCACATGTTTACCATTCTCCTTCAGCTTGGAGACGAGAGGGGAAAAGTCACTGTCGCCAGAGACGATGACGAAGGTATCGATGTGCTCCTTTGAGTAGCAGAGGTCCAGGGAGTCGACGCAGAGCCGTATGTCTGCTGAATTCTTTCCGCTGACCGAACGCTTCGGGATCTCGATCAGTTCAATGGCCGCCTCATGGAGGGGTCTCTTATATTCGGAAAAATCAGCCCAATCCGCGTAGGCCTTCTTCACAATGATCTTCCCTTTTTCGACCAGTCTCTCCAGGACCTTCTGAATCTCAAACCGCTTATCCTTCTTACCCCTGAATCCAAGGGCAAGGTTCTCAAAATCGATAAAGACTGCCAGTGTCCGTTCCGCTTCGGTCATTCAATGATCCTTTCGTGTCAAGAGTCCTTATCCAAAGTCACAACCACCTAAATCATCCTACAATGAAACAAAGCATTTGTAAATAAAATTTAATAGTGGGGGGTACCCCCCTCGGTCATGGGAGATCCATGAGGATACTCTGACCTGTAACTCAGCCCTTTAGGGCTGATGAATCAGGGCCGTCTGTTTTACAAGCTTCATCCTGGATCCCCTTTCTGACAAGGGTAATTCGGGGCATATGCGAGATGGGGTTTTGATCCACCCATACGTCGCATCCGTAGACTCTTTTAATAGTCTCTTGGGTGATCACTTCTCCTGGGGGTCCCATTTGATCCATTCTTCCAGCCTTAAGGAGGATGAGCCGGTCACAGAATTCAGAAGCGAGGTTCATATCGTGAGAGGCCATCACAATCGTTAATCCCCTCTCCCGGTTGAGATCAAGGATCCGCTGCAAAAAATCGATCTGGTGATGGATATCCAGGGTGGTTGTGGGTTCGTCGAGAAGGATGACCTCTGGCTCCTGAGCCAGTGCCCTGGCGATGAAGACCCTCTTTCTCTCCCCGCCGGAGAGTTCATCAATGGGCCTTTCTGAGAACGGAAGGGTGTCGGTCCATTCCATGGCCCTTCTTGCGATCTCCAGATCCCTCTTGCTCTCGAACATGAGGTGACCCAGATAAGGAGACCTTCCCATCAGGACTATCTCAATGACACGAAATGGAAACAGGGAATGGGTCTCTTGAGGAACGACGGCAATGTTCCTTGCGATGATTGCCCGGTCCATCTGCTTGAGCGGGACCTCTTTGTAAAAGATCTCTCCCTGCTGAGGGGTCAGAAGACGGAAGAGGATCTTGAGAAGGGAGGTTTTTCCCGAACCATTGGGACCGATGATTCCAATAAATTCCCCTTTCTCGATTCGAAAAGAGACGTCCTGGAGCACCCAATCGTGATGGTAGCGGAAGAAGATGGAACGGGCCTCTATCATAGGGTCTTGACCACCTTTCGCGTCCGGAGGAGATAGATGAAAAAGGGGCCCCCGAAGGCCGCCGTGACAACGCCCACCGGCAACTCCACAGGGGCCAGGAGGGTCCGGGCAATGGTGTCGGAGGCGATGAGGAAAGAGGCTCCTACTAACGCCGAAGCGGGGAGAAGGAGGCGGTGGTCGGGCCCGAAGAGCAAACGAACCGCGTGAGGGACAATCAGGCCGACGAAACCGATCAATCCGCACACCGAGACAGAGGCCGCCGTGATAAGAGAAGCCAGGAAATAGGAAGTCCATTTCAACCGTTCAACGTCGACTCCCAGTTGGACGGCATTTTCCTCTCCCAGAAGGATGAGGTTTAACTGGCGTGAATGGAGATAGAGGAAAAAGAAACCGAGAAAGATGTAAGGAAAGGTGATCCAGAGGGCCTCGTAATTGGACAGGCTGAAGTCTCCCATCAACCAGAAGATGATGGTGCGAAGCTCCTCTCTCTGAGAGACGGAAATAAAAAACATGATGATCGCAGAGAGAAACGAACTCGTGATCACCCCTGCAAGGAGGAGGGTGTTAGGATGGATCTTTCCCTCCTGCCTCCCAAAATAGAAGACCGTGAGAATGGTCAAAAACGCTCCAAGGGAAGAGGCCAGCGGAGTGCCCAGAGAAAGGGTGCCAAGCCCTGTCAGGATGGCGAGGATCGCGCCTACGGCAGCTCCGCTTGAAACGCCGAGAATATAGGGATCCGCGAGGGGGTTTCTCAGGAGGGCCTGAAAGACGGTGCCTGAAACGGAGAGCCCCGCCCCTACCAGGCCTGCCAGCAGGATTCTGGGAACCCGAATAGAAAGGAGGATGGTCCGTTCCGTCTCGCTTTCTACTCCCTTGATCCCCAGGAGGGAGCGAAAAAGGATTCGAAGAGACTGGAGGGGATCGATCTTTGCGCTTCCGATCAGGATCGATCCAAGGACGATCGATACGAGGAGGAGGCTGAGCAGAAGAGAAGTGACAAGGACCTTTTTCAATGTCATAGTATTCATTTTAAACTTCGGGGACCCACGAACGAAATTCCAATAACCAAGTCCCTGCCTTCGCCGAAGCGGCTACGCGCAGGCAGGCCAAATTCCAAATAAATCCCAATTTCCAATGCTCAAATGACCAAAATCCATATTCATTAGATACTTACAGGATAGAGTTTGAGAATTTATCTCTAACATTTTTGACAATCTACCGTAGGAAACTCCCCTCCCCTCGTGGGAGGGGATGAAGGGGAGGGGGGGCCAAATCAGGACCAACACGCCCTTGTCCACCCCCACCCTCGCCCTCCCCCATCGAAAGGGGGAGGGGATTATTGGGAAAATTTCAAATATGTTTGGCTAGCGTTAATTTTAGAGATGAGGTCATTGGTATTTCGGTCCTTATTTGATTATTGGTACTTGGAGCTTGGTTATTATTTCTTAAGTTTTTCGGGATGAAGGATGCGGGCCATCTCCTCTAATCCATCGATGATCCGGGGGGAGGGACGATCCATCAGATCGGAATCGATCAGGTGAATCCGCCCGTTTTTGGCGGCAGGAATCGTCTTCCATCGGGTCCATTCCTGAAGGGCCTTTCCATAATCGGCCTTCGGATTCATCGAGCTGATGACAATGACCTCGGGTGCCCTTTTCAAAACCTCCTCTATCCCAAATCGAGGATACATCTTTTTCTCGTTTCCCGCAACGTTGTTGCCTCCGGCCAGCCGGATGAGATCATCTCCAAAGGTTCCTTTCCCCACGGTCACAATCGGAGCCTCTCCAATCTGAAGAAAAACTCTGGGCCGGGGAAGATTCCGGGTCAACGCGATCACCCTCTCTCTCCTTTCCCGTATTCCCCGAATGATCCGGGAAGCCTCATGTCTTCGATCCACGATTTGGCCGATGTGGTCGATACTCAAGAGGATACCCTCCAAATTCTTTGGGAAGATCACATAGGTGGGAAGACCGAATTTTTCGAGACGTTCCACCATGTCTCGCGTGTTTCCGGCCCCGGTGGCGATGATCAGGTCAGGCTTGAGAGAGAGGATCCTCTCAAAGTCGAGGCTGATGTAACTTCCTACCTGCACTTTTGTCCTGGCCTTTTCAGGAAAGTTGCAATGGATGGAGACCCCTACAATCTCCTCGTCAAGCCCCAGGGTGAATAATATTTCCGTTATGTTCGGTGCGAGAGAGAGGATCCTCTTGGGAGGGAAAGGGAAGAGGACCTCTCTCCCCACTTCATCCTTAAACGTCAAGGGACTGCTGTACGAGACCTGTAGCCAGAGGAAGAGGAGGGGTAAAAAGATAAAAAGAAACCGAAATAATCGGCGGTTTGATTTCATTGAGTTACGCTATGCGCTGTGCTCTTTGCGCTTTGCGTGAGCGCAGATGTGTCATTGGATCTGAAATTTAATCGGAATGTTGACCCATAAGGAAACGGCGGCCTCTCCTTTTTGGGCGGGGATAAATCTCCACTGTTTTACCGTTGAGAGGGCTGACCGATCGAGTAGTACATGGCCAGAGGATTGCTTGACTTCGATCTGTCCCACCCGCCCACTGGCAAGCACTTCCACTCTTAAGAGGACCTCGCCTTCCATCCCTTTTTTCCGCGCTTCTTGAGGATAGGAGGGTTTCGGGTTTTCGGCGTACCTGGGTTTTGCCCAGAGGATTTCTTTATCCGTGGAAGGCCCCTGTTTTGCAATCGTTTGTGGCCCTTGTTGGGAACCTATTTCTGAAGGGGGATGGATGGGAAATTTCCTGGAATAGGAAGGGGAAACAGGAATGGAGAGGTTTTCTCCCTTTGACGAAGCGACTCTCAGAGGGAAGGGGTTTTCCTCCCTTTTGGAAGGAGGGCTCTCCTCAAGCATCAGGGCGATAACCCCTTCCTTGGCCACAGGTTCTCTTACGATGTTCTCTCCCTCACTCTGGGGTTTTGTCTCTTCGATCGCCATTTCTTTTGGGGAAATTTCTTTCGCCACCGTTTCAATGGGAGGCGGAGGTTCCTTTTCAGCCTCTTTTTTAATCAGGGGTTCTTTTTGAGCCCGTTCAGCGATTACCTGTTCTACCTTTTTTGTATCGGGTATTTTGACTTGAGTGGAAGAAGCCTTAGGGATAGGCTTTTCTTCTGCCATCACTGGGAGAGGGGAGGGGAGAAGAGTCAGTTCAATATTAAGGGGGATGAACCGATCGAATTTCAGTGTGGGAAATAAGAAGCCCACCATCAGCAGGAGCAGTACATGGAGGGTGAAGGAGATCGTTAGAAAACTTTTCAGGTCCAAGGATCCAAGCTTTTCCCTAATTCCCATTTTCATGGCCTTTAAAAAAAAATCCCGGTCTTCGGAGGAAGTACCGGGTTCTAAATGCCGACCTTCACAGCCCTCCACCGAAGACTAAACGTGAAGCGCATTCAGGCAGGTATTCTGGCTTACGGATCGTCCTACTCCTTGCCCCTTCCCACCCTTCGACAAGCTCAGAGCTCAAGGCTCAGGGCAGTGGATCTGGCAAGTTTCGTCCCCGATAACAGCGGCGTGGCCGTCCCCGGTTCTCACGGGGTTCCCTTTTCAGCCCAAGGCCACCTGAACACGTATTCAATTTTCATATTTAATACATCAATTTGTAAGGGATGTCAAATTCATTTTTTTGTGTCTTGCAATCCAAAATGAGAAGGATTGAGATTAAGTGATACTGACTTGAAGACGTTTCCCTAATGCCATCGCTGTCCGGTTAAAAGTTAAACAGATTCAACTGGTTACAAACCGGTTCTTTTTCTTTTTGCGATTCGATACTTGTAAGCGCTTGTAATAGCGATGTATTTTTGAAAAGAGTGATGTTTAAGATTTGGAGAATCTCGTTGAGAAATCGCTCGATTTTGAGATGCGGAAGAACCGTCTTAATGATGGCTTCCGGCTTCAAACTCCCATCTCTGAACTTATCTTTTGTTTCCTTCCGTTCCACCCGACAAGCCGCCCATCTTGCCCAAGTCGATAAAGGGTACCGCTCCTCCGGCTTCCACCACCTTTTCACATCAAAACGCTCTTGTACGAGGCATCCGAGGTTTGGTCTTTTTGGGGCTGCTTTTTTTAAAGGAAAAATGGTCAGATTTTTTGTTGGGTATCGATTGTGACTTCTCCTTGTAAAGGCTTTCCAGCCTTTCCTCCTGACGTTCTGTGAGCGCCTGGTTTTTATGGAAGTCTTCCGATGCAGTTTTTAAAAATTGGTCTTCAGCCTTGGTTAATGCATGCTGGTTTAACCCTGACATAACCCATTCAAGCCTTGCTTCATTCATAGAACCTCTCTTTCCAACTTGATAAATTTAAGTTCTTTGAATTCTTATTGTTATCTTACCGGAAGCCACGTTTTTCCGTTGCCTCTTTTACCAGCAGATTTTTCCCCATGAAATCCTGGCGGTTCAGCATGGAAACAGCTCTCCGGCTTTCCCATTGCGTAGACATTTCCACGAAGGCAATGCCTCTCGGCTGCCCGCTTTGCCTGTCCTGGACGATCTTGACAGACATGACATCCCCGGCTTTGGAGAAGAGGGCTTTGAGTTCAGATTCGGTGGTCTGGTAAGGGAGGTTGGCTACATAGACTTTCCTGTTCATATTTCCTCCTTTGATATTTCTTATTTGCTGAAGCGCTCCAGGCACAGCAGTTTTTTTTGTCATTTGGCGGGGGATGAGATAGCTTCCTTCCCGCAACCGGAACACACGCCTTTATAGGATTTTGGATGCCTAAAATGGCTTGGTTTTGGTACATGGAACCGCCCATGCCTTCTTCGCTGTGACATGGGGCGTCCTCTTTCCTGCGAAAACGGGATTAGTAACGGTTCCCGCGGCCGCTATAATCCATTCGACCTCCACCGGTTCCTCTCTGGTCCGAGCGAGGACGTGCCTCATTCACACTCATCTCTTTGCCCAGGAGTTCTTTCCCGTTAAGGCTCTTAATCGCTGTCTGGGCCTGAGACTGCATTGCCATTTCTACAAAACCAAACCCCCGGGATTGGCCACTATACTTGTCTTTAATAACTCTTGCTGAGGTCACCTGGCCGAAGGATTCAAAAGCCTCCCGAATCGTCTCATCCGTTGCATCATATGATAAGTTTCCTATGTAAATGTTCATAATCACTCTCCTTTTCTCGGATTTCTTTTCCTTTTTTTTGTTATAAAAGTCTCGCTCCATTCTATTGCAAATTCTTCATGCCAGCCCCATGTTGACATCTCCTTTCTCTGGGGCACAGGTTCGTGGCGGACGGTCACCTCCTGTTCTTTGTTCCCTTCCCCTTCAATTTTGATCATTTTTACATTATCTTTTCTACGATCACTCTGCCTTCTATTATCTTTTCTCCGGTCGTTCTGCCTTGTAATCGCCATATTAACCTCCAAATCGGCTTTGATTTGGCCGTAAAAAAAGCCCGCAAAGAAGTCGTTTAGAGTTCTTGCGGGCATATGCTATAAGCCTAAAAGGCTCCGGGCAACTTGGTTGTATCTTTAATGGTATGCTAATTCAGGCTTAAAAGCAAGAGAATATTCGTGTTATTCGTAACCCTTCAGTTATAGGTGGAAGATCATCTCTTCAGGATCAGGATGGGCTCTCCCTTATTTTTTTGTCATTTTGGAAACGTAAAATTAGACGTGCCGCCATTGTTGACCGCTCCTTCAGCCCACCCTTGACCACCCTGTCTGGGAATAATGCGACGGATAAATTTTTATTGATATAATTGAATTGAATTGATAAATTGATGGGAAATCGCTTTAGGGTGAGTTAAATTATGCCAAAAATGGATTTTGTGTTAAGAAGAAACAACCACAAGATATGGAGGGGTTCTTAAGCCATCCGGGGGAGAGCCTGAGAAGAAGCTTTTGAAGTGGGATAAGGGCAACCGGAGACAGGACTTGCGGCCTGCCTAGCCGATAAATTTGCAGGGGTATTATGGAATTACCTCATAACTAAGCGCTGGACATGGAATACGGGAAAGGATGCAGGATTCTCCACCTGGATTGAAAGATGGGAATGGGACAGGGAAGAGGAAATAATGAAATCGCAAAGTTCTTACGCGGAGGAATTTGTATCCTAATGAGGTGAGTGTTTTGACTTTTAAAAAATATTTAAGAGATGAATCAATCACTTTTCCCCTTTTTTTATGGACCATTCAATTTATAATGGGTCTCTTAGTTGTGTATATAAGCACCCATTATGTCCAACACAACGAGGCTCTACAACATCAATTCTTCCTGAAATGGTACCAGGGATACGGGGCTTGGGATGGTGAATGGTATATGAGAATAGCCGAAAAGGGTTACACCGGCCTCAAATCAACGGCATTTTTCCCGATTTATCCGTTGATGATACGCATGGTTCATTCTGTAAGCGGGTTTTCCTATTTTGCCAGTGCATTCTTGGTATCGAATATTTCTTTTATGTTCGCCCTGGTATTTCTCTATAGAGTTGTTAAGGATCTGTTCGGTGCCCTTATCTCCAGGCGAACACTTCTTTTCTTAGTCGTCTTTCCTTCCGCAATGTTCTACAACGTAACCTATACTGAATCCATTACCCTTTTGACCACTGTCCTGTTCTTCTATCTCCTGCAAAAACATAAATGGTATCCTGCGATGTTTGCAGGTTTTATTGCTACCGGGGTACACGACCTTGGAGTGGTGTTGGCCATCCCTGCTTTCCTATACCTCCTCAAATTCAGATATCAATTCTCGAAGAAAATATTTTGGATTCGATTCTTCAGTATGAGTATTATAGGTCTGAGCTTACTGTTTTATATGACATTTTTATACTTCAATTTTGGCAGTTTCATGACTTTTGTTAAGGCCCAGGCATTATGGGACCGAATCCCCGTCATCCCGGTTTTCAATGTCTTTGTCAACCTGGCCAAATTAGCGCTTAAATATTACACCTGGGATTATAGATTTATGACGGCGATAAATGGACTCTGCACTTTGCTTTTTGTTCTACTGGGACTTCTTATGTTTACCAAAAAGAAGGATACGCTTCCCTTGGATATGAAATTGTTTTTTGCACTTACACTCTTTTTTTCCATCACATCAGGCGCGTTCGGAAACATGGACACATGGGTAACATTTTTAAGGAGCGCTTCTCTTGCTTCATATGCACGTTTCATGGGTGTGATCTTCCCCGGGTTTATAATGATGGCACGGCTCATAAATGGACGAGTCTGGATCTATGGTACGATGCTTGCTTTTCTTATCATTAAACTGATCATGCTGGGAATGTTTGTAGCTGGATATAGTGTTGTTTGAGCCCACGAAACCGACAACAAAGGGACGTTGTGTCCTAAATTGCATTTTAACTCACCGTGTTGCTCTTCTCTCCCCTTCTAAACGGCTACCACCCGTGCGCCGCTGGAAGGGTCAACCTCGAAATTTCAACATTCCATTTAGCTTTCGAGGACCTTGGAGAGGAAGGCCCTCAGCTTTCCTGATGGATCACGGGGAATTTCATCCACGATCTGAGTGTGAAGACGGATATCCGCTCCCAAGACTTGCCTTAGAGCCTTCTCCACGTTTTCAGGGGTAGTTGGGCAGAAGCCTTCTCCCTTGACCAGGCTTACCCGGAACTCATTCTCCCCCTCCTGTACGAATTGATATTGGGAAATACCGGAAACAAGCCTGAAAGCCCTCGCAATGCCGGCAGGTAAGACCACTCTCCCATCCGGAAGCCTGATCAGGTCATTGATCCTTCCTTCTATCTTTTCAAGTAAAGGCAACCCCCGTCCACAGGGACAGGGATGCCTGCTCAGGGCACTCACATCTTCAAGTTTATACCGTATAAACGGCATGGCATAAGCATTTAAATCCGTTATGACGATTTCCCCCCTCTCCTTCGGCAAGGCCCGTCTTCCATTTTGAATCACCTCAACGATAAAGCCCTCTGCATTGACATGATACCCCGCCTGACGCCTGCATTCCCATGCAATGTTGCCAAATTCCCAGCTGCTGTAATAATCGAGCACCCTGACCCCAAACATCGATTCCATCGCCTCCCGCCTCTCTTCGGTCAGAATGCTTCCTCCCGTGGTCACGATTCTGGGCCGGATTCCTTCGGCAATCAATTTCTTCAGGCCGGCCGCGAGAATTGGAAAGCAGGAGGAATCAATGACCAAAAAATCAGGCTTCTCCTCCCGCAGGTGCCGGATCTGATCGTCCACCGGTTCCAGCATAGAGATATATTTCTGTCTCCTGATCCCTAAGGATTGATACCAACGGTGGGGTAGTTTTCGAGGCTGGCCAACAATAAAGAGCGCCCTGTCTGTAATCCGGTATCCGCTGGCCAGGAAGGCTCGCATCAGGATCGCTCCGCGAAACCTTAATTCCTTCCTATCCACGAGGATGTCCAGGGGGATTCCTGTAGAACCACCGGTCTTAAATGTTATGCAGTCATCCAAGCGAATGCCTTTTGCAGTGATCTCTTCCGGAGACAACGCTTGAAGCTGTTTTTTCGTTGTGATGGGGATCTTGAGGAGATCACCTTGGTCGTTGATCTCTTCCGGTTTTACCCCTGCAGAATCAAAAAGGCGACGATAATAGTCGACGTTTTCATAGGCATGCCGAAGAACGGCTTTCAGCTTCCTTTTCTGGATGGCTTCAATCTCTTCAGGACTCATCCATTGACTCCTCAGGAGCCTGATCAAATGATGGAGCGAACGGAAAATCCTGAACATGGAATTGTTACCCCTTCTTGTCGCATTTCAGTAAAGGAAGCAGGCGACCTTCCGGTCACCGTCGCTTTTCACCCCGGGCTCGCTCTCACGGCATTTGGACGTCATGCGCGGACAGCGCGGGTGGAATCTACATCCCGAAGGCAGGTGGATTGGGCTTGGGACTTCGCCCATGAGCGGCATCTCTTGCATCCTGATTCTTGGATTGGGATAAGGAACAGCCGAGAGCAATGCTTCTGCGTAGGGATGGAGAGGTTTCCGGAAAAACTCGACTTTGGGTCCAATCTCCACAATCTTACCGAGATACATGATGGCCACCCGATCACTCGTATGTTTGATGACGCCCATATTGTGAGATATAAACAGCATCGTGAGGCCCAGTCTCCTTTGCAACCCTTTCATGAGATTCAATATCTGAGCTTGTGCGGAAACATCCAGAGCCGATGTGGGTTCGTCTGCAATCATCAGCTTCGGCTCGGTGGATAAAGCCCTTGCGAGGGCGATTCTCTGTCTCTGCCCTCCGGAAAACTCGTGCGGGTATCGATCCGCAAAATCCGGCCTAAGGCCTACACTGACGAGCAGTTGGGCGATCCGTTCGTCCAGAGATCGCCCCTGACACATATGATGAATCTTAAGACTCCTTCCGACAAGATTGCCCACCGCAATCCGCGGGTTCAAGGAGGCAAAAGGGTCCTGAAACACAATCTGGATGTCTTTTCGAACCTCTTTAAGTTTTCTGCCGGTAAGCACCGCAAGATCCACACCGTTAAACAGAATGCTGCCTCGATCAGGATCAATCAGCCTGAGAATCAGACGGCCCAATGTCGTCTTCCCGCACCCTGACTCTCCCACCAAACCAAGTGTTTCGCCCT
>Ga0315286_10004218_pt1 | contig 13755 bp, 27 predicted proteins | sample YL17G10_0_MG_FD_205038 | JGI IMG/M metagenome (GOLD analysis project Ga0315286, IMG submission 205038) | Sediment microbial communities from Yellowstone Lake, YNP, Wyoming, USA - YL17G10_0 | ecosystem: Environmental > Aquatic > Freshwater > Lake > Sediment | place: USA: Wyoming | collected... | reverse complement strand
TTCAGTCGGTAGAACGCTACCCTGAAGAGGTAGACACCGGAGTTCGATTCTCCGAGACCACACCATAAGGGACAACACCGCGATTAAGCCGGGGTGGTTGCAAAACGCGATTGCAATGTCCCTAAAAATATATGCGGTCGTGACAGAACGGCTATGTGCTTCCTTGCCAAGGAAGATCACGCGGGTTCGACCCCCGCCGACCGCTCCATGACAGTAAAATATGCGGGTCTAGTGTTCAACAGCAGCACGGCTGGCTTCCAACCAGTTAGTATGAGTGCAATTCTCATGATCCGCTCCAAGAGAGCCTGCGTCCGGAAGGGCGCCTGGTGCACCAGGGTCAAGAATCAACTTGACGGGCCCAGTGAAGTGTGCTATAATATCAGGGTGTAGGAGAGTCTGGCCACTCCTCTCGGCCCGGAACCGAGAAATCGCAGGTTCAAATCCTGCCACCCTGACCAATGATGCCCTCTAAGAATAGAGAGCGATTCAGCGGTTTCGTAAACCGCAGAGATCGGCGCAAGTCCGATAGAGGGCTCCAGTAACACCGAGGTGACGGAAACAGGTAAACCTACTTCGCTTAAAACGAAGTGCTTAGGGGTTCGATTCCCCTCCTCGGTACCAATGAGAGGTGACGTTGCGGACGAAGAAAGACAAAACGTACTCATTCCTTCACACGCAGGTGCGCCTGAAAGAACGCTACGGTTTGGATATTACTCGCGTAGAATATGACAGTGTTTGTCAGAATGCCAAGGCCCTCAGAGGGGAACTAGAGCGCAATGGCAGGATAATGCAGAAGATCGTCAAAGCGAAGTTCAAAGGAAAGACAGTTACATTCGTTTATGGCCTGGGTTGTGATTATGTGACCACTGTTTTGCCGAGTTGATAATTGCCGTCGTGATGCAATGCAGACATAACTAGCTCAAACCTAGTTTCCTGGGAGTGCGAGTCTCCCCGACGGCACCATGTGCGTAGATTAGAGGGGTTATTCGACGCATGAATTATTTGGTCTATCAGATAACAAACACAATCAATGGAAAGAGTTATATTGGTTGCCACAAAACTGATAATAGAAACGACGGTTACTTTGGTTCTGGAAAAGCATTGAAGGCTTCTATTAAGAAGCACGGAATAGGAGTTTTTAGGAAAGACATTCTTTTTGAGGCTTCTTCCTTAGAAGAAATGTTCGCTAAAGAAAAAGAATTAGTTGTCCTTGGGCCAAAAAGTTACAATCTGAAGGAGGGAGGTACAGGAGGCTTTCCTAAAGGTGCATCGAGTTTAGGAGGTAAGCACTCTGTAATTTCTAATAAACAAAATCACAGGGGATTTTTCAATCCTAATAGAGATTTTGTGATAATTAAAGAGTGGGGCGCTAAGGGTGGAAGAAACAATCGAGGCATCAGCAAATCCGCCTCGCATAAGGAAAAGATTGGGTTGGTAAATTCTCAAAGAAACAAGGGAAGGAAGTGCATTCATCATCCTATAACTCTTCATAATAGAATGATTGGACGAGGAGATTCTATTCCAGAAGGATGGTTGAAAGGAAGAAAAAGAAAATTCGTTTAGGGAGGTCAAGTTACCGCAGAGTAAAATCTGAGGAAAGTCGGAGCACCCAGGACAATGCAGTGGCTAACCGCCATACGCCGCAAGGTGGGGTCAAGGCTATAGTGACGAACAACCCGAAAGGGGGAAGTGGAACGAGCACACTTGCATGGTGCAACTCAAAGCAGCCAGTGAACCGTCCGTTCACGCTCTGGCGGGTATGAGGCTAGAACTGATTAGTAATAATCAGTCAAGAGAAATGGTAACATAAACAGAACTCCGCTTATGATACCCTGAACGATATTCGCGCCACGATATTTCAATAGAAGAAAACCACATTGGTAATGTGGAAACCTGGGGGCGGTACCCAGTCGTGGCTCCATAAAAAATACGCACGGTGGGCAGGAAAGATATGCGCCACTCCTACAAAGTGGAAGAAAGAGGGGCAGTACCTCTACCGTGCACCAATAGAGTGTCATTGTAAATACGTCCTTGTGGTGAAGCCTGAACATCACACTGGCCTGCGAAGCCGGAGACGTGGGTTTGAATCCCACCGAGGACACCATGACGGAGAGAAGAGGACACCATGAACGGAGAGAAGATGATAGAACCATGTGACAAAGACGGCGTGCCAGCGTCATTGTGGATTCAACGCGAGATAGATAGGGGCATCGTTGAACGCCTGGGATTTCGTTTTGACATAGAGACATGGAATAAAGCACATACGGTCTGCAAGCTTTAGCAGATGAGCACCGGTCTCTTAAACCGGGGAACGGGGTGCAATTCCCTGGCGGACCACCAATACGCTCCCATAGATTATTGGAAGATCATCTGGTTCTCAACCAGAAGAGCCCAGATCGATACTGGGTGGGAGCACCAATAGACGCCCCTGTAGCTCAGTTATCAGAGCAGTCGGTTTCTACCCGACAGGTCGCAGGTGAGATTCCTGTCAGGGGCACCATGACGCCGCTGTATCTCAACGGACGAGAGCACCTCTCCTAAAGGTGATGAATGCAGGTTCAAATCCTGTCAGCGGCACCAATATCTCCCTGTGATGGCAATTGGACGCCGACCTGGCTTCGAACCAGGGAACCATGCAGGTTCGAATCCTGTCAGGGAGACCAATAATTATTATGCCACGATTCGCTGACAGCAAAGAGATCGTCGCCAATGAGGACGTGGAGCCGATTGACGAACAGTTTCAGAAATCGAAAATACCGACCCTTAGCTCAAAAGAAGAGCACCACTTTGACACGGTGGGGACAGTGGAGCATTACCACTAGGGTTGACCATAGCGGGCCGTTAGTTCAACGCAGAATACTGGCCTTTTAAGCCAGGAGATGAGGGTGCAAATCCCTTGCGGCCCACCAACCTCCACCAATTCAACCACTTACACCCCCAAAATAGCCCTTGACAGGGACCTCCTGTTGTGATAGACTTATATCATAGAAGCAGGAGATTTATGATGAACCAGCAATTTACTCAAGCCGACCTCGATGCCTACGCGAACTATATTGTTCAGGATTATAAGAAGATGTATGGTGGTGAATTACCACCGCATAGCATTGGATTCTCGGTCGAATTCGAACCGGGCTCCAAGTTTATCCGAGTGGTGACCAATAACGGCAATTCCCGCTCATCGCATTCGTTTCTTGATGCCCAGGGTAATATCTGGAAAGCCGCTTCATGGAAAGCCCCCGCCAAGAACTTTATCCGTGGTAACATTGTGACCCAGGATTATTCCCGTATCGCATGGACAGGAGCCCGCTAACGTGATTACAAAAGAATTCCCTACATTATATGGCGTTTCGTCTAAGGGCGTCACAAAGGTTTGGAAGATCCGTGTGCTCGGTGTTGCGAAGAATGCCGATGCCGTGGTTATTCAGGTGGAGCATGGACAGCTTAACGGGAAGATGCAAATTTCTCCTGAGACAATCCGTGTGGGTATGAACATCGGGAAGTCGAATGAAACGACCCCCTATGAACAAGCGGTCCTAGAAGCTGAGTCCAAGTGGACCAAAAAGCACGACAGTAACTACACCGAACACCTCCCGAAGATTGACGCGGGCATGGGCAAGATCACACTCAAGTTGCTCCCGATGCTCGCACAGAAATACAAAGAACGCGCCAAGCATATTGTGTGGCCCGCCTTTATCCAACCTAAACTCAATGGGGTTCGTTGTTTGGTCGAACGAAAAGACAACAAAATTTTCTTTTGGTCGCGCAAGGCCAAGCTGTATAAGAATTTCAATCTCTACATGGAACAGGAATTTCTCAGCTTCATGAAGAACGGGGATATTCTTGATGGTGAAATGTATAACCATGGCGACGTCACGTTTCAGGAACTCATGTCGTTGATCAAGGACGAAAAGAATCCCGAACTGGACAAGCTGAAAAAGTATGTGAAATTCTGGTGCTATGATCGACCAACGACCGAGAAACTGGGATTTGAAGATCGGTATATCAAGTATCGTCAACAGATTCCGAACGGACTGAATTATCTCCGAATAGTCGAGACCATTAGGATTCTGTCATCGTTGTCCATCGCCAGTGTTCATGCCGAATATACGCAGGCAGGTTACGAAGGTTCGATCATTCGCTCAGGTGGAAACGAACCCTACAATTTCCAGTATCGTGACAACCAACTTCAAAAGCACAAGGACTTCCTGGATGACGAATTCGAGATCGTGGGTTGTGACCAAGGTGTTGGGAAAGACGAGGGTAAAGCGATCTTCGTCTGCAAGATCAAAGGTGGCCTAGAATTCAGTGTTCGCTGTAAAGGGGCCGATGCGGTCCGACAGGAACAATGGACGAACCGTAAGAAGTATATGGGTAAGGAATTGACTGTGCGCTACCAGACACTCAGCGACGACGGCATCCCAATCTTCCCTGTGGGCATTATTGTCCGAGATTATGAATGAGTGCTAAATAACAGATTATGGGAACTTCAGCAGGTAAAAAGCAAAAAATTATGTGCCCTCATTGCGGTTGGACCGGAGGTCCGGGTTTGGTGAGTTATTGGCATTTGGACGGTCGTTGTCAGCAGGTTGGTTCCACTCTTCTTATCGATGATAAAATCAAAACCGCGCTGTCTGGGAAAGCTCGATTGATGAGGTGTAAAGAATGGCTGCGTGGATTGTTGGGTGGATGCTGTACGTATTGTGGTGAATCGGACGAATCGTTCCTACAATTCGAGCATCGAAATGGTGGCGGCCATCAGGAACAAAAGTTATCCAGAAATCACACCGCTATCCGATATGATCGGTGGTATCGCCATGGAAAGATAACAGAAAAAGAGATTCATTCTCGTCTCACATTAGCATGTCACCGATGTAACTACTTGAAGGGAACAATGACAGAAAAACAGTGGCGAAACTGGGTTCATTCCGGTGATTTGATGGAATATGTTCAGAGATTGTTAGATACCTGCCCACTTGGTGATTTGCCGAGGGTTCGAACAACACCTCCAAAGTTTACCTTTACCGTGTACCCTACAGTGTATGACCCTATCGAGACCGTCACCGACCCTCCCTATCCCTCTGGCCCCACTGCCCAGAATAATGCTTGACAATCCCCACCAACTGTGTTATCATAATTGAAATTGGAGTACCTATGCCTACTGAAATTCCTGATATTGACCTCGAACTCAAGTGGAACAGAACTAATGAGCACCTGAAGGTCTATGACCGTCAGGCGACCCTGTTGTTCAATTCGAACACCGGGTTTGTTAATCCATTGCTGTCTGACCGACAAGTGAAGTGGATCACAGAGCACTATGAGCAGAAGAGGCGGAAATATGTCTTCGCATGAATTAAAGATGGCTCACGAATACACACCCATTCGGTTTGAAGTTTGGCGCGCCGAGAACTCAGAGGACCTGAAGAAAGAATTCGAGGCCTTGAATTTCGTTGTTGACAACAAGGACTGTGAAAGGTGCGATGGCTTCGGTCTCCTGGATTGTGATTTGGGTCATGAGCATGATTGCTCAGACTGCGATGGAACCGGCAAGATGGATCAGACTTACACGGAAGCGTTGTATGATTATTCGATCAACCAATACCACGAGCAAGTTACGAAAGATAGAGAACGAGTAAAGGTGTATTGTGCCTCATAATGTTGTAACGGGTGAGAACCGCAAGCCGATCAAGGTTTGGTCACCCATCCATGAAGTAGAATCTCAGGCCCTTGACCAACTCAAGAACACCGCTTCGCTTCCATTTATTTTCAAGCATGTCGCAGTCATGCCGGACGTTCACTATGGCATCGGTGCCACTGTGGGTTCTGTGGTGGCCACGAAGGGTGCTGTGGTTCCGGCGTGTGTGGGTGTCGATATTGGTTGTGGTATGATGGCTGCGAAGATGCCGTTCAAGTCCAACCGGCTACCCGACAATCTCCAAGCGTTATTTGATTCAATCAGCAAAGCGGTTCCCGTAGGACAGGATATGCACAAGCAGCCTAACCTTGGTCACCACTACGCGGGGTACTATGAGTTGCCTAAACGTTTGCAGGATGACCCCGAACGTGTCGTCAAGCAGATAGGCACTCTCGGTGGTGGAAACCACTTCATCGAGATATGCCTTGACCTTGATGAGAATGTGTGGATCATGCTCCATTCGGGTTCTCGTGGTATCGGGAACAAAATTGGAAACTACTACATTGACAAAGCCAAAGAGATCGTGTCTCAATACATGATCAGGTTGCTTGACCCGAACTTGGCGTACCTCGTCGAGGATTCTCAGTTGTTCAAAGATTATTGGCGTGACCTCCAGTGGGCACAGAACTACGCGATGAAGAACCGCGAGGTCATGATGGCCTTGGTGAAGCAGTCGGTGGCTGAGGTTATTTTTGGTGACAAGACCACGGTTATAGCACCAGAGGTAACCATCTCATGTCATCATAATTATGCGGAGAGGGAGAATCATTATGGGGAGAATGTCATCGTTACGCGCAAGGGTGCGATTCGAGCTAGGGTTGGTGATATGGGCATTATTCCTGGATCGATGGGCGCCCGGTCTTATATTGTGAAGGGATTGGGTTGCGAGGATGCGTTTTGCTCTGCCCCTCATGGCGCGGGCCGTGTAATGTCTCGTGGCAAGGCCAAGAAGGTGGTGACTGCCGAGATGTTTGAAGAACAAACCAAGGGTATATTGTGCCGCAAGGATGCGGGGGTATACGACGAGGCGCCCATGGCGTATAAGCCTATAGACCAGGTCATGTATAACGCCAACGGTCTTGTTGAGGTTGTGGCAGAGTTACGGCAAATTTTGTGTATCAAGGGCTGAGACGGTCCAACCTTTATGGTGGGATCGTTTGCCTTGGTGTACCATAGTCATGGCCCCAGGACTTAGATTGTTTTTCCGACAAAATGATGATAAGTTATGCACGGTCTGTGCCGCACCGGTAGGAGATATCACAGCCCAATCTCTTGAAATGGAATCTATTTGGTTGGGAAATGATTTTCCCTGCTTGGATTTGGAGACGGCATGATTATGACTGGGGGAATGAGTCAGCCCTTTTCTCTTTTTTGACATTAGTGTTTTAGTGGAATCTGTGTGGTGATATCCAAGAACTCCGTCGCCACCGATAGTTGAATTGAGAGTGGGCTTCAATAAAGCGATCCAATAAGGTTCACGAATGTTCTTACCGAATTGAGCATCGTGCCCCTCTTCAAGGATCGTTAGTCTCATGTTTTCGAGACCGTGTTTTCTGATGTGATTATGGAAATGAGTCTTGGAACCTCGTTTCGCTCTGTAGGCGTGGTCCTTGAGTCTGCGGGAAATATTTACGGTGAACCCCGCATAGGAATCACCAGTAACTTTGTTTGTAAGTAGATAGATGTTATACATACCACTATTTAGCATTCGTGTGTGAAAGGATAATCATGGAAGATCAAGACCCATATTTGATGAATCGCTTAGGGAATATCACCAATCGTTTCCAGCAGATTGACCAGCACAGACGAGTGGTCTGTGTGTGCTCTGCTGGACTACTCCGTTCACCTACGGCAGCCTTTGTGCTGTCACAAGCACCGTGGAATTTCAATACTCGTGCTGTGGGTCTTGTACCACAGTTTGCTCTGGTGCCCCTGGACCGGGTCTTGCTAGAGTGGGCCGATGAATTTGTGTGTATGTCACAGGAGCAGGCCGACGAGGTACTCGGTAGACTTCGTGCTATCCAGGTAACAACGCCCGTGACGTGCCTCAATATTCCTGATAATTTTGCCTACCGTGATCCTGAGTTGATCCGGTTGATAAAAGAACGCTACGAGTATCATAGTCATTTATCTGTTCGCCCTCATGGGCGAGCATAAATAGCGTCGAGGTCTAAGATGGGTTGTTACGATACAGTCATGGTTCCGTGTCCTTCCTGTGGGAACAGAGAGCCATTTCAAACAAAGTCTGGAGAGTGCTTGCTCAAGGAATACGATCTTGAGGATGCCCCCCAAGAGGTGTTGGGTGACGTCAATCGACATGCTCCCTATGATTGTCAAAAGTGTGGTGCGTCGTTTTACGTGAAGGCAGTTGTTACCGCGACCCCTGCACTGTGGACTGAAGCAGAAGTCATAGACCTAGATGACCGCTAAACTTAAAAGGAAGTCGAACATGCGAGTGAAAAATACCGACACAACGGTTGAGCGTGTGAACCAACTTCTGAATACAGAGGAACCCACGTACCCCGGTCTCCCTACGGAATTATCCTCCAACGATATTGCCATTGCCCTGAATTGGTATAGCCAAAATCAAGACAAAGACCAATCCCATAAGTACCTCGCCGAATACTGCAAGTCCAAAAAGATCAAGGTCTCTCAGCGACAACTCGACATGCAAGTACCCACCTTGGGGTTTGTGTGTCGGATGCTGTCTCGCGGCGCGATCCTCGATACGAAATCACAGGACTGGCTTGATACGCGGCTCAAAAATATGGCACTGGTACGTGAGAAGCTGTTTAACGAACGCCAGGCGACCCATGCCCCCGCGCCCCTTGCGAAGCCTGTGGCGATTCAGGACCGGCTCAAAGAGAAATTCAGCAAGTGTATCGGGGCCCTCGAAGGTCTCGTTGACGAGTTTATTCTTTCCGATTTCAAGACCCAGCCCAACTTCCTCTCGGTCCTCCGCGCCCACGAAATCAATGTCCAACATGGTCCGTCGATTGTCAATTTCTTTAAGAAAAACCGCGATGAATTCAAGGTGGCCCACGATGGCACGGATGCCCAGGTGAGTGAGGCCTACAGTAACTACACAGTTCCTCAATTGAGGAAAATGGAAAAGTTGTATGATGGGATTATGTCGGATACTCTGAGTGCCATGGGTGAATCGAAGGTCCCGAAGAAAAAGACCAGGAAAACAAAATGACGACCTGGATACATGTAAATCAGCATAAGATTCGTGCTAACAAGACGCACGGCACGAACGAACCCGTCATTACAATCAAACAGGGCCGCAAGAATACCTACTGTCACCGTGTCGCGGTACTGGGACCTTCTGAGGTTGTCTACTCTGGTAATGAGGGTACCCTGTTGCCCTGTGGTGCCCGTGTGGCAGTCCGTACCGAGGGAGAAGTGAAAGTCTTAGCATGATACTCGTGGACTGGAATCAAATTATGTATGCGACCATGTTTGGTCACATGGCTCATACCAAGCAGTCTGAGCCGGACATAAATATGCTCAGGCACCTGATGCTGAATAGCTTGCGGTCGTCTGTGCGGAGGTTTAAGCGGGAGTATGGTGAGGTCGTCGTGATCTGTGACGACACGAACTACTGGCGCAAGGACATATTCCCGCACTACAAGGCGCACCGACAGAAGGACCGCGAGAAGTCGCCGTTCAACTGGGTGGCGGTGTTCAACTGCATGGATACTTTGCGCGCCGAGATTCAAAAGCACCTGATGTATAAGGTGTTGCGAGTACCGAGAGCGGAAGCTGATGATATTATCGGTGTCTTGACTCCATTGTTCGCTGCTGAACAGCCCGTGATGATCGTCAGTGGTGACAAAGATTTTATTCAGTGCCAGATGTACCCGAATGTCCGGCAGTATTCACCACAGCTTGAGAAGTTGGTGGTAGTGGATGATCCCATGAGTACCCTCAAGGAACATGTGATCCGTGGCGACTCTGGCGACGGGATACCGAACATTCTCTCACCGGACGACGTGTTTGTGTTTGGCGAGCGACAGAAGCCCATTCAGTCCAAGAAGGTTGCCCTGTGGTTGACACAGACACCAGAGGAATTCTGTACCTCGGGTGATATGCTGCGGAACTACCGCCGTAACGAAATGCTCATAGACCTCAGACAGATACCTACTCACATGAAGGTTGAGGTGCTCCAGGCGTATGAGTCATCGACCCATGTGAGCCGTAGTGAGTTTTTGAATTACTTGATTGCATCTGGATTGAAAGAGTTGACGAGAGCCATAGAGGATTTTTAACCATTGGAGATTTTATGAAGTATAGCAATGTGTTGTTCAGTGAAATAGTCACAGAGTTTACCAAGTGCCGTGCACGTGACAAGCGTATTGAAGTGTTGAGGAAGTACGGGGATAACCGATGGTTTTTAGAATTTCTTAATTACAATTTTAACCCTAGAATCCAGTTCGACATCGACGCGATACCAGCTTACAAGCCCGCGGTGGAACCTGCAGGGTTGAATTATGCATCGTTGACGAACGAGATTCGACGCTTGTATATCTTCATTATTGGTCACCCTAAGCGCACTGGGAAACCCCGTAAAGAGACACAGCTTCTCTATACCTTGTTAAGTTCCCTACACAGGGACGAAGCAGCGTTGTTGGTGAAGTTGTTCGCCAAGGACCTTGAGGTGCCCTATCTCTCAGCGAAATTGGTGAAGGAGGCATTCCCTCAGTTACCATTCGAGGTCAACGATCCCATTGTGGAACCTCCTGTTGAGAAGAATGAGCCGACCGTTGAGACCACTGTGGTTGTCACGGGCCCAAAGAAAACGATCAAGACCAAGAGGGTCGCAGCATAGGAATCATGAAAACCTTTGCGATTATCACCCCCACCATTGGGGGACCTGAGTTAGAAAAGTGCATCCTGTCCCTACGTGGGCAAGACTGTAAGCAGTATCTTATTCTGGATGGTAGGCCATGTTTCTCAGCGGTTGGAAAGATTATTCAAAAACTTCCCACTGATATCAACATCGAACTTATCCATTTGGGAAGGAATGTTGGTCGCACTGGTGGAAACTGGTATGGGCACAGGGCATTCGCTGCAGCTTCGTTCCTGGTGAATGAAGATGTGCTGTGTTATCTTGACCCTGACAATTGGGTGGAGCCGAATTATATTGATGCGTTCCGTGAGGTTTTGGATGACCCTGAGTATCAGTGGGCCTATACACTTCGTAAGATTGTGGACCCCCAGGGGAAGTATATTTGTCATGACGATTGCGAGAGTCTGGGGCATTGGCCTGTGATGGGTACTGAGGATCGGTACCATATTGATACAGGATGCTTTGCGGTACCGCGAGCGATTGCGTTGAAGGTTGGTCATAATTGGTATGGGCAGTGGGGAGCGGATCGACAGTTCTTTGGTGCGCTGAAAGAGTTCGCGCCAAAGTTTGGGTGTACCAATAAATACACTCTGAACTATCGTTTGGGCGGCGCGACGAACATGGCAACTCAGGAGATGTTTCTTCGCGGGAATGAGATCACTTCTAAACTGTATAAGGGGGAATTCCCTTGGCAAAGTCTCCGCGCACGAAAGCCGATGACGCTGACGTACCAGACAACAACCCCGAAGTAATCAGCATGATTCCTGATGGAGCCATGCAGATTGAGGACGTGGTCCAACTGGGACTGTTGAATCACCACACCCATTTCCTGGTTGGGGAAATTGATGACGCGAATGTAGGCAGAGCGATTCAGTGGATTCTCTATGAGAATAACAATACTCAGCACCCTGAGCACCTGACACTGTATATGAATTCTGGTGGCGGCGACTTGTATAATGCCTTTGCGCTTATTGACATTATCCTGAACTCGAAGATTCCTGTGTGGACTGTGGGCATTGGCAATATCATGTCGGGTGCCGCGTTGATTTTTGCCTGTGGAGCCAGGGGACACCGATACCTTGGAAAACACACAGGTATCATGATCCACCAGTTTACGTCGAGCATTGAAGGTAAGGAACATGAAATTGCGGCCTCGATGCATGAAATGGATTTGTGCCGAGAGCGCGTGAATGAATTGCTCGTGAAACAATGCAAGATCACCGACAAAACGGTACGTGAAAAACTCCTGCATCCATCAGACGTGTGGATGACAGCCCAAGAGGCGATACAGTATCACCTGGCTGATAAACTATTAACCAGCATTATTTAACGAAAGGACCGTGCCCGTGTTTATGTCTAGAAACCTAGAAAAGACTCCCAAGACGAAGTTTCGTAAAACTCAGTCGGAAGAAAAGGTAGTCGAGAAAGCAAAAAACCTTCCTAAGCACCAAGCCCGAGTGGAACCCCGTGGGTTTGATATGTGGGAAGACGAGGAGGTATCGAGCGATGGGTGCTGATTTGTCTACAGAAATTGCGGTGGCTCAGTCGGACGTGCGCCGAGCGGAAGTCGCGTTGTCGCAGGCTCAGCTAGAGTACCACCGAGTCCAGCGGCACCTGGAGTCGCTGATTCGCCAAACGGTGCCCGGAGTCTACGAGAACAAGCACGACGACCGCACCCTGCTGAATGGATAACATGGGCTCCGATGTCTCACAGGTTCCGTTGGTAGATTGTCGAGGGCTTCTGTGCCCCATGCCCATTGTCAGGACACGTTTGAAGCTGAATACCCTCAAGAAGGGCGACGAGTTGTTGATTATAGCTGATGATCCCACCTTTGCTGCCGACTTTCGGAGGTTCTGCTATCTGGCTGATTTGATTATCATTTCTTCCGAGAAAACCCCAGAATATCAAGCATACCACGTTAAAATCACCCGCTAACCCTTTGAATTTGTTGAAGAATTTAGTGCTTGACAATAGTTCCCATTTGTGACATAATTAGAGCATGGATACTAATAAGACTCCTGCCGATATGATTGAGAACGCCAGAGTGTTTGCTACTGCGGCCCATGCGGCCGTGGGACAGACGCGCAAGTATACCTTTGAGCCCTATGTGGTTCACCCCATCCAAGTCGCTGAAATAGTCAAGTCCGTTGGAGGCACCCCCGCAATGATTTGCGCGGCGTTGCTTCATGATGTGCTAGAGGACACCAAGGTTCCTGAGTGGGTGCTGAGAGTGGAATTTGGTGACCTTGTGACCGATATGGTTGTCTGGCTCACCAAGGTTGAAGTTCCTGGAAACCGCAAAGTCCGTAAGGAAGCTGAGCTAAGGCGTTTGGCTGGGGCCCCTGAAGAGGTCCAGACGATTAAGATTGCCGACATGATTGCGAATACCCCGTCGATTGTCAAGTGGGACCCAAAGTTTGCGAAAACTTTCTTACGCGAAAAACTAGAACTATTGGAAGTGCTCACGAAGGGTGACCGTAGACTTGTGGCCAGGGCGTGCTTACAACTTGCTGAGAAGGAGAAATCTGATGCGTAAGCTTGGGTATCGGACAGTGTGTAATGAATGTGACAAGGTGATTACTTCATCGAGTGGGGTGCGTTTGCTCAGTGGAAATTTTGATTCTACTTTGCCCAATAAGAAAATGACTAAGTTTACAGTGTATGCTCATTGTGACGAGTGCTATGAGGGTCTGAAACATGCCCAGGTTTGAAGTGAGAGTCAGCACCCTGTATCATTTTGATGCCGTGGACAAAGCGGAAGCCCGGAGGCTCGTGGAGTTTGGAGAAATGCCCTCTGACCACGATATGATTGTCACAAGTGTATCTGGGGTGTCTCGTATTATCACCGACGAAGAGTTACAAGCGGAGATTGAAAAGTCTGTGAGGTCCGACGATGGCGCATTGGGATGATAGCGGCACGGCCGTAGGATACGAAGGTAAGAAGGGCGACAAGCTTATAGCGAAATCCCTCCGTGGAAAGAAAGTAAAAGTGAAACAAAAAGCGAGCAAGAAGGTTTCCAAGCCCACCAAGGTTCCTTTGGGCAAGTCCGTGGTTATGCTTGATGAAGGCGAGGACCTTGACAATCTCTATAATCTGTTTGGTGTCTCAGATGAGCAGGATATTCAGGGAGTCGTGGATGGTTCAGTTGGCGAGGATTGGTAATTGAAAGGATAAATAATGGCGCAGCAACAGAAGTCTCAACAGCAACT
>Ga0315286_10004217_pt1 | contig 13756 bp, 17 predicted proteins | sample YL17G10_0_MG_FD_205038 | JGI IMG/M metagenome (GOLD analysis project Ga0315286, IMG submission 205038) | Sediment microbial communities from Yellowstone Lake, YNP, Wyoming, USA - YL17G10_0 | ecosystem: Environmental > Aquatic > Freshwater > Lake > Sediment | place: USA: Wyoming | collected... | reverse complement strand
GTAACAAATAAGGTGAGATTGTCAAGACCTAAACCTTTTTCTCCCCGGCTTTAACTCGTTCGGGAACCGAACCAAAAAAGAGGGTCATCCGTTGGTCTTTAGGCTCGAAAATATTGATCGTAAAGGTATAGGTCTTGCCCAGCTCGAGAGTTTGGCGCAAATCTTCCTCACTTTTGAATTCGGAGATGTGGACTAAACCGGCCACGCCTTCTTCGAGCGAAACCAACGCGCCATGTTTATTGTGTTTAATGATCGCGCCAGTAACGACTTGGCCGCGATGATATTTCTTCTCCGCCTCCTTCCACGGATTATCTTTAAGGGCTTTAATCGAGAGAGAAATTTTGTCATCCTTCACTTCGATGATCTTGGCTTTGACGCGATCGCCGATGCGATAAAGGTCGCGCGGGTTCTCGACGAGCGACCAGTCAATTTCCGAGATATGGACTAAGCCCTCCAGGCCTTCTTCGATTTTGATAAAGATACCAAAATCAACTGCGCCGGTTACTTCGCCTTCAACCACATCGCCAACCGCGTATTTGCTGACAATCTCTTTTTTGGCTTTATTGTCCTGGCTCTTTTCGGAGAAAATTAATTTGCCTTCCTTGGAATCAGTGCCGATAATTGAGACGGTCAAAGTCTGACCAATCAATTTCTTCAATTCCTCAACGATAGCTTCTTTATCGCCGCCTTCGACTCGCGGGTAATGCTCGGCTTTGAGTTGCGAAGCGGGGAGAAAGCCGTCCATGCCATTCCAATCCAAAATCAAACCGCCCTTATTGGCCTCTTTCACTAAAAGCTCGAATTGCGATTTATTTTTTGAGGCTTTTTCGGCGTCATTCCAGATCAGCGCTTGCCTCGCTTCTTTTAATGAGAGTTCAAGATAACCCTCCTCGCCTTCGGTTTCAATCACCTTGGCGGTAACCATATCGCCGACGGAGACTTTTTTGATAATATCCTTGGCGTTTAAGTATTCGCGGCCAAAAATAATGCCCGTGCCAAATGGCGGAACATCAATGTAGAGAGTTTTACCGCCCTTGCCGATAACGATACCTTCGACAATTGCGCCGGCCTCGGGCTTATGAGCCGATTGCTTGATGAGTTCGTCCATCAAGCGCTTGGGAGCAGAGGACTCGACACGCTCATCATCTACCTGTCCTGCATGCGCAGGCATGGCAGACAGGCGCTCGCCGTCTTCGGCGATCTCGATCTCGGCCACTGAACTAATAATCTTATTCATACGGCTCGCAGTATATAAAATAAGGCCCCTTTTGGCAAATTTATCCACTTGGAGGCTAAGCCTCCAAGTGCTATAATTTGTTGACATGAGGAAGGTAAACTTTGCTTCGGGAGAATTTTATCACATTTACAATCGTGGAGTCGATGGTCGTGATATATTTATTGATCAAACTGGCTTCATCAGATTTATTAAGAGTATTAATGAATTTAATGATCTTGAACCGGTTGGCAGTATTTACGAAAACTCTTTTACCAAGAGCAAGAAAAAGAAAAGGTTAGTAAACATTGTTTGTTATGCCCTTAATCCAAACCATTTTCATTTTATTCTTGAGCAACTTGAAGATCGAGGAATTGAAAAATTCATGCATCGGCTAGGCACTGGCTACACTATGTTTTTTAACAAGAGACACAAACGTAGCGGATCTTTATTTCAGGGAACGTTCAAAGCGATACATGTTGAGAATAACGAATATCTTCTCCATTTAAGTATTTACGTTAACTTAAACGACAAGATTCACCAGCTTGGAGGCTTAGCCTCCAAGCTGAGCCAAACGAGCTTTAATAGCTATGTTGGAAAGCTAAACCCCAAACTCGACAAGATTTTAGGAGATATCAGCATCATTAAAGATCAATTTAAAAACGCTAAAGAATATAAAAAATTTGCCGAAGAAATTCTGCCGGATATTATTGAAAGAAAACAATTACTCAAAGAACTTGAAACCTTGATGATCGAAGAAGAGTAGCCACTTGGAGGCTTAGCCTCCAAGTCTTGGCACTTGCGCTGGGATTAATTTTCTGCTAGTTATATGAACAGGACAGGGAACGGCATCCGCGTGGGCGGTTCAGAGGTTCGATTCCTCATTGCCGGGTTTGAGATAGGAATCCTGAACATAGAACTAGGTGGGAGGCGTTGAATTTCTGTCTCCGGGCAGAAGAAGTTAGTCACTAATGGAAGACCACCTTCAGGAATCCGAAAATCTTTCAGCGATGGCCGATGGCCTCAGTAACCAAAGAAAGACTGCGTAAGCTCCCTGTCTTTTTTTGTGGCAAAAAAATTTTGTTTCTATCTCCAATTTATGCTACAATAAGGTCATAATTTTATGGTTATTACTTATCATCGGGAGGGCTTTATTAAGGTCCAGCAGGGCGAGTTGGTGGTAGCTTTTAATCCGATTAGCCGAGAGATTGATACCAAAGCGACCCGTTTTGGAGCCGATCTATGCCTCGTGGCGCTTAATAGCCCGTCATTTAATGGCTGCGAGACAGTTACTTTTGGCAACAAAGAGCCGTTTGTGATTGACGGGCCGGGCGAGTATGAGATCGACGGCATTTTTGTTTATGGTTTGCCGAGCGAAGGCGCCGAGGGGCAAGTGAATACTATTTTTACCACCGAAATTGAGGGGATTCGGCTTTGCCACTTGGGAGTTTTGGCTAATCCGAATCTCGATCCCAAGACGATTGAAGACATTGGCGTGGTTGATATTCTTTTTGTGCCAATTGCCGGCGGGCCGGTTCTTTCGCCTAAAGACGCCGCCAAATTGGCGACCTCGCTCGAGCCGAAAATAATTATTCCAGTGATGTTTGAAAACGGCGAAGTCGGGCACCAGACGGTGCCCGACGAAGGCCTGCCTGGCGGACAAACCGGGGAGTCGGCGCTTAAAACTTTTGCTAAAGAAATTGGCGGGAATACCGAAAACCGAGTGGATAAATTGACGATTAAGAAGAAAGATATCGAAGGCCAGGAAGATGAAGTAATTATTATTCAAGCTAGTTAAACCTAATTATGTTATGAGAGTCGCCGATTATATTCAAAAAGTTAAGGCCAAACCGGAAGATGAGAAGAAACGAATTGTTTTTATGTGGACGATTGTAATTGTTGCCTTGATTTTTTTAATTTGGGCAGTGACCTTTAGTTTGTCGGTGGCGAATGACCGAGCTGATTTGGCCCGGCTTCAAGCTGAAGCCGAGGCCGGCGCTCGAGCGCAAATCACCAAAAGCACAAGCTCGCCCGCCCAAAACGATGGTTCGTGGGGCGCTAGTTTGGGACAATTTATTTCAAGCGGCGCCAGCGCAGTCAGCGAAGGTTTTTGGACGATTGGGAGTTGGTTACACCCATAATTTTTATGCCGAACAAAAAAGGACGAGCTAAAGAAGATAATCTACCGGCGCCAGCCGAGCACATTTTGCCGGTTAATATCGTTAAAGAGATGCGCGATTCGTATCTCGACTATTCGATGTCGGTGATTATTGGCCGAGCCTTGCCGGATGTGCGCGACGGATTAAAGCCGGTGCAACGGCGCATTCTTTTCTCGATGCACGAACTCGGGCTGACCCAGGCCGCTAAATTCCGCAAATCAGCCACGGTGGTTGGCGATGTCTTGGGTAAGTATCATCCGCATGGCGACTCGGCGTGCTATGGGGCGATGGTCCGTTTGGCTCAAGATTTTTCGATGCGTTACCCCTTGGTCGCCGGCCAAGGCAATTTTGGTTCAATCGATGGCGACTCGGCGGCGGCGATGCGTTATACCGAGGCCAAACTCTCTCGTTTATCAAGCGAAATTTTGCGCGATATCGAGAAAGATACGGTAGATTTTATTCCTAATTATGACGGCACGCGCCAAGAACCGGTCGTCATGCCCTCAGTGGTGCCAAATCTTTTATTAAACGGCGCCGTGGGTATTGCCGTCGGCATGGCCACAAAAATTCCGCCCCACAATTTGAGTGAATTGATGGATGCTTTGGCCCACCTAATTGACAATCCCGAAGCAACGAATGACGACCTCCTCGCGTTTGTTAAAGGCCCCGACTTCCCAACCGGCGGTTTAGCTTACAATCTGGCTGATATTCGCCATGCCTACGCCACGGGCAAAGGGGGAGTTTTAACTCGCGGCGAAGCGGAGATTGTGGAGAATAAAGCGGGGAGTTTTCAAATTATTATTAAATCAATCCCCTATCAAGTCAACAAAGCGGAATTAATTATTAAAATTGCCGACTTGGTTCACGAGAAAAAATTGGATGGAATTCGCGATATTCGCGACGAATCAACCAAGGACTTGCGCGTGGTGATTGATCTCAAAACCGGCGCTCAACCGCAAAAGATTTTAAACGCGCTCTACAAGCACACGGAATTGGAAACAATCTTTCATTACAATTTATTGATGTTGGTGGACGGCGTGCCCAAGCTAATGCCTCTTGAAGGGATTTTGGAAGAATTTTTGAAGCATCGCCAAATAATAGTTATTCGCCGGACTAAATTTGATTTGAAAAAGGCCGAAGATCGCGCTCATATTTTGGAAGGTCTGAAAAAAGCGCTTGATCATATCGACGAAATTATCAAACTGATTAAAAAATCCAAAGACACGGTGGCCGCTCATTCGGCCCTGATGAAAGAATTTAAGTTCAGCGATTTGCAAGCAACGGCCATTTTGGAAATGAAATTGCAGAAATTGGCCGATCTCGAGCGCAAAAAAATTGAAGATGAATTGAAAGAGAAATTGGCCTTGATTAAAGACCTAAAAGCGATTTTAGCCGATCCGAAGAAAGTTTTGGCGATCATCAAAAATGAATTCATTGAGATTAAAGAGAAATACGGCGATGAACGCAAGACCCGCATCGTGAAGGGCGGAGTTAAAGAAATTAACGTTGAAGATTTGGTTACCGAAAAAGAAGAAGTCCTAGTCGTGACCGCCGGCGGTTATGTCAAACGGACCGATCCGACCGAGTATAAAGCGCAAAAGCGCGGCGGGGTGGGGGTGATCGACGTGGACATGCGTGAAGAAGACTTTGTCACAATTTTTCTAACGGCGAATACTCATGATGACCTCCTGTTCTTTACCGATAAGGGCAAGACCTTCCAAATGAAAATGTACGATATCCCCGAGGGTAAACGAGCGACTCGCGGCAAATCAATCATGAATTTTTTAGCCCTCGGTCCGGAAGAAAAAATCACTTCAATTTTAGCTTTGCCGAAAGAGATCAAGTTGGCTAAATTCTCTCTGGTGATGTTAACGCGCGACGGCGTGGCCAAAAAAGTTTCGGCTGACAGTTTCAAAGACGTTCGCCGTTCCGGTTTGATTGCGATTAAATTAGCCGTTGGCGACGAACTTCTCGCCGTGCGCCCCGTTGACAAGGGCGACGAGATTATGATGTCAAGTCAATCGGGACAATCAATCCGCTTTAAAGAAAACGATATTCGCGAAATGGGGCGCAATGCCGCCGGCGTGCGTGGCATGAAATTGAAAAAAGGCGACAAAGTCGTTGGGGCGGAAGTGATTAAAAAAACTGGCCTTGCCTCGCCAAAACCTTTGGCGGAGGCGGGCGCGCCAATGGATTATCTGGTGATGAGTGAAAACGGTTATGGCAAGCGCACCAAGCTTAAAGAATATAAAATTCAAAAGCGCGGCGGTTCGGGTATTAAGACCATGAGCGTAACTAAGAAAACCGGCCAATTAGTTGCGGTCCATATTAATGATGGCACGGAAGAAGAAGTGTTTGCCATCTCCAAAATGGGTCAGATTATCCGCACCAAAATTGCCGAAATTTCGGTTCTTGGCCGCGCCACCCAAGGCGTGCGCGTGATGAAACTTCGTGAAGGGGATTCGCTGGCTTCGTTGACTTGTTTATAAGATACCCTTATTTTTAGGCCTCATTTGCGCTATTGACAGACAGACGGTTATTTGCTATACTGGACAACGGAAGTTGAAAATGGAATATGGTGAGCGGAAACGCTTGTGATCTGGAACATCAACGCCTACGGGCTAAAGAAGGAAAAAGGAAAGATGAACAAGAGTGACGTAAATGTAAGCAAGGCGATTGCCACGGTGATTGTAGTGTCGGCATTGGCCATGACCGCTCTGGCGATCTGGGGATTAGTTGTGTTGCGTCCCGCCGCGATAGCGGAGAAAAAAGCGGTCAAAACCGATATCAAGACCGACCTGGCTGGCATGCACACATCGAGACGAGAGATCTCGGCTGGTTGCCAGTGGTTTGGGAGGAAGGGGTGGATGATGCTAGTGGTTTGTCCACCGTTATTTTCTCTCTCAACCCCGATGGCTCAAAGAATACAGACACCTGGCATCCAGCGATCATGAGAACAGGCGGTTTCAATCCAGACCGGCGGTCATATCCGCAGATTGCCCACAACGTTTCGGTCGGCGGATTGAGCACGGTGGCTCACGTCTATGCGAAAGAAACGAACATCGAATCGCCACGGTCGTTCACGATGATTTATTACGTTGGCGGTGGAGAATTGATCGGTGGCACGGCCTACGAAATACACCTGCAAGAAACCGTGGCCAACAAGTAGTCATCACATTACCACACAACATGCCCCACTGCGAAGCCCTGCTTCCGGTGGGGCTTTCGCATTTAATAAATAAGAGAAAAAACTCAAGCCACTGAGAGGCTTCGCCTCTCAGTCTCAGTGGCGGAGCTAAATTTCATCAATCATTATTTGCTCTAGCTCCTTCAAAGATTTTTTACGCTCGATAATACTGGGCAAAATTTCTTCGGCAAATTTTTGATATTCTTTGGGATTTTTAAATTGATCAGTAATTATAGTTGTATCACCAAGCAGAACATCATTCTCTCTTAAAATATAATTATTCCAACTTGTCTTTGATAACTGAGAGGCTTCGCCTCTCAGTTGGTGGACTCTGTGGTTTAAATTAATATAGGCGCTTAGATGTAAAAAGTAAGTATTGGAATCGACATAGACAGATTTAAAGACCCCCTGGAATAACCGTCCTTTCCTATTGTATTTGTTATTAAAAAACATCACATGACCTGTACATAAACGCTGAAGAAAACTTTCAACTCCATTTTCGACTAGGGGTGATAGCAAAAAGTGAAAGTGGTTTGGATTGAAAGCATAGCAAACAATGTTTACTAGTCTCTCCCCTTTATCTTTATATTTTTTTAAAGAGCCTCGATAAATTCCTCCAACAACATTAGTGCCATTAAACTCGCTAGTTCTTTGGGCAAAATAATTTAGATCTTCAGAATCGCTAAAAATATTTCGGCTTTCCACGCCACGATTATAGATATGATAGTATTCTCCAATCTCAAATTTAATCTTTCGCTCGGACATCAGTTATATTGTAACACTCTTGAACTGAGAGGCGAAGCCTCTCAGTTTTAGTGGGGTATCCACTTTTTGTTTTGTTGTTAGACATGATATCGGTTATAATTAAAGCCAATGGCTTTTGCCGACCCGCTCACTAATTTGCAAAAAATAAATTTGGCGCCGGGCATGACGGTGGTGGATTTTGGCGCCGGTTCGGGCGCTTACACGATACCCGCGGCGAAATTGGTTTTACCTAACGGGAAAGTTTATGCAGTTGAAATTCAAAAGGACTTACTTGAAACAATCAGAAAATTAGCTGAAGCCGAGCATCTGGGAGAAATTGTCAATCTAATTTGGGGCGATATCGAACAACAAGGCGGTGTTGGTTTGGCTGATAATTTGGCCGACGTCGTTATTGTCTCCAACGTCCTTTTTCAAGCCAAATCGATATATACCTTGGCGCTGGAGGCCAAGCGGATTTTGAAGTCGAATGGCCGAATTATGGTTATTGATTGGAGTGGCTCTTTTGGCGGTTTAGGGCCCAAACCCGAGGACCTTGTCTCGGCCGAAGAAATAAAAAAGACTTTTGGCAGCGCCGGTCTGATCCTTATTTCTGAATTTCCGGCCGGGGAGCATCATTATGGGTTAATTTTTTCAAAATAAAAATGGGCAAAAGTTTATTTCAAACCGCTCTCCTCGTGCTTTTTGGTGTCGCTTTAGTAATCGCTGTTTTAATTTTCGCGGGAATTCTGCCCGGCTTTCGAGCCCAAAAGATTGGTCAAGCCGGCGACTTGGTGGTGTGGGGGGTCTTCCCCGACGTCTCTTTCCGTAATATTGCTACTAGTTTAAAACAGGCCGATCCGGCAAAATTTACTTTAACTTACTTTGATAAAGGCGATAATCTGGACCAGGCCTTGGTTGAGGCCTTGGCTTCGGGCCAGGGGCCAGACGTGATTATCGCTCCCCACGAATTAATTCTTAAACATCGCGACAAATTTGCCCTAATCCCTTTTACTTCTCTCCCACTTCGTTCTTATCAAGACACTTTTATTGACGAAAGTTCGCTCTTTGTCGGTCAAAACGGTTTCTTCGCTCTGCCTTTGGCTATTGACCCGCTTCTCCTTTATTACAACAAGGATCTTTACAATAATGCCAATTTGCTTAAAGCGCCGGCCAATTGGGAGGAATTTATTAAAATTCAGCCGATTTTAACCAAAGTCGGCCAGAATAATCGGCTCGAGAGCAGCGCTTTTGCCTTAGGCACTTTTGGCAACAATAATAATGCCAAAGATATTTTATCGCTCTTGATCCTGCAAGCGGGCGGTTCGCCGACCGTTTCCAACGCCAACCAAATCTCGGTAACCCTTGATAACGATTTTGGTTTTACGCTTAAACCAGCCGAGGCGGCGCTTAATTTTTTCCTGCAATTTGCCGACCCGGCCAAAAGCACTTATTGTTGGAATCGCTCTTTGCCCGAGGCGCGCGACAGTTTCTTGGGCGAGGAATTGGCCAATTATTTCGGTTTAGCCAGCGAAGCGCCTTATTTGCGAGAAAAAAATTCTCACCTTAATTTTGATTTAAATATTGTCCCGCAAATGACGGATAGCCTGCCTGCGCAGGCAGGTAACCGCCTGACCTTTGGCCGGCTTTACGGAGTAGCCGCGCTCAAAGCTTCAACCAAATTAAGCGCCGTTTGGCCAATGATCTTTGCTTTAACCGGCAGCGATTATTCTAAGCAAACGGCGGAAGCGCTAAATATGGCCTCGGCCCGGCGCGGTCTGCTTGTCCCTGACCCGGCCAAGCCCGATCAAAAAATTGTTTTTGATTCGGCGCTCATTAGTCGGGGTTGGTTTGACCCGGCGCCGGCGGAAACCAGGAATATTTTTCAAAAGATGAATGACAATGCCGCTACCGGCCGGCTCACTTCAGCCAGAGCCGTAGCACAAGCGGCGGGAGAAATTAGCAAATTAATTAACCCTGTTGAGTAATGACGCTTGGCGTCATAAAATCTAAAAGATTTTTACTCAACAGGGTAAAGCCCCAGTGAAAAATAAAAATGATTCTCAAAAAAATAAATTATCGTCTTGCCCTTACCCTCCTGCTGGTTTTGTTTGTCTTTAATTTTTTCCCACTCCTGCTTTTAGCCGCCGATCCGCTTGTCCCTTGTGGCACGGGAGATACTGCTGGCCCAGATAGTTGTAAATGGCAAGACCTTGTCCAATTATTTAATAATGTCACCGATTTTATTTTTCTTGACCTGATGATTCCCTTAGCGGTGATTGCGATTGTCTACGCCGGCATTAAAATTTTGATCTCCCGAGACAAACCAGCCAAACTTAGTGACGCTTATAAAACGCTTCAGAATGTGGGGATTGGCATATTTATGGCCCTTGGCGCTTATGCTATAGTTAAGACGATTCTCACTCTGTTACCAGGCAACGAGAATGGCTTTCTTGATAAAGTTATCCAACAAGTTTTTGGTTCTTAAATATATGAAAGCAAAAAAATACCAACTTTTAATTCCAATCCCATTTTTGTTAGTTATTATCACCCCTGGTTTGGTTTGGGCGGCGGATGACCCGGTTGCTATTTTTGCCAATCCGCTTCAAGTTAGTTCAATTACCGAACTTCTGGCCAAGGTTCTCGACATTGTCGTGCAAGTTGGACTAGTGTTTATTGTTTTCTTTATTATTTTCGCTGGTTTTCAATTTGTCACGGCCCGAGGCGATACCACCAAAATCACCAAAGCGCGCGAAGCCCTGGTAGCCACCCTAATCGGCTCGGCCATTGTTCTCGGCTCTTACGCCATCGTCACCGCGCTCAATAATACGGTTTGCCAGCTAAGAGAAGGAACGGGGGTAACTCAATGTGAGTAATTAGAAGAAATTAACAATTTAAAAATTTAGCATATGACCACGACAATTCAAGATCTTCTCACCATGGTTTTAAAAACTATCCTTAACCCGCTGGTCCCAATCTTGATTGGTTTAGCCCTAATAATTTTTTCTTGGGGTTTATTTAAATATCTCAAATCTGGCTTGGGCGAAAAATCCGAGATTGAAGGGGCTAAAAGCTTAATGTTTTGGGGCGTGATTATTTTATTCGTGATGCTTTCGGTTTGGGGGCTGGTCGCTATTCTCGAAAATATCTTTTTTGGCGGAGCGACTGTACCGACCACTTTGCCGAATGTCCCGAATTTTGACATTGGCTCAACCCCTTCTCCCGTTGTCCCCGAAAACAATACTGACTGACCCTAGTTGATAGAATATCCACACTTGGACAAGACATTTCCCATTAGTAGTTGTATAATTGAAAGGGTCATTATTATTAACTAGTCGATTAATTATTAGTTTTAATTATTAAGAAAATATTATGACGTTCAATGGGAGTTATTTTACTGGGATCGCCACTTCGTTCAATTCCGTAATCGCTCTCCTTCTACCGGCTTTTATTGGTCTGGTCTTGATCGGTTTCGCTTATGGCTTGTTTATTTATGTTAAATCAGGCTCCGGCGAAGATAAGGAGAAAGGCAAAAGCATCATGATTTGGGGAGCCATCGCCGTAATTGTTTTGCTCTCAATCTACGGTATTGCCAATCTGTTACAAAGCATTACCGGGGCCACGGGAACCGTTACTAATGCCCCCACTACTCTTCCCGGACTTCAATAATTAATGGCTAGATGACCATTCCCTTGCTCGAAAATATTAAAGCCCAAATCGTTAACCCGATCATTCTTTTGCTCTTCGGTTTGGCGCTGGTCTATTTTCTCTATGGCCTGGTTGAGTTCTTGTGGCAAGGGGATACGGTTAAAAATTCTAAAGAAGGGCGGGACAAAATCATTTATGGTTTAATTGGCATGGCGATAATGGCTTCGGTTTACGGCTTTTTGTATGTTATCACCAACACCATCACTCAATTGATGGGCGGGGTTTAGCTTGCCCTATGGAGTAAAAATCTTGCAGATTTTATGACGTCAAGCGTCATTACTCCACAGGGTAAATAATAAAACGCCACACTCCTCGCGGGGTGTGGCGTTGGGTTCTGTCATGGGATACTCTTCCTTTTCTTAGTTCGGGAATTTCCACCGGAAGCTTATGTCCAGAGGGGGATCTCCCTTCTTGGCTTGGAAATAGCATGGTTCGCCGGGACTTAACACCATTCCGTCCTCTTCGCTGACAGAGCACCACTTCCCATTCCCGCTCTTCATCTGGAAGCGACGACTTTTGTCAGGGCCCGGGGCGATATGGTGTTCCCCGGCGACAGCTCCTTCCTTCCACCCTACCCGGATCGGCGGTCCATCACTGACGAGGTGAAGAGTCTTCCACTCGCCCCATCTTGGTCCCGCCGTGGCGATTCGCTTACCGGCCTCTGACAGACCGGAACAAATCCCGGCTATAATGAGAACGATCACCACGCCGATCAAGACAAGGCCACCGATCGGGAGCGGAGTGCTTGTCACTCTTGGCCGACTTACTCCTCTTGCCGGACGACTCGCACTGGCCGGCGGGACCGGCGTTGGTGGGGCAACTGGTTGTTGATTTGGTTGAACCGGAGCTTTCCTCTTTGAAACGAAAGCGAGGAGAACAAAGAACAAGCCAAGAGTTGCCAGAGCTGAAATCAGAATAGTTGTCATTTTCAGTTTCCCTTCGGTTTCAGCCCTAGGCCTTTGCCTATGGCTTCAAACACCGGACCAACGCCTTGCGCTTTGCCGACCTCGGCGTTGAGGAGAGCTTTGGCTGCGGCCGGACCTTTCTTAAAAGCCGCAACTCGCGTCTCTAAGGCCGTCGCTTCAGCTTGTCCTTTGGCGGTGATCGCTACTGCTTCGGCATAACCCTTGACCTTGGTCGCGGTCGCTTCGGCTTCGGCTTGGGTTACAATGGCCTCGGCGTTGCGCTGGGCCGTGTACAATCTCGTTGTCGTCTCTCGGTACGAAACCGGCGGGTCGATCGAGAGAATGTCGCATGATACAAATCTCACGCCATAGGCGTCAAGAATCACTTGCTCAAGAGCCGTGGCCATGTAGCCGGAGAATCCCTTACTAGGTTCAAAAGTTTCCTCCTGCAACAATTGCTGATACGTTTTCGTGCCAATGTAGACTCTCGCCTGCTGGGTTGTGCGATCAATGACCGTCTCGACCCAATTGCTGATGAGAAAGATCGCCTTGTACGGGTTAACAACTCGTAACGTAACAAGAAATTCAACCTCAAGTGGCAAACCTTCATCTGTCTCAACATTGTCGGCTTTGCCGTAATACACTTTGTCTTTGACAAAAGTACTGCGCAAAGTCTCCCTTCTTACGACTGGTTCCTTGCCACCGCCGGCCACTTTGGGTTGGTAGGTTGTCCAGCGGAGCTGATAGCTGAAGATCTTCCTGAACGGTGGGATGCCGACCCAATAGGTTCCAAACCATCTTTCAAAGGGGCTCTTCCACCAGGGGGTTCCTGTAACGATCGTGCCGTCCCTCGCAACGATGTAGCCACTGAGACTTAAGATCGTCTTGACGTACGATTGCCCGGCGACCACGATCTTCGCCTCACCCTCTTTGACGAAAGTGAAGAAAAGGTCGAATTGCGCCAGAAGATATGGCCAGAACGGAGACGACAGCACCAGACCAATAAGTATCCCTAACAGTATTTCCATCTCACACACTCCTTCTTTTCCTATGTTTTTCCACCAGCGAAACAAATCGCTCGCGAATTTCCTTTGACAAAAACCAAGTTCAATTCCACCTTCTATTATACACTGTATGACATTAGAAGTCAAGCACACAAACACACCCGCCACACCTCGGGCGCACTTGAGGTCTGGCGGGGAAGGTTGGGGCTTGAAAATTAAGCTGGTTTGGGTTTAAATAAGAAAGGAAGGTTCTTAACTTGTTTGGGTAATCTAACTAGAAAAAAGGAAGGAGAAAATAGAGTCTGAAATTACCAGAATGTGCGTGTCCACCCTTGCTCGGTCGGCCATGTGATATTGAACGAGCGGTCATCATTGCCGATCGAACAGCTAGGCGTATTCTCGGACTGGAAGATAAGATGACCAGGTTTAGCGAGGTCTCCCTGCCTGAATCTGTCACCAAGCTTCAAGATTGGGTCCAAGCCCAATTGGCCTATCTCGAAGCGCGTAATGGCGGAACAAACGAAATCAATCGGGCGACCCAGATTCTCTTCCGTCTCGTCCAACTAGCCTCGCTCGAGGATCAACTTAGCTCCTTGGCTAAGCGAATCCCGCGCGATGGCGGACCGCTCGAGTGCTACTTTCTGGCCCGGGTAGTCAGGATGTGTCCGGGCGAGTAATTGTTTGATCAAGAGTGCGCAAAAGGGGGAAGCTCAGCTTCCCCTTTAGCTTCCCCTTTAAGTTTTGGTGCTGTAATTATACACTTCGCGCGAACCTACTTTGAACGGAACTAAGGAAACCGCCCCGCCGCCGCGAGCTGACGCTCGCCACCCCAAAGAAAG
>Ga0315286_10004215_pt1 | contig 13757 bp, 12 predicted proteins | sample YL17G10_0_MG_FD_205038 | JGI IMG/M metagenome (GOLD analysis project Ga0315286, IMG submission 205038) | Sediment microbial communities from Yellowstone Lake, YNP, Wyoming, USA - YL17G10_0 | ecosystem: Environmental > Aquatic > Freshwater > Lake > Sediment | place: USA: Wyoming | collected... | reverse complement strand
CCGCGTGGTCTACGACATTCACGAGGACGTCGCCGGACAGATGCTAACCAAGGAATGGCTCCCGCGGTTCCTGCGGCGTCTGGTGGCCGGCGTCTACAGGACAATCGAGGCGATCTGCACGGTCGGCATGGGCGTGGTCGAGTCCGACATGATCGAGGATCGCTACCGCCAGCCCAAGCAGTCGGTCCGCAACATGCCGCTGAAAGAGCTTTTTGAAATCTCGCCTCGCTCGCTTGAGGAATTCCAGGGCAGGCCCAGGCTCATCTACGCCGGCGGAGTTACGATAGATCGCGGCGCGATGTACATGCTGCAACTGGCCGAGGCGCTTAAGCGTCGCGGCGCGGACTTCGAGATGCGGATCGTCGGGCGCTCCGTGCCGGACGAGCTTGCCGACGAGATGGCGGCGTTCGTCCGCTCGCGCGGCCTGGAGTCGCGGGTCGTCCTGACGAAGAAAGTCCCGTTCACCGAGTCGCTCCGGTTGATAAAAGGCTCGACGGTCGGCCTGTGCCTGCTGCGCCCGATTCCCAACTACCTTTACGCGATGCCCGTCAAGATGCTGGAGTACATGGCGTTCGGACTGCCGGTGGTTTCAGCCGACCTGCCGTGCTCGGCCCAGTACGTCAGACTCGCGCGGGCCGGCATACTGGTCGATCCCGCCGATGTCGAAAAAACCGCCGACGCCGTCATGGCCCTGCTGGCCGATCCGCTCAAAATGCTTGAATACTCGCGCAACGGCCAAAAGGTCGTCGCGGAAAATCTTTGCTGGGAACGCGAGCGGGAATTGCTGCTGCGGTTCTACGACCGGATTCTTGACCAATGGGGGCCGATGGGTTTCGGCGCCGACGTAGCCGACGATCCGCGCGTCGGCCCGTATACGCCGCACTGCCGCAGGCTTTAGTATTCCATCAATTTTGATTTAGCGTGTGCATCGGCTTGGCCGATCTTTTTTGGTGAAGGGCATATGGATACGCCCTGGTAAGAAGCCATTTGGCGTTGCGTTCGTGATACGAAGGCCAATAAACTTGCCTTATGGACGCCAGACCGATAGTCGTTGTCTGTGAGCCGATGAGCCGGCGCAGCCTGGAGTACATGGAACAGCATGCGCGGGTCGTGCAGGCCACGCCGCAGGACGTTAGAGCGGTTATTGCGCAAGCCGACGGTTTAATCGTTCGGACGTACACCAAGGTGGACCGGTCGCTGCTTGAAGTCGCGCCGAGGCTCAAGGTGGTTGGGCGGGCGGGCGTGGCGATAGACAATATCGACGTTCCCGCGTGCCTTGCCCGCGGCGTCGCCGTCGTGCATACGCCCGCGGCGAACACGCTTGCCGTGGTGGACTACGCCATCGGCATGATAATCAATCTCAACCGGCGGTTCTGGCCGATCGTCGGTCGGCCCGGCGAGGCGGAGTTTCACGCGGCCCGCAAGCAGATGTTCGGGCGGTTTCTTTCCGGTCTGACGCTTGGCATAGTCGGCGTCGGCCGCATCGGCAGCCGGGTCGGCAGGGCGGCTGTCGGGCTTGGAATGAAGGTGCTCTACAACGACATCAAACCGGTGGAACCGGACTATGCCGCCCAGGCCGTCGATAAGCCCTCGCTCTACGCCCAAAGCGACATAATCACCATCCACACGCCGCTGACCGACCTGACGCGACGCATGATAAACGCCGACTCGATCGCGCAGTTCAAGCCAGGCGCGCAGTTCATCAACGCGGCCAGGGGACAGTGCGTGGACTATCGCGCCTTGGCTGAGGCGCTAAGGAGCGCTCAGGTGTCCGCAGCCGCCATCGACTGCCACGACCCTGAGCCGCCGCCGCCGGATTATCCGCTTTACGGGCTGGACAACGTCATCCTCACGCCTCACATCGCCGCCCGCGTGCCGGAGGCGATGGAGCGCATGTGCGACGTGGTGTACGACGTGGCGGCTGTGCTCGAAGGCAGGCCGCCGGAATATCCGGCTCAGCCGGGGGCTTATTAAGAGCCTATACCAATAAATAGAGGGAGTCCTTCTAAGTTGCTTTTGTAAATGATTACATAGTGCTAACGGAAAATCCGAAACTCGAAGCACGAAATCCCAAACAATATTCAAAACAACAAGTTCAAATGCTCAAGACGACTAAAACCACAAAACACGACGTTTGGGTCATTGCCATCTTTGGTAATTGGAGCTTGTTTCGGATTTCGACATTCGGATTTCGGATTTTTGCGACTGTTCAACCATTTCTGAAAACAGCTTAGCTACTGAAACTGGCTTTTAGCAGAAACAGCGTGCAACGCAGCGAGGTGTCCGGTGCGAGTGGTCTTTTGCGGCAGCGGGTCGTTCGCCGTGCCGTCGCTGGAGGCGATCCTCCAGTCGGGGCGGCACGAGATCGTCGGGATCGTCACTCAGCCTGCTCGCCCGGCTGGGCGCGGCGGCAAGCTCGCGCCGACGCCTGTGACGCAAGCGGCTGGCAAGCATGGGCTGCCCATCTGCGAAATCGAGAAGATCAACGCCCCAGAGTCGGTGGCGGCTGTCGTGGCGATGCGCGGCGACGTGATGTGCGTGTGCGACTTCGGACAGCTTATCCGCAAGCCGGTGCGCGACGCCTTCCCGCTTGGCGCGTTCAACCTGCACGGCTCGGTGCTGCCGGAGCTGCGCGGGGCGGCGCCGGTCAACTGGGCCATCATCCGCGGATACGCGCAGACTGGCGTGACCACTTTTTCGCTTGTTGACAAGATGGACGCCGGGCCTGTGTACCTTACCGCCGATGCACCGATTGACCCGCGGGAAACCGCACTGGAATTGCGTGGACGCCTGGCGAGAATCGGGGCCGACCTGGTCTGCCGGACGCTCGATCTCCTGGCTGCCGGCCAAACCCAGGGCCGGCCGCAGGACGAATCCAAGGTTACGCTCGCGCCGAAACTCGCCAAGGAGCAAGGGATAATCGACTGGAACTCGGAGGCGGTTTCCATCCGCAACCTGATTCACGGAACCTGGCCCTGGCCCGGGGCGCAGGCGGTTTTTTGCGGCGGCAAACACAAGGACGTTCGCGTCGCCATCGCACGGGCGAGCGTGGAGGGCGGTGGCGTTTCCGGCAAGCCTGGACTGCTTGACGCCGACCTGTGCGTGGGAACGGCTGCGGGACGGCTGCGGATACTGGAACTTCAGCCTGCCGGCAAGCGGCTCATGGCGTGGCGCGATTTCGTGAACGGCTACCGCCTCGCCGCGGGGGATCGGTTCTCGCCGCCGTAGTTCACCCATCGGCGCAATAGCGGTTCCTTCCCTTTTGCGGGGCGGTTATGATTGTTCCGTCAGTATTTTATTTGTCAGCGGCGTGCGATGTGCGTGCGATGCAACTGCAAGGAATACGTGATGGCCGGCGGCGGCAAACAAGAAAAGCCCCATGGCGTGCGAATCGTCAACCGCAAGGCGCGGCACGATTATCACGTGCTTGAACTGATCGAGTGCGGAATGAGGCTTGTCGGCACGGAGGTCAAGAGCCTGCGAGCCGGACAGGGTAGGATCGACGAGGGGTATGTCCGCGTCAAGGGCGGCGAGGCGTTCCTGGTCGGCGCGAACATAGCGGCGTACCCGCAGGCGGCGCCGCTGATGCAGCACGAGCCGACGCGCGACCGCAAGCTGCTGCTGCACCGAAAACAGATACTGGAGATGGAATCGCACGCCAGGCAGAAGGGCAACACCATCGTGCCGCTGGCGGTCTACTTCAAGCGCGGCCTGGCCAAGTGCGAGGTGGGCTTGGCCGTCGGCAAGCGCCAATTCGACAAACGCCAGGACATCAAGAAGCGCCAGCAGCAGCGAGACATCGACCGCGAGATGCGCCGCAGGCACAGATAATACGCTTCACGGATAATTCTTGCGCGGGTGCCGTGGGCTGCGAGCGCAGCGAGCAACCACGCTATTCCGCTGATTCAAAACGCCGCGGGGGCTCTCTGCGCTTAGCGGCGGAGAACCCCCGCGGGGATATTTCAATCGTCAGCAACCTATCTTCGCGTTTTACGTCACAGCGCCGGCGGTCGCGCCTTCCTTTTTCTGGTCGTACTCGGTGACCATAAGGTCGGTCGTCAGCAGCAGTCCGGCGACGGATGCGGCGTTCTGAAGCGCGGTGCGGCTGACCTTGGCCGGGTCGATGATGCCGGCCTTGACCATGTCCACGAATTGGCCCTTGGCGGCGTCGTAGCCGATGTTGTCGCCGCGCTCGAGTATCTCGGCGACCACCACGCTGCCGTCCTGGCCGGTGTTGGCGACGATCTGCATCGTGGGCGATTCCAGCGCCTTGGCCACGATCTCAACGCCGATCTTCTCGTCGCCTTTGGCCTTGGCGGCGGCCTTCCGAACGGCCCCGATGGCGTGCAGGAACGTCACGCCGCCTCCGGGCACCACGCCCTCCTCGGCGGCTGCGCGGGTCGCGTGAACCGCGTCGTCGATCAAATCCTTGCGTTCCTTCATCTCGGTTTCGGTGGCTGCGCCGGCGTTGACGACGGCCACGCCGCCCGAAAGTTTCGCCAGGCGTTCCTGGAGCTTTTCGCGGTCGTAGTCGCTGGTGGTCTTTTCGATCTGATTCTTGATGGTTTCGACGCGGGCGTTGATGTCCTTCTTGGCGCCTGCGCCCTCGATGATCGTGGTGTTGTCCTTGTCGATGACGATCCGCTTGGCCCTGCCGAGCATGTTCAGTTCGACGGTTTCCAGCTTGACGCCCAGGTCTTCGCTGATGAACTGTCCGCCGGTAAGCACGGCGATGTCGCCCAGTACTGCCTTTCGCCGGTCGCCGAACGCCGGGGCCTTGACCGCGCAGACGTTCAGCACGCCGCGCAGCCGGTTGACCACCAGCGCCGCCAGCGCCTCGCCCTCGATGTCCTCGGCGATCACCAGCAGCGGCTTGCCGGTCGAGGCGATCTTCTCCAGCAGCGGGATCATGTCTCGCACCGACGATATCTTCTTCTCGTGGATCAGCACGTAGGCGTCTTCGATCACGCATTCCAGCGTCGCGGGCTTGTTCATGAAGTACGCGCTGATGTAGCCCTTGTCGAACTGCATGCCCTCGACGACCTTAAGCTCGTTCTCGATGCCCTTGCCTTCCTCGACGGTAATCACGCCCTGCGTGCCGACCTTCTCGAAGGCCTCGGCTATCAGCGAGCCGATCTGCGCGTCCCAGTTGGCGCTGACGGTGGCGACCTTGCGGAGGTCGTCGGCACCGCTGACCTTTTTGGCCTGCGCCTTGATGGATTCCACCGCGGCTTCGACGGCAAGGTCTATGCCTCGCTTGAGGGCCATCGTGTTGGCGCCGGCGGCGACGTTTTTCATGCCTTCGCGCAGGATCGCCTCGGCCAGCACCACGGCTGTGGTGGTTCCGTCGCCGGCGACGTCGGCGGTCTTGGAGGCCACTTGGTTGGCCATCTTAGCCCCCATGTTCTCGAACGGGTCTGGCAGTTCGATCTCCTTGGAGACCGTCACGCCGTCCTTTGTGACCTTCGGGCCGCCGAAGGACTTCTGGAGCAACACGTTGCGACCTGTGGGGCCTAACGTGCCGGCGACCGCGCGGGCCAGTTTTTCCACGCCGGCGAACATCGCCGCGCGGGCGTCAACGTCGTAAAGCATCTGCTTTGCAGCCATGATCGGCTCCTCGTTAGACTCGTTGATTCGTGAACTCGTGAACCCGTGAATTCGTAACTACGAGATTATTCGTTGTTTCCCGAATTCACGAATTCACGAGTTCACGAAGTAACGGTTGTGTAATTATTTCTCGATGACCGCCAGCACGTCGGACTCGCGGAGTATGACGTACTCGTCGCCGTCGATCTTGATCTCCGTGCCGGAATACTTGCCGTAAAAGACCTCGTCGCCCTTCTTGAGCGACATCTTGCCGCGCTCGCCGCTGTCGAGCAGCTTGCCGACGCCGACGGCGATCACCTTGCCGCGCTGGGGCTTTTCCTTGGCCGTGTCGGGCAACAAAATCCCGCCGGCGGTCTTTTCCTCAGCCTGGCTCTGCTTTACCAGCACCCTGTCATCCAACGGTTTGACTGCCATGTTGCGTATCTCCTTTTTTCTCTGCATCGGTTCATTATTAAGTTAGAGGCGAGTGAGCCGCTAAGATCATCGCTCGTTCTCACAACTCGCCTGTCACCTGCCGTTACATCATGCCGCCCATGCCACCCATACCGCCCATGCCCATGCCGCCCATGCCACCCATTCCGCCCATGCCGCCTGGTCCTGGGCCGGCAGGCTGGTCGTCCTCGGCCTTAGGCTTTTCGGTGACGCAGGCGTCGCAGGTCAGCAGCAGCGTGGCGACGGACGCGGCGTTCTGAAGCGCCGTGCGCGTAACCTTGACCGGGTCGATCACGCCGGCGGCGACCAAGTCCTCGTAGACCATCGTGTCGGCGTTGAAGCCGAAGTTTGCGCCGCCCTTTTCTACCTTGCGCAGCACGACGGCCGGCTGCTCGCCGGCGTTGGCGACGATCTGCTTCAGCGGCTCTCCCAGGGCCTTGCGGACGATTGCCACGCCTGTGGCCTCGTCGCCGGAGGCCTTGATTGAATCCAGGGCCTTCCGTGCGCGGATAAGCGCCACGCCGCCGCCGGGCAGTATGCCTTCCTCTATCGCCGCGCGGGTCGCGTGCAGGGCGTCCTCGATGCGTGACTTCTTTTCCTTCATCTCGCTTTCGGTGGCGGCCCCGACGTTGATCTGGGCGACGCCGCCGGAAAGCTTGGCCAGCCGCTCCTGGAGCTTCTCGCGGTCGTAGTCGCTGGTGGTAGTCTCGATTTCCTTGCGTATCTGCTCAATGCGGGCCTGCACGGCCTTGTCCACGCCCTGGGCGCCTTCCAGGATCGTGGTGTTTTCGTTGTCGATGCGCACCCTCTTGGCCACGCCAAGATCGTTTATGGAAACCTGATCCAGTTCGATGCCCAAATCCTTGGTGAACACCTTGCCGCCGGTGAGGATGGCTATGTCTTCCATCATGGCCTTGCGGCGGTCGCCGTAGCCGGGGGCCTTGACCGCGCAAACGCTCAGGATGCCGCGGAGCTTGTTGACCACCAGCGTCGCCAGGGCCTCGCCCTCGATGTCCTCAGCCACTATCAGCAGCGGCCTCTTGGACTTGGCCGTCTTCTCCAGCAGCGGCACGAGCTTGGTGACATTGGATATCTTGTCCTCATGCAGCAGAATCAGCGGCTTGTCCAGGACGACTTCCATAGTCTCCTGGTCGGTCACGAAGTGCGGCGAGAGGAACCCGCGGTCGAACTGCATGCCTTCGACCACGTCGACAGCCGTTTCGACGACCTTGCCCTCTTCGACCGTTATAACGCCGTCGCGCCCGACCTTGCTCATGGCCTCGGCGAGCATCTTGCCGACTTCCTGGTCGTTGTTTGCGCTGATGGCGGCCACGTTGCGGATGTCGGCGTCGCCCTTGACGGGAATGGCCATCTTCTTAAGTTCCTCGACCACCGCGTCGACGGCCTTGCGGATGCCGCGGCCCAGGGCCATCGCGTCGGCGCCGGCCGTCAGATTGCGATAACCTTCCTTGAAGATCGCCTCGGTCAGGACGGTAGCGGTGGTGGTTCCGTCGCCGGCCACGCTGGAGGTCTTTGAGGCGGCCTCCTTGACCAGTTGCGCGCCCATGTTTTCGGCCTTGTCGGCCAGCTCGATTTCCTCGGCCACGGTCACGCCGTCCTTGGTGACGGTCGGCGCACCCCAGCCCTTGTCGAGTATGGCGTTTCGGCCTCGCGGGCCTAGCGTGCTCTTTACCGCCCTGGCCAGCTTCTCCACGCCCGCCAGAAGCGCCTGTCGAGCGTCAGTCTCGAATGCCAACTGCTTAGCCGCCATTGGAAGATTCTCCTTTCGCTTGGCTATTCACAAGTTATCCACAGCTTTTTAACGACACGCTTGGCACATATGCCAAAGGCCGACAAGCGGCCTTAATGGTCTGTTTGAGCAAAGCCTGTGCCTGAATCCTTAACTTTAGCATCAAGCGACGGTTGCCGACAATCGCCGCTACAGCCTGGGGCGCCTGCGTCTGCCATTCCTGCTTGCGGCGACGAGTAAGCGGGCATGTTTTGACAGTTCACGAACGACCGGGAATCGGGAACCGGGAATCAGGAACCGGGATACGGGAATCGGGTAACGACAACACCGCAGTTGCCGTGTCCCGAATCCCGGTTCCCGTATCCCGACTCCCGCCTTTTTGCGTGAAATATGCGGGCTAACAGCGCCTGATCCGGGCTTGGACCGGCTCAGGCGTTTTCTTATGCCGGCACAACCGTTTGTTCGACCCGTGGAATTCGCGCCAAACGATGTTGTGTTGCGGAAGGATTGTTCTTACTATTGCGGTCTGCTGCCGGAACGAATTTATTGACGTTCGCATTGCTAAAGTAACATTGCCGCTCGTCCTGGCCGCTCAATACAGGGTAATTCGCCTGCGGCCTGCGGCGAATTGCATTAGCGATTCAAAGATCAATAAGTGTTTGCCCTTTATCGATCAGGAGAACCGAGAATGACACCTTCACGGATTTGGATGTTCGTCGCCGCGGTTGCGGCGTGCGTGCTTGCGATTTCGAATGAATCGTCCGCCCAGACCAAGGCTCCCGTCGCCCTCGTCGCCGCGCCAGCCTCCGCGCCGGCCTCGGCGCCGGCGGCCGCCGCGACGCGCGTGGGCACGTGCGACATCGTTTACGTGTTCAATAATTTCCAGCGTGCGAGCGACCTAAAGAAGGAATTCGAGGCGCGGGGCAGGGATCTTCAGTCCGAAGCCGAGAAGCGCCGCAAGGCCATCGAAACGCTGGCCAGCGAGCTTCAGGGCCTCAAGGAAGGCTCAAAGGAGTTCGACCAGCGGCTGAGCGAGATGCAGCGGCTGGACATCGAGTTTGAGGCATGGAAGAAACTCCAGGATGCGCAGCTCAAGCGCGACCACTACCGCCTGACCAGGGAAATGTACGACCAACTCCTCAAGGCCGTCGATGGCGTCGCAAAGGAACGCGGGTTTGACCTGGTGATTTTCAACGAGCCTCGCGAGATACGCTCCAGCAGCGAGGAAGAACTGCTTCAGCAGATCGCCCAGCGCAAGGTGCTGTACGCCGACGGGCGCATCGACATCACCGCAGCCGTGCTTGATCGCGCTAACGCCGGCTACAAGGCGGCTGCGCCGGTCGTCCCAGCCGCACCGGCGCCGACGAAAGCGAAGTGACGCGCTCCGGCTGGAAGCGCATCACTTGCCCTTGTTCATGGCCTCGAGCGCCTTTCGGGCGGCTGAGCTGACTTGCGGATCCTTGTCGGTGGAAAGTTCCCGCAAGCGTTTGACCACCTGGTCGCCGGCGTAATAAGACATGGCGTTTCGCGCGGCTGACCGGGCCGGCTCATCGGCGCCGTCCAAGCCGATCTTCACCAAGTCCTGTGGCGCCTGGCCGCGAAACACCAGAAAACCAAGCAGCGCGTAGGCGGCGGGGCGAACGTCCGCATCGGAGGCGCTCTTGGCGGCTTCGAGTATGGCCTGGTCGAGCTTGTCGGATTTCTGCTTGGGGCCGTGGTAGCACACGCAGTAGCGGACCCGGTCGTCGCTGTCGCCCAGCAGCCCTATCAGCAACGCCGCTGACAACTCGGACGGAATGTCGGCGATCGCGGTCGCCAGCCACATCCGTCCCGACGGCGGCACGGCGGCGACATCGGCCAGGGCCGACGCCAGGTCCGGCACGACCATCGGGCCGAGTTTCACGGCGACGTCGTGGGCCTCCTGCGCCGACCAGGCGTTCTGGCGAAACTTGGCCAGCAGATCGGCGATGAACGCCTTCCGCTCGCCGGCGGCCATCATCGCAAGATCGGGCGGGGCGATGTCAACGTCGATCCGGTTGGAAATCGCGTGCAACGCCCCTTGGCGGACTTGCGGGACATGCAGCGTGAACTCGGCCCGGCCCGGTTCCACCGACAGCACGCGGCTGAACGTCCCTGCCGGCTTGATGGAACCGTAATTCATGCCGCTGACGTAGGCCCTCAGTAGTTCGGCGCTGCGAGCGTAGTCGAATGCCTTGCAGTCGGACACGTCCAGCGTCTCAAACTCAATGACCGCGCCGGGCGAAATCGCCGCCGGCCAGGCCCCGCCCAACGGCACAAGCGCAATCTTGTCGCTGACGTACGCCTTCTGGCGGCTGTAGGCCAGCATCAGCCAACCGAACGCCTCCTGCTTGGCGTCCAGCGCGACCGGAGCGCTGCCGACGTTCCGCAGCATGAGCTTGAACTGAAGCTTGCCGCCGACGGCTGTCCGGCCTTGCTGAACGAGCGATATCTGAATGCCGGCCTCCGGTCGGCCCCAGGCCTGGTCGTCGGGAACGCCGCCGGCTGCGTTAGACGCCGCGGCGCTGGTGGATGACGCGCGGGGCTTCGACGACGAAGTGGTCTGGGCGAAACAAAAAACCGTGGAAACCAGTATGCCGATTACGGCAAGGATTGTCGCTTTCATGGTTCTAAATGCTAACTTTAGGCGACATGGTCGGCAAGTGAGCTTTTGCCCCGGCCGTTAGTTACTTGACGCCTGGTTGCGTCTTGCCCGCCGAATCAGGGCTGTCGCACACCACCAGGACTTTGCCGTCCGCCATCAACTGCTGGGCGTTGGCACAGGCCGACAGCAATTGCAGCGAGCCGCCGTCGATCACAATCGCGCCGCCCGCGCCGCCGGACTTTGCCTTCAGGATAACCGCCCCATTGCCCCCGGCAGGCCGTGATGCCGCCGACGTCGACCGGCAATATGTCAGAGGCGGACGCGACAATGGCCGCTCCGGGGATTGCTCGCCTGCATCCAGCAGCACTTGGCCGTCCTCGGTAAGAACGCGAGGAAACAAGCACGGCTCGACGCCGACGCCACCGGTGTCGATGACGATCACGGAGGCGGCCTTGGCGGCCTTTGCAGCGGGCCAGGCATAGGGTTTTGACGACTTGGCGGCGGACGCCTTGCCCAGTCGCAGCAGGCCGCTCGCGCCATGCATGGGAACGCTCATCCTGACCGTGGCGGTCTCGGTCCGCGCGTCATAGTCGCTCGAAACTTCCCGGAAATCCTTGACGATGGCGTCAACCTCAATCGACGCATCCTTGATGTTGACCCGTCCGCCAGGCCCCATGCGGACGCCCTCCGTCATCAGAATGGCATTCCGAACGGCTGACAGGCGGGCGGCCCGCAAAGCCATTTCAAGCTGTTGGCCGGTCGCGGCCCGCAACTTGCCTTCCCCGACGGCGACGACGCAGCCCTCGGTCCAATTCATCTGGCCGGCGGCGACTCCTTCGCCGCCCACGCGAATAGTTTCGACAAGAGGGACCAGGCCAAGCCGACTCATTTCCGCAGCCGCCCAGCCGCCGACGGCAGGCTCGCTGGTCGAGGCCGACACGGCGAGCATCGCCGGCGCGACGAAAAGAACCAGGAATAGACAGGAATATTTAAGCATGGTTCTCGCTATCGGCTTGCGACTACCTGGCCGGCTGGGCGTTGCGGTCGCGGAGATCCTCAGCCTTGCGGATTAGTTGCTCGTCCCCGACTGCCGTCCGCTTGGAAAGCTCAAAATGCACGTAGCGACGGTCGTGATACGTCCACGGCGCGATCTCGCTTAACAGGTCCAGGCCGAGCCACTCGTAGATCGGCGGACGAAGATTGGCATGGCCCTTGACCGTCTGATAGTCGTCCATTCGCAGAAGTATGTCGTAATCGCCGTAATGCGTGAACGACCGCGTGACGGGCGTCCTGCCGACTTCCACGTCGGACACATACGCCAGAGCGCCGGGCGGATTGGACGTGACCGTCAACTCGCGCTCCACGCATCCGCCGACAAGGGCCGCCGCGACGACCAGTACGATCTTATGGACCATTTTCATTCCAGGCAAATCTTACGTCAGGCCGACCAAGAGGCAAGCTCAAAGTTCGTTTCGCTTTTCAAACGCGCGGGAATCGTTTACTTTCCTCTCAATGTTAGCGTTCGATGTCATAAAGACCGACGGCAAGGCCAGGCTGGGACGGCTGACCACGCCCCACGGACAGGCGGACACGCCCATATTCATGCCGGTTGGCACAGCCGGCACGGTAAAAGGCGTAACGCCCGACCAACTCGCCGCCGCCGGCGCGAGGATAATTCTCGCCAACACCTATCACCTTATGCTCCGGCCCGGCCCGCAAACCGTCGCGGCGATTGGCGGCCTGCACGCGATGATGGCCTGGGACGGTCCGATCCTGACCGACAGCGGCGGCTACCAGGTGTTCTCGCTGGCCCACCTGCGCAAGATCGGCGACGAAGGCGTGCTGTTCCGCTCGCACATAGACGGCTCGGAGCAGTTCCTCACCCCCCGGCGGTCCATCGAGATTCAGCGGCTGCTCGGGGCCGACATAATCATGCAGCTCGACGAATGCCCGCCGGCTGACGCGACGCGCCAGGCCGTCGAACAGGCCGTCGAGCGCAGCGCCGCCTGGGCGAAGGCGTGCAAGGACGCATGGCAGGCCCCCATGAACGAACTGGCCGGCTGCCACGGCGTGAACGGCCCGCAGGCGTTGTTCGGCATACAGCAAGGCGGCACGCACGCCGATTTACGAGCCGCGTCAGCTGAGGCGCTGGTGAAACTGGACCTGCCCGGTTACGCCATCGGCGGCTTGTCGGTCGGCGAGGGGCACGAGGCGATGGCGGGCGTACTGGAGGCGATCGACGGCCAATTGCCCGCCGACCGCCCGCGATACCTGATGGGCGTGGGCGAGCCGCGCGACATCGTGGCGGCGGTCCTGCGCGGCGTGGACATGTTCGACTGCGTGCTGCCGACCCGCAACGGGCGCAATGCGGAGGCGCTCACGTGGCAAGGGCGCATTCGCCTGCGCAACGCCTGCTGGGCCGACGACGCCAAGCCGCTGGACGAATCGTGCGGCTGCTACACCTGCCGAAACTTTTCGCGCGGCACGCTACGGCACTTATTCATGGCCAAGGAAATGCTGGGGCCGACGCTGGCGACGATTCATAATCTGCATTTCTTCGCCGACTTGATGTCGGCCCTGCGGCAGGCCGTCGCCGACGGCAACCTGGCCGCGGCGGCTGAGTCGATGCTCCAACGCATATACCAAACTCCTTGACTCGCAGGACGATGATCGCTGACAATGCGACCTCGTTAGAACCCTGAACTGAAAGGAAGACCCGCGAATGGCTAAGCGATATTGGATGACGATGCTTTTTGTTGCACTGTTGACCGCCCCGGCTGCGACGTGCCTTGCCCAAGGCGCAGCGACGGCGCCCGTGCCGGTCGGAACACAGGTAGGCGCAGCCGCCGATCAGCAAGCACCGCAGCCCGCCGTCCAGCCGCCGCCGGAAAGCGGGCCGGCGACGGGTAACAACCCCCCCAAGTCGCTCTTCGACCAGCCGCAGTTTTTCATCATCATCGCGGCTGTCCTGTTCATGTTCTGGTGGATGGGCCGTTCAGGCCGGAAGCGCGAGGCCGCACGCAAGCAGATGCTCGCCAAACTCCAGAAGGGCGACAAGATCACGACCATCGGCGGCGTCAGGGGCACGGTCATCGAGGTGCGAGAGGACGAGGTAATCGTCAAAGTCGACGAATCCAACAACGTCCGAATGCGCTTCAGCCGCTGGGCGATCCGAGACATCGGCGAAGAGCAACCCCAGCAGAAGAAGTAGCGGTCATCTGAAAATATATTTAGAGCGCCTAACAAAATGACTCACGGAGTACACTCTGGTTTGTCGAAGTCATGGGTGGACAAGGAGGTCCAATCATGGCCAAACCGTTGCTGGATGAAGAACTGTGGAACCTG